>ERZ1108167.11-NODE-11-length-373124-cov-31.695968_pt1 | contig 373124 bp, 247 predicted proteins | sample MGYA00403703_ERZ1108167 | MGnify/ENA primary metagenome ERZ1108167 (study PRJEB35170, sample SAMEA104062411) | human gut metagenome | biome: human gut; feature: human-associated habitat; material: faeces | place: Denmark | collected 2012-05-11 ...
TTCAGGGCGCAAATTCAGATTGTCGTTTTTACGTAGGGCGTTGCCCTACGCTATAGAATTAAGCCCTTTCAGGGCACTCCGCAAAATTATCATTTACTTGTCATTTTCACATACTCAATGACCATCAAAATAATTTGAGTCATTTTTTTAGCGGAGTGAAATGCAATGCGGCTCCGCCACTCGCTTTTAGCTTCAAAACAAGCTTATCTCCGGCTTTTATCTTCTTATGAGTACTGCGTACTTTTGTGCGTGTATTCAATTTGTCGTCATCTTCGTACAGGTGAAGCATATACTTCTTACCCGGTTCCAGAAAATCCGTAGTCAATGTAATTGTGCGGGCTTCCGTATTCGTCATTGCTCCTACAAACCAGTCATTCCCCAAACGACGTGCCTGAATGATATATTCACCAATCTCTCCATCTAACGCGCGGCTGTCATCCCATACACTCGGAATTGCTTTCCAAAATTCCAGTTCTTCTTCTCCCTGATAGAATTCCGGTCTGTCATACCAAAACATAAATTGCAAAGGACTGTAATACACAGCTGCCATCGCCAACTGATGTGCTTTCGTATTCTTCACCCGGTTATTGAAATAGCAAAGCGTATAGTCTCCTGCACCTGCCAGATAGCGGGTAAAAGGAAGAGTCGTATTGTGTGTGGCATCCGGCATTTCTTCATTTCCACGAATACCTTCCTGCGTCATCAGGTTAGGATAAGTACGGCTGAAACCTGTCGGACGATATTCGTCATGAATATCTACCATCAGATCATATTCTCCACATTTACGAACTGCATCATGCAACCAGGTACTCCAACGCTGATTACCTATCTGTACAAAACCGAACTTGATACCTTTCAATCCCCATTTCTTATACAATGGCAATAAAGTATCCAACTGCTGCACTAACGCACGCTGATTGACATACACCATAAGTCCGATTCCTTTCGATTCGGCATATTTACACAAAGCAGGTATATCGAGGTCTTTGTCCGGAGAAACAGTAGTAGCGTCCGAACTCATTTTCATTTCCGGTCCGTACCATCCTGCATCCATGTGCACATACTGAATACCACGTTCTGCCGCAAAGTCAATGGCTGCTTTTACTCTATCTTGTTTCAAGTCGCCCGAACGGAATACTTTCCCGGGTTTGATCCAAGAAGTATCAGCCAGCTTGCAAGCCGGATTCAGATTCAAGACAATATCATTGTTATTAATTAAATCGACCGGACGTTCGGCAGCCATGATTACACGCCACGGAGTGCTGTAAGGAGATATAATATCGACGCTACTATACAGGCTTGTCTCCAAAGTGGAAGGTTTCTCTGCCGATAAACGGAATTTACCACGAACATAATCCACCATTTCCGCTTCCAACAAGGCTACAGATAATCCATCAGGCAGTTCCAATGTCAAAGGACGCTCACTCTCCTCTTTGCCCCATCCTTCCAACGGACGAAGTTCATAAGGCCCTTGTGCCCAACGTTCATAATACGCCATCGTTCCTTCAGGCATTGTGAAGCTAGTCTGCTCACCGACGATATGCAAGAAAAGACCGTTCGTCATTTCCGGAAAATGATAACGGAAAGCAACTCCTTCATTATAAGCGCGAACTATGATATTCATAAAGTAGTTTTTACGCTTATCATAACCACCATCCCGATTACCTTTTCCTTCTCCTTTCTTGAATTTCAAAGTCATCTCATTGTAGCAATCACGTACTTCCGCACGTTCGCCATATACAGGCTTCCATCTCTCGTCCGTCTTTTGATGTTCAGTCCCCGTCAACTTCAGATTCTCACACCAAAAATGACAAGTATCATTCGGTATACCCAACGCCGATTCAAACAACTGATTTTCAATCAGAACACCCAGTTTACTTTCTTCAATCACCGGACGATTCTTATAAGTTAAGGTATAATACATTTGTGCATTATCCTCTCCCACCGCACGTTGATAAAAGGTAAAACGATAAGCTCCATCAGGAGACGTCAGTTCCTGACGGGTTTCTGTCATCACATCTTGCGCTTTTACCAATGCCGGTATCACCAACAACAAAAGCAAAATTCTTTTCTTCATTCTATTTACGTTCATGTTTATTCCTTTTCTATTATATACGAACGAGAAAGAAATTATACTCAAATGTTTATTGCCTGAAAAAGCTTATTCCATCTGTTCCCTATAAAAAGTAGGTGTCATTCCTGTCACCCTTTTAAAAATGCGGTTAAAATGTACAGGTGATTCAAATCCGCAAGTAGCACTGATTTGAGATATATTCATCACACTACTATTCAATAGTTTACAAGCATATCCGATACGCATATCAAGTACATACTCTTTAAATGTCTTTCCTGTGTTTTCTTTAAAGTATCGGCAGAAAGCGGCAGGGTTCATCGCTGTATAAGAAGCAATTTCATCCAGACCGATAGACTCGGTATAATGTTTATTCAAATAGGCAATCACCTTTTCCATTCTTTCATTACGCATAATCGAAGGGGACGGAGTATAATGAGAAGTAGTCAGATATTTCTTATGATTGCTAGTAGCCATCATCTGTAGAAGTGAAAGCAACAGGATAATTTGATCTGCTCCTTTGGCAGAAGGAATTTGTTCCAATAACTTAATGATTTTCCCCGAACGGGTAATTGTGAATTTAATTCCTCTGCAAGCATCCTCCAATAAATTCCTGATAGGAATAAACTGGGAGTATTGAGAAATAGAATAATGCATAAAATCTTTCTCAAACTGAATATTGACTCCTCTTACTTTCAGTTCGGATTTTTCTTCGTTATCAGATTCTTCCCCGTCGTCCGGTGGACTTTGCATACTATGAGGCAGTTCGGAACCGAAAAGAATCAAATCACCTTTTGAATAGGAGATAATGCTGTCACCCACCAGACAATCCCCCTCTCCCTTCTCCACATAAATAATTTCATACTCACTATGAAAATGCCACGGATACGTGAAACGTGGATATTCATAAAAGCGGGCACGGACGGGATTAGAAGTCGTAATAGTCAACTTCTCATTCATTATCTTCTTCATAAATCTCCTTTCTAAACTGCTTTTGCAAAGATAGGTAAATATCTTGCAAAAATACGCATCATAGCATGTATAAAAACCCGCTATTTTTGCATCCATTCATAAAAACATTTGATAGAAACCATGAACGAATTATTTAGTATTGCCGGTAAAGTTGCTGTTATTACCGGAGCAGGTGGTGTACTGGGCGGAAATATTGCCCAACACTTTGTACAGCAGGGAGCAAAAGTTGTAGCTATTGACATTCGTCAGGAGCAACTGGACAACCGTGTGGCTGAACTTAAGCAATACGGTAACGATGTAATCGGCATCATCGGTAATGTACTTGACATCGCCAGCCTGGAGAAAGTAGCCGAAGAAGTCGTAGCCAAATGGGGACAGATCGATATTCTATTGAACATTGCCGGTGGCAATATGCCGGGAGCTACTCTCGAACCGGATCAGCACTTCTATGATATGGACATCTCTTGCTGGGAAAAAGTGACTAACCTGAATATGAACGGTACAGTTTATCCGTCTATGATATTCGGTAAGGTAATGGCAAAACAGAAGAAAGGATGCATCATCAATGTATCTTCTATGGCTGCTTATAGTGCTATCACCCGTGTACCGGGTTACTCGGCCGCTAAAACGGCAGTAGCCAACTTCACCCAATGGCTGGCAAGCGAAATGGCACTGAAATACGGTGATGGTATCCGTGTAAATGCTATCGCTCCGGGATTTTTTATCGGTGACCAAAACCGTCGTGTACTTATCAACCCGGATGGTTCATTGACCGACAGAAGTAAAAAGGTGTTAGCCAAAACTCCGATGAATCGTTTCGGCGATATCAAAGAATTGAATGGTGCAGTGCATTTCCTGTGTAGTGAAGCCGCTAGCTTCGTAACCGGAGCAATGTTACCTATTGATGGTGGTTTCAGTGCATTCAGCGGAGTTTAAGCAATAAATAATAGCCTGTTATAAAGAGAAAGACTATGATGGAAAAGACTTGGAGATGGTTCGGCAAAAAGGATAAGATAACCTTGCCGATGCTCCGACAAATAGGGGTAGAAGGGATTGTCACTGCCCTGCATGATGTACCGAATGGTGAAATATGGACAATGGAAGCTATTAACGATTTGAAATCATATATCGAATCTTATGGTTTACGTTGGTCGGTAGTGGAAAGTCTTCCTGTATGTGAAGCAATCAAATACGCAGGAGCGGAACGTGAACAGTTGATTGAGAACTACAAAGTAAGCCTTGCCAATTTGGGTAAATGCGGCATAAAGACAGTGTGTTATAATTTCATGCCCGTTATCGACTGGATACGTACAGACTTGCAACACCCCTGGCCGGACGGAACCAGTTCACTTTATTACGACCGTATTCGCTTTGCTTATTTCGATATCCGAATCTTGGAACGTGAAGGAGCTGAAAAAGATTACACTGAAGAAGAACTTCAGAAAGTTGCCGAGTTGGATAAGGTTATCACAGAAGCAGAAAAAGACGCTTTGATTGATACGATCATTGTCAAGACTCAAAGTTTTGTTAATGGCAATATCAAAGAAGGAGATAAAAATCCGGTTTCCATCTTCAAGCGGTTACTTGCTTTGTACAAAGATATAAACCGGGATGCTTTGCGTGAAAATATGCGTTATTTCTTATCTGCAATCATGCCTGTATGCGAAGAATATGGAGTTAATATGTGCGTACATCCGGATGACCCTCCATTCCAGGTATTAGGTTTACCACGTATCGTTACCAATGAAAATGATATTGAATGGTTCCTGAATGCCGTAGATAATCCTCATAATGGATTGACTTTCTGTGCAGGCTCTTTGAGTGCAGGCGAACATAACGATACACGTGAGTTGGCTAAGAAATTTGCAAAAAGAACTCATTTCGTACATCTGCGCAGCACAGCTGCCATGCAAGGTGGAAACTTCATTGAAAGCTCCCATCTTACGGGAAGAGGACATCTGATTGATCTTATCCGTATCTTCGAAAATGAGAATCCGGGATTACCAATGCGTGTAGACCACGGACGAATGATGCTGGGAGATGAAGAAAAAGGTTATAATCCGGGATATTCCTTCCACGGACGTATGCTGGCTCTTGCACAAGTAGAGGGAATGATGGCTGTAGTGGATGATGAGAAAGAAAGAATAGGCTGACCATAAAAACAAAAGCAGTCTTTTGGGAAAATCAAAAGACTGCTTTGTTTTTTATGTTTGCCTTTTCAGCTTAGTCAACAAACACATTATGTTTTACCGGAGAAAGAACAAAAGTAAATTCATAATCACCATAAGGCAATCTGTATTGAGGCAATGGCAATGCGCTCCAACTGTCAATACAGCCTAGTCCCATCTGCACTTTGTCAATACACAAATTAGTAAGTTCAGCTTTGGGTACTTCCGGTGAATGCCCCTGACGTTTTTCCATACCTTCGTCAAGCGATTCTATCGTATAATGTAAAGCAGATGCAGAAAAAGGAATCTCTGAGAATACTTTCACGCCATCTCCCGACATATTCAATTGTTTCCACCAACGAATATCCGTTTTCGTACCTGTTTCCTGCGGACGAATATAAGGATAGAACTGTTCATCCACACTCTGACGATAAATACCGAGGAAAGTATTATGATTACGGTCACTGTAATTCTCTACCGGACCACGTCCATAATATTCTATTGCATCAAAGCTATCAGGCATTTGCATCTGCATACCAAACCGGAACAAGGGAGAAACTTTTGCCGCTTTATCCGCAACCATCTTTTGTGTTACTTTTATAGTCCCGCTATTATTAATGACATAAGTCAGATACAATTTGGCTGACACCGCTTTCATATCATATTCGGTACTAATTACAATCAGTCCATTTTCCATCTTATAATTTATGGACAACAACTTCAATCCCGGATTCTTCCATGCCGCATACTTCTGATGTATCTTGGCCCCGAAATCATTATCCGTAGGAGCACGCCAAAAATTAGGAGTCAAAGCAGAACCTTTTTTAATCAGTTCCACCCCGTTCACATCATACTTACTAAGATAACCATTCTTCCTGTTGAATTCAGCAGTAAAATCCGTTCCTTTTATGATTAAATAATTCTGCTGATTATCGATAATTTGAGGATTCTCCTTCATAGCCGCATTCTTCAACTCCATCGTTTGTGCAGTATGTGGATTCACCACCAGCTGATTACGCGCAACAGTATGCCCGACAGGCAGTAAACCTTCACGATTCTTCAACTTATAAGAAACATTCAGCAGATATTCGGCAGACCGGTCCGTTTCTCCCAAGTCCAGTGTCATCTTGACAGTCTGTTGAGGAGCAACATTCAAATGATCCTTCCGTCCGGAACGAATGCTTTGCCCGTTCTCCAAAAGCTCCCATTCCATATAGTAAGCGGACAAATCCCTAAAAAAGTTCTCATTATATACATGAATCTCTCCTTTGCCCAAGTCTGCCGGAGTAGTCCAAATACTCTGATAGAAATACCCGACTTCATACATGTGAGGATTAGGAATGCGGTCGGGGTTCACCAAACCATTGTCACAATAGTTGTTATGCTCTGTTTCAAAACGGTTAAAATCACCTCCGTATGCGTATATATCAACATTGCCCTTACCTTTCCAACGAACAGACTGATCTACAAAATCCCATATAAAACCTCCCTGCAAATTCGGATATTTACGAATCAAGTCCCAATACTCCTTAAATCCTCCTTCGGAATTTCCCATAGCATGGGCATATTCGCACTGAATCAAAGGTTTAGTTGTGTCAGTGGCTTTTCCATACTGCTCCATCGCCGAGTAATCATAATACATAGGACAAAGAATATCCGTATGTCCTGTCTGGCGTGTTTTCCTATACTGGCAGGCCTGTTCATACTGACAGGCACGGCTTGGGTCTTCCGCCTTAATCCAGTTATAACAAGCTTCAAAGTTAGGGCCATCTCCCGACTCATTCCCCAATGACCAGAATATAATACTAGGATGATTAAAGTTACGTTGTACATTACGCTGGTTACGTTCCAAATGCGCCTGCTTAAAGAGAGGATTTTTTGCCAAAGTAGTTTCCTTAAAGCCCATTCCATGAGATTCTATATTTGTTTCGGCCACTACATAAAGCCCGTACTGGTCACAAAGGTCATACCAAAGATTATCATCAGGATAGTGGCAAGTACGTACAGCATTCATATTAAACTTTTTCATCAGTTGAATATCCTGAATCATACGTTGGGGAGAGACAACATACCCTCCATCCGGATCTAGTTCATGGCGGTTCGCACCTTTGAAAAGAACAGCTTTACCATTCACCAGAATCTGACTTCCTTTCAATTCAATTTTACGAAAACCGACTCTTACAGGAATCGTTTCACCACTCCCACGCATCGTGGCATACAACGTATATAAATAAGGTGTTTCTGCCGTCCATTTGTCCGGATTCTCAACAGGCATAATAACCTCTCCGGATCCAGTAGCTGTTGCAGAAACTATATGTTTACCTGTTGCATCGACCAATTCCAAATCAACCACATCTTTCCCCTTCATTTCCAACTTTACGGACAAGGAACCATTTTGATAAGAAGCATCCAAATCCGGAGTTATCCGGATATCCTGAATGCGCTTCTTGCTACGTGCATACAAATAACAATCACGGCCTACACCTGAAAAACGGAAATAATCCTGATCTTCCAAATAAGTCCCGTCACACCAACGAAATACTTGAAACGCTATCAGATTTTTCTCTCCCGGTCTTAAATAAGATGTCAGGTCGAACTCTGCCTCCAACTTACTATCTTCACTATAGCCGACATAACGTCCGTTCACCCATAAATAAATATTAGATATTACAGAACCGAAATGGGCAATAATATCTTTTCCCTTCCAGGAAGCCGGAACCATTATTTCACGGCGATAAGAGCCGACATGGTTATTCTCCATGGGAATTTCAGGCGGATTACTTTTGAAAAAGTGACTCCAGGAATATCCCACTCCCGTATAGATAGGATCACCATAACCGTTTAATTCCCAAACAGCAGGAATCTGCATAGCATCCCACCCTTTATCATTGAAATCCTTTTTCCAAAAGTCAGTCGGACGAGCATCCGCGTCTTTTACCCAGTTGAATTTCCAGACACCATTGAGCGTCTGATAATTAGCAGACAATTCTTTCTGCCCTTTTGTTGCCATCCCTGCACTTTCATAAGCAAAATAATTACTATGCATAGGCAGGCGATTGACTGCATTTACCTCGGGATCAAGCCATTCATCGGATTGTGCTTTCATAGCCAAAGCCGTGAAGGCTAGAAGTCCTGTTACTAAAAATTTCTTCATTCTCTAATAGTAGTTTATTTATTCCTGTATTCTGATAATACTAAATGAATAGGCCGGCATTTCATAAAGAAATTGTTCACTTACCTCCATATTACCTGATACAGGACGTGCCTTTGCATCATTAGGCTGCCCAGCCAACACAGTCTTAACAGCCGATACATTTTTCCCCTTCAATGAAGGAAGCTCCAATTCCGCATTTACACTCACCGGAAGTAGATTTACCAACTTTATAATCAAATCTCCGCTTGAGACATCACGAACAACTGACACTCCTACACGTTTCCTCACCGAGACCTGATTATTATCCAATGACACTTTGGAAGTAATATATTCATTACCGGCATTTTGCCCGTATAACTGTTGCACATAATAATCCACTGTCGGTTTCACTTCCTTGTTATTGAAATAAATCAAATCCGGATTCCACTGGATATACCCTTCTTTAGCAAGAAGCGGTGCATAGGAAGTCATTGTTACCACATCTGCATTACGTTCTACTGAGGTAAGGAACAGAGCCGTAGCCAGAGCTGTTTCCATATTACTGTGACGTCCCGGTATATGTGCCGCATATTCACCCAAATAGACTTTTGACTTCTGACGGTCATAATGGTCATAATAATCCTGATTGTGAATAAACCAGCCCGGCGAATTATAATTATGTTCATCCACCATCGGTATTCCCAACTTGTCTGCCAACGCCCAGCCTTCTTCATAGTCTGTCCCTTCGCTAAAGGGGCCGGTCGTCCCTATTACCACAATATCCGGATATTTTTCTTTGACAGCCTTATAAATCATCGTAAAACGTTCTTCAAAAATATCACTTATCATATCCTCATTACCCACTCCGAGGTATTTCAGATTAAAAGGTTCAGGATGTCCGGCTTTTGCCCGTTCCCGTCCCCATACTGTTTTCTTAGCGTCGCCATTCGCATATTCTATCAGATCCAAAACATCCTGAATATATTGTCCCATCTCTTCCATCGGAATACCGCCTTGCTGACCGTTACTGGTAATGATATCTGTAGAATGATGGCTAGGCCCCCCTATCCCTGAATTTTGACATGGTACACCGGCAGCCACTACCGGAAGCGGTTCAGCTCCTATATCTTCACAGAACTGGAAATATTCAAAATATCCCAAACCTCGTGTCTGATGATATCTCCAGATATTAGGTGCAGATTTTCGGGCTTCCAGCGGACCAATCGTTTCTTTCCAGTTATAGATATTATCCACTCCGTCACCATGTGCCAGACAACCACCGGGGAAACGCACAAAACGCGGATGAATATCCGCTATTGCCTGTGCCAGGTCAGCACGAAGCCCGTTTTTATGCCCTTTAAACGTTTTCTGCGGAAATAATGAAATCATATCCAAAGCATATTTTCCTTCCACTTGCGGCGATATAGCCAACAGGGCACTATCAGCATCTTCTACAGCCTTCAGCACTGCAGTTTGTTTTCTCCAGTCTCTGGAAGAAACCGACAAGGTTGTCCGGGCAAGCTCTTTCCCGTCTTTTGACATCAAACGTATAACTGTCTTTCCTCCTTTTTTCCCATTCATAATCTTGGAAAACATAGAGAAATCATATTTTTCCCCTTTTCGCACAACAATACCACCATAGCCTTCATTGGCCAACGACGCTCCCGGCTCCTGAATATTCAGGATAGCATAATGCGGATTATTGGCATGAATCGGATGATCCGTTCCGATTGTAAATATCGCATTATTCCCCTGAACACTCCAAGCATACATACTATTCCAATCCTTGTCTTTATTCCCGTCTTTAGGAGAATATTCAAAGTCACGATTCTGAATCAGCTCTGCATAGAGTCCGCCGTCTGCCGCATAGTTCAAGTCTTCAAAGAATACCCCTATCAAATGTTCACTGATAGCCTTAGTATTTTCTTCTTCCACTTTGATTCGAGCCGTCACAGGTTTCAATCCTGCAAAACGGCTTCCATCCTGCGCAGTGCGCTCTCCCCGCAATGTCTGTCTGTACGCCCGGTGATCCCCATAACGGTTCATCGCAAGAATCTGCTTATAAGCAACTTTCAGAGCCCAACCGGTCACCTGTTTGTCACCTATCGACACCGTTTTTCTAATCGGTTCATTGCAGTTCTCCACGGCATATTTTCCTTTTTCAGATGCCATAAAAAAATGTTGCGGTTTCCATTTTATCAAATCGACGGAAGATACATAAGCCATCGCCTCTCCATCCGGAGTCAGATTCCAGAAACAATGCCATGTTCCGTCCACGCGGCTCTGCGTCAGATAAGGTTCATACATTTTCTTCCAAGGGCCGAAGTCACACTTCACGAATACTTGCCCGTCAGCTACATTCTGCCAGTTTTCTCCGTCCGAACTCCAGACAAACTGCATCCCTCTCCTTCCACCGTCATTTAACGTAGGGTATGGAAAAATGTAGACTGAATCCGGCCCATTCATTATTTCATCAATATGCGCTGATACCGGCAGAGCCAGTATCAGACAAAGACATAAGACTAAAAGGTGCTTTATTCTTTTCATGCTTTCTATTTTCTAAGAGTCATTATTGTGTACGAGTATTTAGGGAATGTGTACTTAGTATTCTTTTGGGAAAAGACCGCTTGAGAAGGCTTAAATACTACATTATCCTTATTCTCGTACGTATTAAACTCTGTAAGTTCACAGTCGCCAATCGTTTGAACCTCCACTTTGGATTTGTAACGGAAATTATCAATATTCAATATAGCTTCCCGAGGTTGGTCACTCAAGTTAACAACATAGAGAGTCATTTCTGTTTTCGAATCATTGATTTTAGCTGTAATATCAAGGGCTTCATCACTGGTGGAAGTTGCGACAACATTAGGTTTCCACGTCTTTATCATCATTTCATCAATATGTGCTGAAGGTTGGAACCATATAGTATCAGCTGTATAATGAATACGTCCCTGATCCCACATATAATGCAAACCATGCGGCTGGAAAGTATTAGCCGTACCCAGCATACGGAAACAATCACCATAACGTTGTAAGGTATTCCAATTATTTGCATGAGCTAAACCGCGATCCCAGTCACACCGGCTACCATTCTCTTCCATAGGATGCAGATTCAACTTAAATCCGGGAAAATCCTGCGCCAATTCTCTCTGAAGCACTATCCCCATCTCATTTTCAAACAAATCTTTTGTATCAGCAAACGATCTGGCTCCACTATAATGAGGGTCCCAAGCCAGTTTATCCTGTTTTCCTTTTGAAATGAACCATGATACCATATCAGATGCCAGTTTATATTCCGGTGTCCCTTTGGTGTATCCGCGACCAATGTTAAGTGAAGTCATAATCGACATTTCAGGATCTATCTCCCATGCTGCCTCCGCAAACTTTTTCACACATTCAATATACCCACGCGTAATCGGGCGTTCATTGTCCACCTGTATGTATTTCAAACGATAAGGCTCCCGATGTCCGTATTCAGCCCGCAACGCCCCCCATCTGGTAGTAGCATCTCCATTCACATATTCTACAAAATCCCGGATATCCTCATAAGACTCATCCATGCTCATACCGATAATGGCAACTGCATCAATCACTTCTGCCGCTTGCAGCATTTCTTCAAAACCGAAACTATGAGTAGCATATAAATTAAATCCGCTTCGAAGAGTTACCCTACGTTCATCAACCGGGCCTATCATTCTTTTCCAACGATACAGATAAGTATCTGCACCTATATCAACCATAGAACCATTATAACGGAAGGCGGCAATTCCCTGTTTCTTCAATGCGTCCACAAACATCTTCCGAATGGGATAGCCTTTCACCCGTCCCCATTCTCCCGGTTGCAGAAAAGCGAATCCAAGTTCTATTTTTCCGGGCTTTTTAAGCGATATTCCGAAACTTCCCCGAGTTGCGTCAGCATCAGGTACCAACTTAAACTGTACTCTTTCATAAGAGCCATCCCCTTTCAGAGAATATGATTCCTCTGCAATCACGGTTCCTTTTTCATCACGAAGCGATATATATACAGTCTTCGGTGAATCTGACTTGATTCTCAAAATGCCATCATAAGATTTTCCTTTATCAAACCGTATTCCCATTCTATATAAGCCATGATTAGTAAGTCCGACTTCTCCCGAACCTCCTTTAAAACAGATTGTCTGCGTCTGACGCCCGATATAAGCTTCCCCGTCACGCACCAGTTCATAATTATATTGCGGACTTCCTGACACCATTTTACTCCAATACTTGGATATCTGCTCATTTCCATTGATACGTTCAAGCATAACCTTTTGTATAGGAACAGGTAATGAATCGAACACAAGGAAACGACCGGGAAACTCCCATCCCGAAATTACCCGGGGACGTCTGAAAGGTTTGGTATCATAAATATCTTTAGAATTAAAGTCATATTTTTCTGTCAGGTTATTCCATGAAATACGATGATAAATATCCGTTTGTGTAATCAAATGCGGAATTCTCCTTTCATCCAATACTACATATATTTTAGAGTAGTCAGCCTTATCCAAATTCAGGAAATCAATGTCAATATTTTCTTCAAAAGCCTCTCCATGAAGCAATTGGCTAAATATTCCACCATTTGTCTGATTATTAAGGTCCTCAATATTAGAACCGTTAAACAACTTGGTTACAGTAGCAATCTGCCGTCCCGCATCCACATTTAGTTTCACAGGAATATTTTGCGCACCTGCCCAACTTGAAAAAAGCAATAGAAGCAAAGCTGATATTAGATTCTTTTTCTGTTTCATTATATATAATTTGAGTTTCAATAGTTTGTTAATTTCGATTTAAAGAGTCGGAACCACTTTTTTGATTGTTCCATCTGTATTAAATTCCAGTTTATCTATGCACACCTCGCGATGATAGCCGGCATCCCTTCCTTTGGTCACAGCATCCGGGAATTTAAAACGATGATAAACAATATACCATTCATCCTTCCCCGGCACTTGTACTACCGAATGATGTCCGGTGGCATAAATTCCCTGTTCCGGTTTCTTACAAATAACGACCTGACTTTCCGCTGGATTTATCGGCCCCACCGGAGATTTAGAACGTACATAACGCACCTCATACTCCGTACTTCTCGTATCATTCTTAGACCATGTAAAATAATAATAGCCATCCCTATAAAACACATGAGCCGCCTCGCTATAATGAGCATCATGACCTATCAGAATACGAGTTGTATTTGGTTTCACCGATACCATATCATCATTCAACTCACACACAGCCATATAATAGTTTCCCCAATACAGATAAGTTTTTCCACTTATAGGATCCGTAAATACGTCAGGATCAATATTCTGTCCTCTTGGCATCCCCTTAGGCAGTTCCCGTCCAATCAAAGGTTTCCCTGAATCAATAAAAGGACCTGTAGGATGGTCGGATATAGCCACACCAATCTGCTTTTCCGCAGTAAAGTAATAATAATACTTATAGTTGCCATCCGCCTGCTTCTTTTCAATGATACTTGGCGCCCATGCATTCTTTTTTGCCCACGAAACATTTTTCAAATCCAGAATCACACCCTCTTCTTTCCAGTTCACCAAGTCATCCGAAGAAAAAGCCTTAAATTGTGTACTTCCCCAGTTGGGAATACCATCACACGTCGGATAAATATAATACCTCCCCGTTTTCTCTGAATACATCACTTCCGGATCAGCATAATATCCCTGAATAACCGGATTCTTTTGAATAGATGCAGTAGAAACATATTTCCTTTTATTCTTCTGCCAATACTTCTCTAAATTATCAGCTTCTTCGGTAGTCAGATGAATAACCGCTCCATGTTTGGGAGCATTATAATTGGTCGTTTTCATCACTCCTTCATTGAAACGCCCCAGATTCTTAAAGTTCACAAAGTCTGATGTTTCAATAAAACCGAAATTATGAGGAGTCACACTATATACATCATACATCAATACCCATTTATCTTCTCCGATGCGCTTCCATACAGTAGGAGCCTCACAAGCCTTAGGTTCAAAGTCATACCAACGCGGATCATATTCATAGTCACCATTCGCACGCTCTGAAACAGCCTGTTTGATTCCGGCAGGTCCATCGTGGGCAACATAGAACAAATGATATTTGTCTCCTACTTTCGTGATATCTCCGTCAATGGCAGAAACACCCTCATTAGGATATTCAAACAAAATCTGCGGTAAGCTCTCAATGGTATCAAAGTCGTCATTTACATATACATAATACAGTTTATTCGCCTCATTTCTGAAACGCATTGTATAATAAATCATCAGTTTCCCTTTTTTCTCATCGTATGTTACCTCCGGCGCCCATGCGCAACCGATTTCACTCAAGCCTGCCGTTAACTTGTCAAAACGGATATTCGCGCGTTTCCAGTTAACCAGATCCCAAGACTTCATCAATACCAGTCCATAATTGTTCCCCCAACCATACATATTACGGTCACGTTCCCATTCAGTTTCCCGATAACCGTCCCGTTTTGCAAACACATGCAAGTCTGTCATTGCCAAATAGAAAGCACCATCCGGTCCACGATAAATATGCGGGTCACGAATACCTCTCTGATAGGCAATCGTATCGCCGGCAATTACCGGTTCCCCGTCATTCATGGCTGTAAAAGTATATCCGTCACGGCTGACAGCCATATACAAGCCATGCGTTTCGTCCTTGTGGAATACCATCAGATAAGCACCCATGTCCGCTTCTTGAGGAACGGCATTCTTATATCGGAACTGTTTAAATCCGGCAGTTCCCTTTCCGGCAGACAACAATCCTATACGCAAGGCATAGAAACCATGATAATTATTATGGTGAATTTGTGACACATCAACATTTTCCGCAAGTGTTGTCCATTCCTTATTATCTTTACTAACCATTATACGCAGATTATTACCCTGATTATGGATTTTAGCAATAAATCGGTTACCCAACTCATTAGGTAATTCAAGTTGTTTGTTTGCATTCTGATATACAATAAACTTTTTTCCGTCAGAAACAACTCCCGCATAAGCCTTTTCATTATAAAACAAGACAAGTCCGGCTGTATTCCCATTACCGGTATTTATCTCTACTTGGGTTTCATAATTCTTATCTTCGGCAGTTGTCAGAAGCAGACGTCCATTAGCAAGAGTACTTCCCTTAGCCTTTATCCAAAGGGTGCCATTATCAAAAGCCAAAGATTTCGGGGCATATTCTTTCCAGAAAGTCCATTGAAGTCCTAAATTCGCTTTGCTAAAGTCATCAGACAACTCTATTCCATGCTTGATTTGTTTATCCGGCTTAATCGGAGTAGCAGTAGTTTTGGTACGATACCAGCCATCCGTTGTCCATTCAATAGGTTCAATTAAAGTCTGACGTCCCAAAGTATGATAGCCTTTCGCATAAGCATGATATACAATCCACCAATTGCCGTTTACATCGTCAATCAATGTACCATGCCCTTTTGACCACCAGTTATCACGTGAACTATAAGTATGTACAACAGGATTGTATGGAGAATTCTCCCACGGTCCGAGCGGGTTTCTGGAACGGGCGGCAACAACCATGTGGCTTGTAGCCGGACCGGCTGTCCCACCTTGAGCAGAAGTCATATAATAATACCCGTCCTTATAATTCAGTTTTGGAGATTCCAGACACTTACATTCCACTTTCCATTTATTGGGAATTCCCCATCCGTCATAAACCGGTTTCTTCTCCCCGATGGTAGCCAATCCGTCGTCAGTCAGACGAATCACTTCACCTTCATTGACATAAAGATAACGGTTACCGTTCTCATCCGCGATATGCCCCGGATCAATGCCACCAATTTTCAGGTTAACAGGTTCACTCCATGGTCCCCTGATATCATCGGCCCATGTTACCCAATTCGTTTCATCAGCGGGAAAATATATATAATACCTATCTTTGTACTTCACTAAATCAGGTGCCATAGCAGAACCTTTCCAATCTGTCAAAGCACGACACACGGGTTCCCAGTTTATTAAATCCTGTGAATGCCAAATCAGAAAACCGGGAGCATAATAAAACGGCGAGTGGGTCATATAGTAATCTTTGCCGTCCCGCACAATAGTAGGGTCAGGATAATCTCCCGGAATAATAACCTTCGGATACTCTTGCGCATAAAGCACCCAGTTCATCAATGTAAACAAGAATAGTAAAGTACACTTTTTCATCATATTCAAATCTTATTCAATTAGCAATATTAGTAGACTATTTTATGTATGTTTCTATATTAAAATACGAACAGAAACTCCTACACACCTATTGAGTAATCCTATCAGCAACCTCTGAATCATTATTATTGAAAACAATTCCCTCGGTATGGGCTCCCACATAGATACGGGCCATATCGGATGTCTTATACCACGCAGGCTTATCGGCCATCCCGTCATAAATCAATTTTCCATTTATTCTCAAATTCTCAAAGCGGATATTCTTTACTTTCCGTTCTTCATTATATCCTTCAATGACAGAAAGTTCCGTATTCTTTCCTGTATAAGAGATATTCTTGAATAATACATCCTCAATCCCTCTACCCGGTGCGGTACAGTACTTTTCGTTATAAAAGATACGCAGGTTGACAAGCTGCCCCTGCCTGAAGTCTTCAACACGGATATTCTCGAAACGAACTTTACGTATCAGGTTATTATCCCCGGCATTAATCGCCATACATCCCTGATAGTCGAGCTGTCTCTCCTGATGATCCAAAATATCAATATTAATATAATTCAAGTTCTCCAGAATCTCCGGTTCTTTCGAATTTCCATGAATCCCGATAAAGATAGGATGAGCCACATCTGCCCAAAGCGTAGAATTTTGCATCGTTATATTCCTGCATCCACCCTCAAAGCCCAAACGAGTGCCATAGACAGTCGTGCAATCATCCGAATTACGACAAAATACACCATCGAACAATACATTATTACTGGCAAGTACATTCATTCCATCACCCCATCCATAATAACTTATACTCTTTACATTACGAATCGTAACATTATCCGAACCTCCTGTTCCGCATTGTGTAGTTACAATTCCCTCTACATAGACATTCCGCGAGTTTGCAATCCAGATACCCTTTTTAACTGAATGATCTATAATACCTCTTCCCACCAATTTGACATCGTGGACATTCTCCATCAAAACGCGCCCCATCAGCACAGAGCCACCGGCAAGATAGACAGTCTTTCCCGAAGGTACTTTCAATTCTCCATCCGCTATTTCATGAATCCCCGGCCCGTAGTAAATTACATTGGGATCGTTTTTATCCGGTATATTTTCTTCCGGTTTATTAGCAAATAAATGCAAGTTATGAAAAATATCCCCATTAACCTCTACAGACAAGTTTCCGGGACGTTCCAATGAAAACAATATAGTATTGTCCTTGATTTGAAAAGGGATATTATACGAAAGGGGGCGAACTCTTGCCATATTTACCTTCTCACGGTTACAGGTTACAGCGATTTCCACCGTTCCGGTAAAATCGAAAGTCACCATTGAGGCATTTTCCACATGATGTTTTCCTTCTCGCACCTCATCAACTTTTATCAAATAAGTAGACAATGTTATCCATTTCCCGCTTCGCTGCCTTACTTTAACTGTAAAATCATCATTCAAAGCTACCCCTTGAGGAGCATCCCAAGTAACCAGTCTGTCTTTAGAGAACGACGTGCCCCCTATCAAAACCAACACCAACAAAAGTAGGTATTTTTTCACCATACTACAAACATTCTATAATTTTCAACATTCAGTAAGGAATAGCCTCAAAATGACAAGACTATTCCTTACTATTTATTATTCTCTTGAATACATCAAGGTTCCGAAACCCAACTGGTCATAAGAACCACTATTTCCACCGCCTCCGGGACCTCCTTCCGGATAACTAACATCCATACCTATTTTTGTATATTGGCATTTCTCTGCATTGACACCTTTTATTTTAGCATAATGATTATATGCAAGCGCCCAGATACAACCGGCCGCACGACTACCATTGCGTTCCACTAATTTGCCATAATATTCTTCGGCAATGCCCCAGTTCCCTTTAAAAACACGGGTATAAGGAACATAGGGGACATCCAGTCCGGCAGAATAATAGCGTCCATTATATTCACAGGCTTTCAAGTACATGTTGTCATTATAACCAAAGAAATCATCACCTTGATTCCACGTAAGCTGACAAATAGTTCCCATCAATCCTTGACATAACACAGTATGTCCTGTGTCACGGCCACTTTCCTGCCATTGGGCAAGATTTGCATATTCACCGTCAAAGACATGATAAATGGCATTTGTCATTCTTCCGCTGCCTTCTCCTATCTGTAGATGCTCAACCGCCTCATTATAAATATCACGGCGATCGGTCAAAATTCCGATAGCAAGCAACGAAGCCAAATTACACAATTTCCAATTGGCCCAATAATGAAAAGGCGGAGTACCGAAATGCTCTTTGACAAATATAGAATTTACAGGATAGAACACATCAATTGTCCATTGCTGATATTTCTTAAATCCCGCTGCATCCATTTCAATCCAGTAATCACGTAAAAGTTCTCCGGCCACGGCAAACTCATAACCATATAATCCCGCACCCAAAGCCGAATTCGAGTCACCACCAATTGCTATACATTTGTCAGCCCAAGCTCTCATGATTCCAATGGCATGGTCAGCATATTCATCCCCATCTCCCAGATGGTAACGAAGCGCCAACTGATATGCAGCTGCCACATCTTTCATGGCAATCGTATAATTACCTCCATTGCTGAATCGTTCAAGATATTGCTGTGGATTCGCCTGCCAAGTCAGCTGTGCGCACCCGCTCTCCTTCAGAAGCTCATATCCTTTTTTCCAAGGGTCTCTGTTCAAACGTTCCTTGACGTATGCAATATCTTCCGGTGTGTGTAAAGCACCGCAATGAATCATCGGTACACTTTTGTCTTTCAATTTTATCGTCATCAACTTATCCAAGTCTTCCTTAACGGGGAGTTTATACAAGTCTGTTTCTACTCCCGGTGATGGCAGGTTAACGCCATCACCACAAGAGGAACATACAAATAATGCAATTATGTAATATAGTTTTTTCATGATTATCTCATTTTAAAGTTATTATTTCCGCTCTATTGCAATTTCTGTGACTTCCACATTACCACCTTTCTTGTTTCTATAGTCCATGCTTATATTAGCAACAAAACCAATAGTCACTTCTGTTCTTTCAGATAATGTAAAAGTCATATCAAAAGACTTAGGTCCTTCCGCCCTTAGTACCCTGTTATCCGATACTTTTATATATGATTTGTCACCATCAGTTTTTTCGATAAAATCAGATTCACTGACAGGGTCCCAAGTCCCATTGTTCAAATCAGGAAGCGTGCTACTTCCTTTAGTGATTCCGAAAATTACTCCAAAATTACCCCCTAAAGTATTTGATTCAGAAACTGTAAATGAAAGTTTATAAGTACCGGCCGGTAAAGTTGTTATTTGATACATCTTGGCATTTTCCAAAGCATGTTTATGGTTTGCATTCGCCCACTCATTACATAACAAAGAGATAGCTCCCTCTGGATTATTTCCATCAACTAATAAAGTACGTATCAATACCTTCCGGTCATTCTCCTCATAATAAAACTTATCATTAAACTTCCAACCTGTAGGAATTCCCCATACATTATCATCCAAAGGATCCTCTGTTCTACTAAACGGAGTTCCACAGTTCTCCAGTACTACTGCCGTCACATCTCCTCCGTTCTTCCCCATCACATTTACCGTATATCCTTCCAATGTCGGGATATCAGCATATCGCAGACTTACCTTCACATTTTTCGTCGTACCAAAATCCGCAGGAACCGCCACTTTTATTTCATCATCTTTTATAGAAGTAATTTCAACTTCTGTCTCATTCAAATATGCTTGAACCGCCTCCTTATCAGTTCCGAAATCAGTGCCCTTGATTGTCACACTCTCACCTTCCAAGACCACTGTCTCTACAATATCATTCATTACAGGCGATGAATTGATTTTGAAAGTACCATCATAGAATTGCAGTTTACCAATAGCCATAGTCAGTTGTACATTTCCTGCCGACACTCCATTCGGTACTTTTACAGTAAATGTAGCGTCACTGTTTTCGTCCTTATATTGATAATCGCTGACTATTGCCTGTACATCACCAAACTTCACAACTAGTTGTTCTGCTGTTTCAGGCATATTAGCCGCCTTAACTGTAACTACCGTTCCGACATATCCCTCCAAAGAAGAAATCCCTGCATCAGCATCTACCACAGGAGTTGCTTTTATGACCAAATTCAGTTCACCATCTACCTCTTCATACGGAGTGGTTACTTTTACAGCCACTTCTTTTTCATCCTCCAAAGACTCACTAACCGGAATACGTATCTTAATCTCTTCTTCACTACATGAAAGGACTTCGGCTTCCACTCCTCCCAAAAGAACTTTCACTCCTTCGGTTGTTGTCCCAAAGTTCTTACCTTTTATTGTCACTTCTGCACCTTTATAAGCAGTAGCAGGAGAAAGTTCTGTCAAACCAGCGTGCTGACGGATGGTAAATTTATCTACAGGAGTATTCACCTGCTTTGTATATACCATCAGCGAAATCTTTCCAGATGTAGCCCCTATCGGTACTTGTACCGTAAATGAAGTCTCACTCCATTCTGTTACAGGAGCATTGACCTTTGCATCACCGAATATCATCTTGATATCTTCCGCTTTCGTACCTAATTCAGTTCCGGTAAAAGTAATTAAATCACCGACAAATCCCCATTCACGACTAATTGTCTCAACTGACGGTTGTCCCAGTACCCGGAGCATTAAATCTGTTTTCAATTTCTCATCAAAGAAATCTACCGATATTTTCCCTGTAGTAGCATCTTCCGGTATCTGTACGGTAATTCGTTCATCCGTACAAGCCAACACTTTCGCTACATTCTCGCCAATACTGACTTTCACAAAATCCACTGCACCGGCAAGATTTTCACCGATCACATCAAACTCATCTCCCACATAACCATAATCCGGCGAGATTCCGGTTATACTCACGACGGGGTCTTTGGTTCCCAATTCAATAACTTCCGTTCCTTCCTCTTCGCAAGAAGCCAATAGAAGCAGAGCTCCCCAGCACAAAAGATTATATATTTTCTTCATCATATTTCCTTTTTAATTAATTAGTTAACTCTCTCCACTACCATTTTGGAGATATTTACATTACCTCCCTTGCTTAGACTTATATTAACTACAAAACCAATAGTTACTTGCGTTGTTTCAGTCAGTTGCATATCCATACTGTAATCCACAGGTCCTCTTTCCTTATCGAAAAGTACAATATTATCTGTTATACGGAAGTATGTCTTCTTTCCTGAAGCATCTTCAACAAACACACTTTCATCTGCAGGAGTCCACCCATTCTCTTGCACCAGATCTGGTAAAGTAGCATTTCCCTTTGTCACCCCGATAATCGTACCGAAGTTTCCTCCCAACGTATTACATTCAGGAACAGACCATTTGATTATATATTTTCCGGCAGGAAGCGTTACCACCTGATACATTTTGGCATTATCCAACGGATGCTCCTTATGGTTTACATTCGACCACATGTTACACAAGAAAGAGATGCAACCATCCGGATTGTTGCCGTCAAAAATTAAAGGACGTATCAGTACACGCGAACCGTTCTCCTGATAATAAAACTTCTCATTGAATAACCAGTCAGTCGGAATCCCCCAAACATCATCCAGTGCATCATCCGTTGTAGTAAACGGCTGACTACTATTCTTCAAGGCAAATGCTGTCAGATCGCCGGTATAAGCCGGTTCCAAAAGACAAGTACCCAATGTTTCATACCCTTTGATAGTAAGTGATACCGTTCCCAGTCCATATCCGGCGGGAGCTTTTACCTGTATTTCTTCGTCCTGCACCGAAATAATCTCTGCTGTCTTAGTTCCGATTTTCACCGTTACATTCTCTTTTTCCGTACCAAACGAAATACCGGTAATTGTAATCACATCTCCTTCAGCAGCAAACAAAGCGCTTTCCTCATTGGAAGAACTAACCGAAGTAATAGTAGGTTTGGACATTACTGTAAACTTACCCACATTATCAAACTCATATTGCCATACTTTCAGCATCACTTCGCTACTCACCGCATCTTTAGGCACTACCACAACAATACGGTTATTCTTGCACGAAACTATTTCCGCCTCCTTATCCCCGAAAAACACGCTTACCGGTTCCAGACGTTCACCAAAATTCTCACCACTGATAGCGACTTGTGATAACGTATAGCCACTTGTAGGATAGATACCATGCACAGTCGGTTCCGGATAATAGAACTCTTGTTTTTTGCCATCCTTCTCACAACTGAAAAGTAAAACGGAAAGCCCTCCTATCAGGAGTATATTTTTTATTAGACTTCTCATAAATTTATATCTTTAATCAGTTTATCAATCATCATTAATATCCCGGATTTTGTACCAGGCTAGGATTCAAATTAATTTGTTGCTGCGGCAGCGGCCACAAATAATGGTTCCGGCTAAAGGTAAAGTTTTCCTTACTATCTACCACCACACAATTCAACTTGCCCCACTGGGTGTCTATCTGTTCTTCTCCCCACACATAAGTATTTCTTGCATACTTAGATGTTGTATTGCCACTGGCATCCACAAAAGTGGTGGGATAGGATGCGTTTCCGACTACCGTTCCCATGCGCGATTCATTAAGCTCATTTTCCGCAATACCCCAACGCTTCAAGTCGTCAAAGCGGAAACCTTCCATATAGAGTTCCACAGCACGTTCACGACGGATTTCATCAAGCATTACTTCCTCCCGGCTCTTGTTTGTACCGGTTTCAGATTTTATCTTATCCACCAATGCATTCGTCAAATTGGCAATCCCGGCACGTCCCCGCAATTTATTAATTGAATAGTTCAGTTCTTCATCGGTAATCACTCCGTTGTTTCGCTCACATACAGCTTCTGCAAAAATCAGATATACTTCTGCCAGACGAAGTACCGGATAATCGGGCGATTCTGTTCTAGCTGTAACCCGTGCCGGACACATAAACTTCATATTACCATATCCTGAAGTACCGGATTTCAATTCCTTGGCAGCTGAAGTCTGGGCATCTATGTCAATATCAGACTTCATACGGTTATCCCGGTTCTGGAATTCCGCCTCCGGGGTAGCATATCCCTCAAACTCTTTGGATATTTCCACCGGCAGACCGTCCGTACATAAAAACAGATCCATCAATTTGCGGCTGGCATCCATCTTTCGGACAGTCTCATTTAAATTAACCCCACCCGGCTTGATATCTTTGTCATATACACTTTTGATAATAAATTCCTTGTTTGACTCCTTAGTCATTCCTGCCGGATTGGTAGTTGCATCTTCCAGACAGAAAAGATAACGATAACTCATATCTTTCATGCCGGACAAATGATTATAGTTCCAAATACTATACAAGTTGTCATCTATCACTTCACGGCACAAACGGACAGCCTCATCAAAAAAGTCATTCACTTGATCCGAAGCCGGGCCGGCCGATCCTTTAAAATCTGTAGTAGTCCCTACATATTTGCGCCATGTAGCTTCGTAAAGCAGTACACGTGCCTTAAAGGCTTCTGCCCCATGGTAGCTGATTCGTCCCTTATCCGCAGTAGATATTAAGGTCTCCTTGGGAAGTCCGGCTATCGCATCATCCAAATCCTTCAAAATAAAATCCACTACTTCATAGCGGCTATTACGCACACCATACAATTCCGGTGAATTTACATCCAACGGAGTCTCCACAATGGGAACGCCACCAAAAAATTGAAGTAAGAAGAAATAGTTGTATGCCCGGAAAAAATGAGCTTCCGCCAAATACTGTTTGATTTCCTCCGGATCTCCCGGATAATTTCTTGCCCTTTCAAAAAGAAGATTAACGGTACGAATTTGCTTGTAGCAGTTATCCCAACGGACATCAGTAGCGGATGGCAGAATAGTGCCGTGCCCTACATCACTATGAATACCGAAGTAGGCGGACAAATCGGTGGCTACATCCATAAATGCGGCATAACCGCCGTACGGACTTCCCCATCCTTGAAGCTGACCGTAAAAACCAGCCGTATATTCCTTGAATTGTGACGCCTTTTTAAAATATACTACATCCGTTCTTTCATCCTGCGGCTCCTTATCAAGAAACCAGTCCGAACAAGCTGATAAGCCGAATGCCAAAGTGCACAACTGTGCTATATAGATTATTCTTTTCATATTCCTCTTTATTTATATTGTTAAAAACCAATATTGACACCAAACGACCATGTACGATAGAAGGGATAACCTGAAATCTGTGATACTTCCCCCATCTCCGGATCAAAGCCATCCTTAATGCTTGTCATTTCCCACAGGTCATTGCCCGAGAAGTAGACACGTACCTTTTCCAACTTAACCTTACGAGTCCATTGCTTCGGCAAAGTATAACCGACAATCAATGATTTCAGACGCATATAACGGCTATTCTGTAACATGAAATCATTATTACCATAGTTCCATCCGGCACGTCCGGGCTGACTAGTCAGACGAGGATATTCCGCGTTCGGATTCTCCGCAGTCCAAGTTTTTCCGAGGAATGTAGGATTCTGGTTGCTATATATAGCTGCAAACGGGAAAGACATCCAGCCGGTACGCATGATATATTGCTTGCCAACCCCCTGGAACATAGCACTGACGTCAATGCCTTTCCATGAACCGCCCAAGTTTATACCGAATACATAATGCGGATCTCCATCTCCGAGAAACTGTAAATCCCCGCTTGCCGCATCAATCTTATTATCTCCATTCAAATCCAGGCGTTTGGTATCACCCGGACGAAGCCCGGTAGTCGTTCCCTGACGAACTCCCAGTATCTCTCCTCCACCATCTCCGTATAATTCATAATAGCGGTTCACTTCCGCCTCATCCTTAAAATAACCATCCGTACGGAACAGGAAGAAAGAATTGAGCGGATAGCCGACTACCCTTGCATTTTTCCCGGCTACATACGTATCTGCCCCTTCCATTTCCTTCAACATTGTCTTCGTATCACCCACATTGAAATTTGCGAAATAAGAGAAATCACCAATCCGGTCACGCCAGCCAACTGACACTTCCCATCCTTTTACGCTCAAATGTCCGCTATTGCTTTTCGGTGCATCTGCTCCCAATACGGAAGGATAGGTGACTTGCGAAAGCATACCCTTATTATCTTTCCAGAAATAGTCAAAATTGACAGTCAAACGATTCCGGAGAAAGTTCAAATCAATACCTATATTCTTCTGTCCTACACGCTCCCAAGTAAGAGTCTGATTAATAAGACCCGAATTTTTCAAAGATGTAGAGATTTGACCCGTCAACGGACTGCCCAAATAAGTAACCCCTTGTCCGATAGCGGAAGCATACAGGAAATCTCCCAATCCGGCATTGTTACCTCCTTCACCATAGCTGAAACGAACCTTACCGAAATCAAGTACCGGTGTGACAAATTTCATAAATTCTTCTTGAGTAAACACCCAACCAAGAGACAGTGAACCAAAGTTCTTAAAACGGTAATCCTTGGCAAATTTGGAATCTCCATCCCGACGTCCCAGTAACTCAATCAAATACTTTTCGGCATAATTATAATTGATACGGGCTAAATAAGAATAAGTGCCGCTACTGCCTTTACCCCCTGAATTAGCTAATGCACTACTCGGATCAGCCAGTCCCAAATCATACACTCCGTTATCCTCAAACTTTTCACGGGCAGTAGCTGTCTTTCTCCAAGCCAATGTTTCCGCATTGATACCCGCCATCAAAGACACATTATGCAATTCCGCAAACGTCTGTCTATATTTCAACAAAGCTGAATAAAATTGATACATGTGATTATTGGTCTGTACCAGATAACCGGGGTTATTTTCAATCTTTACATTAGCCGGATTATCCGGATAGATCAAATACTGGTTTGACCATTGAACTAATTCCGCCGCGGGATTACCAAACCAATCATACGTCTGTATTGGAATCACATACCGTTCCCTACGATATTCTTCATTTTGGAAAGAAGCAGTACCCTCGAAACTAATGCCTTTCCAAATGTCGGCAACCACTTTCATATCAAGACGCGTGGTCAACTTTACCTTCTCATCACGTCCACCTTCGGAAGTGGCCGCTACAGAATTACGATTCCCAACCGTACCGAAATTGGCATACCATTGTCCCAACGGATTTTTCGACGGAAAGAAAGGTACATCATAACCATATAGCGAATTATCCAGACCGATAGAAGGGGAATCCGTATCTGTTCTGATTACACTGGCAATAGATTCAAAACGTAACCAATCAGTCATTTGAAGACCGTAGTTAAGACGGAAATTCAACTGCTTCTGTCCGTCGTAGGCAGTTGTCAGATTTGCCTGATTGTCTGCGTATGCCAACGAGATGCGGTAATCCGATTTCTCTGTAGAACCGGACACACTCAAGTTGTGCTGATAAGAATTACGATTGGCGAACAGTTCATCCGTACGACTGGAATTGGCTAGAAATATATCTCCATAATATTGTGTATGGTAGATTCCGGCTATGTTCTGTTGCATTCGTAACATATTTTCTTCGGATACCCAAGCCCACCAGTTAGGAGTTTCTTCTTCCTTGTTAGCTTCCAGCCACATGGTAGCATATTGCCCCATATCCGGTGAAAACGCTGTGATACCCGGAGTGGTGAAACGCATATTAAAGCTATAATCTACATTAATCTTTCCTCCCTTTCCACGCTTTGTTGTAACCAGAATAACTCCGTTTGCCGCCTTAGCTCCATAAATAGATGCCGCACCGTCCTTCAATACACTGATACTCTCCACATCATCAGGATTTAGATTTTGAAAAGATTCTGTATTTACCGTAGGCACTCCATCTACAATAATCAACGGATCTCCCCCGTTGACAGAGGTGGCTCCACGAATCTTAAAATTCAACTCTTCATTACCCGGACGGGGAGAAGTACGGGTGACAACCAAACCCGGAGTTTGTCCTTGCAGAGCCAATCCGACATTTGTTATCGCACGACTTTCCAATGCCTTGCTACTGACCTGCTCGATAGCCCCAGTCAAAGTCGCTTTCTTTTGTGTACCGTAACCCACTACGACAACTTCATCTAATGCATTATTATCTTCTTTCAGTATAACTTTCAATTCAGACCGTCCGGCAATATTTACTATCTGGTCTTGATATCCGATATAACTAACTTTCAGTTGTTTTGCATCAACGGGGATATCCAGACTAAAACGTCCGTCAATATCCGTAATCACTCCTTTTTGTAATCCTACGACAACGATATTACAACCAATCAGCGGTTCGCCGTTCTGGTCAGTAACTACTCCTTTGATTACCTTTCCCATTTGGGAGATAACCAAATTTTCTTTCGTGTGCGTGTTTGCCTGAAGCAATGCACCGGAAGAACCGCCAATCAGTAAGGCAATAGCCATGACGACTCCTCTGCGTGATAAGAAACTAGGTTTCATTTCCATAATACTATTAATTATTAAAGTTAATACTTCCTCTATTTGATATTTTAGCCGACTTTAGAGAATTCTTCTTGTAAATAGGCGCGCACTTTTTTTCGGGCTATTAATAATTGTCCCTCTACTGTGCGGGGAGATAAAGACATCTGACCGGCAATCGCCGGACAGGATAGTTCTTCATTAAAACTTAATTTATAAATCTGACGACGCTTGGCTGAAAGTGTGCATATAGCCCTTTCATGTATTTGCTCCAGTTCATGGTACTGTACTTCTTCTTCCACAGAATTCCGGCCAGTCTCTTTCATCTCATTATAATAGAAAGAGGATAAAAAATCTTCCTGCCTGTATTGCCGGCGTATCCTGTCTGTAATCATATTGCGTGCAATAGTATAAAGTAAAGACCATATCGTATTTTGATTCACAAACGCCCAGTGCTCCCATAAACGGATAAAAACATCTTGTGTCAAATCTTCCGCTTCATATTTATGTGGAACACGACGGGTAATAAAGGCCAAAACGATGTTCCGGTATTCCTGATAAAAATCGGAAAAGTTTATGGATTCGGATGGATTCAAATTTGTTCTCATAGCATTGTTATTTCATTAATCACAATGCAAATTTATGAGAAACATACCGTTCAGAGGTGCGAATTTTGTCGCAAACAAGTGTAACACTTGTTGCATAATCATGTTTTCAGGCTATCAGGGAAGGTTTTTCCCTCTTTTTATTCTTCATCACGTGATTTACCTTCATATTGTGACGGAAGAACTCCAAAAGTTTCTTTAAATAACTTGGCAAAATAACGAGGAGTGGAAAAACCAACATGATCTGCTATTTCCGAAACAGACAAATCAGAATCCCTTAATAATTGTGCAGCACGTTTCAAACGAATACTGCGAATGAAATCTTTAGGTGTCTGTCCCGTTATCCCTTGCAACTTACGATATAAAGTGGCACGGGTCATTGCCAGCTCTGCACTTAGCTCTTCTACCGAATACTCCGTATTGTCCATATTACGCTCTACACATTCCAGTGCCTTCTGCACCAACTGTTCGTCAAGAGACGTAATTGTGATATTACCCGGAGTTACCACAATTTCTTTATGGAATGATTCCTGCCGCTTCTTCTGCTGTTCTATCAGCTTGCGTACACGGGTTAACAAGACATCAACGCTGAACGGCTTGGATATATAAGAGTCCGCTCCAGCTTCATATCCCATCATTTTACTTTCATCCGATGCGCGGGCAGTAAGCAGAATAACAGGAATATGCGAAGTCTGAAGGTTCGTTTTAATACGATGACATAACTCGATACCATCTATTCCGGGCATCATAATATCACTGATAATAAGATCCGGATTTCGTTCAATAGCCAACTGTTCCCCCTTTTCACCGTCAGGAGCATCAATGATACGATACCACTCGCCCAACTGTTCACGCAGGAAGATCCGGAATTCCCTATTATCTTCGACCAACAACAACAGAGGCTTCATCACTGTCGAAGGTATCGGTTCACTAACCGGTTCCTCTTCATTTTCCACAACCATATTCTGTGCCAACGGTTCATCGGGACACAAATCAATGGGAATAGCGACACTGAAACTCGAGCCTGCCCCCAACGCACTTTCTACTGATACACGCCCTTTATGTAGCTCGATATATTCTTTTATCAGATGCAGCCCGATACCACTGCCGGGAGTGGCGTTATTCATATTTCTCTTTGCCTGATAGAAACGTTCAAAAACATGTGGCAGATCTTCTTCCGATATGCCTATCCCTGTATCAATTACTTTTATTTGTACGTATGTATGCTCTTTTTCTTCCTGTTTCCCCATTTCTATCGTAATATTACCACCCGATGAAGTAAATTTAAAAGCATTGGATAACAGGTTATTCAGGATTTTGTGCATCTTGTCACGATCAAAATACATATAAAGTTCCTCCATGCCGTTGACATCCAATTGGAAAGAGATTCCTTTCTCGTTCGCTATTTCCCGGAAAGAGAGATAAGATTGTCTGATAAACTCAATCCAGTCGCCATTCTGCAAGTTCAACTTTTCTCCTTTCATTTCCAATTTTCGGAAGTCTAACAACTGATTCACCAATCCCAGCAAATTCTGTGCATTTTTATATATAGCCCCCAATTGCTTTTTCAGCGGTTCATCTGCCAACCGATGTATAATCATATCCAACGGGGTGATAATCAACGTAAGAGGTGTACGCAATTCATGACTTATATTTGTAAAGAAGCGAAATTTTAATTGTTCCAGTTCTTCTTTTTGTCTCTGTGCCTCTTCCTGTTGCATACGAATCATGCGGCGGCGATTGCGACGAGTCACAACATACATTATCCCGAATATCAGTAGCAGCCCTAGAATTACATAAAATATACGGGCTGCCAATGTATTCCAGAAAGGTGGATTAATTTGTATAATAAACTTAGATTCCGGCCCCCATACCCGGTCATTCCCAGCTATCGAAACACGGAATACATATTCTCCTGAAGGAAGATTATTGTATGTAATACGCCCCTGCCCATTTTCAAACAGTGTTTCCGTCCATTCCTTATCAAAGCCATCCAACTGATACCTAAAAGACGTTTGGGAAGGATTGAGATAATTCAAACCGGAAAATTCAAGCGTCACGTAATTCTCATTATATTCCAGAGATACTTTCTCCGAATAACTCAAAGCTTTGTCGAACAACACACGTCCATTGTATTTCTCACCGGAAAGAATTGGAACATTGAATAGCCTGAAAGAAGTAAACAAAGGACGGGAAAGAGAGCGACTGTCCCCCATATTATCTGGTGAAAATGTTATGAACCCGTTAAGTAACCCCAGATACAAACTGTTATGAGTCGCTAATGAAGGAAAGCTAAACAAATCCCCTTGAAGAATCTCCACTTCGGACAAATAGCTATTTACATGAAAATTATATCCATCCGCATTGCATTCCACTGTGATTTTATAAACTGAAGTTACCGTAGTTATCCAAATATCATGATTTTTATCTTCAACGACATTCAAAATAGGCTTGGAAAGCCCTTCTTCTTTTCCCAATATATGGCTTCTCCCATCAGGAGTCAACACATTCAGCCCGTATTGAGTAGCAAACCATAATATCCCTTTACGATCTTTCAATATCTGATTGTATTTAATACTCTCATAATTAAAAACAAACGTAGTTCCCTCTTTTTGCTTCAACGGACATATCTTCTTTTTATCAGGATCATAAATGTATAATCCATTATCACTTCCTACAACTAACCTGGACTGATTGTCTATTGCCAGCGTATTCGCAACCTTATGTTTTTTCAATTCAGGAAACTGCTTGAATAAGAGACTGATTTCCCCATTCTCCGGATTGAACTGCCCAACTCCCCCATATATACTAATCCACAATCTTCCTGCAGAATCTTCTACCATAGCACGTATATTGCTGAAGTCCAACTCATTTTGATAATCCGTATCCGGATAATCATAAGCCCTTATTTTCCCATTCTCAATACAATATAATCCATTATGATATGTACCTACCCAAATTCTCTTTTTACGATCTTCATAAAGCATCCGACAAATCTTCCGATCAAACACTTTGTCATACTCGGTCAGATTTCTCGTTTCAGGTTCATAGCGATAAAGTGACTGGTTGGTTCCCATCAGCACCTCTCCTGCCGATGTTTCAAGCATGCACCGAATTTCTTCTCCTTTCCAATCACCTTTTAACACTTTATTATTGCATAAGGTCATCTTATTCAAGCTAGGGTGGTAATAACAAATTCCCTGATTATGTAGTCCTATCCAAACGGCACCTGTCCTCTGATCACAATAAATGCTTTGTATACTATTCCTTATCGTTTTACCTGACAACAAAGGAAGCTCGGGAAGCCGGGTAAGAGAAAGATTACGTGCATCTACCACAAAAAGGCCGTTCTGTACCGTACCAATCCACGCATTTCCTCCTTTATCCACATCCATAGAGGTGAGCCATGAGTTCTGTCCTAGTTGAATATCCGATATTTGGCTCCACTTTTTATGATAATTGTCATAATAGCCTACTCCCCGATCCCACATCAACCAAAAATCTCCGTTAGCCAATATCTTCAATACAATCCGATCGTCGTTTTTTAGCTGCTCTTTCAGAAAATCAACTTGTTCGATAAAACGTTTTTTCTCATGGTCATAACAACGGACAATCCCTTTTTGATGAACCATCCAACTATGTCCTCCCTGACTTTCTATTCCCAACAACTTCCCATAATACTCTATGGTTTCATCATTTCCACAAACTTGCATCATTTCTTTCGTTTCTGAATTGTAGGTATAGACAGAAGAACTATCCGTCAAAAACCAATAACGTTTCTCTGAATCAATAAATATATCCGCAAGTTTTTCCTTTAGCCCAAACTCATATAATAACGAGTCTACATTGTATATATATTGTTCTGTGGTCAAATCAAATACCCGTAGACTGGAACGTTCCTTCATCCACAAACGATTGTCCGCATCAATATACTGCTCAAAAATAATATGATTGTAAGATATAGGATAACCTTTCTGAAGATCAAAAGGAAAACTGGAGAAATTCACTCCGTCATACATTGTCAATAACACAGTCCGGATCCCCATACGCCCGTCAGGCAAAGAAAACACACTGCCGATATAATTATCAGGTAATCCCTCTGTTGCTCCGATATGACGAAATATATAGGAAGTCTCTTGCGAATGTATTCGATTCGTAATCAAGAGACTCAATAAAATAGTAAATAAGTATATTCGTGCTTTCATAACTGTTATTCCTCTTTATTTGATATAATTTTAAGAACCTCCATCTCTCTTTATACAATAATACAACAATAAAATCGTAATCATTTCCGCAATTATACCTGGCAAAAAAATACATCCAAGCATTATGTCAATCTTGAATATCCAAAAATGCCAAATTATAATGGATAGAGTAATAGAAATAAAGAGCTGCAAAATACAATAGATTATCAATTTGAATCTCTTTATTTTAGTCCTCGTTAATAAATAAAGAAAGAAAACTAATCCGATAATGAATGTAACTGAACCTAATAAGACTCCGAGCTCAATAAGTTCTAATATTGATATACAATTCTTCATAATTATTCTAATATTGTTTGATTTCTTGCAGGATCATATGATATTAATCTCTATACTCCTCTACATAAATATATTCGTGCTTTCATAACTGTTATTCCTCTTTGTATCTCCGTATATATAATTAATACGAACAAGCTCGCTGATTCACCCTGTTTTCCTATTGAACTTTTTTATTTAAGCGAGAATAAAAGTTCAGACTTTGTTGGGTTGCCACAAAAATAAGGCTATTTTTGCAGATATTTACGTAATTAGAAAAAGAATATTATGAAAGCAATAACTATAAAGTTCTGTCTACTATTTATTCTATTATGCTCCTTTCCTGCATTTTATTCATGCAACGACGAAGCTGACGCTTTTTACCTATATGAATACTGGGAAGTGATGTTCGACCCGGAACCTCCCATCAATGAAGCCAGTCTGTCCATCACAGGAGGAAAAAAGCTGGGGATTATGGGTGGCGTAGCTCCCTATACAGCAGAAATAGCTGACGGGCAAATAGCAACAGCTCATATAGACGAAAACAATGATGTGCAGATTAGCTCTATTAAATTAGGCAGCACATCATTAACAGTAAAAGACGCTGATGGTAGAATTATAAAAATAGGTGTAAAGGTCGTTAATGGCAACCAATCTTTTTCAGTACATTCCGTGGAAGCAAGAATCATAGGAATAGATGAAAGCCTATTGGATGAACAACAAAAAGAGAAACTGGAAACGGTGATAAAAAAGATAAAAGATGAAGCAGACATGCAAGCCACAGGGGGAATAGTTTTCTCTTATGACCAAAAAAGTAGTGGCAAAGTGGCGATTGTTACCGGTAAAGACAATACTCCGAAAATAGAAGGAAGTTTCTCCCGTTCCGCATCAGAATCAGGTACTACATTTCATATTATAACCAACGGCGGAAAAGAATATGACTGGATATTTAAAAATCCCGAGCGTCCCGATACTCCAAAGAATATCACACGAGATCTGGGACCTGTTCCCTATTGGTTAGTGGAAGATGTGACGGAAGCTTATAAATCAGAAGTAACAGGGCTATTGGCAATGAACGACAATTCTCTGAAAATAGAACGTATTTATGTAGGTTCAGCCACGACTTTACAATAGTTAGCAATATCCAACTCTATCTTTATATACGATTCGTATTTCTTAAATTCTCAAACAATTTCCACCCTATGAGAAAAAATACTCATCGCTATGAGAAAAATTTCTCATAATAATGAGTATTAGTTCTCATAGCAGTGAGAAAATATTCTCATAGCTATGAGAATATTTTCGATTTAGCATCATTCATTTTCGCATCGAAATAGAAAAGTTACTTGATACTCACTTTATCTACAAACTCCTTCATATTAACGTTCAAATCGTCTAGTGAAGTCACCCGTTTACCGTTCAATACAATATTCTCAAACAGGATATTCCCTACCCTGCGGCTCTTATCATATCCTTCTATCAGCGAAGGATTGACATACTTGCCTGTACAAGAGATATTGCGGAACACGATATTCTTTATACCCCGGCCCGGCCCTGTGTTATACTTCTGATTGTACATCACACGGAGATGGAATAACTGACCTTCCTGAATATTTTCCACACGGATATCCTCAAAGGTAATATTTCGCGCAAGGTTATGGTCACCTACGTTGATAGCCATACACCCCTGGTAATCACGGTCATCCTCATCATGTTCCAGTATGTCAATATTCTTAAACAGTATGTCTTCCAGGACTTCATCCCCGGTTTTCGTATTACCATGCGTACCTATGTTGATAGGGTGCGCGATGTCCGCCCAAAGGGTGGAATTAAGTACACGGATATTACGGCAATCCCCATAATAATCCCAACGGTGGGTATAGAGAGCTATGCAATCATCCGAATTGCGCAGAAAGACATCATCGATCGTCACATCCGAGCAAGACATAAAATCCAGCCCGTCACTCCATCCCTGATAGCTGAATGATTTCAGATTTCGGATGGTGATGTCGGTAGATTGCCCGCCGGAAACGGTGTAGTGACGTGAGTTGACAACGGTAATTCCATCAATCAGTACATTCTTGGAGTATGCCACCGATATTCCCTGCTGCGGTTCAAGCAACATACCGTGTCCGAGAATCTTTACATTCTCTACACTGTCGCAAGTCAGGCAACCTTTCAGCACCGCTCCACCTTCTAGATAGACAGTCGTGTTGGAAGGAATACGAAAGCATTTGCCTGCCACATCTGTGGGTTCGTGTATGCCGGACTCAAAATACATCACATTCGGATCATTCTTATCAGGCACATTCTCAATGATCGGATTGGCAAACACATGCAGATTATTCAAACGGTCACCGTTGAACTCTACAGAGAGCTTTTGTGGTTTATCCAATGTGAACAGCAGAAAATTTCCGTCTATCTCCGGCTGAATGCCTTTAGATAGTGGACGCACTACTGCTGAACGGAGTTCCCCGTTATTCTTTTGCACCAGCACTTCCACTTTACCGGAAAAATCAAACTGTACCATGGTTGCATCCGACTTGGTATCCATATCCACCTTTACATTATATTCATAAAGGTCTACCCAATCTTTTTCACCCACTTGTCGTACTTTTACTGTATAATCGTCATTGTGACGGGCATAGTAGATGCCTTGTGGCACCGGATAGATAACAATTTCTGCCTGTATAACTCCTGAAGTCATTACAAGTAAAAATGTAAGCGCTATTCGTATCAATCTATTCATTTTGAATTATTCATTTATTGTGCATACATCAATGTACCGAGTCCAAGTACATCATACCCACCAGAGTTAGCATCATAATAACCGCCGCCGCCTTCTATTCCTACATATTCGGTAGCAATCTTAGTATATTTGAGATTATCATCCGAGATGTTTTTTATCCCTTTGTAATGATAGTAAGGCAACGCCCATATCGCACGTTTGATCCATTTACCACCACCAAGTGTTGTTTGTTCTTCCGGAATCGGATATCCCCATTGACTCTGTTTTTGCCATATATAAGTAGTATATGGTACAGTCTCATTAGTGTAATTACAACAAGCGGCATATTCGCAGGCCCGTAGGAAGAGATTATCATCATAAGCAAAGAAATCGTCTCCCTGGCTCCATGCCAACTGACAAATAACTCCCATCAATCCGACACACATTAACGTGTGTCCTTGGTCACGTCCACTTTCCTGCCATTGAGCAAAGTTATAGTCCGGTGCATAATCGTGATAGATAGCACGACGTAAACGTCCGTTTGTATCACCTGTCTGCAAATGGGCGATACCTTCATTATAAATATCACGACGATCGGTTACAATGCCGATAGCCATTTTAGCCGCTATATTACAAAGACACCAGTTAGCCCAATAGTGTAACGCATTGGTATCATGATGACGTTTCAGGAAATCATCATTAGCAGGATAGAACACTTTAAGCAACCAATTCTGGAAAGCTGCGAAGTCCGCACGATCCCATCCTCCATAATCCCTCAATAATTCACCGGCAATAGCAAATTCATAACCATAAAGTCCTGCAGCAAGCGATAAATTCGTATTACCTGTTACACCTACACAAGTCTGTACCCACTTATTCAGATTCTCCACCGCTTTTGCCGCATATTCATCATCTTGTTCAATCTTCCAACGAAGCGCCTGCTGATATGCAATAGTGGCCCCTCTGGCTGCATTCATATAATTTTCATCACCGGAAACTCCACGTTTAATCCATTCCGTAGGATAAGTATCTGCCGTCTTCTGCGAAAACTGACTTTCTACTAATAATTGATAAGCACTTATCCAAGGCTCTTCTCCGGCAGCTTTTTTATCCCGGATACGCTGGAAGTCTTCCTCCGTATGCAACCCTTCATGCAGCATGGGTTCCGTTGACGGTTTAAGTTCAACCTGTTCCAAATTTACATTATTATCAGGAAGAGGAATTTTATTCAAATCAGTTTCCACATTGACACCCGGAAGGTCAATGCCGTCCCCACATCCTACCAAAAACAGGGTAGCAAATACTGCGGTTATATAATATATCTTTTTCATCATATTTTTGGTTTAATGGTACACCATATCTACCATTGATTACGGTGCACCCAATTATAGTTTATTGCTCTACTAACTCTAATTTGAAATTATCTATCTTAGCCCGTCCTTGTTTTACTGTAATCGTACATACAAAACCAATGACAACATCGGTAGGCTCTTCAACAAGAATATCAACTACTACATCACCCGTACCCGAAATAGAAGCGTTTGCCAGACTCTTACTTGGTATATCACTCGTATTTGCCATCTCGTTACCTTTACAAACCGCAACATAACCGGTAAAACCTCTGCCGTCATATTCATAAACGTGTGCCGTCAACTTATATTTTCCTTTTTGAAGATGAGAAGTCTGATATACCTTACCATCATTTTTAGGATTGTCAAATCCCCAATCTGTTTGTAAAGCCAAACCTGCATCACTTCCATCACCATATTTCGTTTTAAATGCCAAATCAACAGCAGCACCTCCTTCACCAGCAGTCAAGTTAGAGTTCTGAACTATCCAATAAGCAGCTTTTGCCCACTCTCCTTTTTTATGGAATCCTTTATCCCCACCTTCTTTTACATATTCAAAAGGCTGTTTATAGTTCATGAGTACATATTGAGAAATATCTCCATCCACCGGCAGAGGTTGTAACATATCACTCTCTACGGGTTGTGCAATACCTTCAAACACCATTGTTACTTTTCCACCATTGAAACCTTGCGGAACCGTTACAGTAATAGAAGTCGTAGTAATCTCTTTAACCGTAACGGGTACGGATATTCCCTCAAAAGTAACTGTAACAGAATTCTTATCCGTTCCAAAACCTTTTCCTGTAAATGTTATTTCCTGTCCGGCTTTTACTAATGTGCCATTAGGATAAATATACGGTGTTTCAACAGAAGTGATTTCCGGAGTTTCCCAAACCTCAAATGTGCCCGATTCGCCCATCTCTATTTCCTTACCCTGAATGATCAGTTTAATCTTCACCGGAGCTTCAGATGAAACTCCTTTGGGAACATTCACTACGATATTACCTTTATCATTCAGTGTCACTTTATCACAAACTGTTTCTCCGAAAAAGACCTGAATATTTTCAGCTTTCGTACCAAAGTTCTGACCAATGATCGTTACTTCCGCATTAATATATCCGGCTTTCGTTGAAATGCCTGTTACTGTCGGCATCGGTAATACCGTATATTTCAACTGTGTCCCGATAGCTTCAAACGGAGTAATGACAGTAATTGTATAATCTCCGGCTTCCAACGAAGCAGGTACAGTGAGTGGAATACTCTTATCCGTCAAATTATCTGTATCTATTGCAGCTTCTACAGGTTCTCCGCCAGCTTTAAAGAAAGTTACTTTCAAAGGCTCCAACCCTTCAACAGACTTATCCAGCAATTCTTGCACAAGATTGGTTCCTGTTATTGCAAATTTACTGCCAGCAAAACCTGATAGAACCGGTTCGTCTTCCTTAGGAGTATCGAGCGTTGCATGCTTCAACACAGTGAAAGGATAAGAAGCCAAATCAATCGTTTGTTCTGCCATAATAAGTGTCATAACTCCACTGACAGCTGTCTCGGGAATTTTGGCCGTAAATTCGGTATCAGTAGGTGTACCCACAATCTCTGCCTTGTCTGTGGAAGTCCCGAAAGTCAAAGTATACAGTGTTTTAGAAGAAACAAATTCTTGTCCTTCAAAAACGATACTGGCACCCGGAAAACCATAAGAAGGTTTCACTACGCTGACACCCGGCTTACCAAGTACACGATAAACTAGATCAGTCTCCACACGTTGCCCGAAAACCTCAACGGTTATCTTTCCGTTTGTTGCCGATTCCGGCACTTTCGCAAGGATAGCATCATCGGCGCAGGAGACTACTACTGCCTCCTGGGAACCGATAAATACTTTCACATCTTCTGTTATGATACCAAAATCACTGCCACTAACGGTAAACTCATTCCCAACATATCCTTCTACGGGATCTATCTTTGTTACAGTCGCCACAGGATCAGTGTAACTCATTGGAACAATTTCTTCATTATCCTCGTCACAAGCAGCTAATGCGAAAAGCGAGAGAAAAACGGGAAACAGATAGTTATATATTTTCTTCATAATCTTAATTATATTATCACGATGAATTACTCTTTTTTCTTTTTCCACATCATTCAAGAATCAATTTCAATTCTGTCACCTTAAAGTATGAATTACCTTTAGCCAGAGAAGTCAGGAATCCAATGACAACATCCGTTGTCTCCGTCACTTCAAATGAAGGTGTTACCAACGTACCCGAATCATTCGCTGTTCCCATTTTATCATAGGCCACATAAACTCCATTTAGTTGCTCAAGATCAGCGACATTCGGTATATCACTTTCACTATCTCCTTTAGCTATCAATACGGAAATAAAGTTCCCCGCATCAGTAACTACCAATGTATATGCATAAGTGACTTCCAGTCTGTATTTACCAGGACGGAGCGTAGCAACCTGCCACATTTTCCCATTCGTATAAGCTTCTTTATCCCATCCATTCTGGAATGCTAACGTTAAGCCTTCTTCTGATTTATATTGCATTCCGGAAACAGTCGTATTGCCTTTTGCATTGAACGATGCTGCATTTTGATTCCACACTGCCGGAGTCCACCATTCACCGTTCTTCCAACTTTCATCATTTGCCTTGGCAAACGGCTGCTTATAGTTTTGAAGATAAAGCACTGTCACATCACCCTTCGAGTTAGGATTGAACATTGCACCACCTGTCATTGTATATCCGTGAATAGTCACAGTCACACTACCTGTCTGATAATCAGCAGGAGTTGTCGCAACAATAGTAGACTCATCCACCAGCTCAAATTCGGCCGGCGTTCCATTGAAACTAACAGAAATATCGGATGGATCCGTACCAAAGTTTTCACCTGTTATAGTGACCTTGTCTCCCGTATCGGCTACCCCTTCACCGTCTTCACTATCAGAAGTCACTGTAATGACACGTGGCGTAGGCAGTACTGTATAATGACCGATATTCTCCACCTTTTTATTATAAATCTGTAAAGACAGATTGCCTGTTACTGCAGTTTCCGGCACTTCCACTACCAAACGGTTATTTTTGCAATCGAGTACTTTATTGGATTGGGCTTCACCGAAGAAAACTTTCACTGCTTCAGCACGGTCACCAAAATTGGTTCCCGTAATAACTACCTGTGTAGTGACATATCCGTCCGTAGGATAAATGCTCTCCACTACTGGCACAGGATAATCATAAACTCTATACTTGGGGTCTTGCTCACAACCGGAGAAAAGTGCGGAAACACAAGCAAGTATTGCCAAGTGAAATGTATATTTGAATAAAAACTTCATATAATCTATGGTATTATACGTTAAACGATTGAATGATTAATATCCTGGATTTTGTACCAGATTTGAATTCAGGTTGATTTGATTTCTTGGAATCGCCCACAAATAATCTCCCTTAGTAAATGCGCAGTCGGATGATTTGAGAAGCACTACACAAGGTAATTTTCCTTTACCTGTCTCTACTTCTTCCGTCCCCTTCGTAAAAATAGCCGGATTGAAAGCACTGGTAGCGTTCCCGTTTTCGTCTATAAATGCCGTCGGATAGCTGGCATTACCTACTACCGCACCGCAACGAGACTCATTCAGATTCTCTTCCGCAATGCCCCAACGTTTCAGGTCGTCACAACGGAAACCTTCCATATAAAGTTCCAAAGCACGTTCACGGCGGATCTCATCCAGCATTACCTGATTGACTGTCTTACTCGCATTTGCCGGCACTCCTTCCTGAATTCGCTTTGCCAATGCATTTGTTAGGTTGGCAATTCCCGCACGGACACGGATTTTATTTATCGACTTATTCAACTGGTCATCTGATATTTCACCATAGCGTTCCATCACAGCTTCGGCATAGTTCAAGTATACTTCTGCCAACCGAAGTACCGGATAATTGGCCGATTCATCTTTACTTTGGCGTTGAATATCGGTAATAGCAAACTTGGAAACACCATACCCACAGTTCTCAACTGTCAGGCTCGTAGCATATGAACCTATATAAGAAGTCAAACGGAAATCCCGATTCTGAAATTCGTCCCCCGGATTTTTATATCCCTGGAACTTATCAGACATGCTGACCGGAAGCCCGTCAGTGCATAAAAACATATCAATCAATTTCCGGCTGGGACGCATATCCGTATAAATCACCTGATTCAAATCTACCTGTCCTTTACGCGTTTCCTGACTATATACAGAAGCGATGATAAATTCCTTGTTCGTCGCTCTTCCGGCACCGGCAGGATTACTGGCTTCTTCTTCAATATTAAACAGGTAACGATTGCTCATATTTCTCATAGCTGCAACATTGTTATAATTCCAAAGGGAATAAGCAGCATCTCCCATCACTGTTTCGGATAATTGAACGGATTCTTCCAGAAAAGCATTTACCTGATCGGAAGCCGGACCGGCAGAACCTTCAAAATCAGTAGAAGTACCATTGTACTTACGCCAGGTAGCTTCATAAAGTAACACGCGAGCCTTAAATGCCTGTGCAGCCTGTTTGCTGATTTTACCTTTGTCGGCAGAGGTTATATTCTGTTCCAACGGCAACCCTGCGATAGCCTCATCCAAATCGGAAAGAATCAAGTTGACAACCTCATAACGGCTGTTACGTTTTCCATATAACTCCGGTGAAGTCACGTCGAGAACTTTCGTAACGACAGGCACTCCACCAAAAAACTTCAATAAGTAAAAATAGTTATAGGCACGGAAAAAATGACCTTCGGCTAATTCTTTTTTAATATCCGCTAAATTACCTGTATAGGAAGAAACTGCTCTTTCAAACATGTGATTAGTGGCACGAATATTACCATAGCAATTACCCCAACGGCTATCGTCATTAGGAACTCCCATCACACCGGTCCCCACACCATACGAATATCTGAAACAAGTAGAAAGATCGGATGCCGCATCCATGTGATCGAATATACTTCCATAGGAAGACTGCCATCCCAATAATTGCCCGTAAAGCCCGTTAGCATATTCACGGAAATGCTCCGGAGTTTTGAAATAAATCACATCTGTCTTGGCATCCAGTGGTTCCAAGTCAAGGAACGTATTCACGCATGAAGAAAATCCCAATGCGCAGGTGCAAATTAATATATAGTTCGTTATCTTTTTCATATCTTCTATTCTGTATTTAATTTTCCATAGCTACTATAAAGTGATGTTCAGACCGAACGACCAAGTACGTGCAAACGGGTATCCACTGTTGTTGGAGGCTGCTCCCATTTCCGGGTCGAAACCGTCTCGAATACTGGTAGCTTCCCATAAATCATTACCAGAGAAGTAAACACGTACTTTTTCCAGTTTCACCTTGCGAGTCCATATCTGCGGCAATGTGTAGCCGACTATTAATGTTTTCAAACGGATATAGCGGTTATTCTGCATCATAAAGTCGTTATTCTGATAATTCCAGCGTGCGAGATTCGCATTGGTAGTCAAGCGAGGGAATTCAGCATTCGGATTGCTCTCTGTCCATGTCTTTCCCAAATATGTCGGGTTCTGATTGGCAGTACGTGTTTGAAAAGGATAAGCCATCCAGTCATTACGGATAACATACTGCTTGCCGACACCTTGGAACATTGCGTTCACATCAATACCTTTCCATGATCCTCCCAGTGTGAAACCGAAAACAAAATGTGGATTGGAGTCACCGAGATATTGCAAATCGCTATTCTCATTCCCTGCACCGGAAATCTTATAATCACCATTCAAATCCAAACGTTTGGTATCACCTGGACGCAACCGGCTTGCACTTCCTGCTCCTACACCAGTCAAATCTTCTTTACCCTCTCCATAGAGTGCATAATAGCGGTCTACTTCTGCCTGATCTTTAAAGTAACCATCTGTGCGATAAAGGAAGTACGAATTCAACGGATACCCATTCACGGCTGCATTCCAACCAGCCCCATAAGAATCTGCTCCTTCCATCTCTTTCAACAGACTCTTTGTATCACCAATATTAAAGTTGGCATAGTAAGAAAAGTCTTTAATCTGATCGCGCCATCCAATAGTGAATTCCCAACCTTTTACATTCAAATGACCACTATTCGTTTTAGGAGATTTACCTCCTAATACGCCCGGATAGGTGACATTCACCAACATACCGGTATTATCTTTTATAAAATAATCGAATGTAGCTTTCAAACGATTATCGAAAAAGTTAAGATCGATACCGAAGTTTTTTTGTGAAACTTTCTCCCAAGTACGGTCATAAGAAATTAAACCGCCAAAACCTGAAGATACCTGGTTGGCAGGTATAGTTCCAAAACCGGCTGTTCCAAGAGAGACAGTAGACACATAATCGTAATCACCCAGCCCGACATCATTACCCGAACTACCGTAACTTAAACGCAACTTACCAAAAGAAAGAACAGGTTTTAAAAATTCTACAAATTGTTCTTCCGAGAATGCCCATCCCAAAGAGACAGAACCAAAGCTTTTGAAACGATAACCGGGAGCAAACTTGGAATTTCCGTCACGACGCCCCATCAATTCAACCATATATTTTTCCGCATAGTTATAATTCAAACGGGCAATATATGAATAGGTACCATTATGAGTCTTTCCTCCACCGTTACCCTGTGTACCCGTAGCCAAATTCAAATCGTAAATTCCGGCATCCTCAAACTTCTCACGGGCGGTAACAACTTTCTTAGTCACCCATTTCTCGGCATTGATGCCGAACATAGCATCTATATTATGTACTTCGGCAAATGTACGCTTATATTTCAATAACCCTGAATAGTACTGATACCGGGCATTATTTGCCTGTACCAAATATCCCGGCTGATGGGAATCTTTAAAATTCAGCACATCTTGCGGAGTACTAAGGGTTTGTGTTGTTTCATATACTAACTTCGCCGTCTGCTCGCCGAACCAATTGTAACACTGTACCGGAAGCGAATAGCGTTCTCTGCGATATTCCTCATTTTGAAATGAAGCAGTACCCTCGAAAGTGATTCCTTTCCAAATATCCACCAATGCTTTAAAATCGACACGAGTAGTCAACTTCTCTCTCTCGTCACGTCCACCATCCGTTGTAGCTGCTGCCGCATTGCGATCACCTACATTACCGAAGTTAGCGTACCATTGTCCACAGGGATTTTTTGCCGGGAAAAACGGAGCATCGTTTCCGTAAAGTGTACGGTCGATACCATGTGTGGGTGTTTCGGTATTTGTTTTAATCATACTGGCTGAAGTCTCCAGTTTGAACCAATCAGTCAATTTGATGCCGTAGTTTAAGCGCAAGTTCAACTGTTTCTGCCCGTCATAAGCTGTAGCCAGGTTAGCCTGGTTATCAGCATAAGCTAATGAGATGCGGTAATCGGATTTATCCGTAGAACCTGCTACACTCAAGTTATGCTGGTAAGAATAACGGCGGGCAAACAATTCATCCAGGCGATTGGCATTACCAACGAACATCGTACCCCAATCGGCTACAGTCGACTCATAAATACCTTCAATGCCTTGAGCCATCTTCTTCAGGTTTTCTTCTCCCCAGCCCCACCAGTCATGTTCCGGCATTTCTTTATTGGCTTCCAGCCACATGGAAGCATATTCCTGCATACTGGGAGAGAAAGCCATAATACCATTGGTAGTGAAACGCATATTGAAGCCATAATCAACCGTTGTCTTGCCTTTACCTTTTTTGGTAGTAACCAAGATAACGCCATTAGCTGCTTTCGCCCCATAAATGGAAGCTGAACCGTCTTTCAATACACTAATATTCTCAATATCATCCGAGTTTAGATTTTGGAATGACTCTGAATTCAATACGGGTACCCCATCTACAATAATCAACGGACTACCTCCATTGACAGATGTCAGACCACGAATCTGGAAATTCAAACCTTCATTACCCGGACGTGAGGAAGAACGAGTGACTACCAAACCCGGAGTGGCTCCTTGCAGAGCAGCACCGACATTGGTAATGGCACGACTTTCCAATACCTGGCTACCAATTTGTTCTACCGCCCCTGTCAACGTCGCTTTTTTCTGCGTGCCATAACCCACTACAACAACCTCGTCCAGTGCATTATTATCTTCCTTTAATACCACTTTAAAATCAGAGCGGTCATGAAGGTTAATAATCTGATCTACATATCCGATATAGCTAACTTTTATCTGTTTGGCATCAGCAGGAATATTCAGCGTAAACCGACCGTCAATATCGGTAATTACTCCTGCATTACTTCCTACGACCACTACATTACAACCAATTAGTGGTTCACCATTCGCATCTGTCACAAGTCCTTTGATGGTGCGGCCCGTCTGGACTACCATCAAACTCTCTTCTACAGAATCATTTGCATAGAGCAATACACCGGGCGAACCACCCAGCAGCATGGCGAAAGCCAATGCGACTCCTTTTGAACATAAGAATTTGGATTTAATTTCCATAATACTATTAAATTGTTAAAGTTAATATGTGTTTTTCCGAATCTGGTATTTAACCGACTTTGGAGAATTCATTTTTCAAATAAGTACGAACCGTTTTACGAGCCAGTAATAATTGACATTCTACTGTACGGGGAGATAAGGACAGCTTTCCTGCAATGGCAGGACAAGAGAGTTCATGATTGAAACTAAGTTCATAAATCTGACGGCGTTTGACAGGAAGAGTTTCCATTACCTGATCGTGCATCTTCTTTAGTTCACGAAAATGAATGGTATCTTCTGTGGTATTCCGACTGGTGTCTTCCATCCTATTATATATGTAGGCGACGAAATCTTCCTGTTTATAATAACGACGGATTTTATCGGTTACTATATTGCGAGCGATGGTAAAAAGCAAAGACAAGACTGTATCTTTGTTCACGAATGCCCTGTGTTCCCATAAGCGGACAAAGACATCCTGTGCCAAATCTTCCGCTTCATGCGGATGGCAAATGCGGATAGCGATATAGTTCTTGATATACTCCTTATATTTAAGATAGCATTCAGAGAAGAAGTCGTCAAATGTAGCTTGCTGTTTATTCATGGCATTAAATTTATCCGTTTAACGATGATACAAAAGTAGGAACAAGTTTCAAATTTAAATACCACAAAAGTAACAGATAACAAAACTATCGTAACAAGCGTGTATTTTTGCAAAAACTTCCCATTTCATCGGGATAAATCTAACCGTCACATCAATAAAAAAGGGGATGTCGTTACATTTGACGACTCCCCTGTTCTTATATTTGCATGGATGAAAGCTTTCATCCGGAAGGATTCATTATTTATTTTCCTGTGATGCCTGGAAATCCGGTATACGTTTTACGTTCGCACCTTTCATCACACCTCTTTTGATCGCTTCATTCGTATCGGTGATTTCTTTCTTCACACGTTTATAGTATTCTTTTGTCAGTCCTTTCTCTACTGCTTCCGATTCTGTTACTGCCCAAAGATACTGATAATCCATCAACATCAAATCCGGTGCCACTATTTTAAAGAAAACACTATCATTTGCAAATTTTTCACGTAAGTCTCCCAAATAGATGGTATCTGCAGGGTTTACCTCCTTAACATTTGCATTATTTTTTGAACTGCTACCTCCGCAAGAAGATAACATCAAACCTCCTACCAATGAAATTAAAACTAATACTTTCATATCAACATATATTATAAAATAAAACTTTTTCTGCTCCAATGTGAACAAGATCTTACAATGATCTCACTTATTCAGCGCAAATGTAATAATTAAACTACAAACACAAACACAATGTCATTCTTTTCTTCCCGATTCCTCGGCATATTGCTTGGGAAGCATACCGAACATTTCTCTAAAACACTTCGAGAAATAGCTGGGTGAACTGAATCCTACCCGGTTCGCTATTTCAACAATCGGCAACTGACTTCCTTGTAATAATTGTGCCGCCCGTTTCAAACGGATGCTGCGAATAAAGTCTGTCGGTGTATGTCCGGTGATGGATTGTAGCTTGCGGTAAAGGCTCATACGCACCATACCCAAATCGCCACTCAATTCTTCTACGCCATATTCCGGATTGTCCATGTTCTTTTCTATGTATTCCAGACACTTCTGTATGAGCTGTTCGTCTACTGAAGTAATGGTGATAGCACTCGGATTTACTTCTATGTTTTTACGGAATTCCTGTTTTCTCTTTTCCTGTTGCTCTATCAGCTTTTCGATGCGTACCATGAGCATATCAAAGTTGAAAGGTTTTGACATATAAGAGTCTGCTCCTACCTCATAGCTGTTAATCTTGATATCATCGGCAGTGCGGGCCGTCAACAATATCACAGGTATATGGGAAGTCTGCACGTTCGTCTTGATCCGACGGCAAAGTTCGATACCGTCAACTTTCGGCATCATAATGTCGCTGATAATCAGGTTTGGATTTTCCTCTATTGCTTTTCGCTCTCCTTCCTCACCGTCTGCCGCTTCAATGATCTGATAGAAATCTTCCAACTGTTCTTTCAGGAAAGTACGGAACTCCTGATTGTCCTCCACTAACAACAGTTTCTTCAGGTTATCATCAACTGTAGATGTAGTGGTTTCTTTCTCTTTAACATCTGATGCTTCCGTTCCGATGATTTCTTCCGGCAGTTCGTCCGGTTCCGGTTTCAGGTCCATCGGCAACCAAACAGTGAATACTGATCCACGATCTATCCGGCTGTCCACTTTAATACGGCCACCATGTATATTTACATATTCCCTTACCAAATGAAGTCCGATGCCACTACCTATTTTTTCGTCTCCTTCATTTCCTACCTGATAGAAACGGTCGAAGATATAAGGAAGGTCTGATTCGGATATTCCGATTCCAGTGTCGGATACGGATATTCTCACGTAGTTTCTTCCTTCTATTTCTTCTGTTGCAAGCAGTAAGTCTACCGTCCCGCCTTCCGGCGTATATTTGAAGGCGTTGGACAAGAGATTATTCACAATCTTATGTACCTTATCCCGGTCGAAGAACATATAAAGCGCTCTATGTTCCGATTGGTTCACAAAGTTAAGGTGCTTCTCTACTGCCATTGGCATGAAGTTGTTATAGGCCGAAACAATAAATTCCTCCATATCGCCGTTCATCAGATGCAACCTCTCTCCTTTCATTTCCAGTTTGCGGAAATCGAGTAGCTGATTCACCAATGACAATAGGTTTTGAGCATTCTTATAGATGGTATTCAGTTGTTTTTTCATCGCATCGTCTGTCAATCGACGTATCACCATGTCTAATGGCGTGATAATCAACGTCAGCGGAGTGCGGAGTTCATGGCTTATATTTGTGAAGAAGCGGAATTTCATCTGATCCAGTTCTTCTTTCTGCTTCAACGCTTCCTCTTCTTGCATACGAATCATCTTCTGCCGGTTGCGGCGGTTTATTACGTAGATCAGCCCGAAGATTAAGAGAATAACTAAAATTACATAGAAAATACGAGCGGCCAGTGTATCCCAGAACGGGGGATGAATGACAATTTTGAATGCAGACTCCGGTCCCCATATCCGGTCGTTTCCGGCAGCGGACACACGGAAGATGTATTCGCCCGAAGGGAGATTATTATAGACCACACGTCCTTGTCCATTCTCAAAAAGGGTTTCCGTCCATTCTTTGTCAAATCCTTCCAGTTGGTAACGGAAAGAGGTTTGAGAAGGATTAGGGAAGTTCAGACCAGAAAACTCAAGTGTGATATAGTTCTCATCATATTTTAATTGTACTTCGTCCGAATAACTTAATGCTTTATCAAATAAGACACGTCCGTTATATGCTTCGCCCGAAACAACCGGAACATTAAACAAGCGGAATGAAGTAAACAGAGGACGATTGAGGCACTGATTATCTATCATGTTTTCTGGTGAGAAAGCGATAAAGCCGTTCATCAGCCCCAGGAAAAGCTGATTGTCCCTGGTCATTAACGAAGGGAAACTATATAAATCATCCTGACGGATTTCATCTTCCGACAGACAGCTGATTACATGAAAACTGTATTTATCTGCTCTTCTGTCTACTTTTATCTTATAAATAGAAGTGACTGTCGAAATCCATATATCATGGTTCTTATCTTCCACTACGTTCAGGATAGCTTTAGACAGACCTTCTTCTTTCCCTAATGTGTAGCTTTGCCCATTGTAAGTCAAAACGCTCAAGCCATATTGTGTAGCAAACCATAAAGTTCCCTCATGGTCTTTGAGGATCTGATTATACTTGATACTTCCCTGATTGAAAATAGAATTAGCCTGCCCGTCTTCCTCCGGTATCCATATTTTATTCGTTGCAGGATCGTAAATGTAGAGTCCATTATCACTGCCTACGACCAACCGGGATTGATTATCTATGGCCAATGCATTCGCTACTTTATATTTTTTGAGTTCGGGAAACTGTTCGGACAATAAGTTTATTTGCCCGTTTTCAGGATTAAATAATCCTACACCCCCATATATACTTACCCACAATCGACCGGAAGAATCTTCGACCATGACACGGATATTACTGAAATCCAATTCATTCTGATAATCCGTATCGGGATAATCGTAAGATTGTACCTTTCCATGATCTATGCAGTAGAGCCCATCGTGGTATGTTCCGACCCAAACACGCTTCTTGCTGTCCTCATAAAGTACACGGCAATTCTTCTGACTGAATTCATGATAGAATCTGTTCATGCTTTTAGTCTCCGGTTCATAGCGATAGACACCCTGCGTAGTACCCATCAGAATTTCTCCTTTAGATGTTTCGAGCATACAGCGGATTTCCTCTCCTTTCCAGTCGCCATTTATCATCTTCTTATTGTACAGCACTATTTTATTCATGCTGGGATGATAATAACACATTCCCTGATTATAAAGTCCTATCCAAACGGAATTATTTTCCCGGTCGCAATAGATGCTTTGAATACCGTTTCGTACTGTATTACCTGATAATAAAGGAATATCCAGTGTCCGGGTTACAGAGAAATTGTGCATATCAATGACATAGAATCCATCGATAACGGTTCCTACCCATGCATTTCCGCCTTTATCCACATCCATAGAAGTAAACCATGAATAGTGTCCGAGTTGGATACCTGAAATTTGGTTCCATTTTTTATTATAGACATCATAATAGCCTACTCCACGATCCCACATCAACCAAAAGTCACCATTATCGAGTATCTTCAAAACCACACGGTCATCCGGTTTCAGTTGGTCTTTCAGGAAATCAAGTTGATGCACGAAACGTTTCTTTTCCAAATCGTAGCAACGGATAGCCCCTTTCTGATGAACCATCCAACTGTATTTTCCATGACTTTCTACTCCGAGTAATCCTCCATAGTATTCCATAAACTCATCATTCCTGCAAACCTGTTCGATTGACTTTGTCTCTGCATCGTACATATAGACAGAGGAACCCGGCGTCAGAAACCAACAATGTTTCTCTGAATCAATAATCAGGTCCGCCACTTTATCCTTTAAACCGAATTGTTGAAATAAAGAATCTACGTTATAGATATACTGTTCGGTAGTCAAATCGAAGACACGCAGGCTCTTGCGTTCTTTCATCCACAAACGTTTGTCGGCATCAATATATTGTTCGGGAATAATATGGTTATATGCTATCGAATATTCGCCATGAATATTGAAAGGGAAATTTGAGTAGTTCGCACCATCATACAGGCTTAATAACACAGTACTTCGCACACCGATACGTCCGTCGGGAATGGGGAAAACGCTTTTTACATAGTTATCCGGTAATCCTTCGACAACTCCAATCTGGCGGAATACATAAGGGGATTCTTGCGAGCTAATATAACCCGGATACAATAATCCCATTAGTATGATTAACAAACATATTCGAATTTTCATGGCCATCTTTTTTTGTAGTACTATTATTAAGTACGAACGAAGAATCAAATCCCCTTATCCTGCTTTACTATTATTTTCTGAATTTCAAGTTTATCTCCGGCTTGCTCTATCTGTAAACGAAGTACACAAGCTCCTGCGGGAAGAGTGAGTTTACCTATTTCTCTTTCCGTCCATTGTACGGAGCTGGGTAATTGCATGGGTTCTGTCTTTACTTCCGAATCAGAAGCTACGGACAATAAAGAATTTCCTTTTGATTGATAAACAAGATAAACGGTATAATCTCCATCGGTAGGAATACTTACAGTATAATTCATCCATTCTCCATCTTCTATTTGGGTAACGACGTAGTTATCTTCTTCTTTTCGTAGCTCTACTGCTCCGTCAGGTCTGTATTCGTTGCCACGTTTCTTTCCTACATTGTGATAGGTATGCCCTTCGGGATCTTCCGCAAGACAATAATAATCGTAATCGGCAGCCGATATTTCACAAGGTAGCAAATGAATTCCTGATACACGCTTTCCCGTAGAGAAAGAAACGGGATCGCCTGCCATCCAGGGAGTCAATCGCTTGGTCAATGTTCCCCAGCCAGTCCATTCATAAAACCAGTTGGGTGCTATCCCCCAGTTTTCGCAACCGTGATGTTCTATCATATAATCACGGTAACGTTTCAACCAGGTATAGTTGTTCTCCGGCAATCCAGCACGTACTGCATAATGCGCCAATGCCATTTCACGGGTTCCGCCACTACCTGCTACGTCTCCACGTCCGTGAGGAGATACGGCTACGGATTCCCAACGTCCACTACGGCTTTTTATCTGGAGAAATTTTCCGTTCTCAAAGGTAACTTCATTTGAATTCTTACTATAACTTGTCGGTTCCCAAGGCTCTTTTTGCTCTTCATAGGTCTGGACTTTAGAGAGGTTATAACGATAGTTCCATTCCAAACCAAGAAGCAAACGGTTATTGAGACAATTATACAAAGAATCTCCCTGATTCCATGCCATTTCTGCGATAGCTACATAATTGTGGATACCTGCCAATACATGTCCCTGGTCGCGACTCGACTCCTGACATTGACCGTTTGGATAGATATAATACTGTAGCTGTTCATCGTATCCATAATCTGAAATCTTGTTTTCTCTTCCTTCCAATTTATAATCAAGCATGGTTGGTGATTTCTTAATCGGTTCTTTGCTAGTGACCGTCGGTCCTGAAGGATAAGGTAAATCATCCGGTCGATGCTTCATTCCCAATAAATAACGGTAAGCACGGTCATACATTACTTCGTTATCTAAGTAAATACCCATTGCCATCATTCCACGAGCAGCGAAAAGTCCTTGATTACCAAACCTTGCGGCATCGAAATTAAAAATATTCCAATAGAATGTAACTCCGTTCTTTGAATCATCCCAGTAATTTGCATATTTGGAAGAGAAATCTTCCGTATTGCTATATCCAGGATAGACCAACATATTTTTAAAACGTTGCTGGTCTTCTACTTTCCAACCGGAATAATCACGCATTAATTCGGCGGCATCAATTAAAAGGTAAATCTTTCCGTTATCTAATGGTCCTGTTCCACGACTACTTGTATTGGTATAATAAGAATTAGCATTCAGATATTCGACCGCTTTACGAGCATAAGCCTCATTGCCCGTCAGATGCCAAAGCAAAGCTAAGTCATGTGCCCGCCTGCCATCTACTCCGATAGTAGCATTAAAACGTCCTTCTCTGATTTGTTTTCCCCGATTGATAACTTGCGTATTGAGTGAAGAATAGGGAGATTCCTTTAATTTCAGGAAAGTAGAATAATAAGGCTCGTGTTTCGCCTTGACCATAGCTTTCATCCGGTCTAAATCACCTTGGGTATAGGTGATTCCGGGATGGATAAAGTTACGTCGTTGCGCTTGCACTCCATTTTGAATATTCCCAATCCATACAATCCCAATAATCCATATAATTTTGTTAATCATAGTGCGATTCGTTTTTTATACAAGTGATAAGCAAAGATAGTATTTAGTAATAGAAAGGAGTTCAAAGTGAATGAAACATTTACTTTGATTAGCATAAACCCGGGAATAAAACTCTTGTATTTATACTCATGGTTCTCTTCCAGACTCCTTAATTCTGATCCCAGTGCAGCTTTGCTCTCATCTATTAATAGATAAGTTATTATCTTCCTATTGCAAAGTTCTTTCCTTCTAATACTAAAGTTACTCTTATCTAATAGAAATCTATAATTGCAAGCTTTGATTATAAAAACGAAAGTTTCATTTATATAATTGCAAGTTCTAATTATATAAATGAAACTTGCATTTATAGTTTATGTTTAACCTAAAGAAAGTTTGATATTAGAAGAAAAGAAGTTTGCACCTAATACAAAGAGATTTTTCCATTCATACTTCATATACCAGATTATGCTATTTGACTGTGATATTCTTTATGTATTCATTCGTGATAAAATCATCTATATTTTTCATCTTCATGCCGTTGATAATCACATTATCGAAGATGATATTCTTGACGGAACGTTCTTTATCAAACCCTTTCAATAGAGATGGATTCTCCCCTACTCCATTATAAATGATATTCCGAAAAATAATATCTTCAATTCCCCGGCCGGGTTGCTTATCATACTTTGAATTGAAACGAACATTAATATGAAACAATCTTCCCTCCTGGATATTCTCTACACGGATATCCTCAAATAATACCTTGCGTACCAAGTTTTTATCACCGCAATCCACTGCCATACAGCCCTGATAAAGAAGATCATCTTCATCATGTTCCAGAATATCGACATTACGGACAGTTATATTCTCAAGAATCTCTCCAACCTTATCGTCCGGGTTACCGTGTCCTCCAATGTTGATCGGATGAGCAATATCCGCCCAAAGGATTGAATTCTGTAAAGTCACGTTACGACTTCCTCCGTAATAGTTCCAGCGATGGGCATAGATGGCAATACAATCATCACTGTTCCGCATAAAAACATTGTCTATTAATACGTCACTGCAACACATCAGATCTATGCCATCACTCCATCCTTTACAACTAAAAGACTTTAAATTATTGATGGTCAACCCTGTAGACTCACCACCAAATACTGTATAGTGATCTGGATTTATAACTGTAATACCGTCAATCCATATATTTTTAGAATGAGTAACTTCTATTCCACGGATCGGATGGTCGAGAATACCACGCCCGACAATGCGTACATTTTCAGCTTTGTCAATCAATAATTTAGCTTTTACAACAGCTCCGGGAGCTAAATAAACAGTAGTATTGGAAGGAATCTGTATCTGTGTATTCGGCAAATCTTTCGGACGATGGACACCCGGTCCGAAATACATTACTTTGTCACTGCTTTCAGTATAAGTTTCTGTTTCCAAAGGATTAGCAAACAAATGAAGATTATGCAAACGATCACCGTTAAACTCAATCGACAGGCATTGAGGTCTAGTGAGTGTAAAAAAGATAGCATTGTGGTTTACCGTATGTTGTATACCTATTGCTAACGGACGGATTTTCACATCCTGAATGGTGCCATTGTTCTTTTTCACCATCACTTCTACGGGACTGCCTATATCAAACTGTACCATTGAAGCAGATTGTACCCGATCCATATCTACTTGGACTTCATATTCGAATACATCTTTCCATTCACCACCTGCTTCACGTACTTTGACTGTATAATCATCATTATGTGGCATACCAGTGTTCAATCCTTCCGGATAGGTTACTAATTGGGCATTCCCGAATGTCGAAAATGCAATAGCTATTGCTAACAAACATTTTCTTTTACCTGATAAAACTCCTACTATATTCATATCACTAAACTATGTTATATTTTAATTATTCTGTTTATTGAAGTTCTTTCTAAAACTATACTTTCTATTCCACCCAGGTTGGCAAACTGGTAACAGAAACTATAGAAAAAATAACCAATGCAAAAAATCTCCTTTATTGTCTATTACGAACAATAAAGGAGATTTACCTAGAACATTCCAGTTTTTTCTGTCTTCTTATTTTTTACTTTTTACATACGGTTCTGCATATTGAGTCGGCAGTGCTCTCGATATGTCTTTGAAACATTTAGTAAAACTAGTATACAATACACCTTCCTATTCTTTATTATAGCTTTATTCGAACGGAACTGCCAAGTACTAGAATATGAATTGAAAACGTCCCTGTACTACACTAAAGTTTGTGCTTTCGATCTCTTTGATATGCGAGCCGGGGATGAAGTAGCTATAATTCAATTTGACAGCAATGTGTTTATTGATATAGTAATTCAATCCGAAGGAGAGGTCTTTCTGTGTTCCGCCTTTTATTCCGGCATCATTCAGAGAGAGATAATTGAAACGGGCACATAGTTCGAGTGCTTTTCCTTCCGGTCTTCCGGGACAGGCTACTTCTTCGTCATACAGATAATTCTGTCCCAACAATAGCCAGGAACATTGCAGATAAGCTCCTTGTGCCGTATAGTTCTCAAAACCCTTTTCCCGTTTTACATGGGCGCGGATGTATTCACCCTGAAGAAAGAATTTATGATAGTAAATTAGCAGTTCGGTTCCTATTTTAAATTGGGATGCTGCATGATCTACATCTGCTTGTATTAATGTACGATTATCAATCGTGCTCACGCCCGGAGATTTATAAGTAAACGTATTCCTGTTCTCATCTTCGGGAAGCGTGCCGTCCGGTGTACGATGGATAGCTGCTAATCCTATATGTATCAGTTTCGCTTGCTCATAAAGTGGACGGTAAACCAAACGTCCGTCAATGGCATATCCTTGCGATGCGTTTTTCAGGTTGCTCAAATCATTATCGGTAAAGAATCCGCCACACAGATAGTAATATTGGGTACGATAGGAATAGGCTACTCCCATACGTCGGCTATTTGTCAATGCCAGCACAGCTCCCGGAGATTGGTTGAAGCGAAGATCAAATGTACTACAAATCATATCGAGACTGAATGGCTCATAGAATTGTCCTATCTGAATGGAACTATTCTTATAGGAATAGGTGGCAAAAGCATCTTTGATGGCTACTTTGTTTCCGGCATATCCCATTTCCAGTTTCATTCCCCAGTTCTGATAGGTAGCTTTTACACCGATGCGAAGGTCATTAAATTCCGTGCCGTTGCCAAAGTTATTCGGATTCTTCAGATACACTCCTCCATCCATTAATAGACGCCCGGTGATTTTATATTGTATGCCATCGGGCAGATTCTGTGCCGTTATCCGGGAAGTCGTTAGTATTAGAGATAGAAGGAAGGAGAATTTCAAATATAGTCCTATTATTTTCATCGTCCACCTTTTATCAAATTTGTGAAAAAGTAGTTGGCTCCATACCTTCTCCCGTAAATTTTATCCCGTTGCTCATTTCGGCTTCTTTCGCTTTCTTCAGTTGTTTCTCTTTTTTATAGCGCTGTATCAGGTAAATCATGGAGCAGGTGAAAGCAACCGTACAGATCAGTCCTACGTAACCGGATAATATATTATAAAATTCCAACCAGTTTATGTCTGCATGGGCAAATTCTTTGAACATCAAGACAAGTACAGTTCCCGTATATCCGATAAAATCAATGGTCACAATGAAGAAACCGACATTTCCTTTTATCTTGAAACAAGCGATGAAGCGGTCGAAAAAAATGCTTTGAAAACAGAGGTAGGCAATATACAGACAGAGACTTTGGACAAACAGCCAGGTGATTGCATCCAATTGCAGAGAATCATAATTGAAAGATATAAAACTCATGGTGGCTGTCCCAAGTACGACCAATCCCAGCAGGGCAACCAAAACTTTTATGTTACTTTTCACAAAGACCATCGCTCCGAATAACGCCAGAATTATTAATGTAACGACTGTATCTACCTGCGCAAACATCCATGAGGACTGTCCGTTCATATCAATAATCTTCACCAGGAAATCTTCCTTAATATCTCTAAGCACTACCAACATTAGGTTAGCTACAAACAATAATACAAGAAATGGCATAAAGTCGATGAACAGTTCTTTCCGTTGCTTGCCATTCAGAGTTACACGACTACTCTTTTGTTCTATATCTTGTGCCGTAGGTTGTGGCAAACGGGTTAAGCTATATCCCAAAAGAGCCAATAAAGGAAGTGCAAAAGCACCGATAAGTGCCGGCATCCAAAATTCGCTGACGTTCAATGTATTCATAACGAACAATCCGATGGATTTTGCCGTTCCCGAACTGATAACAATACTGATTCCTAAAAGACTGGCCAAAATATCCGTAGTGCGGCGACCTTCGATAAAACTGAAAATAACTCCCCACATACAGCCCAATGACAATCCATTGAAGAACATGGCAAACATATTATAAGGAGTGGGAAGTGCTCCGAACGCAACCAATGACAATTCCGCTACGGCAATGGAAACGAGTATAAACTTCAGGCGATTCTCTCTCTTCAATTCGGAAATCAACTTGATACCTATAAACTTGGCTATCAGATAACCTGCTATCTGAATGATAGTAACCAGTACTTTATAATCAAAGCCGAATGCTTCTATCCCGTCAAAAGTAGCAGCTGTGAAAGGTTTGCGCAATGTATAAACCAGTGAGTAAGAAAGAAGGGCTGCTCCACCTGCCCATAGAATAAAGAGGAAATCGGCTAATCTTCTGTTTGAACTTAGTTTCGATATTGCTTCAGTAATCGTTTTCATACGTTTTCGTTTTAATTTCTGGAGCAAAAGTAGAGGAGAATAGCAAGGGAGAAAATGAATTCTAAAGATTCATTTTATTCATTATCAGGTAGAAATGGAAGTAATATTAATGTAACGTTTATGTAACCGTAATTTCTTGGAAATGGAATACAAAAAGGGTTGCACAATCACTAATCCGGTATTGCGCAACCCTTTTTATTCGATTTCTTATTTTTCTTCTTATTGGAAAGTAGGCATCTTGAATCTGTACAATAATCCACCTACCATGGAAGCTACGCGGTCAGGTCTTCCTTGTTCGGAGCCATCGTATGTATCGGTACGGATACCGACTTTAGGTTCGGCATACAGATACAAAGAAGAAGCCACTTTCAGCTTTACCTGCACACCGGCATCCAGTCCCGGCACTGCTCGGAACTTACCGTAACGGCGTACCAGTCCGGCCGTAACTCCCACAAAAGGAACAACATCTATCACATGATCGGGGCTGTATCCTTTTGCCAATGTGACCAGACTCATCATATAATCCATACCCAAACCGGCATAATGAAGATTCATCTTCGACGACGTTTTGGCCTTGTACATAATTGTTCCATTTACCCGCCATGCAGATAACGGAGTGTACCATTTACCTATGCTTCCTTTTGCTTCTACACCTGCATTCTTCACCAAATCTTTGTTGGCTACGAGCAAGCTACCCAATCCAAGTGCACCGGAGATGAAGTAACGCTTGTCATCCTGACCAAACACGCTACGATTGGCTGCTTTTGAATAAGGAACAAAGCGATAGTGGAAACCTGCATTGACTCCTACCATTACGTCTTTCTGCATAAACCCCAGATTACCTTCAATGAATTTATCTCCATACAAGCGAATCTGCGGTTCAATGTACAAACCGAGAAAATCATTCACATGCCATAATCCCTGTATGCCTGCATTAATACCCGGTTGGAACTTATGGTCTGATTTGGAAGTATAAGCAAGGTTGACACCTACCGAACCTATTAAATCAAAGATACGATCGGGATTATATCCACTCATGGTAGACGTTATGTTCCACAAGTAATCAAGACCGCCACTGACGCTGACATGTCTAAGTTTGCCCGCTTTAACACTTCCCGGAACTACATAGTTCGTAAAGAATCCACCCGTACCCACCAGGCGCAAACCGGAATAAGGGCTCAACCACTTACCGATAGAGACAGAAGCCTGCGGACCTAAAGAACCAAGGTTTTCAAGATTCGTCTTATTCAGGAACATTTGCACACCGATTCCCGAAGTCATAAACAGATTGTCTGCGATGTGATTGCTTGAGAATCCGTTCTTCGGACGTGCCGCACGGTCAATCGTATGATAAGTCAAACCAAAATTCAACTCTCCGAGCTGATCCGTATTGCCACCTACTCCGCGACCTCCTGCATATCTCTTATTATACACATTGAGGCGAGGTTCTATAAATAAATCCACAGAACGGTTGATACGGAAACTTCCTTGCACACCGACTCCTATTCCCGGAGCATACTTGGCGGTTTTATCCACTCCTTTCGTACCTGCCAGGTTAACTCCGGCAATACCGATCAGACTAAATATTCTGTCTTCATCATATCCCCAAAGAACATTATTGATATTCAACAGATAGTCCGCATGCAGATCGACATGTTTAAAGTAGCCGCTTGCACTGCCCGAAGGGGTGTCTGAAAGTCCAACCGTCCCGGACAAACGCAGACCGGAAGAAGGACTGAACCATTTACCGATTCCGGCAGAGAACTGGGGACCTAATCCTTTAATCGTATTCTTGATTCCCGGAACTTTCAGTGTACTGATACCACCGGATAAAGAGATAAACATATGATTCAGGAAGGAACTTTTATCGAAATCATCGAAATGAATCTTAGTTCCCATCGGAGCAGCAGGCATATAGGTCAGACCTACCAGAACCGAACCAGCCATTTTATAGTTTCTCCAACTTTCCGTATACGCAAAACCGTCATTATACCATCCGATCCGCGGTTCTACAAACAAATCCAATGTAGAAGAAAGACGTACATTTCCCTGTAAACCGAGATGAGCGCCGTAATAAAGCTGACCGCCGCCTTTCAAATCCGGATACTTTTCGGAACGATCGCTATTGTCGCCCACCTTAGAATAACCGGCTTCTATACCTGCAATCCCTACTAACTCAAAACAACGGTTTGCATTGTATCCGTATGCCAGGGAGGACATATTCAACAGATAGTCCAGGCTGCCGCCACCCATTTTTATTTTAGAATCGTAGATACTCGACGGCAGATAACCTAAATTCACCCCTATCCGAAGTCCATGAACCGGAGTAATCCACTTTCCCATAAAGAGATGGGCGGTCATTCCCATTCCATCCTGACTATCTCCACTTGTTAACAAGCTGTATGGCCCTATTCCGGCAGAGAAAAAGAGATGTTCATTGAATTTATTGCTCTCGAACTTTTCATTTGCAGGCCGTTTCTGTAACATATATTGCAATGCACCATAATCCTGTGCCTGTAAGGTAACAGCAAGCATCAGGAAGATTGCCACTACCACATATTTATTGTTGATTCTGAAGATATTCATCGTTTACTCTTGTTGTATATATCATTATTTAATTTTCTGCTCTTCCGGCAGCAAGTCAATAATATCACCGTCCACCTTCGCTACTTCCAATAAGGAAGGATCAAGTTCAAGGGCCTTCTCAATGCTCATAATCGCATCACCTATTTTCTCCAGGCGGTTGGCGGCAATCGCTTTTATATAATATTCGCGGGCGGTCTCTACATCTATGGTAGAAATCTTATCCCATGCTTCCTGATTCTTCTTCATTGCCAGCAGCATCACCACCTCATTGAAAGGGCTGGTAGCCGCCACCTTTTCGAAAGCATCATTATAATAACCGGCCAATGCCTGAACAATGGCCTGCAAATCTTCAGAAACCGCTTCTTCGGGAACCAAGGTCAAGACTGAATCTGCTTTTGTATATTTCCCTTCGTGCAACAAGGCAATAGCCTGATTGGACAATAACTCCACCGGTGCCGATTTACTGACAAACGGTTCGAGAATACGTGAATCCGGAGTATCTTTCTGTATCGTTGCCACTGCCAGTTCATTGGCTGCATACGTAAAGTTATCATAAAGTTCAAGAGCTTCCCTGCAATACTTTTCCCTTTCGTCGGGAGTTTTTGCTGTCGTAATCATACGGTAATATTCGAAACGGGTCAGTTGCTTCGGATTCTTTCTGTAAAGTTCTCTAATCTCGTCGTCCGTCAAAGAACGGAAGATTGAATAACCATACGTATATTGCACCTTTCTCAATTTAGGCAGATAAGTAGCCGCAAGTTCCTTGTAGAAAGGTTTCGATTTCAAGACCCCATTCAACCGGTAAGGAGTAGCTGCATATTGTTTGATTAAGTCCTCTACTTCTTTAGCCAGTTCCGGCTTGGAGTTTTTTTTCAGCAATTCAGCTACCTCCTTCCAGGAGGCAACCGATGCATCCGATTTCACCTCCAACAGTTTACGTGTTTCCGGGTCCAGTTGTGCCAGTATACGTTCCAGGGCTTTATCCGTACGCAATTTTGCCAGACGAAGATTCGTCGCGTAAGAACCGTCCGGCGAAGCCACCCCCGTAATATGAAAACTCTTCAAAGAGGCATCCGGGTTCGTCTCAATAGCACGTAATTCCTGATTCAACCGGTTCAGTTCCACCTGATTTTGTGGATTCTTATCATCCAGGTCGGCTTTACCTACCAGGAAGGTTAAGTTTACCTCACCTTTCGTATCCCGCAATTGCATCACGGGTTTCGGAAGATATTTCTCGTCCGTCAGGCTGAAAGCGGAGAATTTATACTCCAAGAAACGAAGCGGGTTGACCGTTCCGCGTGCAATGGAGAAAGAGTCACGATAAATGATATTCCGGTAATTTTCCATCGCCAGATGCACATCTGCACGGTAGTCATGTTGCAGATATTCTATATAGATAGAATCATGGTAAGCAATAATATCCCCCTTGCGTGAAGAAGTAGTTTTCACACGGATGTAATCGTGCAAAGGATCTTTATCCATATCATAATCGTACATTCGATTTTGCGTTGTATTATAAGTATCCCCGTCGAATACAACAGGACGCATCAACAGACGCTTTTTCACTGTCACATCATAAATGGAAGGCTGCAATACCAAGCGACGATGTGAGTTAAACATCTCCTTAGGCACCGGGACACGGGTTTTCAGATGGAAATAATTGCCTTTGATTTCGATGTCCGTAGGTTCCGGAATCACTTTGTCCTTCACTTTGGAAGTAATCGTTACTTCGTCCAGTTCGATGACGGCATCTTTCAATACTACATTCAGAATCTGCTTTCCTGCCACCTTCACTGTTTTGTCTTCATAACCGACACATGTAAACTTCAACGAGCCGTTTTTCTCAACCAAGACACTGTAACGACCATCCTCGTCGGACATTTCTATACGTTCGTCATTGACCGGATTCAACACATTTACATTCGGAACACTTTTTCCCTGCGGGTTTGTGATATGCCCCTGCACGCGGATCCGTTGGGCGGATACATTCATACCGACGAACATCATCGCCACGAGAAGTATACCTGTTAATCTATCACGTTTCAAATTGATTTTCATTCTCTTTTCTGACTAGCTAATGTTCGTTATCGAATAATATAAACAAAGGATACCCCCAGTTTGACAGGTGCAATGGTGGTCTTACTATCGTTGACCGCACCCGGTTTCGGAGTACCCTTATCATACTTAAACTGACGGTAGCGCAACACACCCACTCCGGCAGTTGCTTCGATGTTCCAATGATCGCCCAGCACCCATGCGTATCCATAGGTCAAACCGGCGGCGTATGCATCGCCTTTGTGATGCACATCTTTTACCATCATATCAAAATTATTCACGAAAGCGGTGATTCCAAGAAAATGACTCACCATCGGACGATTTAGCCAGTAACGAACTTCAGGCTGAAAATGCGTGAAAGTCGTTTTAAAGTTGTCTGTACTGATTGGGTTCGCAGCAATCCCCATGTTTAAGGAGACATGACTACCCAATACAAATTCTGCTTCTACATTCGGACTGGCGGTCAACCAACCCAATGCATTTGTCTTTACAGCCACCCGTTGTGCGTGCACATGTACACCACAACATAATAACAGAAATGATAACGCAGCTATTACCCTGCGACCATTTCTCATCACATATACCATCATTTATTTCCCACTAAATATTTCCCACTAAATATTTACCCACAAAAAAAGGGCTTACTGTCCATTTTATATACTACTTGGACAGAAAGCCACAAAATTAGAAAAAATATAGTATTAAAAACGTTTAAACACGCTTTTTTTGTTTTTTATTGCAACAATTTCCATCTTAGGCCATAATATACCATACTACGGATAAGATATACAATTTTTCTTTATTACCAATGAAACATCAGATACGCAACAACATAGGCTCCGACGAAGCATCGGATTTTATCTTCTTATCGCCGATAACAACCGTACAGGGAGCAGAAGAAATAATATACCATTTCCCTTCTTTCTTTTCGAGCAATACATTAGCGGCATTGTCGGTCTGAATCATTACCCCGGGTGCAACCAATTGGGTTCCATTCCCTAAAAACAACGTCCGGTTTCCTGCATATTCATTGCTGATAACAGCATAATCCGCTTTCACTTTCATTCCTTGATAAGTAGCGGTTTGTGCAGCATCGGATAGAGAGAAGATATGATCTATACGTCCGTTTTTGCTTTTCACACAGATTCCGGCAAAATCTTCTAAACCTACTCCTTCCACATCAAAATAAGAGACGGACTGAATAGTAGACGGTTCCTTTTTTGTACTCGGTTCATATATCGAAACAAAAGGACGATTCCAAGCTTCTCCATGCTGACGGGCAACAAATGTCAGCGTCGGCTGCTCCTTTATATGATAGGGCATATTCGGTGTACGGCTTAGCCCTTCGGTCATTGGCGCCAAAGCCGTAAAGACTTCACGATCCGGTTCGCCTTTCATCCAAAGATTCATGTATATATCATCGCCGTCCTTATCTTTCATATCTATGGTGAAAGTTGCCTTGACATCCTTATTGGTCGCAGCCACTTTCTTATCATATAAATAGGAATAAGCGTAAAGATGTGCGCCTGCAAAGGCGAGTTCTTCCGTAGACTGGAGATTCAGGTCGCTGCCATCTGCTGCCGTCAATGTCAAAGTCTGTCCAAGGTTGTGATAGAAGTAATCGTGCATCTTATCGCCTCCTTTCTCTTTCCGGCTGCGGAATACATCGACATAATACCCCGTCTCCGCCCCGGTAGTGACAATACTCATCATACGGGTCTGATCCGCCCTGCTTTCCGGTTCACGGAAATAAAGGTTACTGTAAGTAACGGACGTAAATGCTTTGCCCGGTTCCGCTGATGCCGGGAAACAGGAAAGCAAATCAAAAGAATGGTTACTTTTCATCACCGGATAGCTCGATATTCCATCCACACAAACTGTATTATGACTGGGGAATTGAGAATAATATTCCGCATAATCCAGTCCGCTATACAGGAAAAGCCCGATACCTGCATCCGGACCCAATACGTATCCTTTTCCGTAAAGTTCCATCGAAATGCCGTTAGCGTGCATGTGATTACCTTCACTGCCATTCAACGAAATCATCAAACTGTTGCGCGGATGCATACCGTTGCGCTGTACCAGCCATGACACATTGGGAGCATAAAACAAAGGAGAAACATAATCTTCTATCTTTCCCGGCTGCACTTTGGGATTTAGCGTCAGCGGTTTATCTTCAAAGAAAGAATTGACAGATACACGCACATTCTTCTTTTCTGTTTTATCATTTCCCAAATCCGGGTTCAGGCATTTCAATAAAGCCGTGAAATAGTTTTCCTGTTCTTTCTTCCCGTTCGCCTGTGCATTCTGTATCATACGGATAAAGAAGTTCGTACTCAAATATCCCGGATGCGTATCTCCAAAGCCACAAATCATACGGTTGGGAAACAGATATTGGGGAGTGGTTGCTACCGCTTTCGACAATACAGGCATTGCTTTCACCAAATCATATTGCAGATTCGTATCAAACTGATTCACGAAATTGGCATAATCATTGATTACCACACTGCTATATCCCGGACATTCTGCCCAAATTCCCGTATTTATATCGAAACCATAATCTGCCAATCGCGTCAGACTCCATTGGCGGATGCTGGAACGGTTCATCACATAGTCGATATAATATTCACGTCCTTTTCCGTCGGCATATTCTTTATTGTCTTCCAATACCAATCCGACATTCATAATAAACCGTGCCTGTAGCAAATTCCAGTTGTTATGAGGTACACCGTTCGCTATGATATTATCCGCCCATTTCTTAAAAGCTCCGGCGTAGATTTCCATTTTATCCGGGTAATTGGCCTTTAGATAATTATATAGAAAATCGTATAAAGGGACAGCGATATGGAGTGCGTCTTCATGGATGACTTCGAAAGAAGTCAATCCTACCAATGTTTGCTGATGGCCGTGATTCAGGTCGATGGGCACGTTTCTATAATAAATACCTGTCATATATGTATCAAAGACCCCTGCGGCAAGTTTAGCGAATTTCTCTTCATCCGTCATCCAATAAAGGAAAGCGGCATCACGGGCAATTCCCAGGATTTCGCAGTTCAGGCTTTCAATATTCCGGCCTGTTTTGGATGGGTGTACACTCTCCATAGGACGGTCGGGAAGTGCATTATTGCAGAAAGTGACATTCCCGTCCTCATCATCATAAGGAACGACATCCGCCAATTTGGGACGACCGTGGGTAGCAGCTGTGCCACGGGTTCCCGTGTAGCGCACAGTGGGATAAGGAGCTCTTTCACCACCTGCATGGTCGAACGTTTCACCTTTCACATATACTTCCGTGGCATGAGACTTCCAGTACATTGCCAAACGAGACAGCAACCACGCCGGTTGAGCATCCGTCAGGTTCGTATATACTTCCGTCCGTTCCTTCAATTTATTGAAAACATCTTTCGCCCATTCTTCTTTTTTAATCAGCTTCCATGTTTCCTGCTTTCCCGCCGGAGTAGTCAGTACCCGCGGATGTGTCTGCGGCATCTTTTCCGGCAAAGGAATCTCTTGTCCGGATGCGCTGTTCAGAAAGGATAGAAAACATAGTCCAAGTAAAATTCGTCTCATACTTCAGTTATATTTTTTAGGTTTGATACCTATTAAATACGAAGATAGAGATTTATTTACCTAAATCCTCCGTCAAAGAACAATTTTATTTGTACGAGACTACGCTGTTATTTCAAACAAAGAATTATATTTGCAAAAAACCGACTAACAATTCTGATACTTATGAAAATTTTATCTATCCATGATTTGGCAACAATCAGGAAGAGAGCAGAGCACAATCTTTCATTGCGCGAAGAGAGTAATGAAAAGGTGCCTGAAAAGTGTTACGGACTAGCATCCGGTGCGCAACATCTTCAGATTCTGATCTGCGGTGGTACAGGCTGTAAGGCATCTTCCAGCCAGGGTATTACAGACAATCTTCTAAAAGCCATCCAAAAGAACGAAATCACCGACAAAGTAGAAGTCATCACCGTAGGCTGTTTCGGCTTCTGTGAAAAAGGTCCTATCGTGAAAATTATCCCCGATAATACCTTTTACACCCAAGTCACTCCCGAAGATGCGGAAGAAATCATCAACGAGCATATCATCGGAGGACGAAGAATCGAACGGTTGCTGTATGTAGATCCTAAAACGGAACATACCGTCAGCGACTCCAAACACATGGATTTCTACCGGAAACAACTCCGCATCGCATTGCGTAACTGTGGTTTTATCGATCCCGAAAATATTGAAGAGTATATCGCCCGTGAAGGATACTTTGCATTGGCCGATTGCCTGCTTAACAAACAGCCGACGGACGTTATTGATATTATCAAACGTTCGGGACTTCGCGGACGTGGCGGTGGCGGTTTCCCGACGGGACTGAAATGGGAATTTGCCAACAAACAACAGTCAGATGTCAAATACGTAGTTTGTAACGCCGACGAAGGAGATCCCGGTGCATTCATGGACCGTTCCATTATGGAGGGCGACCCACATTCGATTGTAGAAGCGATGTGTGTCTGCGGTTATTCCATTGGTTCCACTAAAGGATTAGTATATATCCGTGCCGAATATCCGTTAGCTATCAACCGACTGAAAACAGCTATCAATCAGGCACGCGAATACGGATTACTAGGAGATCATATCTTAGGAACAGATTTCAGTTTCGACATAGAAATACGATACGGAGCCGGAGCTTTTGTCTGCGGAGAAGAAACTGCCCTTATTCATTCGATGGAAGGAAAACGGGGAGAGCCGACTCTGAAACCTCCCTTCCCTGCCGAATCCGGTTATCTGGGAAAACCAACCAATGTAAATAATGTGGAAACGCTTGCCAATATTCCCATTATTCTAACCAAAGGAGCCGACTGGTTTGCAACGATTGGCACAGAACGTTCCAAAGGAACCAAAGTGTTTGCTCTTGCCGGAAAGATTAATAATGTCGGACTGATCGAAGTGCCGATGGGAACTACTCTTCGGGAAGTAATCTACGAAATCGGAGGAGGCATCAAAGGCGGAAAGAAGTTCAAAGCTGTACAAACAGGAGGACCGTCAGGCGGCTGTCTGACAGAAAAACATCTGGACACTCCCATTGACTTTGACAACCTTCTCTCGGCCGGTTCCATGATGGGTTCAGGAGGGATGATTGTCATGGATAAGGACGACTGCATGGTATCCGTAGCCCGCTTTTATCTGGATTTTACAGTGGAAGAGTCCTGCGGGAAATGCACACCTTGCCGCATTGGAAACAAACGTCTGTTGGAACTACTGAACAAGATTACAGAAGGAAAAGGCACAGAAAAAGACCTGGACACACTTGCCACTTTGGGACAAGTCATCAAAGATACGGCCCTCTGCGGACTAGGACAAACCTCTCCGAATCCCGTTTTATCCACATTGGATAACTTCTACGATGAATATATGGAACACGTACGGGATAAGACTTGTCGTTCCAAGCAATGTAAATCACTATTAACATATACCATCAGTCCGGAACGTTGCATTGGTTGTCATCTATGCGCCAAAAACTGTCCGGCGGATGCTATCAGCGGGCTGGTGCGCAAGCCACATGTCATTGCTCCTGATAAATGTATCAAGTGCGGCATGTGCATGGCACGCTGCAAATTCAATGCTATTCTTGTCTGCTAAAATCTTATTTACTATGGAAGAAAAACAAATTACTCTCCAGATAGACGGTCATTTCATCACTGTGCCCGAGGGAAGCACTATTCTTGAAGCCGCTATCAAAATCGGTATCAATATACCTACGCTGTGTCATATCGACCTGAAAGGAACCTGTATAAAAAATAATCCGGCTTCCTGCCGTATTTGTGTGGTTGAAGTGATGGGACGGCGCAACCTGGCTCCTGCCTGCGCTACCCGTTGCACGGAGGGCATGGTAGTAAAAACCAGTACCCTGCGCGTAATGAACGCTCGCAAAGTGGTGGCTGAACTGATCCTTTCGGATCACCCCAATGACTGCCTCACTTGCCCTAAATGCGGCAACTGCGAGCTCCAAACGTTAGCACTGCGTTTCAACATTCGCGAAATGCCTTTCAATGGCGGTGAGCTGTCCCCCCGCAAACGGGAAATTACCGCTTCTATCGTCCGTAATATGGATAAATGCATTTTCTGTCGCCGTTGTGAAAGTGTTTGCAATGATGTACAGACAGTCGGAGCATTGGGTGCCATCCGTCGCGGATTCAATACAACCATCGCTCCTGCCTTTGACCGAATGATGACGGAAAGTGAATGTACTTACTGCGGTCAGTGCGTGGCTGTCTGTCCCGTAGGCGCATTAACAGAACGTGACTACACCAACCGTCTGCTCGACGATCTGGCTAATCCGGACAAAGTAGTGATTGTGCAGACCGCACCTGCCGTACGGGCGGCCCTAGGTGAAGAATTCGGATTTCCTCCCGGCACTCTGGTAACCGGGAAAATGGTGTATGCACTTCGCGAACTGGGATTCGACTATGTATTCGATACTGATTTTGCAGCCGACCTTACCATTATGGAAGAGGGTTCTGAAATTCTGAACCGCCTGACACGTTATCTCAACGGAGATAAATCCGTACGATTACCTATCCTGACTTCCTGCTGTCCGGCATGGGTCAACTTCTTCGAACATCATTTCCCGGACATGCTGGACATTCCGTCCACCGCCCGCTCCCCACAACAGATGTTCGGTTCCATTGCCAAATCCTATTGGGCGGAGAAAATGGGCATACCCAGAGAAAAACTGGTTGTCGTATCTATCATGCCTTGTCTGGCTAAAAAGTACGAATGTGCACGTGATGAATTCAAAGTGAACGGTATCCCCGATGTGGATTATTCTATCTCTACCCGTGAACTGGCACGACTAATTAAACGTGCCAATATCGGGTTCCCTCTCGTACTGGACAGCCCATTCGACAACCCGATGGGTGAATCGACAGGTGCCGGTGTCATTTTCGGAACAACAGGTGGTGTAATGGAAGCCGCCCTCCGTTCTGTCTATGAAATCTATACCGGAGAACCTTTGAAAAATGTAAATTTCGAACAGGTACGCGGACTAAATGGCGTCCGTCGTGCTACCATTAACCTAAACGGATTTGAATTAAAAGTAGGCATCGCACACGGACTAGGCAACGCTCGTCATCTACTGGAAGATATACGGAACGGACATAACGAATATCATGTAATCGAAATTATGGCTTGCCCCGGAGGCTGTATCGGTGGCGGCGGGCAGCCTTTGCATCACGGCAACTCGGAAATACTCTATGCACGCGCCAACGCACTTTACCGTGAAGACGCCAACAAACCTTTGCGCAAATCGCACGAGAATCCGTATATCAAGACATTATACGAGGATTATCTCGGCAAACCGCTAGGTGAGAAATCGGAAACTCTCCTGCATACGCATTATTTCAACAAAGCGATTGATTAACTTTTAAATGAAGAGTATTATGTCAGATATCAAACTAGCCTGTGACATGGCAGAGCAAATCAAAACGATCTGCGACAAGCATGGAAACAAACCGGGCGAACTTATCAATATTTTGCATGAGGCACAGCATTTGCAAGGGTATCTACCCGAGGAAACGCAACGGATTATCGCTTCCAAACTTGGAATTCCCGTATCGAAAGTGTATGGTGTCGTCACTTTCTATACTTTCTTTACCATGACTCCCAAAGGAAAACATCCCATCTCTGTTTGCATGGGTACAGCTTGTTATGTACGTGGTTCAGAAAAACTGCTGGAAGAGTTCAAACGTGTATTAGGTATCGAAGTCGGTGACACTACCCCGGACGGAAAGTTCTCATTAGACTGTCTGCGTTGTGTAGGCGCCTGCGGACTGGCTCCGGTAGTGATGATCGGCGAGAAGGTATATGGTCGATTACAACCGGTAGATGTAAAGAAGATTATTGAAGAATTGGAATAACCGAATTCCCGAAAACAATATAAAACAAACGGCTGCCTTGATAAGTCAAAACAGCCGTTCATTAATATTAAAATGTAAAAAAATGATGCGGAGAGAACGAGATTCGAACTCGTGATACCCTTTAGGGGTATACACGCTTTCCAGGCGTGCCTCTTCAACCACTCGAGCACCTCTCCTTACAATTACCAACTAGAGAAAAAACTCTCCATAAAAACAGAAAGCAGCAAAAAGCTGCTTTCTAGCGGAGAGACAGGGTATTGAACCCAAACATCTAACCGCCTATAAATCAGCTTTTTATTTTCCAAAATTTCAAATAGGTAACGAAACAGTAACGATTTTTGCAGGGTTATTTGTCCGGCTTTGTCCGCTGTTTGTCTGCCTATCTCACGGGTTCAAAGATACAACACATTTTTTAATTACGCAAATCTCTGTATATAAATGTTTCAGCTTAGGTGCAAGGTGCAAGCTATATATATAGATATATACTTGCACCTTGCACCTATCCGAAAAAATATGCCGTATTATTTGGCTATTCAAAATATCGTTCGTAGTTTTGCGAACAACAAAGAAGAAAGGAGAATTGGAGTGAAAGAGAAACAGTACACAACAGAGCAGGAACAGATTGCTCGGTTTGCCAAAGCAATGGGACATCCGGCACGGATGGCTATTCTTACTTTCTTGGCAAAACAAGATAGTTGCTTCTTCGGTGATATTCACGAAGAACTACCTATCGCTAAAGCAACCGTTTCGCAGCATTTGAAAGAATTGAAAGAAGCTGGCTTAATTCAGGGGGAAATAGAAACGCCCAAAGTCCGGTATTGTATAAACCGGGAGAACTGGGAACTTGCCCGAAAATTGTTTGCAGCTTTTTTAGGGGACTGTAAATGTAAAGGTACATCGTGCTGTGAATAGCAGTACCTTTTTTTTGGAATAATTGTTCGTAGTTCTACGAACTACGATTATTATATTAACTTTAAAGTAGAATGACAATGGAAATTAAAGTATTAGGAACTGGGTGTTCAAGCTGTAAAGCCTTGTACGAAACTACCAAACAAGCTATTTCAGAATTAGGTTGCGATGCAACCCTTATCAAAGAGGAAGATTTATTGAAAATCATGGAGTATAACATTTTAGGGCTTCCGGCTTTGGTGATTGACGAGAAAGTCGTATCAGCCGGGAAAAAGTTATCCCTTGCAGAAGTGAAAGAGTTGATAACCAAATAAAAAAGAACTATGAGAAAATTATTTTATCTACTGATTGTAACGCTGGTCTTAGTTTCCTGTGGTAACGGTTCAAAGAAAAAGACCGGAGAAAATCAAGCGGAAGAAATACAGTCTAACCGCATAGAGGTTCTTTATTTTCATGGAGCGCAACGGTGTATCACTTGCCGGGCGATAGAAACAAATACAGTAGCCCTTTTGGATAGCCTTTATTCAAAAGAAAAAGCAGACGGTAAAATTATCTATAAAGTGATAGATATTTCAAAGAAAGAAAATGAAGCGATTGCAGACAAGTACGAAGTTACATGGTCGTCTTTGTTTGTAAACGGCTGGAAAGACGGCAAAGAGAATGTAAACAACATGACCGAGTTTAGTTTTTCCAATGCGAAAAATGCACCGGACAAGTTTAAAGAGGGAATTAAAAGCAAGATTGACGAATTGTTAAAACAGTTGTAAGATGGATTTTCTTCAATCGCTATTAGATAACAGTTCTATTCCTGCTATTACAGCTTTTATATTGGGGATTTTAACGGCGGTCAGCCCGTGTCCGTTAGCGACCAACATAACGGCAATAGGATTTATTAGTAAGGACATAGAAAACCATCACCGGATATTTATAAACGGATTGCTTTATACTTTCGGCAGAATAGTAAGCTATACGGTTCTTGGCTTTATCCTTATCCCTATTCTCCGTGAGGGAGCAAGTATGTTTATGGTTCAAAAAGCCGTAAGCAAGTACGGGGAAATGCTGATTGCTCCGGCGTTAATCATCATTGGAATATTTATGCTCGATGTAATAAAACTCAATCTACCGAAAATCAATATCGGCAGTGAAAGTTTGAAAAAGAGGACTAAAGGCGGTTGGGGGGCAATGCTATTGGGTATTTTATTCGCCCTTGCTTTTTGTCCTACCAGTGGAGTTTTTTATTTCGGTATGCTTATGCCTTTGTCAGCAGCGGAAACGGGTGGGTATCTCTTACCTGTAATTTACGCTATTGCTACGGGATTACCCGTAATCCTTGTTGCATGGATTTTAGCGTACAGTGTTGCCGGACTGGGTAAGTTTTATAACCGGATGCAAATATTCGAGAAATGGTTTCGTAAAATAGTTGCCATCCTCTTTATTGCGGTAGGAATTTATTATGCAGTAGTCTTTTATCTATAAATAAACATAGAGTATCATTTTAAATAAAAACAGTATGAAAAAGATAGAAATTTTCGACCCGGCAATGTGTTGCCCTACGGGTCTTTGTGGAACAAATATTGACCCTGAATTAATGCGTATTGCGGTTGTTATTGAAACATTGAAGAAACAGGGTATCATCGTTACCCGTCACAATTTACGTGACGAACCGCAAGTGTATGTAAGTAATAAAACAGTAAACGAGCATCTGCAAAAACATGGGGCGGATGCACTGCCTATTACTTTAGTGGACGGCGAAATCGCTGTTTCAAAAACCTATCCTACCACCAAACAAATGAGTGAATGGACGGGTATCAATTTGGATTTTATGCCAGTAAAATGAGTATTCACCAGCTAATTATATAAAAATGAAAACATTTAATTTATCAGATATAGATTTGACGAAATACCTTTTCTTCACCGGAAAGGGCGGTGTAGGAAAAACTTCGATTGCTTGTGCTACTGCGGTAGGCTTGGCAGATAATGGAAAGAAAATACTTCTTATCAGTACAGACCCGGCTTCAAACCTGCAAGATGTGTTTAATCAAACACTGAACGGACACGGTACGGATATTCAAGAAGTACCCGGCTTAACGGTCGTTAATCTCGACCCGGAACAAGCCGCAGCCGAATACAGGGAAAGCGTTATTGCTCCTTTCCGGGGACAACTGCCCGAAAGTGTAATTCAGAATATGGAAGAACAACTTTCAGGCTCTTGTACGGTAGAAATTGCGGCTTTCAACCAGTTTTCCGATTTTATCACGGATGCCGATAAAGCAAAAGAATACGACCATATTATCTTTGATACAGCCCCCACGGGACACACGTTACGAATGTTACAACTACCATCAGCGTGGAGTACATTTATTAGTGAGAGTACGCACGGTGCATCTTGCTTAGGTCAATTATCCGGTTTGGAAGAACGGAAAGGTATCTATAAGCAGGCAGTTGAAACACTTTCGGATGCAAACGCAACCCGCTTAGTATTGGTTAGCCGTCCTGAAATCGCACCATTAAAAGAAGCCGCCCGTTCTTCACATGAATTGCAATTACTGGGAATTAAAAACCAGCTATTGGTAATCAACGGGCTTTTGCTGCAATTAGATGAAGCCGATAACGTATCGAAACAGATATATGACAGGCAGCAAAATGCCCTGAAACAGACCCCTGCGGAACTGCTGGAATATCCGTCTTATTATGTTCCTTTACGGTCATACAATTTATCTAATATTGCAAATATCCGTCGGATGCTTTACAATGATAACTTAACAAATGATGTGAACTATCAGCGGATTACCGATGCCAAAGGGATGGATGAACTGGTAAACGACCTCTATCAATCAGGAAAAAGGGTTGTTTTTACTATGGGAAAAGGCGGCGTGGGAAAAACCACTTTAGCCACTGAAATAGCCCTGAAATTAACAAAATTGGGTGCAAAGGTGCATCTTACCACCACTGACCCGGCAAACCATCTGAATTATAACCTTGCTGTTCAGGCTGGCATTACGGTAAGCCGGATTGACGAAGCGGAAGTGTTGGAAGCCTATAAAAACGAGGTTCGCAGTAAAGCTGCGGAAACAATGACTGCCGAAGATATGGAATATATAGAGGAAGATTTACGTTCACCGTGTACGCAGGAAATTGCAGTATTCCGGGCTTTCGCTGAAATTGTCGATAAAGCAGAAAATGAAGTCGTAGTAATTGACACCGCACCTACCGGACACACTTTGTTATTGCTGGATGCAACGGAAAGTTACCATAAAGAAGTACAACGTACACATGGCGACACTCCCGCTTCCGTAAGAAAGCTGTTACCACGTTTGAGAAACCAGCAGGAAACAGAAGTCGTTATTGTGACCCTGCCCGAAGCAACACCCGTATTTGAAGCCGAACGTTTGCAAATGGATTTACAACGTGCCGGGATTAATAATAAATGGTGGGTCGTGAATGCTTGCTTGTCATTAACTGACACCGAAAATTCTTTCTTGCGGGCAAAGGCGCAAAATGAATTGGTTTGGATTAAGAAAGTAGAAGAATTGTCAATGGGAAATGCTGCCCTGATAGCTTGGAAAAATAACTAAAAACATGAAGATTTTAATTCTTTGTACAGGGAATAGCTGCCGCAGCCAAATGGCACATGGCTTTCTACAATCATTTGACAATAAACTGGATGTCTTTTCAGCAGGAACAAAACCTGCTGAAAAGGTTAATCCGATGGCGGTAAAGGTTATGGATGAAATGGGTATAGATTTAACCCACCATACCCCTAAAAGTGTAAACCTATATATAGGGCAGGAATGGGACTATGTTATTACGGTCTGCGGTGGGGCAAACGAAAGCTGCCCGATGTTTACGGGTGAAGTAAGGAACAGGCTGCATATAGGATTTGACGACCCCTCGGAAGCAACCGGAACACCGGAGTTTATAAACAGTGAATTTCATCGGGTACGGGATGAGATAAAAGCCCGTTTCTATGACTTCTACCTGAAAGAATTAAGACCACAATTAAGCTAAATAGTTGTTGTTATGGAAAAGAAACAAGGAATTGGATTTTTTGAAAAATACCTGACTATCTGGGTTGCCTTGTGCATCATTATTGGAATTGCCGTGGGACAATGGCTTCCGGCAATTCCGCAAACATTAAGCAAATTTGAATATGCCAACGTGTCTATACCCGTGGCAATCCTGATTTGGTTAATGATTTATCCGATGATGCTAAAAGTGGATTTTCAAAGTGTTAAGAATGTCGGCAAGCGTCCGAAAGGAATAATAGTCACTTGCGTTACAAATTGGCTGATAAAGCCATTTACCATGTTCGGAATAGCTTATTTGTTCTTCTATGTGGTTTTCAAAGCCTTTATACCTGCCGGGTTAGCCGAAGAATATTTAGCCGGGGCGGTATTATTGGGGGCTGCACCTTGTACAGCTATGGTGTTCGTGTGGAGTTACCTTACTAAAGGGGATGCCGCTTATACGCTGGTACAAGTGGCAGTGAACGATTTAATCATATTGGTAGCGTTTGCCCCTATCGTTGCTTTCCTGCTGGGAGTTGGTGGCGTATCTATCCCGTGGGACACTCTGTTGCTATCCGTGGGGCTGTTTGTTGTGATACCACTTGCTGCCGGGGTCATTACCCGAATAATGGTTATCCGCCGCAAAGGTGTGGAATATTTCAATAACGTATTTATTAAGAAATTTAATAATTATACGGTAGGTGGATTGCTATTAACGCTTATTATCCTGTTTTCATTTCAAGGAGAAACGATACTGAACAATCCCCTGCATATCTTATTGATTGCAGTTCCGCTTGTGTTGCAAACGGTTCTGATATTCTTCGTTGCTTACGGTTGGGCGAAATGGTGGAAATTACCCCATGATGTTGCCGCACCTGCCGGAATGATTGGGGCAAGTAATTTCTTTGAATTGGCGGTTGCTGTGGCTATTTCTCTTTTTGGTTTACAATCCGGGGCTGCATTGGCTACGGTGGTGGGCGTGCTGGTCGAAGTTCCGGTGATGTTGATGTTAGTAAGGATTGCCAATAACACACGAAGCTGGTTTCCGGCTACAAAATAACAATAGGGCAAAAGTCCTAATCTAACTTTATCATAAAAAGGCTTGGTGCTGGAAATGTTTGTTCCTAACGTTTCCGGCATTCTGCCTTTTACAAAAGTCAGAATAAAGATACATTTTTCGGCATTAAGACAACCGTAATAACATGAACAATGAAATTAATTTTGAAGAATTTATAAAAAACATAGACTGTACTATCTATGAAAAAATAGATGTTGATAACTGGAATATTTCAGTAGAGGTAGTTCTCGATGTCGTAGAGTTTCTGCAACGGTCACTCGAAGATATGAGAACTTATATTGTCAATCATCCTTTCAGTAACAAGGAAGAAGAAATTTATTTCTTCAAACACATCAAACCGGAAGTATTGAGTAGATTATTATACTTTACAGAGATTTACAATACCGAAATGCGAAAACCGCATGGAAGCATTGAAGTCTTAAAAAAGTATTATAACGACAGATTGGATGAATTGACTTCCTATTTTGAAAGTAATTTGGATTTTTACCAATATTACCGTTCTAAAGCGACCCACTTAGATAGTCATTATTTTGTACGGGGGCATATTGATTTTAAGCTGTGTCCGAATTGTGTACCTTATGACCGTGACCCGGAATTTTCCACTTGTTACGACCACAAAGCAGCACAAATATTAGCGAATGATATGCTTTGTATTTATCTGAATAAAAAGTTACATGGAGTTGATAAGCAAGTAATCATCGCAAAAAGTCGGTCTTTCTTACCGGAACACCCTTTCCGGTGGACTGCAACAAAAATAGCAGCCGTAGAATTAGGCTACGCTATATATGCGGCGGGTATTCTGAATAATGGGCAAGCGGATATAAAAGAAATTATGACTTTTATGGAAGCATCGTTTCAAATCGACTTAGGCGACTATTACCGAACTTACATAACCATGAAAGACAGAAAAAAAGACCGGACTTCATTTCTAAACAGCTTAATAAAAAGCCTGCTTAAAAAGATGGATGAAGATGATAACCTATAAATAAAAACAACCAAGTTCTTGCCAACTTGGTTGTTTTTGTTTTCACTCGCTCCATACTCTATTTTTTCTTTATTATTGCGAAAAACAGGTGATTTTTTCCTTGTTTTACCTGTAATTACTCCGAAAAATAAATCTTCCAACTTGGAAAAAGGTTGGAAGATTTATTTTTTCAAACGCTCCAACTTTGCGGCAAATCAATTAGTTAGCAATATGGAGATAATAACATTCGAGTCAAAAGCCTATAAGGAATTAGACAACAAAATTACCGCTATTGCGGATTACATTTTCAACCACATGGAAGCGGAAAGCATTAATGAGGATGAAATTTGGGTGGACAGTTACGAAGTCTGCACTTTCCTGAAAATCAGCGAAAAGACACTTCAACGCCTGCGGGTGGCTGGAACTATTGCGTATTCCAATATCCGAGGGCGTTACTTCTACAAAATCAGCGAAGTAAAACGGATGCTGGAAGAACGCCTGATAAGAAGTAACAAAGAGAACATTCAAGACCTGATAACCAACCATCAGCTATATGTTAAGGAAAGAAGAAATCTTAGAAAGGACAAATAACGGGCTATCTGTGTTCAAGCACTATATACCGGGTAATTGGCGGATAGGTCGCAATTTCCTGAACCCTCTTTATGAGGATAACAAGGCATCGTGCAATATCTATTTCGACCGCCGGAATGGTAACTATAAAATGAAAGACTTCGGCAACGACAGTTATAGCGGTGATTGTTTCTTTTTCGTGGGGCAACTCAAAGGACTGGATTGTAACAATCCGGTGGACTTTGTGGAAATATTGGAAACCATCGACCGGGATTTGGGGCTTGGGCTGGTAGCAGGCAACCCGATACCTGTTACCCGTACTTCTTACCGGACGGAGAAACTAATATCGGAAGAAACACCCGAAAAGGAAAGTAAACCCTATCAGTTCAGAGAACAAAAATTTCCGCTTGCCGAATTGATGTACTGGCAACAATACGGCATCACCCCGGAGATTTTAGAACTGTATAAGGTTTGTTCTCTGCGGGATTTTCAAAGTGAAACGGCGGATGGTACACCGTTTACTTATACTTCGTCCGTGGCAGAACCGATGTACGGGTATAAAAGTAAACGATATATAAAACTATATCGTCCATTCTCGAAAACCCGCTTTCTGTATGGCGGCAGCTTCGGTGAAAATTATTGTTTCGGGCTGGAACAACTACCCGCAAAAGGTGATACATTATTTATCACGGGTGGTGAAAAAGATGTCATGGCAATGGCAGCACACGGTTTTCACGCTATCTGCTTTAACAGTGAAACGGTGACTATCCCGCCCACCCTGATTTATAAACTAACGTTCCGCTTCAAACATATAATCTTGCTATATGATACCGATAAGACGGGCAAGGAAAGCGCACGAAAGCAGGAAAAACAGTTGGAAGAATTTGGGGTAAAACGGCTGCTTTTGCCACTTCCCGGCACGAAAGAGGAAAAGGATATTTCCGATTATTTCAAAGCGGGAAATACCCGTGAAGATTTCCTTAAACTGTTCATTGATTTTTTAGACAACCTTTATAGTGATACATTGATTATGCTTAAATCGTGCGAAATAGACTTTAATAATCCCCCGGCAAAAGCGCAGGTGATAATCTCCGCCGGGGACGTTCCGCTGGGAACACAAGGCAACCTGTTCGGCATCACTGGCGGCGAAGGTACAGGAAAAAGTAATTATGTTGCTGCAATGGTGGCAGGGTGTATCTGTCCGGCAGGGGCAGAAGTGGACACACTCGGCATACAGATAGCAACTAACGGCAAACATAAGGCGGTTTTGTTATATGATACGGAACAGTCGGAAGTGCAACTATTCAAGAACGTAAGCAACTTGTTAGCCCGTGCCAAGCAACCGGATAAGCCGGAAGAACTGAAAGCATTCTGCCTGACGGGTATGTCCCGTAAAGAACGCCTGCACGCTATTGTTCAAAGTATGGATAAATTTTATTACCAGTACGGCGGCATCCAGTTGGTAGTTATTGACGGCATCGCCGACCTTGTAAAAAGTGCGAATGATGAAGCGGAAAGTGTAGCAGTAATAGATGAATTATACCGATTAGCTGGAATTTATAATACCTGTATTCTTTGCGTGCTGCACTTCGTTCCAAACGGATTAAAACTACGTGGACACTTGGGTAGTGAATTACAGCGCAAAGCAGCTACCATTTTGTCGATAGAAAAGGACGAAGACCCCACGCAGTCGGTGGTGAAAGCACTGAAAGTAAGGGACGGCAGCCCGTTGGACGTTCCCCTGATGCTCTTTGCTTGGGACAAGGTAGCCGGGATGCACGTTTACAAAGGAGAAAAGCCACGTGAAGAAAAGGAAAAACGCAAAGAAAAGGAGTTGGTAAGCGTTGCCCGTGATATTTTCGGGCGGCAAACCCATATCACCTATATAGACCTTTGCGAACAGTTGCAGCAGGTTTTGGACGTAAAAGAACGTACCGCAAAAAGTTATATCCGCTTTATGCGGGAACGGGACATTATCATTAAAGACCCGTCCAACCAAAGTTATTACATGATTGGTTTAATTTAATCCGGCAGCCCTATGTATATAAATAGAGAAGATTTCGTAGCATGGATGGAACGTATCATGGATAGGTTCGATATGCAGGACAAAAAGATAGACCGCTTGGTAGGCGGACATAATTATTTAGACGGCGAACGCTTACTGGACAATCAGGATTTATGCCTACTGTTGAAAGTGAGTGCTAAAACTTTGCAACGTTACCGCAAGAAAGGGATATTGCCCTATCTGACACTGGACGGACGATGTTATTACCGTGAAAGTGATGTACACCAGCTAATCCGTGAACGAACGGATTAGGCTTTCTGACAGATTGTTTTGTTATATTCCAATCCTGCTTTATATAACGATTAAGGCAGGATTTCTTTATTTTATACTGCGAATATCAGGGCTTTTCCTTAACTTTGCAAAAGTAACATAAGAGAATAACGGCGATTGAACAAATAACTGGGAAGTCGTCTTTATATATAACATATTCGTTCGCCGAATATCTCAAAGTAGAAAACTGGCACTTTTCAAAATGAAACGAGATTTCAGCGCAATGCTTATGCTATGCTTTGTCATAGCGTGGGCTTGCCTGTCCCGTTTCAAAGGTATTGCCAGTACCTCTACTTTGGAGCAGTGTAAGTTCACGCTTCTTTTTTGAGGTATTGGCGGGCAGTTTGGATAAAGATTATCAACTGTTTAATACCTTATTATATGAAGCAGATAAAAAGCTATATTGCCGTATCTCTCGATGGATTTATTGCACCGCCCGACAAAGAATTGGATTGGATACCCCAAGAGGTCAAATTTTTATTGAATAAAGAATATGAAATGGCGGATAATTTGCTGATGGGGGCAAATACTTATCTATATCTTTTCAAACATTGGGGTGGTTGGCCGTACAAAAGCCAACGGTCTTTTGTGGTGTCCCACTACCACAATAATGTTACCCGAAATTACAATGTGGAATTTCTGTTAGACAATCCTTTTTTAAAAATAGATGAACTAAAACAGGATAGTGATATATTAGTGATAGGTGGCGGAAAATTGCTTACCTCGCTGATAAAAGCGGGATTGTTGGATAGTCTAACGGTGTACACTGTTCCTGTCATGTTGGGAAAAGGCATTGGATTTTTGGGAGAAACATTCGGTTCAGAATGGAAGCTGTCAGAAAGCAAGGTACTGGATGGCGGTGTGGTTTGCTCGACATATCAGTTTGATAAAAATTTGCAATAAAAAAATGCGCCCGGTTTCCCTCCGGGCGCAACCACTAAAATTCCTGTTATTCATAGCTTAAAAACCTATTGGTAACGGAACTTCGGTGGCAAAGATAGTGTTTTTTAGTTATTTCTTCCCTTTCTTGTCAGGGAACACAAAACCTACATTAAACTGTTCGTCCAGCATCAGCGAAGCATCAAACGGTTTCCCGTTCCTGCCTTTGAAACCTTTGATTATTCCGGTTTTCCGCTTTAATACCAGTTCGGTAATTTGTTTATCCGTCAGTACCTTTTCGCATTTGTTCCGGAAAATGGTAAGCGTACAATCTACATTTGAACATTTGGCAACTTTAGGGTAAAAAAGAATACGACCGTTTCCACATTTAGGACAAGGGCAGGTTTCGCCACTGGCAAAGGATAGCTGCACGTCTAACAGTTCCGCTGTGATTTGCCGGGCGTACACTTCTATGCCCTTATGAAATGTGGCAGCATCGGTTTCGCCTGTTTCAATCTTGGAAAGGGCGTTTTCCCACATACCCGTCATTTCTACGTCAGCTATTTTTTTGTCCTTTACTATTTTATAAACAGCAAGTCCCTTATCTGTGGGAACAAGGCTTTTCTTTTCCCGAACGATGTACTGCCGGGCGAACAATGTTTCAATTATAGCCGCCCTTGTTGCTGGCGTGCCTATCCCGGCATCTTTCATGCTGGCTTTCAATTCGGTATCTTCCAGTTCCTTGCCTGCATTCTCCATAGCCGCCAATAGTGAACTCTCTGTGTGCAGCGGTTTGGGTTTGGTTTGTTTTTCCAACAAGTCCACGCCGGAAAGCGGTAATATGTTACCCTCTTGGAGTTCCGGCAGCATGGCGTTTTCACCATCTTCTGCTATTTCCGGTTCGCTGAATATTCCACGCCAACCGGGAATTTTCATCACTGACCCTTTAACGGTAAAATCGGTATCATCCGCTGAAAGCAGGACGGAAGTAACATCTTTTACGCATTTGCCTGAAAAGGCTTCCAGCATACGCCCTGCAACCAGTTCGTAAATGGCTCGTTCGTCCGTAGAAAGGTCACCCGGCAAGTTCTCGGTGACAATTAAAGCGTGGTGGTCGGTCACTTTTCCATCATTAACACTATGGCGGTTAAGGGCGCAACCGTTCAGGCTGGCAGCATACCCGGCAAACCGGGTGTATTGTTCCAGCAGGGCGACACGTTGCGGCATCTGCTCGAACACATCTTCCGATATATAACGGCTTCCGGTTCTTGGGTAGGACATCACTTTCTTTTCATAAAGGCTTTGCGCTATGGAAAGCGTTTTATCTGCCGAAAAGTTCAGTTTACTGTTGGCTTCCTTTTGTAAAGTGGTAAGGTCATACAAAAGCGGCGGTTCTTGGCTTGTTTCTTTTCTTTCAACGGATTTTACCGTAAGCTGTCCGGCAGCTTTTACCCTTTGCAATGCTGCAATGGCTTCCGGCTGTTGTTCCCACTTGGCACACGATTGGGCGGAAAAACTGACCCCGCCGCTGGCAGTGGCGGCTTTTAGTTGCCAAAATTTGGTCGGTACAAAATCCTTATTCTCCAAAAAACGGTTACATATCATTACCAGCGTAGGGGTCTGTACACGTCCCAGTGAAAACACGCCCTGCCCGGCTGCTACACTTAACGCTTGGGTGGCGTTTATACCTATCAGCCAATCGGCTTCGCTGCGTGCCTGTGCAGAACGGTAAAGGTTATCGTACTGGCTGCCCGGTTGCAGTTTCTCCATGCCCTCCCGGATGGCTTTGTCGGTTAGGCTGCTAATCCATAGGCGTACAAAAGGTTTACGGCAACCCAAATGCAGGTAAATATACCGGAAGATAAGTTCTCCCTCTCGCCCTGCATCAGTGGCAACAACTATCTTGTCGCATTGGTCGAACACCTCTTTTATTACTTTCAGTTGTTTCAATACACCGGGGTCTGCTTTATAGCCTTTATCGGCTTTCACCTGCCGGGGAATTAGCCGGAACTCTGGCGGGATAATCGGCAGGCTTTCCCTGCGGAAGTTGGCAACGCCGTAGGCTTCCGGCATGGCAAGCTGGATTAAATGACCGAACGCCCAGGTAACGAGATACCCGTTACCTGAAAGGTAGCCGTCATTTTTCTGCGTAGCACCGATTATACGGGCTATATCTTTGGCAACACTCGGTTTTTCTGCTATCAATGCAATCATATCGTTTCTTTTTTATGGTTTGTTACTGAATTGATTTTCCGTAAAATTTTACGGTCATAATAAATATGATAGCCATTCACGTAATACTGTCAGTTGTTCCTGTCAATTTCTTTCCAGTCGATTTTCAGAGAAAAGACTATAAAGAAAATCAGGACGACAAACAGAATAGCTATAATATAGATTAGCTGCATACCTTTATAATTTTATTCCTTTGGACTTCTTGGGCTTGTCGGCTTTCAGCGATTTGTCCGCTTTCTGTTCCTGCTGCTCTTTCTTCACCCGGTTCTGTTTTTGCCCGGCAGTAGGTTTCTGTTGTCCCTGCTTTAGCGGCTCTTTTTGGTGCTTAGTCGCTTCGTTGGTTTTACCGTCTGAATTGACGGCTACCTGCGTGCGGCTCTCTGTTGCCGGAACGATTTCTTTTGCTTGTGCCTTATCCGGGTTGGCACGGGAAAAGTCCGGTTTGCCTTTCTCCCGATTGAATTTGATATAAGCGTTATAAGGCTGGTCTTGCCCGTCTTTTTTCATCCCTTTTACATAAATGGCTTCTTCAGCGGCGAATTTCTTCTGTTGTTCTTCAGTAAGAGGAACGCCGCCAATGGTTTTCGGCGCACGGATATTCCCGTTTTCATCCACCCATTGATAAGGTTTGCGGTTTTGTCCCTGCTGTTGCTGCTGGTTTTGTTGAAACCCTTTCGGCAAAAATTCAATGCCACGTTCCACGGCACTGACCTGTAAGGTGGCAGAGAATGTCTTACCGTCCTTGTCTGTCATACCGTCCACTTTTACGGGGCGACCTGCTGCAAAATCTTCTTTTTGCTGGTCGGTAATTTTAGCTTTACAAATCTCGTCCGGGATGCGCAGTTTATCCGCACGCATATATTCCAGTTCGTGCGTTTCCCTGTCCCGGCTGATGAATACCGGAATTTGTTCTCCACTTTTCGGGTCTTTGATTTTTACGACTTCGCCCAAATTACCCGTTTCCTGTAAATTTTTCTGTTCCTTGTCATTGAACTTGTATTCATGGAACGGGCGTTGCAGTTGCTTTTCATCATTTTGGATGCCGTGCAGTTTGAATTTGACCGTACCGTCCTGTGCCGTGTACAATGAAATTTTTGCATCGGTAGGTGTCAGGTAGAAATCGCCTGCCTGACCTGATACCCGGAATAAATTACGGGACTTATATCCCCGCAGCATCCGGTCAAGGTTCTTTGTTTTTTTCAGGGTTTCTTCGGTAATGCCGATTTTTTTCAGGCTCTCCCAGTCAATTTTTGCTGGGTCGATGCGGTACTGGTTCTTGGGGAACTCGTGGAAATCGGGTTTCGGGACACGAAGCATTTCACCTTGTTTGTTGCCTTGCCGGATGGCTTCGGCGTTCTGTTCCACCACCGAAAAGTTACACCGGAAAAAGCCCAGTCCCTCGGTGTCGTTGATTTTTCGGTAAAAATTGGAAAAGAAATTGGTAAACGGGTCGGAATTGTTATCTACCCGCATAAACTCGCTGGCGTGTTTTTGCGTAGGTGGGACGGTCTGTAAATTGCCGTCTGTATCTACTCCTTTAACAACGTTCACCGTACCTGCCCGCTTGTCATGTACAAGCAGGACATCGTTTTTTTGTCCGTCCGAAACGGACGGTTTCATTCTGTTTTCATCCATAATTATAGGAATTTTAGTGGTTTACGGGAAAAGTCCCGGTCAAAAGTAAGGACTAAATATGCTATATTTGAGAAACAGGCGGCAGGTGTCCGCAGAAGTCTTTACTTGTCCGCAGAAGTCCACAAAAAAAGCAATCCTTTTGGGATTGCTTCATATGATTAGGGCTTAACAAAATCCTATTCCTTACAAATTATATTTCCTAAATTTTCATTTATGAATAAATCTTCCAATGTTGAAATAGTCTTTACTGTATCTCTGAAAATATCATCAAGTATTTCTTGTTTATGCTTTGTATCTAAACCAAAGAAATTGATTATACTTTTTCGTTTACTTTTATCGGAACTTTTTCTGTGAGCAACATCAAAAGAACGTAATGCTTGTAATTTTCTTAAAAAATCAAACATGTCAGGGATTGAATATTGCTGTGATAAAACAAATAATTCAAACTTATCTATTCCAGTTTTAATTTCTTTCAAGTTCTGAACATTCCTTTTCTCTAAAAAATCAATTACTTCTTTTTCCTCTACACGGATATTTTTTATTAGTTCTTCTTGGTTTAGAGAATCTATAAACAATTTTACTAATGATAAAATTTGTTCATCAAAATCCTGTTCGTTATCTAAAGTCGTTAAACAGTGTAAAGTTTTAAATCTATGTTCATCTTCGTTTATTAAAGGAAGAAACAAATACCAACCGTATTTTTCATACCATTTTCTATTAAAAGATTGGTATTTCTGTTTAAATACAAAATCAGGGCTTATGGGATTACACCAAGCTCCCTTAATCCAACGTTGATAAGCTGTATAGCTTAAACATCCTTTATGGGGTGGGGCTATATTAAATCCTTTCCAATATAATTGTTCTTTATAACTTAATGTTCCTAAATCAACTAACATTACAACCACATATTCTTTACAATTATTATCAACTCTCAAACTCCAAGAACCATCACAAGTAATAAGACCATCACTAACTGTATATTTATTGGGGTTGGCATAATACTTATTCAATACGTCTTTAGAAAAAAATACTGGTGTTAATTCTAATGGTTCATTCTCTTTCTGAACGAAGTAATTTGATAGAAAATCCTTATTGCAAGTATGTCGTAGTTCTTCTCCATTATCATCATATCCAATTATATAATCTAAATATTGATTATTATCACGCTCAAAAGGGTCATAGTCAGTTTTTTGTTCGTAGCGTAAAACGCATTTACCCATTATCCAACCACACGATTTCTTTTCTTCATTTAAAAACTCAAACATATTCGTATAATTATATATATAATTATCACCCTTTATTATTTGATTATTAACAGGAGTAATATTAAGCTCTGAATATGTTGAAGAACCGTAATTTTCTATATCAAAGAATATTAATAGATTAATTTTCCTTATCGCAAGATAATCCTTTACATATTTAGCTTTGATGTACAATGATATATTAGACAGTTTTGCTACAACTTCTTCTGAACCATTATTCATAACAACATAGTTCTTTTCTTCTTCTGAAATGTATTTTTCATGCAAATTATGATACAATCTAAATTCTTCGGATAATTCAATATAAGATGGATGTGTACCATAACCATCTCTATAAAATACAAAAGGTTCATATTTATTGTGTCCCAATCTATCATAGTTCACAATAGGCTTTTCATTTACATACCTTACAGAAACACCCGGCATTCCAGCCCCCCGCCGCAAATCCCAACAATAGTTCTCCAAGACTTCTAATACATTTTCATCAATTACCAAAGCTGAATGTATTCCATAGTCACTAACTGTTATCCATCCATTTTCTATAAACTTTTTAGATATTCTATCTTTTATATCTTCGCATAAAACATAATCTCTTTCATCCATAAGCATACTATTTATATTTTTTTCAAAAATACGAAAAATACCATTCCCAAAGAAAGATAAGCTCTTATTCCTCACAGTCTTTAATCAAGTGGCATAAATCGGGGTCATTCTTTATACGGGTGATTTCATCCTCTACAATCTGTCGGACTTCTTGCCGGATGCGGTCGTAATTGGCTTGTATTTCTTCCTGCATCCGGTCGTTGCCGTCCTTGTCCGTGAAGTCGATTATTTGCGGCAATTTCACGTAACGGGCGGTTTCACGTTTCACTTTTTCATTATCCACCACGATTTCACAATGGAAAATCTTTTGCTCAATGCGTTCATCGAAATTATCCGCCACTGCACCCACGAACATTCCCTGTGTCAAATTGGCTATTTTACTGGCTGGTATCAGGCTATCCATCTGTGTGCTGATGGACGTTGATTTCTCCCGCTGGTTAATAGTCATACTTTGCCGTTTTTGAAGAACCTTTCCGAAACGTTCACTAAGTATTTTCGCCGTTTCGCCTACTGTCTGACCGCTGAAAACGTTACCAACTGTATTTTGGATTACCCGGCTTTCCTTGTCACCGTAATCCCTTGTTAATTGGCTATAATCCTGAAAGCCCAAAAGTACGGCAACCTTGTTCGACCTTGCGGTGGCTATCAGATTGTCCAATCCCCGAAAATAGATGGTCGGCAACTCGTCTATGATTACGGAACTTTTAAGCTGTCCTTTCTTGTTTATCAGCTTCACAATACGGCTATTGTACAATCCCAAAGCGGCGGAATAGATATTCTGACGGTCGGGGTTGTTACCCACTACCAGCACTTTGGGTTCTGCCGGATTGTTTATATCCAGCGAAAAATCATCACCTGTCATTACCCAATACAGTGCCGGGCTTATCATACGGGAAAGCGGAATTTTCGCCGATGCAATTTGCCCCTGCAACTGTTCTTGTGCGTCTGATTCCCAAGCATCTACGAACGGACTTAAATAGTTTTCCAGTTCGGGATAACTGCGCAGGATGGTGAAAATATCGGCGTATTTCTTGTTCAGGAACTCGATTGCGTGCGGGAATGTACAATATTTCCCGTTCTTGTAAATACGCAAATACCATATAATAGCAGCCAGCAGGATGATGGGACTTTCTACAAAAAAGTCGCCCTGTTTGGCAATCCAGCTTCTATTCAAATTTAACATGATAGTATAACTGGCTTCGTAGGCATCCGCTATATCCGACATGAAAGCCGCATTTATCGGGTTACATCGGTGGCTTTTCCGTGGGTCGTCAAAATTGATAATATAAAATTTCGGCTTCACCTTATACCCATCTAAATGGTTTAGCAGGTGATTGTAAGCTATCTCCGACAAATCGGGAAATTTGTAGTCATAGAGATAGAGTGCAAAGCCTTTTTCTATTTGCTGTTTTATGTACGAGTTTACCACGGCATACGATTTTCCCGAACCGGGCGTACCCAATACAAGGCTTGCCCGGAATGGATTTACAATGTTTATCCACCCGTTATTCCATTTCTTTTTATAATAGAAACGTGTCGGTAGGTTTACCGAATATTCGTTGGTTATCAATCTTGTTTCCTGCATAAAACTTTCATTCTCGGTATTGAAAACATCTTCCATCAAGTTGCTTTTGAGCAAACGGGACATCCATATTCCTGCAACCAATAAACAAAGGAAACCTGCTGCAAGCGTGGTGATATAAAAAGCTGTGTTTGCCACTGGTGGCAGTGGCAGGTCAAGCAACCACCAGTTCAGGAAGAACAGGATAAAACCGACCGAAAGAAAACAATAAATCTTCGTCCACGTTATTTTTTCCTCTTTCACTCCCTTTGTACCGATGCAGGAAAGGACAAGGAACACCACTGCAAAAAGTTTCGTCCAAAGGATGGTAGAGAATAACCCAGTTGTCCGCTGGAAGTTCAGCAGAATTTTATCGACCACACCGATGGTGATACCCCAGTCTTTCAGGCTGGAATAACAAAACCAGTAAACATTTATCACGGTAAACAGAATACTGATGGCACGCATAAAGTCCATCACACGGGCAAGTCCCCGCAAATCATCTTCTTGTTGCATAATTATAATTTTTAGGATTAGTAAATTCGTCTGTTGCGTTTCTTTTTCTTCTTCCTCTTTTGGCTGGTGGTATCTTGCGGCTCGTCCCCGCTGGATGCTCCGCCCAATAGCCCGCCTATACCGACAGAGGAAAAACCGGGTATCGGTTGCTCTTTGGGGGTAAACGGTTGCCGTTCCTGCGGCAAGGTAAGTTCCGGTTTTTGCGAATGAGTATCGGCGGAATACGTTTCATTAAACACGTTCGCCGAAAATTCCTTACCCAAGCGTGAACCGTTCAGCACTACCCGGTTATCATGGTCTATAAACGTAACACCGTAAATACGTCCGCTGTCATTCTGCCGGAACAGAACGTCTATGCCTTGCTGCTTTAGCTGCCGTTCCAGTTCCTTACGGTTATCGGCAGTTTTCATCACGGCTGCGACCGTGCGGCGGGTACGCTCTTTCAGGTTCTTGTCCTTTATCACTTCACCGGATTTCTGCATACGCCTTTCCAGTGCTTCATAACCCACCGATTTACCGATACGGGATGCTTTCACCGGGTTACCGACCTTTTCGCCCTTGTCATTCATGGCGGAATAAACAATGCCCTGATAAGGCTTTCCGCTTATCTCCCCTTTGACTTCCTCGGCATAAACATTATAGCAGGCAAGCAGGGCTTTATATTCCCCGAACGACTGGAAACGGTAGCTGTAACAAGCACCTTTCACGGCGTTACCGATTTGGTGCTTCACGTCCCCGGCTGCATAATCCACCTTTTTAAGTTCGGGGCGTTCGGTTCGCTCTTTTCGCTCTGCCGGATGCAGGTCATATTTCTTTTCCAGTTCACGGGTGATTTGTTTGCTGCGCCGATGCTCGAATTTGTCATTCAGCGGTTTGCCGTTCTCGTCCACCCGTAAGCCTACGATGTGTATATGGTGGCGGTCGATGTCTTCATGTTTATACACCAAATAAGGCTGATTGCCGTAACCCAATTTCTGCATATACTCTTGTGCAATGTCTGTAAGTTGCTGGTCGGAAAGTACATCTTCCGGGTGCGGGTTGATAGAGATATGAACGATTGGTTTCTTGGTAGAAAGCTGAACGGGCATCTGCATTTCAAAGCTGTGCATACACTCGCCGATACTGAAATTTCCATCTTCGTTCAGTAACATACGATTGGAAAAAAGCACTTTGGCATCCTCGTTATCCACCTTGTTTTGGTTGTACGCAAGTGCGCCGAACATGGAACTGCCCGTGCTTATTTTGGCAACCATAGTTCTTTACACTCGTTGGTAAGTTCAATCACTTGGCGGTTCAACACTGCCAGTTCAGTAGTCGCTTTCTCCAATTTATAGAGAAAAGCCAGTGCCTTTTTCTCGGAAAAATTGCTGTGCAATGCCTTTACCACTTGGTTGTAATTGACAGCCACCGCCCGGAACTGGGCGTAAAATTCAGTCAGCCGGGCGCAATATTCGACTGCCGACTTGTCCACTTTCACCACCCTGAACGGTTCGCCGAAAAGACGGGCGGCAATAAAACGGGACTTACTCGTCACGCCGGACTGCTCCCACTGGGAGAGAAACCGGGCATTCTCCCGGTCGTTCAGGTACAACACATGGCGATGCTTCGCCGGGTCATCAAGGGTGGGACGACCGCCCTTGTTTTGCTTCTTTGTTTCCATACTTCTTTCTTAAAAAATTACGACTTCGGAGTAATTTTTATCCCCGACAGGGGCAAGGCGTTTTGAGGCACGAAAAACGGTTTCGTGTGCCACGAAACACACCTTGCTATTTTCTCTGCGAAAATCAAAATCCGTCACGGACGGATTGGGGTTAGCGTGTAACGGTAAGCCCTGCGGCACACACGCCCGTTTTCACCTGCCTGCCCTTTCCGGTTTGTTACTCCGTTGCAAAGTAACGGTGATTTAAAATGCTGTAAAATAGTATATTGGTGGACAAATAAGGACAAATGGGGACATCTGCGGACACTTCTCGAAACGGACATTTTTTCTTCTTTTATTTGTAGCAGATTTCAAGATTGAAAGCTGGATTGAAAGACAGAAAGCAGCCTTTGAAGCCGGATAGGAAAAAAGGTTGGCAACAAGATTTCAAGACATCAGGATAGCAGGATTTCAGGAAAGAATGAAAGCAAGAAAACAATCTTTCCCAATGGCTGCAAAGCAAGATGGATGGCAAGAAAGCGTGAACACAAGAAAGAAAGCTGTCAATCAAGAAAGGAAAAATGAAAACAATATAATAATCAATCATTAACAAACAAGTGAAAGCATTATGGAAAACGAGAAAACACCCCTTTATGTAGCCTTTTCCACCCAAAAGGGCGGAGTAGGCAAAACCACTTTTACCGTGCTGGCTGCAAGTTACCTGTATTACCTGAAAGGGTATGGCGTGGTGGTCGTGGATTGCGACTACCCGCAGCACTCCATCGCCGGGATGCGCAAACGGGATGCTGAAATGGTGGGCGAAGATGAAGATTACAAGCGTATGGCGTATGAACAATTTACCCGGTTGGGAAAGAAAGCCTATCCCGTGCTATGCAGTTCCCCCGAAAAAGCGATAGCCACGGCAGACGAATATATAACCGCTGCCGCAAACGTGCCGGATATTGTCTTTTTCGACCTGCCCGGAACGGTAAACAGTGAGGGTGTAATAAACTCCCTGTCCGGTATGGACTACATTTTCACCCCCATAGCCGCCGACAAAGTGGTGCTGGAAAGCAGCCTGTCGTTTGCGGTGGCTATCAACAAGCTGCTGGTACGGAACGAAGCCTGCCGCCTTGCCGGGCTGTACCTCTTTTGGAACATGGTGGACGGTAGGGAAAAAACAGACCTGTACACCGTGTATGACAACACTATACGGGAATTGGAACTGCCCCTGATGAAAACTTTTATACCCGATACCAAAAGATACAAAAAAGAACTGGTGACGGATAAAAAAGCAGTGTTCCGTTCCACGCTCTTTCCTGCCAGCCGGATGCTGGTAAGGGGCAGCAACTTGGAAGAACTGGTAACAGAAATAGCGTATTACATCAAATTGAAATGATATGGCAAAACAGAACAGCGGAAAACCGCAGATAGACGAAAATTTCATGAAAGAAATTATCTCGCAAGGCATACCCGCTAAACGGGATAACCAGCCGGATGCAACACCAAAGGAAGATGCGCCGGAAGTGGAGAAAGAAACACGGCAGGCAGAAGTCGTACAGGTGACAGAACAACCGCAAACGGAAAAAACAGCCGCCCGCAAACGGAAAAATGGAACGGGTGACTATCGGGAAACCTATTTCCAAAAAGTGGAATTGTCCGACCGACAGCCTTTGTACGTCAGCCGCACCACACATGAAAAGCTGATGCGTATTGTAACGGTTATCGGCGGGCGCAAAGCGACTGCCAGCAGCTACGTGGAAAATATTCTGCTGCGCCATTTCGAGCAATTTCAGGATGAAATAAACACTTTGTACGAAAGTCATTTTCACAAACCTTTTTAGCATATGGTTTTATACTGCATCATCATCGGACTGGCGGTTTATTACCTTGCCCTGTGGGGATGGTATCGCCGTGTGGCTGTAAACAACCGGACAGCTCCCCAGCCGGAAAGGAAAAAGCGGGAAAATACCGCTTCGCTGGTGGGTGAAAGCCATTTCCGCAGTGGACTAATGAGGACAAACGGGGACATCTTGGGACACTTCCCGCAAGCGGTTGAAAATGATACTACATTTGCGCCCGATGCTGGCGGAGAAAACGAAGAAACCGACTTTGAAATGACCTTTGAAGCGGCGGAAGAACCGGACTACGAGGACGAGGAAATCGCCGAGTACATGGCAGACGATGAAATGGGACAGGCTACGGGTGTAGAGTTTGAAAAACTGGTCGAAGCTGTACGCACGGTAAATACTCCGAACCCTGCCGAAGCAGACAAACAGCAGGCAGCCGAAACACTCGGACAAATAACCGGAACAAACCTTTACGATGCGGTGGTGGCAAACATCAACGGCGAATTGGAAAAGGTAGCGGAACTCCTGAAACGGAACGAAGCGGCGGCAATACCGACCACCGACACGCAAACAGCCGGGACAAACGAAGAATACCGGAAATTCGATATGAACGAGTTTTTATAACCTCTAAATGTACAACAGCATGAAAGAACGGGATTACGGTTGATTGGCAGCCAACAGCAAAAAAACGGGATTTATCCCAACCACTAAAATTCTTATTTATTCATCTTGCCGGGCATGGCGGACTATCCACCCGCCAGCCCGGTGCTTAAAAACAAAATTGAAATGAAAAAGAAAATCTTTCTTTCGGCGGCTCTCCTTGCCGCTGTTATGGGTGCGTATGCGCAAGGAAACGGACAAGCGGGTATAACAGAAGCTACCAACATGATAACCAGCTACTTTGACCCCGGAACAAAGTTGGTGTATGCCGTGGGTGCGGTTTGCGGATTGATTGGTGGCGTAAAAGTCTATAACAAATTTTCATCAGGCGACCCCGACACCAGCAAGGTCGCCGCAAGCTGGTTTGGGGCTTGTATATTCCTTATCGTGGCAGCCACTATCCTACGTTCTTTCTTCTTATAAAAGAATGTATTATGTCTGAATATCCAGTAAACCGGGGTATCGGAAAACCTGTGGAGTTTAAAGGATTGAAAAGCCAGTACCTTTTCATCTTTGCGGGCGGCTTGCTTGCCGTGTTCGTAGTGTTCATTATCCTGTTCATGGCAGGTGTAAACCAGTGGGTGTGCATCGGGTTCGGCGTTACTGCCGCCCTGCTGCTCGTATGGCAGACTTTTCGGTTAAATGAACGCTACGGCACGCACGGGCTGATGAAAATTGCAGCCCGCAAACGGCATCCCCGCTTTATCATCAACCGCAGGACTATTCCCCGACTATTTACCTATAAAAGCAAGAAAGAATGAGAAATACATTAAAGGCTACCACATTGGAACGGAAGTTCCCGCTTTTGGCGGTGGAAAACGGCTGCATCGTGTCCAAAGATGCGGATATTACGGTCGCTTTCTCGGTAGAACTGCCGGAACTGTTCACCGTCACCAGTACGGAATATGAAGCGATACATTCGGCTTGGTACAAGGCTATCAAGGTATTGCCGGACTTCTCCATCATCCACAAACAGGATTTTTTCATCAAAGAGAACTACCAGCCGGATATACAAAAGAACGAACTTAGTTTTTTAAGCCGTTCGTTTGAACGTCATTTTAACGAACGCCCGTTCCTGAACCATTACTGTTACCTGTTCCTTACAAAAACGACAAAGGAGAAAAGCCGCCGACAAAGCGACTTTTCCACCCTTTGCCGGGGTAGGATTATACCTAAAGAGATAGAAGATAAGGAAACGGTAAATAAGTTCCTCGAAGCGGTCGGACAGTTTGAAAAGATTATGAACGACAGCGGATTTATCACCCTTACACGGCTGGAAACGCCGGAAATCACCGGACAGAACGGGCAAGCGGGAATTATTGAAAAATATTTCTCGCTTTCACAAACGGACACCACCACCCTGAAAGATATGCAGCTTAACCCGGAAGATATGCGTATCGGGGATGATATACTATGCCTGCATACCCTTTCGGACGTGGAAGATTTGCCGGGAAAGGTCGGTACGGACAGCCGTTATGAAAAACTATCCACCGACCGTTCGGACTGCCGCCTGTCATTTGCCGCACCCGTTGGCGTGTTGCTCTCCTGCAATCACGTGTACAACCAGTTCATTTTTTTGGACGACCACACCGAAAACCTGAAAAACTTCGAGCAAACCGCAAGGAATATGCACTCGCTTTCCCGCTACTCCCGTGCCAATCAAGTGAATAAACAGTGGATAGAAGAATACCTAAACGAAGCACATAGCAAAGGGCTTATCTCTGTGCGCTGCCACTGCAATGTTATGGCATGGTCGGACGACCGGGACGAACTAAAGCGTATCAGGAACGATGTAGGCAGCCAGTTGGCACTGATGGAATGTAAACCACGACACAATACCACCGACACACCGACATTGTTTTGGGCGGGAATACCCGGAAACGAAGCGGACTTCCCGGCGGAAGAAAGTTTCTACACTTTTTTGGGGCAGGCTCTATGTTTCTTCACCGAAGAAACAAATTACAAAAGTTCGTTGTCGCCGTTCGGCATCAAGATGGTGGACAGGGTAAGCGGAAAGCCGCTGCACATCGACATTTCAGACCTGCCCATGAAAAAAGGTATTACGACCAATCGCAACAAATTTATTTTGGGGCCGAGTGGTAGCGGCAAAAGTTTCTTCACCAATCACATGGTAAGGCAATATTACGAGCAAGGGGCGCACGTGCTTTTGGTGGACACGGGTAACAGTTATTTGGGGTTGTGCCAGTTGATACACAACCGCACACACGGAGAAGATGGGGTTTACTTCACCTATACCAACGAAAACCCGATAGCCTTTAACCCGTTTTACGTGGAAGATGGAATTTTCGACATCGAGAAAAAGGAAAGCATCAAGACGTTAATACTTACCCTGTGGAAAAGGGACGATGAAGCACCGACACGTTCGGAAGAAGTCGCCCTGTCCAACGCTGTAAGTGCCTATATCGAACGGATTACCAGCAACCGGACGGTTAAGCCCTGTTTTAACACCTTTTATGAGTATGTACGGGACGAATACCGCCAAAAGCTGGCAGAAAAGAACGTCCGGGAAAAGGACTTCGATATAGACGGTTTCCTGAATGTCCTCGAACCCTACTACCGGGGTGGCGAATATGATTACCTGCTAAACTCCGACAAAGAACTGGATTTGCTGCACAAACGCTTTATAGTCTTTGAGTTGGACAATATCAAAGACCACAAAATCTTATTCCCGATTACAACCATTATCATAATGGAAGCCTTCATAAACAAAATGCGCAGGTTAAAAGGCATCCGAAAGTTGATATTAATCGAGGAAGCGTGGAAAGCGATTGCAAGTGCAAATATGGCGGACTACATAAAATATTTATACAAAACCGTCCGCAAATATTTCGGGGAAGCGATTGTAGTCACCCAAGAAGTCGAAGATATAATTTCTTCGCCCGTTGTCAAAGAAAGTATCATTAACAACAGCGATTGTAAAATCTTGTTAGACCAGCGCAAATACCTGAATAAATTCGACAGCATCCAAAACCTGCTGGGACTGACGGATAAGGAACGTGCGCAAATACTTTCCATCAACATGGCAAACCATCCCGGACGAAAGTACAAGGAAGTTTTCTTTTCGCTGGGCGGCACGCAGTCGGCAGTGTACGCAACAGAAGTTAGTTTGGAAGAATACTACACGTACACAACGGAAGAAAGCGAAAAAATGGAACTGTTCACCCTCGCCGATAAGCTGGGCGGAAATCTCGAACTGGCGATAAAACGCCTTGCTGAAAGTAAAAGAAACCCCGATAAAACAACCACCTAAAAGATAACAAGATGAAACGGTTCAAAAGATTGTTTCCGGTATTGCTGTGCGCCTGCCTGCTGTCGATGGCAGCCTGCAAGGACAACACGCAAAAAGAACTGGAACGGATGCGGGGCGAATGGGTAAGCAAAAGCGGAAATACCGTTTTTGCCCTTTGGAACGATAACGGGCAATATAAGGTCACCCGCACGGTAAAAGTCCGGGGCAGGGAACTGACAAACACCTACGCAGTTCGGCAAACGGACGGATGCCTGTACATCGACACGGGCTTTGCGGTAGTGTTGACCTATGACGGCAAAACCGACCGGATTACCCTTTCTCCCGGTGGAGAATACCAAAGAAGTGACAAATCATTAAAACAGTAAATGTATGAAAACAAAATTATTTATCCTGATGGCGGTGTGCCTGTCCTGCTTCGGCAGGGCTTCCGCCCAATGGGTCGTTACAGACCCGTCTAATTTGGCGCAAGGTATCATCAATACCGCCAAACAGATAGTACAAACGTCCACTACGGCAAACAATGTAATGAGCAATTTCAAGGAAACGCAGAAGATTTTCCAGCAGGGAAAAGAATACTACGATGCCCTGAAAAAAGTACACGATATTGTCAAGGGCGGAAAGAAAGTACAGAAAAGCATCCTGATGGTAGCGGAAATATCGGAAATCTATGTTACCAACTTTCAGAAAATGATGTCCGACAAAAATTATACGCCGCAGGAACTTACCGCTATATCTTTCGGATATGCCAAATTACTGGAAGAAAGTGCAGACGTATTGCAGGATTTAAAAAACGTGGTAAACATCAGCGGTATGTCAATGACCGATGCCGAACGGCTCGCCCTGATTGACCGGGCATATACCAGCCTGCTGAATTACCGCAATCTTGTGAACTACTATACCCGCAAAAATATTTCCGTTTCTTACCTGCGGGCAAAAAAGAAGAACGATACAGACCGGGTAATGGCTCTTTACGGCTCGGCGGATGAACGCTATTGGTAACATAAAGATAAAGAAATGCCTATGTTATTAGCAGCTATCGAATTTGACAACCTGCACCAGATTTTAAGGGCGTTGTATGATGAAATGATGCCCTTGTGCAGCAACATGACCGGGGTTGCGAAAGGTATTGCCGGATTGGGGGCTTTGTTCTACGTGGCGGCAAAAGTGTGGCAGTCGCTCGCACGTGCCGAACCCATAGACGTGTACCCGCTTCTGCGTCCCTTTGCGCTGGGGCTGTGTATCATGTTTTTCCCGACATTCGTGCTGGGGACTATCAACACCGTGTTTTCCCCGGTTGTCCGGGGCTGTAACGACCTGCTCCAAACGCAGACATTCGATATGAACGAATATCGACAGCAGAAAGACAAACTGGAATATGAAGCCCTGATGCGAAACCCGGAAACGGCTTACCTTGCTTCGGATGAAGAATTTGACCGACAACTGGAAGAACTGGGGTGGTCGCCCTCCGACATGATTACCATGACGGGAATGTATATGGATAGGGCGGCATACGATATAAAAAAATCAGTCCGGGACTGGTTCAGGGAACTGCTGGAACTGATGTTTCAGGCGGCGGCTTTGATTATCGACACGCTACGCACGTTCTTTTTAATCGTGTTGGCTATACTGGGTCCGCTGGCGTTTGCGATTTCCGTTTATGACGGTTTCCAAAGCACGCTGACCCAGTGGATAACACGTTATATCTCGATTTACTTGTGGCTACCCGTGGCAGATTTGTTCAGCAGTGTGCTGGCACGCATACAAACACTGATGCTGCAAAGGGACATTGAGGAACTTTCAGACCCGAATTTCATACCGGACGGAAGCAATTCGGTATATATCATCTTTATGATTATCGGCATCGTGGGCTACTTTACCATTCCTACCGTGGCGGGTTGGATTGTGTCGGCTGGCGGGACAAGCGGTTACAACCGGAATATAACCAAAGCGGGCGTACTCGCTGGTGCGGCGGCAGGTGCAGCTACCGGGAAGATTGCCGGAAAACTACTGAAATAAAAAATAACTATCATCATTAAAACAATAAAAGGATGGAATTTAAAAGTTTAACGAACATCGAAACGAGTTTCCGGCAAATTAGGCTTTTTGCGCTGGTATTTATATGCCTGTGCGCCCTGATAACGGGCTTTGCCGTGTGGAACTCTTACAGCTTCGCCGAATCACAACGGCAGAAAATATACGTCTTGGATAACGGTAAAAGCCTGATGCTGGCACTTTCGCAGGATATGGCGCAAAACAGACCCGTGGAAGCCAAATCACACGTGAAACGTTTTCATGAACTGTTCTTCACGTTGTCCCCCGATAAGGATGCCATCGAAAGCAACGTCAAACGCTCGCTTTTCCTTGCCGATAAGAGTGCCTTTAATTATTACAAAGACTTGGCGGAAAAAGGATATTACAACCGGGTGATTAGCGGGAATATCAATCAAACGGTGGAAATTGACAGTATAAAATGCGATTTCAACCAGTACCCTTACCGGGTCAATACCTATGCCCGACAAATGATTATCAGGGAAAGCAGCCTGACAGTGCGAAGTCTTATTACTTCGTGCCGGTTGCTGAACGCTACCCGCAGCGACAATAACCCGCACGGCTTTATCATGGAAGCGTTCACCATTATGGAAAACAAGGATTTGCAAACACTTAAACGGTAAAAGTATGAAAGTGAAAAAGAATTGCATCGAAAAGGTGCAGGATTGGGCGGACGACAAATTGCGCCAAATGTGCGGACGTATCACGCCGGGAAAAAGGCTGACAGTTATACTCCTTATGTTTGTGTTCTTCGGCGGTATGTCCATCTATATAACCGTGTCCTCTATTTACAATATCGGAAAACGGGACGGGCAGCGGTTACAAATCGAACATATCAGGCAGTTGCCCTTACAGCAGACAAACGACAGTATCAACCCTTTAAATTATCCGAACGATGGAAGAAGTACAGAAGAATGAAACGGGAACAACCGTACCGGAAACGGACGGCAGACCCTTAAAAGAAGAAAAGCCAAAACGGGAACTGACCCCGCAGCAGGCGCAACAACGAAAGAAAATGATTGTTTTTCCCCTGATGTTCCTTGCCTTTGCAGGCTGTATGTACCTGATTTTTGCGCCGTCCTCGAATGACGGGATGAAACGGGAAGAAGTGGGCGGCTTCAATGCCGATATTCCCCTGCCGACAGAGGACGGAATAATAGCCGATAAACAGAAAGCCTACGAAGCCGCGCAACTGGAACGGAAGCAACGGGAGAAAATGAAAACCTTGCAGGATTTCGGTTTCACGCTGGGCGACCAGCAGGAAGCGGCGGAATTGGAACTGATACCGGAAAGCGAAGAACCGCAAAATCCCGGCGGTTCTGCCTACCGGGGTGGCAGTTCATCCGTCAGGGCTTCCGCCGATGCCTACCGGAATATCAACCAGCAGTTAAGTACATTCTACGAAACGCCCAAAGAAGATAAGGAAAAAGAAGAACTTAAACGGCAGGTAGAGGAACTGACGGCAAAACTGGAAGATAAAGAAAAGGCTTCCATCGGAGTGGACGACCAAATGGCAATATTGGAAAAATCGTATGAACTGGCAGCAAAATATAACCTGAACGGGGAACAAAACGGGCAGGTGGCGCAGGTTGCACCAGCCGGGACAATCACCCAAAAACCGCAGGCTTACCCGGTACAGGCAGTACGGGAAAACACCGTTTCCGGATTGCAGCAGCCGATGAACGATGTAGAATTTATACAGGCATACAGCCAAAACCGGAACTACGGTTTCAATACGGCAGTTGGTACGGGTTACGCAATGGGAAAGAACACGATAGCTGCCTGCATACACCAAGACCAAACCCTGACAGACGGACAGACGGTTAAACTACGACTGCTCGAACCCTTGCAAGCCGGAAACATACTGGTAGCCAAAAACACGGTCGTATCGGGGACGGTAAAAGTACAGGGCGAAAGGCTGGACGTGCTGGTGTCCTCGATAGAGTATGCCGGAAACATTATTCCGGTAGAACTTGCCGTGTTTGACACGGACGGGCAAAAAGGTTTGTCCGTTCCGTCCTCAATGGAACAGGAAGCCTTTAACGAAGCTATGGCAAACATAGGCAGCGGGCTGGGAACAAGTATTTCTTTTGCCCGTAGTGCCGGGCAGCAAGTGGCAATGGACGTGACAAGGGGCTTGTTACAAGGTACGTCCGGTTATCTTGCGAAAAAATTCAGGACTGTAAAAGTAAAGCTGAAAGCAGGCTATAAAGTCATGCTGTATGCCAAACAACAATAATTATTTAACCACTAAAATTCCAATTAGAAATGAAAAAGATTTTTGTAATGTTCGCCCTTTTGCTGGGCGTAGTAACTGTAAAAGCACAAACTACCGACACGGTGCAATATGTAGCAGGCAACAACTTGTATCAGGGGATAACCCGGAAATTACCCTACCGACAAATGGTAACACCCTACGGCGTGGAAATTACGTTCGCCAAAACGGTACATATTATTTTCCCGTCTGCCGTGCGTTACGTGGATTTGGGAAGCAACCATATCATAGCCGGAAAAGCGGACGGGGCGGAAAATGTTATCCGGGTGAAAGCCACGACAGAGGGCTTTCCGGGTGAAACTAATTTTAGCGTGATTTGTGAAGATGGCAGTTTTTATTCCTTTAATGCGAAATATGCCCGTGAACCGGAACTGCTGAACATTGAAATGAAAGACTTCTTAGAAAATGAAGATACGTCCGATTTCTCGCATACCCGAATGAACATTTATTTCCGGGAACTGGGGAACGAAAGCCCGTTGTTGGTAAAGCTGATAATGCAGAGTATCTACAAGAATAACGACCGCAAAATACGGCATTTAGGTAGCAAACGTTTCGGCATCCAGTTTTTAATCAAGGGAATTTATACCTACAACGGAATGTTATATGTACATACCCAAACGAAGAACAGTTCAAACGTGCCGTTTGATACGGATTTTATCAAGTTTAAAATAGTGGACAAAAAAGTTCCTAAAAGAACGGCTATTCAGGAAACGGTATTGGATGCGGTACGCAGCTATAACGAAGTAATAGAAGTTGCCGGGAAAAGCGTTGTCCGCACGGTGTACGCCCTGCCGAAATTCACTATACCGGACGACAAATTGCTACTGGTGGAACTCTACGAGAAAAACGGCGGACGACATCAGGTTATCCGGGTGGAGAACGCCGACATCGTGAACGCCGAAGTGATTAACGAACTTAAAATCAAATAAGGATGAAACGGTCTTTAATCATTATGACCCTTTTTGCGTTGTGCCTGACTTTTAACCAGGCACACGCACAAAGGTATCTGCCGGGAATGAAAGCCTTGCAGGTTACGGCAGGAATGGCGGACGGCGTACACTGGAACGATAACACGGATTTTGCTTACCACATCGGGGTTGCATACAGCGTTTACACCAAAAATGCAAATCGCTGGGTTTTCGGCGGGGAATACCTCGAAAAACGGTACAATTATAAGGACATAAAAATACCTGTACAGCAGTTTACCGCAGAGGGCGGCTATTACCTGAACTTCCTTTCAGACAGGCGGAAAACCTTTTTCCTTTCGCTGGGATTGTCGGCACTCGCCGGGTACGAAACGAGCAACCGGGACAAAAAGATATTGCCGGATGGTTCTACATTGCTGGATAAGGATTGTTTTGTGTACGGCGGGGCTTTAACGCTGGAACTGGAAGCCTACCTGACTGACCGGGTGGTACTTCTTCTGAATGCAAGGGAACGGACGTTGTTCGGCTCGGACATCGGCAAGTTTCACACGCAGGTAGGCGTAGGAGTAAAATTTATCATCAACTAACCGCTATATAACAATGGATATGAAGAATGTAACATATAAAATCATTATGGGCTGCTACATCGTGGCCGCCCTTGTACTTGTCACTGCCTGTAATGACAGCTTGGATATTCAGCAGGCGTACCCGTTCAGCATCGAAACGCTACCCGTACCCAAAAAACTGAAAGTCGGGGAAACGGCGGAAATTCGCTGCCAGTTGGTTAGGGATGGGCGTTACCTGCCGACAACCTACCAAATACGGTATTTTCAGCCGGACGGAAAAGGGGCTTTGAAAATGGATAACGGCACGGTATTTTTACCGAATGATTTCTACCTGCTGGAGAAAGAAACATTCCGGCTTTATTATACCTCCGCATCGACCGACCAGCAGACTATTGACGTGTATGTGCAGGACAGTTTCGGGCAGTTGGTACAACTGACATTCAGTTTCAATAATGACAATGACAAGGAAGAATGAAAACAGCGGCATATATCTATTTCGCCTTTCTGATGGTGTCTTGGCTCTGCTCGATTTACAGTTTGTGTAATGCACCCACTGATGTGGAACTATGGGGCAGGGAACTGGAATAAACCACCAAAGGGTGTACTATAACAAAAATCCGTCGGTTGTTCTCGGCGGATTTTTGCATTTAAGGACAGGGAACATAAACGGTTTCTTTGCTATCTTTCTTTTCCGCCAACGGCTCACCGAAAGAAAGTAGCGGCGGCAAACCGCCGCCGTTCTTCTCAACTGATTTTAAGGCTTTTTATCAGCACATTTCTCTGTAACCATTCTTTCACACAATCCATGTTATATTCGCTCGTTATAACCGCCGTTTCTTCGTCTATGGGGGTGAAACGGGTACTTTCATAACTATTTACCCAACCTTGTAGGGAAGAAACACCCCACGCCGTTACATCATTACTGAAAAGGGTATCTATCCGGCTAATCGGTTCACCGAATATTATTACCATTGTCTGATAATCTGCTTTATCAGGTAATAATTTCAAGTGGTGCAACGTCCCGAAATCGTCTGTTTTGCGTCCCCACGCCCATACATCGTGGTATAAATCATCTCCCCACTGGTGCGGCGTGTCGAAACGTACTTTCACGCCTGCCGTATATTTGTCCTCTTGGGTGTCCTCAATAACGCCCGTTACCATCAAACCCGTAAAAATACACTCGCAACGCCTACCGATAAGTTCTTTGTTTACTTCTGTCGTTTTCATGTCCCTAAATTTTATTTATTATCACTTTGCATTTTCTTCTCTATCCACTTATCCCGCTGGCGGCGGCACTCGTCAAGCGTTTTAGCCAACGTACTGAAAAGTTCGCCGTCCGTGTGGCGGTAGTCATATTGATAATAAATTTGTCCCCTGAATGCGCCCAAGCAACATTTCACGTATTTTTCTTCTCCCGGTGTTTGGGTGATACTCACCCCGTTTTTGTTAAGTGATAGCATGATGTTCTATTTTTAATCGTTATAAAATCAGTAAGGAAAGCAACAAAAGGAAAAGGAACGCCACGCAAAGCCCGTAAAATAAGGATAAACAAACCCGAAGCAGGAAACAAGCCGCATAAAAGCCGAAAAATAAAGCGGTAGCCGTCCCGATGCCTGTAATATGGTACACTACCCAAAGCAATGCAAGCCGTAGAATCAACTTATAAAACCTTTTCCTTTCCATTATTTTGAGTATTACGGGCGGGGTATTATCCCCGCCCTGATTAGTATTTAAGCCGCACGGAATACAAAACCCTCGTCTATCCAGTAATCACACATGAATAAATCACGGGCGAATTTTTCATAATCGAAATAAGTCTTTGCGAACTCCGGCAGGTCGTAACATTCTTCTATAATTTCATAGGCGAAATCTTCTTCATCGTCATATTGTCCCTGATACTCGTCCCGGAAATCACGTACAAGGTCGTCCGCATCTTCCTCGCCCAAATCATGGCTTTTATAGTTGCACCACACGAAAAAGGCTTCCTGCTCGGTGTCGCCTAAATCTTCCACCGCATCACGCAAAGCGAAAAAGTTTTCCGAAAGCCAGCTTTCGCCGATTAAGTTCTCCGGCACATTCTCCCAGTCCTGAAACATAAATTCGGCATCTTCTTCGTCCTTGTGCAATTCCCGGCAGGCATCGTAAAATTCTTCCTTGTCCGAATAGTCCGAAAGGTCGAGCCACTCGCCAAAAAGTGAACCTGCATTGTACTTGCCGTATGTGCCTACATAAACTCTTGCTGCTGATAATGTCGTTGCTTCCATGATTGTAATTTTTTTAAGTTTATGCGGATTTGAGAGGTGAGGGAGTTGAGTTTCATAACCTTTTTCCTGTTTCTCGTAAATCCGACTTTTTTTTTATGCGTCTTCCGGTCGGGTCGGTCGTTTTCGTTTCACATAGGCGTAAAAGGGTAGTGTTTAGAGTTTGCAGGATTTTGGGCAACAAATACCTCGCAAGGCAGGGAAGATTTTTTCACCAAACCGGAACGGCTCGACCTTGCAAAGTCGTGAAGAACACGTAACTACCTTTGCCTATTGAAATGATAAAAACGACTGTCCCGGCTGGGGGACTGCTAAAGAGGAAGATTTACATTAAGAGGAACAGGTAAAAGGTCTAATCTATATTTTGTAGGGAAAGTTCCTGATGGGAACTTATTTTCTAAAATGGGAAAATGCGGGCGGCAAAGACAAGTGTATCGTCAGTTTATCTTACGATAGGCTTGTGCGGGTTTTCAATGGCTCTTTTCACGAAAATTAGTCGACCATGCCACGCACGGCTGGCGTTTCAGGGAATGTACCAGTAGAAAAGGATATAAGAAATGCGGGTTGTCGGTGGACTTCCCGCAAGTTGAAAGAATATACTTTATTGGAATATATCGTATTAGGTGAAATTTCGTTACCGAAATCGTTACCTATTTGTTACCTGAACGGTCATAGGTAATAAAACCTACCGGACGGCGTTCTTTCTGCTGTTGGGACTGGCTTAACAACTGGGTAAGGGCTTGGTAGATTTCATTAAATTGTGCATCCGTACTTACTTCCAGTTCCTCGATACGTTTCAGCAATTCTTCGTAGCCGATTACCATTTGGCGCATAAGGACAAACGCCCGCATGATGGATATATTCACGTCTATGGCGGTCTGACTGCGCAACACGCTGCTAAGCATAGCAACCCCCTGTTCCGTGAAACAATCGGGAAGTATATAGCTGTGTTTCAAGCTCTCCGGCAACTGGTCACAATTTGTGACCAGTTCGTCCCATTCCTCTTTCGTCATGGTAAAACGGAAGTCGGGCGGGAAGCGTTTTTCGTTACGCTTTACTGCCTGTTTCAAGGCTTTTGTCTGTACTCCGTAAAGTTCTGCCAAATGAAAGTCAAGCATTACACGGTAACCCCTGATTTCAAAAATTTTGTTCTGAATGATTTGTAAGTCCATAATTCTATTATTTATAAATTAAACATGGTTTCCATATCTTTGAATTGCCTGGAAATAGCGGACATATCACTGGCTATCTTGTTTTTCGTAAAGCAAGTGACTGAAAGCGTACTTTTCAAAAGGCTATGCCCCAATATTTTGGCTGCGGTTTCAAGGGGAATACCGTTTTCCGAAGCTATCGTAGTGGCAAATGTCCGGCGGGCTGAAAAAGTGGTGATAGTTTTGTTTATGCCACATTCAAAAGCTATTTCCCGTAACCGAATATTCATTACAGGCAAAGGAAAAAGCGGAAACAACCCGCCGTCCTCTTGTTGTCCTTTGTATTTCTTAATTATTTTATAAGGAATATCCAACAGGGGAATAGTACGGGGAAAACGGGTCATAGGAACATATATTCGCAAATAGTGGCTACCACTGGGTAACGTCATAAGTTGCTCTGCACGTAGCTTTTTTAAATCTTCATAAACCAGCCCGGTGAAGCAGGAGAATACAAAAACATCACGGACTTTTTCAAGATGTTTGGAAGAAAGTTTAGCCTTTAAAAAGGCGGTTAGTTCTTCACGGGTCAGATACTCTTTATGATACTGTCTTTTCATGTGCTTATTTGTTTTAAAAGTGAGTAATAATAAGGTAGAGAACCTGCCGTTTTAACGGCAAGTTCCTTATTTAAATGGTTACAGGGCTTCTTTATAAATCTTCTCGATACCGACAAATTTCTTATCAAGTCCCTGCATATCGTTACCTATCTTATTATTGGTAATGCGGGCGTAAATTTGCGTGGTTTCTATATTGGTGTGTCCCAACATTTTGCTGACCGTTTCGATGGGAACACCCTTTGCAAGCGTGGTTGTGGTCGCAAATGTGTGTCTTGCAAGGTGAAATGTCAAGTTCTTTTTAATCCCGCAAACGTCCGCTATTTCTTTCAAATACGCATTAAGTTTTTGATTGCTGATTACCGGAAGTACCTTACCGTTCGGCAGCTTGCCTTTATATTTCTTCAATATCATTTTGGGAATATCCAGCAAGGGAACATTTACGTCCGTATTGGTCTTTTGGCGTTTGGTGATTATCCATAACTTGCCGTCAAATGATTTGCGTATATTCTCTTGGGTAAGGTTGGCGACATCAACATAAGCCAAACCAGTGAAACAGGAAAAGATAAACAAGTCCCTGACGTTTTCCAACCGTTCGGAAACCATCTTCTTTTTAAGGATGATTTTAATTTCATCCTCTGACAAATACCCCCTATCTACTTTCTCCAAACGGATTTTATAATTGGCGAACGGGTCGCCTATCAGGATGCCGTTATTACGGGCTATCAAGATAATGCGTTTGAAGAACTGCAAAAACTTGGCAGTCGTATTATAACTGCATTTGCAGGTAGTACGCAAATACAACTCGAAGTCTGTTATAAACATCGGAGTGATTTCATTGATGGCAATATCCGATATATTGTATTTGCTTTGGATAAACTCGGTAAGGTGGCGGCGGGTCACTTCGTATTTACGATAGGTGGCAATCGTTTTGGATATGCCGACCAACTGTTTCACATCGTCATTGTGCTTTTTGAAAAGGTCTAAAATGGTTTCGTGTTTTTCACTGTGTCCCAAAAATTCATTCTTCACCTTTTCGGCTGTCACATAGTTATCACGCCGTTGCTGTTCGTGGTAGATATTATTCAAGGATGCTTTTATATCCTCCAATAAGGCATTTATTCTGCCTGCATCCTTACCTTTGGCTTTACCTGCTGCTATATTCCAGTTTTCGGGCAGGATGCTTTGTTTTGTACTGAACTGGCACAACTTACCGTCAATGGTAATTCTTGCCATAATCATAACCTCGCCGTTCTTCTTTTCAGAACCTTTCTTTAAATAGAAAAGGACTTTGAATGTACTCTTCATAACCTCACATTTTTTAAGTTACAAAACTAATGATAACACTTTAAATGTGAGATATTTAGACGATGGACAAATTCGGACTTCCTTCGGTCATTTTCGGACAAATCGTTACCGTTTTTGTCCGGTAGGGAATAGGTAACGATTTAGTAACGAAACTATGTCTTTTCAAGTCCTTTTGTTGTCTTGGAAACAAGACTTATAGGCAATAAAAAAACCTACAAATCGCTGATTTGTAGGTTTTTGTCCTCTTACTGTCCTTTTTTGTCCAGTAGGTTCTGCGGAGAGACAGGGATTCGAACCCCGGGTACCTCGCAGTACAACGGTTTTCAAGACCGCCGCAATCGACCACTCTGCCACCTCTCCAAAACTTCTTTATCAGAAGTGCTTTTCGTTAAAAGCGGTGCAAAGGTACGAATATATTTTAAACATACAAGAGTTTTCACAAAAAAAAATCACGAACATCATTTCCAAAGAATAGCAATATCTAGGTATTTTATGTTGAAAAGCATAAAATAGAGCATATTTATGCTGATTATATGAAAAAACGTTGTAACTTTGTGCGCTCTAAAGAAAAGGATAACTACAACCTCTAATTTTATCATTTATGGAATTAAATAAGATCTTTAAAGACGGTCTTTGGAGCACAGAAATCAACGTAAGAGATTTCGTTAGTCACAACATCACTCCGTATTATGGAGATGCTTCTTTCCTCGAAGGACCTACCGAACGCACTAAAGCTGTATGGAACCGCTGCCTCGAAGCACTGGCAGAAGAAAGAGCCAATAACGGAGTACGCTCACTGGATAATGTCACCGTCTCAACCATCACTTCTCATAAAGCCGGATATATCGACAAAGAAAACGAACTGATCGTCGGTCTGCAAACAGACGAACTTCTGAAACGTGCAATCAAACCTTTCGGAGGTATCAACGTGGTGAGCAAAGCCTGCCACGAAAACGGCGTGGAAGTGGACGACCGTGTAAAAGATATATTCACTCACTACCGCAAGACGCACAATGACGGAGTATTTGACGTATATACCGAAGAAATCCGTTCGTTCCGTTCTCTGGGATTCCTCACCGGACTTCCTGACAACTATGCCCGCGGACGTATCATCGGCGACTACCGCCGTATGGCTCTCTATGGTATCGACCGACTGATTGAGGCAAAAAAAGAAGATTTGCGTAACCTTACCGGTCCGATGACCGAAGCCCGCATCCGCCTGCGCGAAGAAGTGGCAGAGCAAATCAAGGCATTGAAGGACATGAAGGTAATGGGCGAATACTACGGACTCGACTTGAGCCGTCCTGCCTACACCGCACAAGAAGCAGTACAATGGGTGTACATGGCTTACCTTGCTGCCGTAAAAGAACAAGACGGTGCTGCCATGTCACTGGGTAACGTCTCTTCGTTCCTCGACATTTATATGGAATATGAATTGAGCAAAGGAACCATCACAGAATCTTTCGCACAAGAGCTGATCGACCAGTTTGTCATCAAACTGCGTATGGTGCGCCACCTGCGTATGCAATCTTACAACGACATCTTTGCCGGTGACCCGACATGGGTAACCGAATCTCTGGGCGGACGCCTCAACGACGGACGCACCAAGGTGACAAAGACTTCTTTCCGCTTCCTGCAAACACTCTACAACCTCGGCCCTTCACCGGAACCGAACCTGACTGTATTGTGGAGCCCGGAACTTCCGGAAGGATTCAAAGAATTCTGCGCAAAAGTATCTATCGACACTTCTTCCATCCAATATGAAAACGACGACCTGATGCGTGAAGTACGCCAGTCTGACGACTACGGAATCGCGTGCTGCGTATCTTATCAGGAAATCGGAAAACAAATCCAGTTCTTCGGCGCACGTTGCAACCTGGCAAAAGCCCTGTTGCTTGCCATCAACGGCGGACGTTGCGAAAACACCGGTACGGTAATGGTGAAAAATATCCCCGTACTAACCAGCGACACACTGAACTTCGAAGAAGTAATGAGCAACTACAAGAAGGTATTGACAGAAATCGCCCGTGTTTACAACGAAGCGATGAACATCATCCATTATATGCATGATAAGTATTACTACGAAAAAGCCCAAATGGCTCTTGTAGATACCAACCCGCGCATCAACCTTGCTTACGGTGTAGCCGGACTTTCTATCGCCCTCGATTCACTGTCGGCCATCAAATATGCCAAAGTGACTGCACGCCGCAATGACATCGGTCTGACAGAAGGTTTCGATATTCAAGGCGAATTCCCTTGCTTCGGTAATGACAACGACAAGGTAGACCACCTGGGTGTTGACCTGGTCTATTTCTTCAGCGAAGAATTGAAGAAACTCCCGGTTTACAAGAATGCCCGTCCTACTCTGTCTTTGCTCACCATCACTTCCAACGTGATGTATGGCAAGAAAACAGGTGCTACTCCCGACGGACGCGCCAAAGGTGTCGCTTTTGCTCCAGGAGCCAACCCGATGCACGGACGTGACAAGAACGGTGCCATCGCCTCTTTGAGTTCCGTAGCGAAATTACGTTACCGCGACTCACAGGACGGTATCAGCAACACCTTCTCCATCGTTCCGAAATCACTGGGAGCTACTGAAGAAGATCGCGTAGAAAATCTGGTGACAATGATGGATGGTTACTTCACCAAAGGCGCTCACCACCTGAACGTGAACGTACTGAACCGTGAAATGCTTTACGACGCCATGGAACATCCGGAAAAATATCCGCAACTTACCATCCGTGTTTCCGGTTATGCCGTAAACTTCGTGAAGTTGAGCCGCGAACATCAATTGGAAGTAATCAGCCGTAGCTTCCACGAACGTATGTAATCAGATCTACTCAATATGACGATAAACGTACATTCATACGAAAGTATGGGAACATTCGACGGGCCGGGCTTACGGCTCGTCGTTTTTCTTCAAGGATGCAATTTCCGCTGCCTATATTGCGCCAACCCCGACACAATAGCCGGAAAAGGAGGCACACCTACCCCACCGGAAGAAATCGTCCGCATGGCTATGAGCCAACGTCCTTTTTTCGGGAAACGCGGAGGAGTCACTTTCTCCGGAGGAGAACCTACGTTTCAGGCCAAAGCACTAGTCCCTTTAGTGCGTGAACTGAAAGAAAAGGGAATACATGTATGCATAGACAGCAACGGCGGTATCTGGAACGAAGAAGTTGAAGAACTTTTCAAACTGACGGATCTTGTATTGCTGGATATTAAAGAGTTCAATCCGGCACGCCATCAAGCACTGACCGGAAGAAGTAACGAGCAAACCATCCGCACGGCAGCATGGCTGGAAGAAAACGAAAAACCTTTCTGGCTACGTTATGTATTAGTGCCCGGATACAGCGATTTCGAGGAAGACATCCGCCGTTTAGGAGAAGCTCTGGGAAAATATAAGATGGTGCAACGAGTGGAAATCCTGCCTTATCATACATTAGGCGTACATAAGTATGAAGCGATGGAGCAGGAATACAAGCTGAAAGACGTAAAAGAAAATACCCCCGAACAACTTGAAAAAGCCGCGGAGGTATTTAAAGAGTATTTCACTACTGTGGTGGTCAATTAACCACCACAGTAATAAATAGGATAAAAATCACCATGTCTCTGCTTTCACCTCGAAACAGGGACACTCTTTGATCCGCTCCCAAGGGTCAACAATTCCATTATAATTAGTATCAGGACTCAAGTCCCGGTGACCGACCACCTTTGCATCCGGATAACGCTGCAACAACTCGCTTACCAGACGATGCATCGCCTCTTTCTGGCGGGAAGTACGTGTATCCGCTGCCTTTCCGTTCTCATCCAGCCCGCCTTCATAGCACACCCCTAAACTAATCGCATTAAAACCGCGTGCATGAGCACCCACCGTATCTTCATCCCTCATCGGTTCTATCTGTCCCGACTTGCGGATATAATAATGATACCCCCAACACGAAAAGCCCCGAAAGCGATGGGCAGTGTCCACATCCTTCGCCGTGAAGTCGCGATCAGCACGGGTAGCAGAGCAGTGAATCACAATCAGACTAATCTTTCTCATCGTCCTTCTCCCTTTCCGTCGTTTTCACATTACACACTTCCTTATGGGTAGCATTGAAGCGCACCTCTCTCACAATTCTGTTCCGCTTTCTTTTTCCGAAGAAAGGCACAAGGAACATAATTACATCCAAAATCTTAGTTACAATTTCTTTCATTTGATCCAATATTAAAGTTATCATGCTGCCGGGTCCGGAGCTTCTCCGCTTCCACCACCGTCTGAACCACCACCGGAACCTTTGTCATCGTCTTCTCCTTCATTGCCGCTACCGCCCGTTTGAGCCACCGCACGCGTCGTTACCTGCTGGTAGCTAAGAATCTTCGTGATGTCCGCCAACGTCTTTCCGGGACGGAAAATAATATGGGCAGCCGTAATCAGCGAACTTGAAAACTCCTTGACCGACACAGCTCCTTCACTGTTCAACCCGATCTGCAAACTGCCCAAATCACCCAGCCGGACTATTCTTCCCGCTTTCAACGCACGCTTCGCCTCATAAAGAATACCCGAAATGGCGGCACGCACATCTGTCTCCGTACAGGTAGACCGGCTGGTGATTCCCTCGCACAACTCTTCAAAATCCAACTCTCCCGAAGCCTGTGCTTGTGCGTAATACTTTGCCGACTCATCCTTTTTGGCAGGATTCTTGCGCGGCACTACTGAATAAGTTACTGTCATTGCCATAATAAAATAATTTTAAGATTTCACACATTTCGAACGCGTTCCTTATTTGTTAACGACATAAAGATAACACATTTTCCATCCTCCGGATTCCCCAACGAAGTTTCCTGATACTCTATGAATAATAATGACGTTATTCTTTTAATAAACCATTAATTTTCAGTAACTTTATAGCATAAACCAAACATCATTCATCATGTATTATCCGGACCAGCCGTTTCTTATCCGCACTTATAAAAAGTCGGAACTAGCTCATCTTTACAACCCCAACGTATGCCTTAAAGTAGCCTTACAAATACTACGTCGTTGGATTGTCTACAACCTTCCGCTCCTGCAAGAACTCGAACAAGAAGGCTATCGTGCCCGCAACCGCCTTCTCTCTCCCCGGCAGGTGGCAACGATCATACGCTATTTGGGAGAACCCTAAGAACTTAATCAAAAAAACGAAAAGTTCCATTCTATTATTTTACAAACAAATTTCTTTGCAACCGCAAATTAAAAAGAACAAACCAACATGGATCATTTTACCATCTTTCAAGACTTTTACCGCGTCATAGCCGAAATGACAGAAGAAGAAATCGTATCGGCCATCAGCAACGGCACATACCGGGAAACGGTGGAGGACGTGCGCCGAATCTTCGCGGAACAAGGCGAGAAAGCAGCCAACGAAAAGAAAATAGAACTACCGGAAATCACCTTTTCAGCCAACTACCGGGGAGGACGTTCAAACGCAACTCTCGTCAAGTATCTGGGATACATCGTGGTAGACATCGACCATCAGACACAGGAAGCATTGGCACGCATCCTCGCACTGGCAAAAAAGTGTGTCCACACCCGCATCGCTTTCATCAGTCCCAAAGGAATGGGACTGAAAATCGTGGTACGTGTATGCCGGACGGACGGGACATTGCCCGAAACGATTCAGGAAATTGAAGATTTCCATCATGCCGCTTATCACAAAATCGCTTCCTTTTATGCCCAGCTCTGCGGAGTTGAGGTCGACACTTCCGGGCAGGATGTTAGCCGCACTTGCCTGTTCTCTTACGATCCGGATATTTATTTCAATCCCGATGCCACAGCTGTCATCGTGGAACAGCCACCGATGTTCTTCAAGTCTCAAAAGAAGAAAAGGGCATCCGGCAAAAAGAAAAAGACGACAGCACCAGACAACAATCCCCTCACCGAACAAGTGGCCCTCAACTACCATTCCTCGCACGCTTCCTTAATGGTGACTCTGAACTATTATCACAATAAATCCGAAAAGTACGTCACCGGCAACCGGAACAACTACCTGCATTGCCTGGCTTGTATGTACAATCGCTACGGCGTCCCCCAGGAAGAGGCGGCAGCTTTTATCAAGAGCCAGTTCACCGATCTTCCCGCGGATGAAATGGACGCACTGATCGGGAGTGCTTACGGACACAACGAGGAATTCGACACCCGCAAGCTGAATAGTACGCAGAAGCGAATGTTACAGATTGAGCAACATATCAAAGAAAATTACGATACACGCTACAACGAAGTGCTTCATATCATGGAATATCGCAGAAGGAAAACGGACACGGAGCAACCGGAACCTTTCCATATTCTCGACGAAATGATGGAAAACAGCATTTGGATGGAGATGAACGAACTGGGCTATTCGTGCACCGTCAAGACGATTCAGAATCTGATCTACTCCGACTTCAGCATCACCTACCATCCTATTCGCGAGTATTTAGACTCGCTGCCTGAATGGGACGGAACGGATTATATCGGTATCCTTGCCAACAGCGTGCATACTAGTCACCAGAAATTTTGGGTAGAATGTCTGGAACGTTATCTGGTGGGAATGTGCGCTGCCGCCACACAAGATGATGTGGTGAACCACACTGTTTTGTTGCTTTGCAGCGAAATACAGAACATCGGAAAGACTACGTTTATCAACAACCTGCTGCCGCCCGAATTGCGTGCCTATCTTTCTACCGGTCTTATCAACCCGAGCAACAAGGATGATCTAGCCAAAATAGCGCAGGCAATGCTTATCAATCTGGATGAATTTGAAGGGATGAGCGGACGGGAACTGAATATCTTCAAGGATTTGGTTACCCGCAAAGTAATCAGCATCCGCCTGCCATACGCGCGGCGTTCGCAGAACTTTCCTCATACGGCTTCTTTTGCCGGCACATGCAATTACCAAGAAGTGCTTCACGACACCACAGGTAACCGCCGTTTTCTCTGCTTTCATGTCAACTCGATGGAGTTTATCAAAATAAACTATGCGCAGTTGTATGCACAAATCAAGTATCTGCTCAACAAGCCGGGGTATCAGTATTGGTTCACCCAGTCGGAAAACTCACGGATTGAAGAAAACAACGAGGATTTCATTTTCCACTCACCGGAAGAAGAACTGGTGTTGACACATATCCGCAAACCGGAACGTTTCGAAAAGGTGCATTATCTGACGGTCACTGAAATTGCGGAATTGATTCGCGAACGAACGGGATATCAATATTCTCACGGAACCAAAGCCCAACTGGGAAAAGTGATGTCCAAACACGGCTTCGAATTTCATAAGGGAAAAAACGGGAGAAGATACGCTGTATTCATTATTGATGCGGAACAGGTGAAATCAAACAGGCTATATGAATAAGATTTCATCTCCTTCGCACGCAAAAAGGTGAGGGTTGGTGAGGGTACTTTTGCAACTTTTCATTTTTATATTTCTTATTTCTATTCTTCTATTTTCTTCTAAAAAAAATACGAATGTTAGAAATTTACCCTCACCTACCCTCACCTTTTCCTTTTTCTTCCTCAAAAAAACGGTGGGAAATTTGAAAAAGACAGTTATCTTTTTCAAATTTCCCACCATGTTTTTTTAATCGCTTCTTATAAAGACATCGAAAATTCTATCCTACAACCTAACGCATTCATGATACGATAGAAGGTAGAAACCTTAGGTTCTGTCTGACCACTTTCCACTCTTGAAATATAAGAACGGTCGGAACCGATACGCCGGGCTAACTCTGCTTGAGTGATCTTAGCCTTTTTCCTTGCGTCTTCGATAATTTGCCCGGTGTAGAAAGCATACGCTTTTTCTTCTGCTTCCGCACGTTCGGGAGTACCTTCTGCTCCAAATTTCGCATCAAGAACAGTGTCATAATCTACTATTTGATGATTGTCTATCTGCATAATATTCCTCCTTTATTTTTAATGCTTTATCTATTTCAGTACGGATCTTACGTTTCTTTTCCATATTGCAAATACACGAATTGTTGTTCAACTATACAACAATCGTCTTTTTATTTTATATTATTTTTCCTCAAATTCTCCGGCACGCTTTTTCTTCTCATAAGACACCAGCGTCTCTACACTAAGCGTTTTCCCATTCTTAGGGCTTATCACATCTACAACGCTTGCTAACGCACGAAAAGTCTGTTCGCAATTTGCTATTCCGTCATACGTCAACCTACCCTGATTGATGGCATCGAGCACAACAGAGACATATTGCTTCGGATTTCCCCGATACTCGATGATGACAGGCGTGAGATGCGACATCTCTCGAGTCAGTTGACTGACGATTCTTTTTTTTGGTCGAGCAGATCCATTAATTTTTCACTATGCACATTGATTTGTGCGGTTACTTCACGAAGTTCATTTTTCAATGAACAAAACAATTCATCATTACATGAATTTTCCATAAAACTTTTCATTTAATTGATTATAAAAAGCCATTCCGGAAAGATAAGCAATTATTACTTACTTCCCGGGATGGTGACTAATACCTTGAAAACAAAGACTTTATTCCTAACCTAATGTACTCACTTTAATCCACTTCTTTTGATTTTGCATTCCATACCAGCAAAGCAAACAACACCGAAAGCAAAGCAGCACCAATCCAAAACCAATTGATATAAGTAAAGTCATAAACATCTACTCCATTCTGAACCGTTTTTTGCCCTTCTATCAGAATACCGCTCATCACGTCCTGCAATCCGGCACCGATATAACTGGCAATACCGACTACTCCCAATGCAGCACCCGAAGCATTACGGGGAGCAATATCAACTGCCATCAAACCACCCAGAAAACAGATTAGTACTCCGATTCCTAAACCGAAAAGAACCATAGCCAATACATCTATCCAAAAATGTACGCCCGGAACCAAGAGAAACAAACAAAGTGCTATTACATTCATCAACCCAAATACTAAAGCTGGAATATTACGACTGCCGGAAAACATTTTATCGGAAATGATACCGGAAAATACCGTGCCAATGATCCCACAGATAGAACTGATTGATATTATAAAACTGGCATCCAACGTAGAATATCCCTTTTGAGCTTCCAGATAGAAAACACCCCAGCTATTTACCGCATAGCGGCTAATATACATAAATGCACTGGACAGAGCCAAAATCCAAATTGCTGGATTCTTCAAGACAGCCTTTTGTGCTTTGTTGAAATCTTCCGTTTGTTTACCAGACAAAGAATGAGAATCCACAGATGAAGAATTTTTGTTCAACAAGAATCCCTGACTCTGTGGCGTATCACGCATAGAGACAAGCATCATAAAGAAGCCTAATATTCCAATAATGCCAGCTCCAATCATCCCATACCTCCATCCCATCCAACTGACTAACAAGGCTATGGAAATAAAGGTTAATGCTTCACCCAAATTATGACTAGCAGACCAAAAGCCGTAAAAAGTTCCCCGTTCTTTACTACTATACCACCGAGTGAGCGAAACCACTCCGGATGCCGCTCCCATTGACTGAAACCAACCATTCAATCCCCAAAGTAAGACAAAAGCATAAAAGGAGCTAGTGAAACCTAAACATAAATTTATCAAAGCGGAACACAATAACCCGGTAGACATAAAACGCCGTACATTGCTACGGTCGGCAAGAAAACCATTCGTCAACTTACCCACTGCATACACAAAAAACAGACAAGAACCGATGATTCCTAATTGAGTCTCGGAAAAGACTCCTTCCTCTACAATCGGCTTGCGCACTACGTTCATACTAAGACGACAAACATAGTAAATGCCATATCCGGTGGTAGCCGACAAAAATGTAGCCAAACGGATGCGCTTAAAGCGGGAAGAACGTTCGGAATCAACCTCTCCACTAGCTAGCGGAGAAGAAATTTTGTAGAAATTCAGCAGCTTCTTTATCATAAATACTATTCTATTATTGTTTACAAGTCGTGCACAAAGGGTTCTTAGCCGGCATTGTTGCATTAACTTCAATACGCCAATGATGCAGTTTATTTAAAAGTTCGTCAGTTAACTCTTTATTATGCTCTACAAGGTTATTGTGTTCGGATATGTCTTTAGACAAATCATACAACTCAACTGTACCAGTATCATAAAATTCAATCAATTTATAATTATTCCAACGAATGGCCCCCGAAGGTCTGCCACCCTGATTGGAATAATGAGGAAAATGCCAATAGACAGCATCCCTATCCAAATGTTCTTTTTTACCCTGCAAAAAAGCTAGGAAAGATATACCATCCAAATGTTGTTGTGGCTGCATTTTGCTATTTGTCATTTCTAAAATTGTAGGATAATAATCGGTAGAAGTTATTACTTCATCGCAAATAGTAGCAGGAATCGTAACTCCCGGCATACGTATTATCAGAGGTTCACGAATACCACCTTCATAAGTAAATCCTTTTCCACCCCGCAATGGACGGTTGGAAGTTGGCGAGCCTTCAGAAGTAGCAAGACCTCCATTGTCCGAAGTAAAAATCAAAATAGTATTATCATAGAGTTTCAGGCGCTTCAACTCATTTATTATTCGCCCAATATTCTCGTCCATACTGGCGAGCATAGCAGCATATACGGCATTGCTATGTACAAGCCTTTCATGATGAGAAGCATCTTGATAAGGTTGCATAGACTTCCATTCCGGATCCTCATCAAAAGTACAGCAAGTGTCCAAATTCATCCGTAAAGCCTTTTCTTCAAAATATTTCACTTTATCCGGTTTCGCCAACAATGGAGTGTGCACCTGATAAAAAGGCAGATTGATAAAGAAAGGAGCATCTTTGAATTGACGTATGATACGGATACATTCATCACCCAACCGGTCTGTGAGATACTCTCCCTCCGGCCCGTCTTTCAAATAAGGGTTGTGATAGGGTGAAAAATATCCTCCTTTACCCGGACCACCTTTATTGCAACCGGCTATATTTATATCATATCCCTGATATTGGGGATAGGTCAATGAGTCTACCGAACAGTTCCATTTACCAATATGGGCTGTCTGATAGCCTTCTTGCTTCAATGCTTCACCAATAGTCAATTCTTCCAAAGGCATATTTTGCACAAAATCGACTGGGAGTACCGGACAATATTCTTCAATCTGTTTTTTTCTTGAAGGAATGGAATAGCCGCCGGGAATATAATCAGTCAAATGCAGACGTGCCGGATATTTTCCCGTTTGAAAAGATGCACGTGTAGGCGAGCTTACCGGACAAGCAGCGTAAGCGTTCGTAAAACGGACACCTTCTTTAGCCAGTTGGTCTAAATTGGGGGTCTCATAAAAACGACTGCCATAACATGACAAATCCGTCCATCCCAAGTCGTCCGCTAAGATGAAAATAACATTCGGACGAACTTTCTCCTTGTGCTGTGATTGGCAGGATACCAGCACTGTTGAAATCAAAACTACTCCTGACAATATCAAATTTTCTTTCATGTATCGTTATTTTTTAAGTATAAAACAGGCTTTTCCGAACTATAAAGTCTGGAATAAGCCTATATAAAAAATAAAATGCAAACTTACTATTAGTCGTGTAGTTTCCTGCTTCTCAAATAGTCAAGCAGATATTGAGGGCGGTCGGTTTGTATGATTCTTGCCCCAAGTGTATCGATAAGATATCCATAGCCGTCATCTGGATTCTTTAAGGACATATCATCATCATGCCCGCCAGCCATTGTATCCCAAAGTGTGTTGTACCAAATTAATGCCCGGCCGTCAAGAGACGATTTCAATTTGACTGGAAGCGGATTTGAATCATTAACAAAAAGCAATTCAAAAGCGACCGGTTGCATATCTTTAATAAAAGTTTCAATCTGCTGTTCTGCACCATGAGTATCCAAATTGACAATAGGCATATAGATAACATCATTCAGATAATCACCAAACTGCTTTTTTACTTCTTCGGCGGATTTGTTTCCTTTCATAATGATTTGTTTAGTCGTTCCCGTCTTTCTCATCAATGCATATACTTGTTCAAAGTAACGGTCGGCTTTATCTAAATTCAACATGATTTTACCCTTAGCATGCAGTAGAGCTTCTTCAAGTGTCGGTACATTATGAATGGTACGAATAGCACAACCGTTCTTCAGTTTCAGTTTGTGTATAGAATCCAATGTAACTTCTGCTATTTTCCCTTTTCCCGTAGATGTACGGTCTAATGTGGGGTCATGCATTAGTATCAACTGTCCGTCTTTAGTACGCTGCACATCCAATTCGACAATATCTACTCCCATTTTTATAGCATTATCTATCGCCTCCAATGAATTCTCGGGATAATTACGCCAGTCTCCACGATGAGAGGCAACTATAACTGTGCTCTGGTCACGATTCAGTAGCTTCTCGCGTATCAAACTTACTCTATCCTGCGAATAGAGTTGAACTGCTGCCAATACAGCAACTACGATTAATATAAGTTTTTTCATCTCGTTTATGTGTTAGTTTATCTTCTTCCTATTTTCTTCAGGTATGCATCCAACAGGAACGGATGGTCACTGAATATTATATTGGCTCCTTTTTTCAGTAACCAGCCATAACTGTTCTCCGGATCGTCCATCGCCATTTCATCATCATGTCCACCATTAAAGTCCGCCCACAATGAATTGTACCAAATGCGAAATCCTCTATCTTTTATTTCTTTAGCCCGGTCTATCACAGGAAAATCATCTCTTGTGAAAGAAAGACTAATAACAGATGTCTCAATATTATCCATAAAATCATCCAGTTTCTCATCATCACCTTCTCCCTTGCAAACTAATACTGGAATATAATTTACTCCGTCCAACAGTTTACCATAAGTTTGGGCTACATGCTTGCTATCTGTCGTTCCACGCAAAATTATTTGTTCCAGGCATCCCTGTTTTTTCGCAACCTCTATCACTTTTTCTTTGATGGGCTGCCATTTGTCTACTTGAATTAAAATTTTACCTTTAGCTAATTCCAACACTTCTTCAAAAGTAGGTATTCTTTGGCGGGTAATCACCCCGATAGGACTTTTTAGTTTTAAATCTTTCAATTCCGTCCAAGTATAATCAGACACTTTACCGGTTCCCGTTGTTGTACGGTCTATCGTCTGGTCGTGCATCATGACTATGACACTGTCTTTTGTCATTTGCACATCAATCTCAATGCCATCAAATCCGGCATCAATACAGCTCTTATACGCTTGAAGTGAATTCTCCGGAGCATTCCGCCAATCACCACGATGAGCAAAAATCATCACATAGTCAGATTTACCGCCATCTTTCAAAGTATTCAAAAGAAAATCCAACCGATTTTGAGCATGAGTGGAGAAAACTCCACTCACAAAAAGCATAAATGCTATAATTGTAAAATATTTAGTATTCATAATGTTTATTTCTTATTTTATATCCCACCAAACACGTGTAGTTATCTTATCTTCACCACCAAGTAATTTCAATCCATTCTGATATTCTGATTTATTTTTAGTGATTTCATCCTCCGGATATAAATAACGAGCCGGAAGTTGATTCACTCCTACTGTTTCATCATCTGTATGTATGCGGTCGTAAAGATGCGGACGACCGGTACGGCGTATATCAGCATACATCTCTAACGAATTGTAAGGGAACAGAGCCAACCATTTTTGTAACGCAATCTGTTCCAACTGTTCGGACTCGTCGGCAGATAATTTAACGGGTAACTGATTCATTGCCGGAGTATTAAAATAGCCCCCCGGAGCCATCGGCAATTTATCGGAAGTTATGTAAGCCGTAATAGCCGCATCAGAAATTCCCCATGTTTTCATGGCACATTCAATGCCTTTCTTATATAATGCTTCAACAGTTCCACCCATATTCCATCCTTTAATCACTCCTTCCGCTCTCAAGAAATAACTTTCAGCCGCATTCATAACCATTAGCGGCTCCGTATTTTTAGAATCGGAATCAGAAAAACGCGAACCCAACAAGGATAATGTATTTTTTGCATGTTCTGCAAGTCCCATTTCAATAGAATTCATACCATTGCGTGCACCTCTATAATTACTATTATATGACTCATCAACCGGCTTATTGAAAAATATGGGTAAACGAGGGTCTTCGTAACCTACCAACACACTTTGCATCGCCTCACTCATATAAGTTTCTCCCCAAGCAGAAAGCCAACCATAAGGAGTGGTTGATGAGGAAGTAGCAATAAGGAAAGCATCATCACCGGCAGTTTCCATAACTCCGGCTGCGACCGCCTCTTCTGCATATTTTGTAGCATCAGCAAAGTTTACATCCGAAATTCTCATAGCTAAACGCAATTTCAAAGAGTTAGCGAATCGATACCATTTTTCTACACTTCCACTATATATTTGGTCGTCTGTACCAAATGCATTCGCAGTTCTGTTTTGAGCCAATACCGTAATAGCCGTATTCAAATCCACAAACATCTGTTTATAAACTTCCTCCTGTGAATCATATTTCACGCTTACCTGGGCATTATTTGCATCAGAATAAGGCATTGGCCCATATAAATCGGCTACACGATGAGATATTTGCACTTTCCAAACTAAAGCAACCGCATGTGCCACAGGTAATGTATTTTCGGTCATTTCAAGTACGGTTTCCAATTGCGGAAGCGCTTTCAGATAGTATGTAGCCCATGCTCTTCTTGAAAATTTATCGGGAGCGGCAAATCTATCCGACTGGAAAGACGGGGTTACATTCGTGAAATATTGAACATACAAGTTGGACATGACCGAACTTACCAGCTCAAACTCATAACGGTCGGCATACATTCCCCAATATTGTGAGTATGCAAAAGCTGCACCAACGTGCGACATTCCAAGCTCCGGAAGTTTTGTATCATCTTTATTCAAATCTTCGAAATCGGAGCATCCCCATAAAGTTGTTACCACAGTCAGTAACAATAGATATAGATAGTTTATTTTCTTCATAATTCTAAAGTTTATTCATTAAAAGGATACGTTCAGATTAATACCAAATGAGCGGGTGGAAGGCAAGGCAAAAGCTTCCAACGCTTGATTATTTCCTGTACCTACCGTCATTTCGGGGTCAAATATTCCGGCTTTATTTTGTAGGTAACAAAGATTCTTACCATAAATTCCTAAAGATAATCCTGTGAAAGGCAATTTGCCTAATACAGATTTCGGGAAAGAATAGGAAAGTGAAATTTCTTTCAGGCGAATGAAGGACGCATCGTACACAAACACTTCGCCCACCGGATTGTTACGACCTCCTAAAGTGGTCCACAAAGTTTCCGCATTAATTTCTTTCGTATTCTTCTCTCCACTATCCAACACTCCGGGGAATACAATACCGCCCTCACGCCCGGCCAAAGTACGGGCAGTAGAACCATACCCACTCAACACTGCGTCTGTGAAAGATACAATTTTACCTCCCTGTTTGGTATCAATCAAAACATTCAATGATAAGTTCTTATATCTGAATGTATTTGACCAGCCACCTGTCCAGTCAGGATTTGCATTGCCTACTTTCACTGTTTTCTTAGAGGTCAATTTTGGCAATCCGTTTGTTCCCACCAGTATCTCACCGGCATCATTACGCTGAAATCCACGTACGTAAATATCACCAAAGGATCCTCCTTCTTCAGCAACAACATTCGCTATGAAATCTTCAGATCCCAAAGTAATTGTTTTCACATCTTCGGTCAGTTCTTTTATCGTATTAGTATTCTTGCTAAAGTTGAATTGAGTAGTCCAGGAAAAAGCTTTTGTTTCTATCGGAGTACCGTATAGTTTAATTTCAATGCCTTTATTCTGTACCTTACCTGCATTTATAAAGCGGTTCTGATAACCGGAAGCCAAAGGCATAGGTATAGAAATCAGCTGGTTAGTAGTGTTTGAGTTATAATAAGAAAAGTCCAGTCCCAAACGGTCACCAAAGAAACGTACGTCAACACCCATTTCAAACGAACCGGTCTTTTCCGGTTTCAAGTCTACTGCCGGCAATTTACTTGACTTGTACACATATCCATTATTTCCTCCTGCAATATACGAATAGGTCTGATTGATAATAAAAGGGTCTGTATCATTACCCACTTGTGCATAAGAAGCTCTCACCTTAGCAAAGTTGAACCATTCGGGCATCTTGATTATATCACTCAATACAGCCGACAATCCTACCGATGGATAGAAATAAGAGAAACTCGACTTTGGCAGAGTGGACGACCAGTCATTACGACCTGTCACATCCAAGGTAAGGAATCCTTTATAAGTTACTTGTGCAAAACCATAAAATGAGTTTAGTTTACGACGGAATAAAGAATTGTCTCCCACCAAATTCTTTGCGTTGGATTGTGAGAATAAGTTTTCCGCCAGTAACTCTGTGTTTGAATAGCTGCTTCCTTTTCGATTTTGATAGAAGGTGCTTCCACCAAAGTTTACGTCAAAAGTCCAATCCTCACTCAAGGTTTTGGCATAAGTCAACAAGAAGTCATTGTTCCATTCAAAAGAGTCATAGGAATCTAATATATAATCGCCGTTCGGTGCTCTCTGATAGGTATCATTATATAATTTGAATTCACCAGAATCGTGATAATAATCTACACTGGAACGTATCATTAAGCTCAATCCTTCGAGTATAGTCCACTTTACAGAACCCATTGCCAATATTTTATTACGCTCGTCTGACCGTACATTGCGGTTAACAACCCAATATGGATTCTGGGAAAGGTCTGCGCCACCCGGCAACCAATGATGTTGCAATGTCTTGATCGTACCTCCTGTGCTTACATATTCGTATGTTTTAGCATCATCCAAAACGATATTTCTCGGCATGGTATAAATCTGTCGTACAGGGTTAAAAATATTCTCTCCTGTCCAAGGTTTACCTTTTACCTTTTGGTTCATATAGTTTATTTTTGCATCGACTTCTATATTCTTACTTAGTTTCGAATTCAAACGTAAAGAAGCGGAAGCACGATTCAAACGGTTTTGAGGTACAATTCCCGTTGCATAATCATGGTTCAGGGAGAAACGGGCTTGTGTCTTTTCCGTCCCGGTGGACACCCCAACTGAATTAGACCAGTTGATACCTGTATTAAAGAAATCTCTTACATTGTTGGGTTGAGGAGTTAAGGCGTATTCTTTATCTCCGGCATAATTAGGATTGTTAGACCAATGTTCTACCATCTGACCTTCCATCTTAGGACCAAAATTATATAAAGTGTTTTTATTATATTGTCCTCCCGAACCTTGTGCATATTCATCTTGCAGGTCTAACATTATATTAGGAGAATCTATTGAGAAAGAAGATGAATAGGTGACACCTAATCCTTGTCCCGCAGTTCCTTTCTTGGTAGTTATAATAATTACACCATTACTAGCGCGTGAACCATACAAAGCTGCCGCTGATGCTCCTTTCAAAACATTAATAGATTCAATATCAGCAGGATTGATAGAAGATATACCGTCTCCTGAATCAAATCCTCCCGTTAGTGCCTTACCATCCGAACCCTGCGAACGAGTAGTGGAAGATGTATTATCAATAGGTACACCATCGACAACAATCAATGCCTGATTGTTACCACTTATAGAACGGTTTCCACGCAATGAAATCTTAGAAGAACCTCCTAAACCGGAAGACACTTTACTAATATCCAAACCTGCTACTTTACCGGAAAGAGAATTGACAACGTTCAAGTCACGTACCTGTTCCAGTTCTTTTCCGGCAACAGCCTGTGTGGCATAAGATAAGTTTTTCTCCTTACGGGAAATACCAAGTGCCGTAACAACTACTTCATCCAACACTTTACTGTCCTCTTTCAGGGTAATTTGAGCTAAATCTTTACTGTTTGAAGCACTAAGTTCTACCGGTTGGTAGCCAATATATGAAATAGATATCACCGCGTCCTCTGGAACATCATCCAGTTTGTACTTTCCATCGAAATCTGTTATTGTCCCCATAGTAGTGCCTTTCACCAAGACGCTAGCCCCAATAATAGGTTCGCCTTTTTCATCGGCTATCGTTCCCATTACTTTTCTAGTAGTTTGATTCTTCTGAAGTTTACGAATCAAAACAATTACATTTTCTTGTTCTTTCTTGTAAGTCAGGTCCATTCCTGCTAGAATTTTGCTCATAAGCTGTTCAATAGTTGCATTCTGCACACCTAACGAAACTTTCTGATCCAATTCAGGAAGGCTCTCATTGTAGAAGAATTTGTAATTGCTTACTTGTTCGATTTTCTTTAAAGAGGCTCTCAAAGAGAGGTCTTTCACGCTCACCGTTATTTGAGAATAAGCAGTAAAAGAGACGCATAAAAACAATAGCAGACAAATAGCCCGCAGTGTTTTCCAGTTTTTACTTCTCCCTGCATTTGTTCCAAGGAGTTTTTCAAAGGTTGTTTTGTGTTTCATATATTAAAACTTTTAAGTTGTTTGATAGGTATACAGACTGCCATACTCACTCGTCCAATCGCCTATCAGACTTTAACTCTCGTTAACTTATTCAATTCAGAGAACAAAAAAGCCATTCCTAAGTAGTGGGCTTCGGAATGGCTCTATTCTATATTTTACTCAATAAGTAATTATACTACTTTGTATTCACCAATATTACGTTCTTCAGCATTAAAGGAGACACCGACTTTAACCAGCTCACGCCCGTCTGTTCGATAAGGTAACAGATATCCTTTTTCATCTATCTGTTTCAGAGCTTCGTCTACTGTTCCTTCCAGTTTAAACTCAAATACATAAATGCGGTCTTTTGTTTTCACCACGGCATCGGCACGCCCTTTTGCACTGCGGACTTCTGCGTCTACATATTGCCCCATCAACTTAAAGACAAGATAAAAAATAACCTGATAATGACGTTCGGTCTTTGTGTTCAATTCGTAGGGTATATCGGCAAAGAATGATTTCATACGTTCCATAAAGGAATGAACGTCGCCCGACTGAAGTTCACGGACAAACTTAACTGCATTAAAATCCGTTTCATCAGAAGAGATGGGTGTATAATAAGGGATCAGGAATTTAAGAAAGCCATATTTTACCTCATCATTCGGAAAACCTAGCGTATATAGGTTCAATGATTTATCAAAGTTTTTAATTGTCAAATAACCACTTTGGTAGATCATCGGAAGGGGATTCTTTGTCTCTGCACGGTATTCGGCAAAGCCGGAACTGCCGACTTCCAAGCCATCTATGAGTAAACGTAAGTCATAATCACTTTGTTTCAACAAGTCTACAAGATAGGTAGGAGTACCAGTCTGGAACCAGTAATTATCAAACATTAATCCATCAAAGACATTGAGGACACTGAAAGGATTAAATAATCCTTCTTCGCTGTATGTAAAGTGATAGCCATCGTACATCGCCGTCATTTTATCGACAGTATCTTCAAAAGACATCTCCTGCACTTCTGCCAACCGCTCCAACTCGGGAGTAAATGTGGATACTAACTCCTTTTTAGTAATACCACAAATATTGGCATAAGGAATTTTCATACTTATATCATTCAGCTGATTCAAATCACTGAACACACTTACTTGGGCAAATTTTGTGACTCCTGTCAAAAATATAAACCGAAGATAGCGGTCGGAACTTTTTAGTACTCCATAAAAAGCCTTCAGAATACGACGGTATTCATCCAACAGATTTTCATCTAAAAGGGCTTGCAGCAAAGGCTTATCATACTCATCTACTAATACCACAACTCCTTTTCCTGTTTTCAAATAGGCTTGCTCGATGATATAACTAAAACGTTCTTCAGGACTACGGTCTTTCTTCTCATCACCATAGACGGCTTCCCATTTCTCCAAATACTGGTTTAGCATGGCGACCAAATCTGCTGCCGTCTCATATTTCTTCGCATTCAAGTCAAGATGCAAAACCGGATATTGCTCCCACTTTGTCTCTAACTTTTCAATTGCCAAACCCTCAAAAAGGTCTTTACGACCCTGAAAGTAGGCTTCAAAAGTAGAAATTAGCAGACTTTTGCCAAAACGACGGGGACGACTAAGAAAATAAGGCACTTTAGTAGCTGCTATCTGATATATAATGGCCGTTTTATCCACATACAAACACCCCTCCGCACGCATCTTTTCAAATGTCTGTATCCCTATCGGCAATTTGCGCTCTAATGTATTCATTGCATCTTCAAATTAGTGTACCACAAATATAGACGTTATTCGATGAATAAACAAAGATACTTTATGAAAGTTCCACTTATTTCTCTTTCAAAACTATCACCGAACCGTCCATTTCATAATAGAAAGGTGAAGTTAGCATCAGAATATTCAGCGCATTCTGTATGCCGCCTCCCGGAATGGTTCCAGTGAAATATTCATTAGGTAGTTTATTGGAGTCGAAACGAATCTCTACGTCATAAATACGTGAAAGAGTTTTCATGATATTTTCCAAAGATTCTTTCTCAAAGTACATATTTCCTTTCGTCCATTCAATATAATCATTCGGATGCACTTGAGTGGCTGTTATCTTATGAGTGGCTTTATTATATTCTATTTTGTCGCCGGGCTTCATGATATGCGATATTTTCTGCGCATAGACCCCTACTTTTCCTTCCAAAAGAACGACTGTCACGTCTTTGGCATCTTCATAGGCAGATACATTAAAAGAAGTACCGAGCACTTTCACTTCCAAATCACCGATTTGCACAATGAAGGCGTGTTTCTCATCATGGGCTACTTTAAAATAGGCTTCACCATTCAGTTGCACGCGACGAACTTTTTCTCCGAAGTTATTCAGGTAACTTAATTGGGAAGCTGAATTGAGAACAACATTTGTTCCGTCCGGCAATTCAATGGTTGCTTTATCTCCTTTGCCCGCTTTCACAATAAAGGGTGTTTCTGCCGTTGGAGAAGAATCTAAAAGATAGTAAGTGAAGAAAGCGACACAGACAGGTAATAAAATAGCAGCAACCCATTTCCAAGGGATGATACGGAGGGGGCGCACTTCCTTGCCCAAAGTCTCTTCTTTGATCCGGGCAAAAAGTTTATCACGCAACACTGGGTTCATGGAGGAATCCGATCTCTCAAACTCTTGCTCCCACCAGTCATGCAACTGACGGTCATTCTTTATCCAGTCTGACAGTTCTTTTATCTCGACATCCGTGATCGTTTCTTCGAAATATTTTTCAATTAGCTCTTTATAATGTGTCTTATCCATCTTTCCACTTATTTACAAGTATACATTTTCATCCTACTTCCCATCCAAAAACAAGTATTACTATTACATTTCATTAACAAAAAAGGCCAACAAAAGGGTAATTACCTTATCATAATGCTTCATCAACTGTTCACGCATAAATTTCACAGCCAAAGATAATTGGGTAGCAACCGTACTTTCGGAAATTCCCATGATTTCGGCTATTTCTTTATTTGTATAATTCTGCCTTTTGCTCAAAATGAATATTTTCTTCCGTTGCGCAGGCAGTTCTTCGGCAAGAGAATCGATATACTCATTCAAAAAGCGCAGATCAATATTCTCTTCTGTCTGTGAATCACGGTCTACGCTACTTTTCATGAGATATTCATTGTAAACATACTCTACGGTCTGACGCTGATACATATTCATCAATAAGTTTTTGGCAATCGTACAGAGAAAAGAGATAAACGAGGAAGCCGGGTCTACTTTTTCATGCACTTCCCATATACGAATGAAAGTGGCTTGCACCACTTCTTCGGCCATATATTGATTGCCGGAAGAGAGTCGCATAATGAAATTGTACAGTTTGCCACTATACATATTATACAATCTTTCGAATGCCTGAAAGGAACCGCCTTTTAAGTCGATTAATAAATGTTTTTCATCTGTAGAATCTACCATATCTTAGAATTTTGCAACAAAGGTATGCAGCCATAGGTCATAAACAGGTGACAATATTATTAATATTTTCTCAATTATCCGACTTTTCTGAAGAAAAAGATAGTAAATAGCAAATAGTAACGCCATCCGGTCAGGATAATGACGCTATCCAATCAGGATAGTGACGGTATCCGAACCGGATGGCGTTACTATATTTAGTGAGGTAGTTCGTACTAATAAGTCAGACGAACACCTGCTTGTATGTTGAAGTTAAACGGATTCTCTTTACGTATAGTCTGTATATCGGAGCCATCATTGAAATAATAAGCAACACCCGGTTCCACGTAAATACCCAAACGTTTCGTTGCATTGATCTGCGCACCTACACCACCGGATACCGAGAACTGCAAAGGCTTCACTGTTTCTTTTTCAGATCCTAGCTTTCCATAAACACATTTCTCAACCATACCTCCACCGGAAACATAAAGAGTGACGAGTTTCTTATCCAGGAAGTTCCAGTTGGCACGCAACGGAATACCGATATAATGCAGTTTCTGCTCTATCTGTTGTTCTTCACCTGCCAGTTTTGCATCCGAAGAAAGCAGCGTATAAGTCAGTCCTGTCTCAAGAGAGAATCCTTTAGCTAACCCTTTACGAACGGACAATCCGAAAGAAATAGGCTGATGATGTTTAATGTCAACCACCTGTTTTGCCTGACGCAGGTAAGGTACTCCATCTTCGAAAACCAATGTTTGGTCATTAGGAATCGTCTCCATCAGACCGTTGGAAACTGAAAGCATACTCACACGTGACATATAAGCATGAGATCCGGCACCTACTTCTGTTGAAGCACCTCCTGAATTTCCTACCGAAAGTCCCATTGACCATGTTCCCTTTTGAGAAGATCTTTTTTCTGTCGGAATATGAAGTTTGTCTTTACCGGAAGGACGACGCGGTCTGTTATTCGATCGCTCTGTATCCTGTGACTGTCCCTGACTGACATCTGTATTTTCTGCCTGCTTCGGTTCATCTTTTACATTTTCAGTTTCTCCATTTCCTTTTACATTCTTATCTTCCTCACTCAAAGAGTCTTCTCCATTTCCTGTTGAAAGTTTATTTTCATTACCGATCCCTAATGGATCTACACCTGTTTTCTGCTCCGTATGATTCCTGTCGACTTTCGCCAAACGATCTTTGCGAGTTACCGGCCGTAAGACAGGTTCCACAGCAGTTCCCTGCATATCCGGTTGTTGCACACCCGGCAATGCATCGGGCGTGGAAGCCAATGCCGGAGTTTGTATATGACGTATTTCATCCGCAGCGGGTGTCCCTAGAAAATACAGACTTACTGACGAAACGACAGCTAATATTATAATAGCTGCAGCAGCCATCATCCATTTTCGATAAGGATATATTTTCTTCTCCACAGGAGGCATAAGTTCTTTCTCCAGTTGTTCCCAACCGGAAGCAGGCGCCGGTTCGGAATAATCCGCAAGCTTCTCCTTCAACTTATTCATCCACAATTCTTTCTCTTCCATCTCTATCTATCCATTATGCATTATCCATTCTTTTACTCTTTTTGCTAATACACTCTTCGCACGAAACAGTTGCGAAGCTGAAGATTTTTCATTGATACCTAATACCTGTGCGATTTCTTTATGCGATTTGTCTTCAAATGTATAAAGATTGAACACAGTACGATAGCCGGCGGGTAATTCTTCAATAAACTGCATCAACACATTTTGTGGTATCGCTTCTACATCGGAAGCATCCGGCTCTTCATATTCTTCGGGCAACTCTTCCAAAGGTGTCGACTGATTAATCACATCATTTTTCCGAAGATACTGTAAAGCTGTGTTGACCATCACCCGTTCCATCCAGGCTCGCAAAGAGCCTTCACCCCTCCAGGTGAACTTATCGAACGAATCGAATATCTTTAAAAAACCGTCGTGAAGCAGATCCTGGGCTGTATCCCGGTCGCCGGTATAGCGTAGACAGATGCCAAGCATACGCCCCGCATACTGTTCATACAGTTCCTTGCGGGCCCGGTTATTACCCAGCCTACATTGTTCCGACAACTCTATTTCTTCCATTCTCTTATACACGTGTTTACCTTATAAATGCAGCAAAGATAGAAATACTGCATAGAGAGAACAACTCTTTTATCACTTTTGTTTCTTTAACAGATCCGAATGCAATATTTTCTATCCTCTTGCATTTTCACTACAGAAAACATAAATATTATAAAATCTAAAACCTAGTAAGTATATGAAGAAATTTAAATTCATTGCCTTTATCTTTGCTATTATGACTACCATGCCGATTCTCCAGTCATGCTTGGACGACGATGATAATTCGTCCGATCTTCTGGCTATCAGCACCATCAATATGATTAGCCAGGATAGCAAGGAATTTTATTTCACTTTGGATGACGGGAAAAAGATGTATCCCAGCAACTCACAAGGATGGAACAATGAAGATTGGGTGGAGGGACAAAGAGCTTTTGTGATATTCAACGAGTTGGAAGAGCCTGTGAATGGATACGACCTTAATATTCAGGTGAAAGGTATCAATCCAATCTTAACCAAAGACATCGTCACAATGGGTGAAGATGACAACGACGAAGAGAAAATCGGAGATGATAAGATCAACACGACTTATATGTGGATCAATAAGGATAATAAATATCTGACGATTGAATTCCAATATTACGGAACACATAGTGAAGATAAAAAACATTTCCTGAATCTGGTGATTAATGACAAAGAAGAGACTGCTCCCACTGCTGACGAAGGCAATGCGGAGGACGAATATATCAATCTGGAATTCCGTCATAACAGTGAAGGAGATGATCCTCAACGTTTGGGTGAAGGATATGTGTCTTTCAAACTGGATAAGATTAAAGACCGGATGGAGGGGAAAAAGGGACTAAGAATTCGTGTCAACACCATTTATGGCGGGCCGAAAACTTATGAAGTGAAATTTCCTTAGACGACTAATCTAATGTGAACATGCGAAACACACTCTTTTTTAATATAATATATTAATTACGCAAAAGAGGGCGGTAGTTGTGAAACTGCCGCCCTTTTACTTTCTTCTTTATATTCTTTCTTCTAAAAGAGTTATTTCTTATCTCCCAGATAATTCCAAACAACTGCACTCAATGCAGCTCCTACAAATGGAGCAATGATGAACAGCCACAACTGCGACAATGCTTCTCCTCCTTGGAATAATGCCGGAGCAATACTACGTGCCGGGTTTACAGAAGTCCCTGTGATAGGAATACATACAATATGTACCAATACAAGAGTCAAACCGATGGCAAGTCCTGCCAGATTGCCTGCTCCCTTCTTCGGATCGGTAGAGCCAAGCACTACCAATACAAATATGAAAGTAAATACTGCTTCCGCAATAAATGCCTGCAACATTTCTCCATCACCAAAACCATTCGAACCTGTCGCTGTAGGCCCGTCATGAGCACCGGTAGAAACTAAAGCAAAAAGAATAGCCGAACCGATAATAGCTCCGATTACCTGGAAAATCATATACATACCTGCATCTTTTCCATTCATACGACCAGTCAAAAACACTCCTAATGTAATAGCAGGATTAATGTGACATCCCGAAATACCTCCGATAGCATACGCCATCGCTACTACGGATAAACCAAAGGCTAAAGCTACGCCGATTGTTCCCACACCAGCACCTACTGTATCAGCCAAACCACCAGCAAAGACGGCGCTACCACATCCCATAAGAACGAGCACCATCGTTCCAATCATTTCTGCAATGTACTTTTTCATAGTAATTAATATTGTTTTTGTTTACTTTCCAAAAATAAGCAATTCAGACTAGAAATCAAAACATATCCGTATTATTATAACGCAACTTTGCTACATTTTTTACAGAAAGAGATTGTTCTCGATGGAAAAAGGGATTCCCTAATGTGCTATAACAAACATTGTATGGACTGTAAAGAAAGCATTTCCTTGGGAACCGCCGCCTTTATTTCCTCTTTCAGGACGCATAAGAGACTGTGGCGAATAAAATCTTTATTTGTTACCAGTACCACTTGCCGTGTAGGTCGGGGAATGGCAAACGGACGTACCAACTGCCGCTGTTCTTCCGTCAATTGCATCACTGCCAATTCGGGAATAAAAGTGATTCCTTTTCCACTTTCTACCATTCGCATAAAGGTTTCCATACTTCCCAAACGATAGGCCATCTGATTAACCTTCACAGCCTCCATCTGACAGAAACGGACGAGTTGATCGCGAAAGCAGTGTCCTTCGTCCAAAAGCCAAAGATGTTCGCCTGTTATATCAGAAGTACGGATCATATCATGCTTGAAAGAGGATTCTTTTCGTGACACATAAGCGTAAAATTGCTCATAGAAAAGAGTTTCTTCTGTCAAGAACGTATCTTCCAGTTTGCTGGCAATAATTCCCGCATCCAAATCTCCGGCATGCAAAGCCTGCTGAATATCCTGTGTCTTCATTTCCGTGACACGAATATCCAGTTCGGGATATTTTTCCATTAGTTGAGGAAAAAAGCGAGGAAGCAGATAGGGAGCGATAGTAGGTAATACCCCCAAGCGGAATACGCCTGACAATGACTGTTTATCTTCACTGATTATTTCTTTCACTTGAGCTGCCTGCGCCAGAATCACGCGAGCCTGGTCTATCACTTTCTGCCCGATGGGTGTCGGACAAACGGGTTGCACTGTCCTATCGAACAACTTTACTCCCAGTTCATCTTCCAGTTTCTGAATCATTGCACTCAAAGTAGGCTGCGTCACACGACAATATTCAGCTGCCCGTGCGAAATGCCTGAACTGGTCTACAGCCAGTATATACTCTAATTGTTGTATCGTCATCTATCAAATCTTATTAAGTTATAGATTTCATCTATGCAAAGATAGAAATTTTCAGTTTGACAGCAAGCATTTTACGCCTTATCTTTGCAGTACAGAAAAAAAGAGAACAAGTATAAATCATTAAAAATAGAAGAATATGAAAACTTTAGAATTTATCAAATTGAACGAATCGGGAGCAAACAACGTAGTAGCATCTTTGCAACAACTATTAGCAGACTTCCAAGTGTATTACACCAATCTTCGCGGTTTCCACTGGAATATCAAGGGACATAATTTCTTTGTACTCCACAGTCAATTCGAAAAGATGTATGATGACACGGCTGAAAAGGTGGATGAAATCGCAGAACGTATCTTGATGCTGGGTGGTACTCCTGCCAATAAATTCAGCGATTATCTAAAAGTAGCAAATGTGAATGAAGTGGATAAGGTAAGCAACGGAGACGAAGCATTGAATAATATCCTTCAGTCTATCAGCTATCTGATTGGTGAAGAACGTAAGATCTTATCTATCGCTTCTCAAGCCGGAGACGAAGTAACCGTTTCGATGATGAGCGATTATCTGAAAGAACAGGAAAAATTGGTTTGGATGTTGGTTGCTTATAGTAGCAAGTAATTGAAATAAAAGGTTTAGGCTTTAGGTGAGAAAGAGAGGATATTTCCGCAAAAGGAATATTCTCTCTTTTTTATTAAGAGAAAACGAAACAGGAAATCTCTTAATATAGATATTAATAAAAATTACTCCACTAAAATAACATTCTGCAACCTAATATCATTAGAAGCGGCACCAATCATAAGATGGAAATTTCCAGACTCTACTACTTTCTTCAAAGTATAGTTAACCAAGAAAAAGTCCTCCTCTGTCAAAACAAAAGTAACTTTTTTCTCTTCTCCTTTTTTCAAATGGAAACGTTCAAAATGTTTCAACTGTTTCATCGGCTGAACAACTGATGCATATTCATCTCTCATATAAAGTTGTGATACTTCTTCGCCATCATACTTCCCTGTATTCTTTACTTTAAATGAGACTTCAAAACAACGAGCAGATTTCTGCACTACCTGCAAATCAGAATATTCAAAAGTGGTATAACTCATCCCATAACCAAAGCTATATAACGGAGAAGATGACACTTCCACATAATCATGATTCCGAGGAGCTTTCTGATTATAATAAACCGGAATCTGACCTACAGAACGCGGAACGGAGATTGGCAAACGTCCAGAAGGATTATAATCTCCAAAGAGAACATCCGCTATGGCATTTCCACCCTCCTGCCCCGGATAGTAAGCAGTCAGTAGTGCATCAGCATATTCCGAAGCCCAATTCTTTTCTAAAGGACGACCTTCAATATAAACGACAATCAAAGGCTTACCTGTCTTTTGCAAAGATTCCAATAGTTCTTGTTGTCTACCAAGTAAGGATAAACTGGCACGGTCAAATCCTTCTCCACACTCCATATCACTTACACTACCCTCTTCAGCTACAGCCGCACCTGTTTCTTTATAGCTCGTTTTAAAATCACGGGCACTGGAACCACCCACAACCACAATTACAACTTCGGAGCGACGGGCAGCTTCAATTGCTTGTTCTATCTCATTCACTGTAGTATCACGAATAGCACAGCCTCGTACATATTCCACACGAGAAGGAGATAATTTTGTTATAATTCCATCAAGAACAGTTTTCACGTTACTATCTTCCTGCGGAGCTGTATAGTCCCCTAACATATTATATCGATTGTCAGCATTAGGGCCAATTACCGCCACCTTATTTATCATCTTGCTTAAAGGAAGAATTGAATTCTCATTTTTGAGAAGTGTTATGGAAGACTGTGCGATTTTACGTGCCAGTTCGATATGTTCTTTACGGCGTACTGTTTTAGCAGCAATTTTCGGATCCACATAAGGATGCTCAAACAAGCCCATCTCAAACTTCATCCGTAACACCCGGCAGACAGCCGTATCAATCACAGTCTTATCCATTTGTCCGGATTGAACTGCATGACAAAGGTTGGTATAAGCATCCCCACCCAAGTCAACATCAACGCCAGCCATTACAGATTGTATGGCTGCATTCTCTTTGGTTGGAGCAACAAAGTGGCTTTCGTGAATCCCTTCAATACTATATAAATCGGAAACTACAAAGCCGCGAAACTTCCATTCATTACGCAAAAGTTTAGTCAGCAAATAATGGTTCGACGTACAAGGTATCCCATCTATCGAATTGTATGAAGTCATTACAGACAATGCCCCTGCATCTATTGCCTTACGAAAAGGAGGAAGAAAATTCTGATGCAAATCACGAATACCCACTGAAGCATAATTACCATTCTGTCCACCCTCCGGCACAGCGTATGCCAGAAAATGTTTCAAGGTAGCTATGGTAGCGTATTTTTGTGATAGATTACCTCCACCTAAACCGTCAACCATAGACGCCCCTAAAATACCGCTTAATACCGGATCTTCCCCAAATGTTTCTTCCACGCGGGACCAACGGGGATCACGGGTCAGATCAAGTACGGGACCGTAACTAATATGCCCACCTTGGGAACGAATTTCTTTAGCGATAACTTGACCAACTTCTTTTACTAACTCCGGTGACCAGGTAGCTGCCATTCCGATACCCGTAGGAAAAACAGTAGCACCAATTGCCATGTGCCCATGAGGGGCTTCTTCTGCTAAAAACATCGGAATTCCCAGACGGGTATTCTCCATCACATACTTTTGTAATGCATTTCCTGCCTTTGCTGCCAGTTCCGGATTAAGTCCATTTGCTATAGTTTTCTTTGTCCAAGGATCGGCACGATAAGTTGCCCAAAGCATTCCTACATTCCTTTCTTTGATTAATTGCTTGAACTTTTCGGAAGGATGAACTTCACTACCATGGATTTCATACATTTCCCAACCTAAAGGACAAAGTAACTGACCGACCTTTTCTTCTAAAGTCATGCGGGAAAGTAAATCTGAAAGTCTTATATCTATCGACAAACAGCGATCTTTGTAAGCAGGTAACGAGGGAGAGGATTGAGTAAACCCCAAAGTACATACCATCTGTACTATCACCAAGATATACAATCGTTTTATCATAATGTTATATGCAGTAAAATGACTCAATTAATTTATAGTGTATTTCTAATCTTTCAAATAGAGATATTCAATCCTACTTACCTATTTCTCCTTCAAATATAACTGTATGTACAGGTTGATGAGCATCATTTGTTATCAACTTGACCTTTGCATCCAATAGATGGTTTGAAGATGATACATTTAATTCAAACAGAACCTCCAGACACTCATTTTGCTTCAAAACCTTTTCACCCCGGATATTAGTAGAAACAAATTCCGGACATTCTATCTTGCGGATAATAAGAGGATTCGCCCCTTCATTAGTAACTTTTACTTTTCGCTGAATATGCTTTTTTAATGAGATATTCCCCAAATTAAAATAAGATTGTGAACATTTCATCCGGGGAGCAGTTGCCGTGCTTACTTTTCTCATATCATCAATCACTGTACCAAAGATTTGTATAGGAGAACTGTGTACGGAATTGGCACTAATAATAATCTTATCTTTAAATGTACCGTAAAAGCCTTTTAAAGGAGAAGCTGTTATTTTTATAGTCGCATAAGATCGACCTTGAAGAGATGATGGCATAGAAATCGACAAACATCCGCTCTTATCCAACAGCGAGTATGACAACCTGACCATTTTATCCGATCGGTTATAGATTCTAATTTCCAATTGTTTTGGCCTCCCATTATGTTGTAACAGATCATAAGATAGAGTCATTCGGTCTGCCAAAATATCTGATGATAAAGAATAAGGATATTCATCCTCTATACGATTCATTGTATTTATCGTGCCTTTTACCCAAAGAGTATTGACACTTTGCCCTGAATTAGAAACAACCCTTATACTCTTAGAGAAAAAGTTTGTTCGCCCTTTAGGATCGAAAGTTACGGTAATAGTGCCTGTATGCCCTGGTTTTACAGGTTGTTTACTATAAACAGAAATGGCACACCCACAAGTTGAAATCACTTCTTCAATCACAACCGGAGAAGTATGCATATTAGTAAAATGAAAAGTATGACTCACTTTGCCTCCTACTTCCTGAATATTACCAAAATTCCAAGTAGTAGTATCAAAACGCAATACAGCTCTTCCCTGTTGTTGCGCACATACGCCAACAATAGAGCACAGTAAAACGATCAAAGCTGACATAAAACGTTTCATCATCATTTCTTTAAGTTAATATTGGGAGCTACGTAAAAACACAATAACTCCCAATATAAAATCACATTTTAATTATCTTGAGGCAAATCATTGAATTCTGCATTCCAAATGATATTTGCCGAAGCCGGGAAAGTTAAATCACGCCCATTGCCCGAACTGTCCTTCAATGTATTTCCTTCTCCTTCATCCAATTTCCAATAGCCATATAAGTCCGAAGAAGATGGAGAAGCTATTGTACGCAAGTTAGCTTTTACTTCTTCCGCTGTCAGACACTTCTTCCACATACGAATATCAGAAATCAGACCATCAAAATACATACTTGAACTTGTATTACCAAACTGAATACCAGTCAACGTATATCCCACCTTGAATCTTTGAGAAGAGGATGGTCCCCAACGTTTAGTAGGTTTTGCAGAAGCAACTTCCTCACCGTTAATATATAAACGATAAGCAACCTCAGTATTCTGGCCCGTTTTCGTTCCGTCACAAGTAATAGTCAACCTAACCCATTGATTAGCCGGCAACGTTATATTTTGATTAGCCAATGTCAAGTCACATTGACGATTACCAATATTAGACGCTCCCGTTGCACCAGTTACACGTAGTTCACAACCACTAAAAACCTCATTATTATTGTTGGTATCCTTACCACGCCCATGTACCTATATAATTAGTTCCACTGTGCCAATTATATGGATATACAAGCATTTCAAACGTATGTGTATTATCTTCAATCGTAACTACTTCATCATTTGCGAAACTTAACGTACGATACATATCCGTTGAATAAGAACTCATATTCAATCCCGGTATATAATCCAATTCCCCATCAATGCTAATCGTAAAATAAGAAACAGAACGAGTGTCCGTTACAAATTGTCCTACACACGTTTCATCTATTGTTGCAACAATAGGAAGCAAATATTCTTCACCTTCCACCAAACCGAACAATGATGAAAACTTAACTGATAAGGAATTGGATTCTTGCTGTCCTGCCTTCACTATCGCATTTTTAGCTTGCAACTCATAGACAAAAGCGGGCATCATCTTATAAGACGTGTTATTTGCAGCGTTATAAGCCTCTACCATACTTTCGTCCACGGCAATGTCACACAATAAAGTAGTAGCAGCAGGTTTATCCAGTTTGATAGTATAATCATAAACATAGCTTCCTGCATCCAGTATCTCCCTATAATCAATAGAAACAGGTCCTGCCTCCGACTGTGGCATCTCTATTGTCGGCAATTCAATAAAATCATTGTCATCATCCGAACAAGATGTGAATCCTACTCCTCCCAATAAAACAAGCAAAAGGAGAGTTAATCTATTTATATTGTTTTTCATTATCATACAGTCTATTCATTTATTATTACCTTATTCAAGACATTTATTCGTATCATCATAAGTCCAGTCAATCGTGATTCCATTCTTATAACTGATATCACGCTTTGACGGAGATAAATCATAGAAAGTAGTTCCTTCTCCTTCATTCATTCTCCAATAAGACACAAGCCCATTGGTAGAAGGGTCTACCCCACATACATTTGCTTTAATTTCACGAGCAGACAAAGGACGAGTCCAAAGACGCATCTCACTCAAACGACCATAAAACAATTGTGAAGATTGATAACCTTTTGAAGGCATACCGATCTGTACTCCATAAAGCGCATATTCATACGGAGCAACTGTCATTGAGTTATCTTTCTCTCCATTGATATACAATGTCAACGTACTGCCGTCATTTACCAAGGCAACAGCATACCAGGTATTTAAAGCAAAGCGAGTATTCGATGACATTTTACCCTGTTTAGTTGTTACATGCAACTGGTTCGGTTCATCCGTTCCTTCACCAAAACGAAGCAGGTTCTGGTCACATTTAAAGCCTCCATCATCAATCGCTCCCCCTTCTACAGATGCTTCACTACCTCCAAATGAGCAAACACGGGTAGTACCGGAAGCTCCGGAAGAACGGAATTTAGTGGCGTAAATCTTCACTTCCCATGTATAAGTAGGCAAAGAAGGAATAGGATCCGGAAGCAAAAATTGATAAGCCATAGAAGCCTGTCCTACATACGGAGCATGGAAACGCAATGTTCGAGATACTTTCAGGAAAATAGTACGCCCTGCTTCTATAATATCCAAATCTCCCGTCGCACTTTTTATGGTAACCGGTATCAAATAAACACGTCCCGGAACAAATTCCGAATCATCGGCAATTGAAAGAGAGGCAGCAGAAGAAATTGCCTGTCCTGCTGAAATAGTAACCTCCGGATTTTCAAATGTATATGATTTATCCGGAATGGGATAATAATTGGTTCCCATTTCCTCATTATAAGTATCAACCAGACTTGCATCAACAGCCAGATTCACCTGAATATCCGATTCAACGCGAGAAGTTGAAGTCACAGAAACAGCATACGCAGATGGAAATCCATCAATGGCGAACTTTACCAATCTATCCGAAGATGTTCCGGTCATTAACAACCCGTCACCTTTTTGAGCGGCTTCCTGGCATCCCAGCAGCATAAAAGAAGCTATTCCTATCAAAGCAGCTCCCCATATCTTTTTTATATTATTCAATGTTTTCATACCTTGCATACAAATTTAAAATTCATCCATTTTCTTCTTCCGTTTCTTGTTTAGTAGACTGTTGTACAGGCTTTCCGGCAGGATTTTGTTCCTGAATACCACGCCGAAGGCTATAATAAGGAATAGCGGCTTTCTCTTTATCACCTATAGCCTGATTAGCAGGACGAGTGGTATTGTATTCATATTCAAAATAATATCCACCGAATCCGCCTTTTCGTCCTTGTGTAGGATTCCAGCGTGCCATACCTATTACAGAATAGATTGGATTGCCCCATGAATCTACTTTATTTCCATCGGCTTCCGTAAATTCGACTCCACCATTCTGCCAGTACCATCCCATTTGTTCCGTAGCAACGAATTTTTCAGGAGGACACCAGCTGCTAAGCTGGTCAAATTTAGATTGCAAACTTTGAGCACTACCGGTGGTGTAACATTGTCGTACAAAATAATCGACATAAGGTTCTGTTTCCTTAGGAGGCAGCTGATTATAGAAGTCAACAATTAATAATTTGCCTGTACCCGATTGAGGACCGAAATAATTTCCCAATACCTTTATAAACTTTGTAAAGTTATCATTTTGCAACCAGTCGCCTTCCGGTTCGTAGTCCAAGTCCAAACCATCCAGATCATTACGCAACACACATCTCGCAAGATGCAAAGCATAAGCCTCGATACCTGCGTCGGTTTTAGGAAACTCCGTACTTCCAATACGGCAAATCGTACACATCACAACGCGAGTCCCCTTTACTGTACGGATATAATTCATTTCCTCATAAGCAGTCGGCAAATAACGCTCGTTATAATAACTCGTTTCTACATAAGCCGGATTGTTGGAAGGAATACCTGACCACAGACTGACAATGTCCAGACTATCCGGCAGACCAGTGAAATGAAGCCCCTGCGAAGGAGATGCTTCTGAAGTATAACCGGCATACCAGCCGAAACAAATAGCATGATCTGTTTTCTTATATTCACGCAGGTTCTGATAATATTCTTCATTATAAGTATTAGCTGCCTGTATAACTTCCGGTTCAATATCCGTATCACAACCACTCACAACAAATGTCAAGAGATAGGTGAACAAAAAATATACATAATTTCTTTTCATATTCTGCATTATTTAAGTAACCAATTATTTATTAGGCACATCCCACCACAATCTGACACCCGGGTTATCTACGCCACCTAAAAGTGTGATGCCTTTATCCAACTCTGTTCTATTCGTATTATATTCCGATTCCGGATAAGGTAATCTGCGGATTTGTATATTTGTGTCTACAGAACCTCCGGAACTTTCGTTCACAACAACCGGAAATACTTTCGGATAACCGGTACGGCGGAACTCTGTCCATGCCTCTTGTCCCACCGGATAAAGAGCAATGTACTTTTGAGTAATGATTTGTTCCAGATTTGTTTTAAAATCTCCCGATTCATCCCAAGCGATAGAAACAGTCCCCAAAGCATCCATGGAATGAGATGATGTCACCGGATCCTCATAATTGGCAGGCACATATCCACCCGCCGCAGTTCTTGTCAGATACGCGTCAGCTCCTGATACACCATGTTCATCAAATGACATTCTTATTCCATCTTCATAATACTTTTTAGCATCGGCATTCGTTCCCCAACGCAAAGCATATTCCGCCAACAAGAAATATGATTCAGATGAACGCATCCACACTACATTGGAAGTAGCGGTTGCCTGTGGTTCGGCAAAGATTCCTGTTATATATTTATCCTTACTTACGTCCTTTGACATTCCGGCTCTTATACCCCGATATTTTCCACCCGTACCTGCCTCGAAGTAAGCAGAAAGTCGTGGATCCTGATAACCATTCATGTATGAATCCAGCGTCGCTCCCATACAAATATCATCCCATCCTTTCAGAATATACAGAGGACTTTCATAAGTCGCTATCGGAGTAATATGCTGAAGTTCTGCTAAATCAGACTTCACATTCATCAATCCATAACTATTGCCAATAGCCAGTTGGGCTTCACTTTTTGCCTTTGTTTCATCCACATAGGCAAGATGCAATGCAAGACGCAAACGAAGTGAATTGGCAAACTTTATCCAAGATGTAACATCACCGTTGAACACACAATCCCATGATGACAAAACTTTACTTCCGGATGCAGCATAACTATCCAAGTTATTGATAGCTCCATCCAATTCTTCAAAGAATCTGTAATAAACATCCTTTTGCGAATCATAAGGCACTTCTTTTGAAACTCCAAAATTCAAATAAGGAATAGGGCCATAGGTATCTGTCACACGATGCATTGCCGCTACTTTCAGAATTTGTGCCATAGAAAACCGGGGATCTTCGTCATTGTTAATCGCTTTTCTTATTTCACGCCAGGCATTCATAGTCGTCAGGTAATTGGTAGTGAACATATCACCATACCAACTTCTTTTATCCCAATTGTAACGACCGGCAGAATTGATACTGGGAGCAGGAAAACCAAAATAGCCGACATAACCATCTCCACCCATCACTTCCACAGTCTGATATCTGTCCGAACCGATATTAAGTCCCGGTTGTGCTACCACCAGTACGTTCTGCTCCATCTGTAAAAGAAGAGAACCAGTTCTCACATTATCCCAATCCGTCATCTCATCGGTTGCTTCATTAGGATTGGTATTGTACTCCAAAAAATTCTTTGTACAACCTACATTTATCATGATTACTCCAAGGAGTAAGTAGTAGTTCCTTACTTTAAAAAACTTACGTATGTTCATCATTATTTTTTTTAAAGGTTATCCAATTAGAAAGAAATCTTTGCAGAAAATCCCATCGATCTCAAACTCGGTTGCATGAAATAGTCCATACCCTGGTTATAAGTACCTGTGCTTGCGGTAGATTCCGGGTCAAATGGAGCCTTACAATATAGCATCCATAAATTACGTCCTACAAAGGACACATTCAATCCAGAAATCCATTTACACCATTTATTGATCGGAATATCATATCCCAATGTCAATTCTCCCAAACGAACATTCGTCATACTATATACATACATAGAACCTACATAACCTGTACCATTAGCCCCGATAGTCTGATACCATGTCTGGGCATCAATCATCTGACCGTTTACTTTCACGCCACCATTATCCCGCGCTTCTGCGGATGTCTTAGACACTCCATAATAGTCCATTACAGCTTGAGTGGCAGAAACTCCGATACCACCTACACGGGCATTCAACATAAATCCGAGACTGATTCCTTTCCAATTAAATTCATTTCTCCAGCTAAGAGTATATTTCGGATTGGTATTACCGGCATAGACATAATTATTCTTATCCGTTTCCAATGCACCTGTCATTGAATTCATCCAGATATATCCATGCTCGTCAGTTCTCATTGTATTCACATATACATCTCCCATAGAGCCCCCCACTGTTAGCCGTTGTTTGGCACCGCCTAATGAATAAACATCCATTTCGTCCAGATGTACTGCCACTCCCAACTCTTCATTTGTATATTCAGGGAGTAATTGGTCAATGCGGTTTCTGTTGAGCGACCATAGTAAAGTTGTTTTCCAATCTACAGGCCCTATATTCTGTTTAAAGCCAAGAGCTAACTCAATACCTTTATTCGTTACTTTACCTGCATTTACATATAGTTTAGAATATCCGGTTGTTGTAGAAATTTCCGGACTGAAGAGCTGATTCTCCGTATATGTCTTATAAGCTGTCACGTCCAGTGTCAGTTTATTATCAAACAGACCTAAATTAAATCCTCCTTCCCATGAATGAGTTCTCTCCGGTTTAAGGTCTTTTATCGGGAAATAAGAAGTGGTATTCAACCCTCCCAACACTGCGTAAGTAGTGATAGCCCTGAATCTTTCCGGTGCATTACCCACCTCACTATATGAAAGGCGGACCTTTGCATAAGAAAGAATGTTAGATTTCATTGTAAACATATTAGTCAGAATCGCTGAAGCACCGATAGAAGGATATAATATGGAAGAATGGTTTGTTCCTGCCAAAGCAGATATCCAGTCATTACGTAACGAACCGTCTACATAAACCATGCCCTTATATCCTAATGAGAATGTTCCGAATAAAGAATTGGTACGGTCGTGATAGTTCGTATTTTTATAGGTTAATTTACCGGAAACGTTCGCATTGTTAGAAGTAAACAGATTAGGAATGGTCAGCAATCCGCCGCCAAAATTAAGTTCCTTATAATCCAAATCCAATAAACTGGCACCTAAAGATGCTGTCAGATTCCATGTGTCGTGATAGAAATATTTATTGATATTCAACATGGCATCCGCATATATCTGACTGGTATTCTTGTTCGATTGCACGTATGCTCCTTTATCCGAGTTTTCAGCAATCACATTCAAAGTGGAAGCATACATTTTCTTTTCCGAGTTGATAGTTTCCTTATCCAGCTTGACGCGTCCGGAAACATTCAACCAATCTGTTATCGTATATTTTAGTGAACCGCTTGCCAGAAAACGGTCTTTCTTGTTGGTATACATATTCCGGTTCGTAATCCAGTAAGGATTCTGCATGGATAATCCATTTTCTTTCAATGGCCAGAACTGTGTTTTTATGTTACGGTCTACATCATATCGTTCATAATACTGATATTTCGAGAAATCATCACCGCGCGGAAATAAATAAACGGGAACCAATGGATTGGCATACTCTCCTTGCGACAACATATTCTGTTCCTTTACATTAGAATACATAAAACTTAAATCCATCGTCAGTTTATCATTCAGCATAGAGGTCGTGTTACGAACAGAGAAATTATATCTGTCCAAGTCATTATTCTGAATGATACCCCGGGCATTCACAGCACCTACGGATACATAGGTTTGATTTTTTTGTGTCCCTGTAGTCAGACTTACAGTGTTCGCTACATTGTAACCTGTCTGAAAAAAATCTTTAACTTCATAATCGGTAGGAGATGACAATTTAGATGCCCAACTATACCACTCTCCTGTTTCCGAACCATACGTATTCTGGAATTCCGGCAATCGGAATGGTGAATAGAAAGTTGAATTATTACTGTAAGTCAATCTGGTTTTATCTACAGCTCCTTTCTTCGTTGTGATAAGTACCACACCATTGGCAGCAGCCGAACCATATAGTGCAGCGGCGGCCGATCCGCTAAGTACTGAAATTGATTCTATATCATCAGCGTTGAAGTTAGCCAATCCGTCACCGGATTGTCCGGCACCCGTATACTGATCGTCGGGTTGTTCACCTGATATATTAGCCAAAGGAACTCCATCTACTACATATAGAGCGTTGTTATTACCGGATATAGACTTCGTACCACGCATTACCACACGGGCACCACCTCCAATACCGGATGAACTTGCATTGATATTCACACCCGCCACCTTACCGGCAAGACTGCTCATCACATTCATATCTTTCGCCTTTGCCACTTCGTCGCCGCCAATCTGCTGCACATTGTATGTCAAAGACTTGGTTTCTCGTTTAATGCCCAAAGCCGTTACAACAACCTCATTCAAGACTTTTGTATCTTCCGTCATCACAATGGAAAGCGATTTATTATCTGTAACCTTCACCTCTTGAGAAGCATATCCAATATAAGAGATCTCCAATACCGCTCCCTTTTTAGCTTGAATCTGAAAGTTTCCGTCGAAATCTGTAATAGCACCGGTAGTTGTCCCTTTTACTTTCACATTCACTCCGATCAAAGGTTCTCCTTTTGTATCTTTCACTGTACCTTTTACCTGAATAGTCGGATCTTGCTCTGTTACATTCAATTTATTGGTAGACAAGATAATCTGCTTATCAACCACTGTATAAGTAATGTTGGTTCCTTTAAATACCTCATCAAGAATATCCAGGATCTTACCTGAATTGTTTCTCACAGAAACAATACGGTTCTTCTGAATTGTTTTATCATTATAAAGGAAAACATAGTCGGACGTCTCCTCTATTTTATTCAGTACCTGTTCTACAGATACATTGTTCATTGAAATGGCAACCCGCGTTCGCTGGGCATAGCCATCTTCGGCAGAAAGTTGTAATACTACTGCGAAAAGTAGTGCTAGACTAATCCTCATAACTAAAGGAAGTTTTAGATTTAAAGCATATTTAGGACATAATGCTGTAAATGAATGATTTTTTTTCATACATTTGTGGCTAACTAAAGTTTATTACTAAATGAACTATGGTTTGATTCCGGCTAGTGTTTGCGAGACCTTGTACCGTGAATCTGGAAAATTCGGAGGAAGACAGCTGTTGGTAGCAGCTTTCTTCCTTTCTTTTATTCTCTTGTGTTATTCCATGGGCTTTTATTTTAAGGGTTACTACTCTAATATAAATCTACTCTAATTTTAGTCTTTGATAATGTATCATCTGCCTGTTGTTGCGGTTCTTCAATTTTCCATTTTAAATCGGCAGACCTGGCCAGATAATCCAATATCTGCGACAGAGTTTCAGTCCGGAAAGTAGCCCGGTACTTATATTCTTTTCCAGACCTATTGTTAAACTGAATTTCTACATTGAAATGTCGTTCCAGACGCTTCAGGATTTCTTCTAATGAAGCATTTCTGAAAATTAGTTTTCCATCTTTCCAAGCTATCTTTCCATAGACATCCACTTTATTTTTTTTCGACTTTTGACTCTGTTTGTCGTAAAGCAACTGTTCTCCAGGAGCCAATACGATTGTTTCCTGATCGGGGGTTATCACATTTACCTTACCCTTTTCCAATACTGTTTCTATATAATTATCATCCTCATAGGCAGCTACATTAAATTTGGTACCATAAACATATACGCTCAAGCCATTCGGAGTATTTACATAGAAAGGACAATCTTTGTCTGCCTGCACTTCGAAATATGCCTCACCCTTCAGTTCTACCAACCGGTTGTCTTTCTTGAAAGTGGTAGGATAACGCAATGTACTACCTGCATTCAACCATACTACAGAATGATCCGGAAGTTCATAACGTATGACAGAACCGGTAGCGGTTACCACCTCTGCATATTTCTCGTCGGTTTCTGTTCCACTAAAATATAAATATCCCAAAACCAGAGAAGAGAGAAATAAAGGTATAGTCAGAAATGCTGCATAACGCATCAGTTGATTATACATATTCTTTCTTCTATTAGTTTTTATTTTGGTTTGTGCTTGATAATAGGCACCCAATACATCAATGGATTCCATTTCTTTAATATCATCTCCCAATGCTTGTGCTTTACGGAGCAATGATTCCGGACTCATATTTTCCATATTTTCTTTCAAAATCTTATCTTTTAATTGTAATTACACTTATAATACAACTGAAGTAATTGGAAAAGGACAGCAAAAACAAACTTTTTTTATTTTATTTTTCGAGCCATGCCAAATTGAAGCGGTAATGCAATCGGCTACTAAGGATATGAACCACATTATCAGGAGTTTGTGTTCCTGCAAGATAGCCACGTGGTTCAGCATGATTTTCATCCATTTCGAAATATCCCGTCCATGCTCCACCGTTTAAAAAACGATATTCACCGTCCGTCAGTAGTTTTCTTACCGGCCATGTTTTTCCCTCATCGTAGGAAAGAGCCGCATACATGCCATATCCTTTCTTCACATTTCCATTTTTATCCTTAAATTCCAGACCACGTTCTTCCAAAGGCGTACGTTGCGGATGGTCTGTAAAAGAAACCAATAGCAAAGGTCCTTCATTCAGTCTCATTAAAACAAGACGCTGGCCTCCGTCAATAGGAGGGAGTTCGCTTGCTACATATTTCCAGGTCTTTCCCATATCATCTGATATGCTCATTGGCATTCGGAGCTTTCCTTCTTTATTCCGTATGCTATTACCACGCCCCATAGCCATCAAACTTCCGTTCCCTAATTGTACAATTCCCGCATGGATACCTGCGATTGTACTTCCCGTTCCTCCTTCTTTGAAATCCGGCAAAGGAGCGCCATCCCAAGGATCGCACCATGTTTTTCCTCCATCTTTACTGATTTGAACAGCTGCCCCATCATGACTGCCAGGACCCGCATCACAGGCTTGAACCAGCCATCCCTCACGTGTGCGAATCGTACCAGCTATTACCTGATGACGTTTGGTATGTTCGGGAGCTATCAGTTTAGGAGTGCTCCATGAAGCACCGTTATCTGTACTGGTACGTAGTACCATTGCGAGATTCTGCCAGTCACCCGATGCTTCCACTCCATTGATATGATACAATTTTCCTTTCCCGTCATTGAGCAAAGCGCTTCCTGTCATATTCCGATCCGGAACTTTAAAGAATAAAGAAGCCACATCCCAATCAGTATGCCCGGCACGCAAGCGGGAACCGAGTACTACCATCCCTCTCCCATTCTCTTCATTTGCAGAAAACCATATTGCCAGCAAATCTCCATTATCACACCAGGTAACTGCAGGCTGATGATTATGCAGATAAAATGGGGTATTCGAATCACATGCCGGACGTACCACAAATGGTATCGGAGGCAAAAACATCGGTGTGGTAGCAGATACTTTTTTCCATTTTATAGATGCATTTTCTACAGATTCCTGATTGAACGGGACAGGGGCAGATGTTCCAGATACATTCAAACGAGTATCGGCTTCCACAATTCTAAATCCGGTTTGGGAATGTTTATCTTCCGGGAGCATAGCCAGTCGATTGGCACTTCGCAAGTATTTCTCCGGGGTGTGATGACTCCCTCCTCTAGTGACCCGAAACTCTCCGGTCAACGGTCCTGCCGGGTCTTTCTGCTTTTCTGCGGAATAAGGAGCATACCAATCCAAGCACCATTCTTCCACATTTCCATGCATATCATAAAGCCCGAATGTATTAGGAGGAGTCTGGGCTACTTTTAAAGATACCGGATCAAAGTCACGAACCACTTTTTGATTCCGATGATAAACTGCAGGTAACCCGTCTCCTGTAGAAAATAGTGTGTATGTGCCTGCCCGACAAGCATATTCCCATTCCGCTTCTGTTGGCAAACGATAGTTTTTGCCTTCTTTCCGGCTAAGCCATTCACAAAAGGCAACAGCATCGGAATAACTTACATTGACGACTGCTTCATCATCTTCCAGCGAAACACCGTTTTTTCCTCGTAATGCCCGATGTTCCGGACGGAATGACTCATATTGCGCATTCGTTATTTCAGTGATTCCCATACGAAACGGGCGAGAGATTATTACCTGATGGATAGGAGCCTCATCAAAATCTTCGCCTAATCCGTCACTTCCCATATAAAAACTTCCGGCAGGTATTTCAGCCATCGGAATAAAAGACTTGGAAACTCCTTGAGAATGTATTGGCAAACAAAAGGTTATAGCCAATAAAAAAAACTTGTTTTTCATATTTTAATCCCGTTTATATATAATACAATCAACCTATATACAAAAGGACAGCCTCATCTGATTATTTTCTATTCATTAGTGTTGAAAGCAAAAAAAAGAATCGAAAATTAGGCTTTGATAATTATCTTATTATATATTTGCAACGAAATGAAAAACTACAGAACCTCAAAATAATGAAAATATCTTTTTCTAAACAGACTAAAGAACGGGCTTTCAAACAACTTTATGAGGAGTATTATGCCCCATTTTGTTTGTATGCAAAAAGGTTTGTTGATGATAAAGAAACACGTGAAGACATCGTTTCGGATGTATTCACCTCATTATGGGATAAACTGGATACTGATTCTTTTGATCTTCAATCGAACACCGCATTAGCTTACATCAAAATGTGCGTAAAAAATAGCTGCCTGAATTTCCTGAAACATCAGGAATATGAATGGAGCTATGCGGAAAATATACAGAAGAAAGCTCCTGTCTATGAAACAGAACCGGATAGTATATATACTCTTGATGAGCTATACAGAATGTTGTATGAGACATTAAACAAACTTCCCGAAAACTATCGAACGGTCTTTATTAAAAGTTTCTTTGAAGGCAAAACTCATACAGAGATTGCAGAAGAGATGAATCTTAGCGTGAAGTCTATCAATCGATATAAACAAAAAACGATGGAACTTTTACGTAATGAATTAAAGGAGTATATGCCACTATTACTCTTGTTATTTCTTCGTGCATAATCTACATCCTCATGTTCTCTTCCTGGTATATGCCTTTCTTTTGAAAAACAGTCGTACTCTATATATGTATTAGTCCTGTTGTTTATATCACTCTGCTTAACAGGGAAAACGCATTATAAATCATGTAAAATAAGTTCCCATAAGAATTCATTATCCCACCCTGCTATTAATCTTTTTCTATTGATTGGTATCTCTCTTTTGTTGTTTCTTAATGTAGCCAATGCAATTTTCGCCAGTACGGAGAAGTTTAATGCTGATATATTTCTTCTTCTGGTATTATCTTCATGGAAATTGACATCTAGCTGCCAATGTAGATTATTCTCAATTTCCCAGTGTTCTCTACTATTTTTAAGTATCTTCTGCGCATCAGGTTCCAAGGAAAATATAAAACATCTTTTTTCCACTGTAGTGCCTTTGTTTGTATTTCTGGTATTCTCTATATATCCGAAAGACTGTATATTTTTCCACTTCTTTCTAATATCTGCTCCCAGAAAACCAGGATCGTTGCAGCAATAGCAGATTCTCGACTCATTCCTGCCATGTCCTTCTTCATGCGTCTCATATTTGTCAAATCGTACTGTTGTACCTTTTGATACAATACTTTCTGTTACTGACAGTACTATTTCCTTTAATTTCGGTTGATTATCTTTCACTATAAAAATGTAGTCACCTTCTCCCTTTATGACTTTCTCTGCAATTGTACGCTGGCATCCTAAAGCGTCAATTGTAATAATACAATCTTTTATACACAACATATCTAATAATTCAGGAATGACAACTATCTCATTTTCCTTTTCTTGTGTACATAACTGTCCAAGGGAGATTCCCAGTTCTGTTGCAAATGCACTGATGACATGCAATTTGTACTTTCCCGTATTCGAATCAGGAAGCACTCCTTGTTTACGATGACGCTTGTCCTGTTCGGATTCATAGGCTCCTCGTATGGTTTTACCATCAATGGCTATATGCCCCGAATAACATTTGAGAATGCTTTGGACCCATTGCCTATAAGATTCTTCAAATTTTAAAGGATCTAATGCCGAGAAAAAGCGATTAAATGTATCATGGGAAGGGATACCATTAAAATTGGAAAGCTTGGCTGCAAAAAAAAGATTCTTTACTTTTACCAAAGTCTTCTATTGAATTCCAAGTATCAGCGCCACATATAACAGCAGAAATTGCAATAAGAACAATGGTACTGGCCTGATGTTTTTTACAACGGTCTATCCGGTTATCTATCAATATTAATGAATCAGCAAATTCATGTAGGTTGCTGATCTCAATCTTTCTTTTAGTTTCTTGCTTCATTTTAATTGTGATTTATAATCACGTAAATGTACTCAAATAATATTGTAAATGAAAGATAAATATCTTATTAATAAGATGAAAAGACAATATTGGTGTAAGATAAATGTATAAAAGATTAAGGAAAGAGTATAATGCGTTTTCCCTGCAGGATACCGGTATACTTAATTCTTCACGGCCGTGGTAGCTTCTTCCCACAGCCGTGACGAGTTCCTACCACGGCCGTGGGAAGATCTTGTCACGGCCGTGGGAAATTAATGATACCGGTACTTTAATGGAACAATACCGGTATCCCAACGCAACTATAGTGGCTTCTCTTCTTATACCTCCTTACTTAATCAGCTTGCAAACAAGCTACTTGACAAGAAAGCAAGGCTGATAATAAAAAAAACACCAATCACGATGTATTACCTGAACACAAGATAGATTATACACAGAAACAGCCCTCGCGCGGAGAATAACTCCGTAGCGAGGGCTGTTTTTTCAACAAATAAATACTTAATCTATTTCATCTGTCAGCACAAACTTGACAATCTTGGTTATACCTACCTTTGATTTAGCTATGTAAATCGCCTGCACCTTATCTATATGTTCAAGTTCACAAACGGCTTTCGTTTTTCCGGCATCTATTCCTCCTATACAAGTGCTCTTTTCAACCCCTTCATAAAGTACATAGATTTCCACACGAGAGTCTGTAGCCTCTATCTCTAAAACAATATGATTATAAACGGAAAGATCCACATTTTTTGTGTTTTTCCAGCCGTACTGTCCGTAAGCATGGTCATAAGTAATCGTCTGTGTTTCGCTGTCTCCTCTGGAGAAATACCCATACGTCCGAGGGAAAAGTTGAATAGGCTCTTCTTTTGCGTTCGCCGCTATTGCGGCGAACAGACAAAACATAAGTAAGAAACTTTTCATTCGTATTCTCATATTATCCTTTTTATTATAATTCTATTGGCACTAGCGGAACCAAACGCATATTGGCAAGTCCCATTTCAAAGTCTGTAATATTCACACAATTCCATTGAGGATCTGCAGTCTGACCATTTTTATACATGAAATTACCATTAGAGAAAGTAAACAATGACGTATAAGTTATAGCATATTTGCTCAACCAGGCTCCCAGTGTCATTGTTTCCGATTCACCTGCCGTATCCAATATGAAGTCTGTGAATCTATAAGTAAAGGTATGCCATTCTCCATTAAAGTCAAATGGTTTGTCCACTCTCCACGGAGCAATATTAATATTACGGGTTCCATTCAATCCACCTCCGTCTTTATTCACACGCCAGGCCAACATTCCGCTTATCCATGGGGTAGGCATATACATATCGACCTGCATTGCAATATCTTTAATCAGAGTTTCTCTGGTTATCTCAATATCCGTTTTCTCCAATAGCTTTTCCAATTGACTCCTTGTCGAGAATCTCAAGTAAGCCCCATGGTTACTGGTACTTACCGGAACAGAACTACTCTTAAAGTAAATAAAGTAATCGGGATTCACCGGATGAGTATCATTTGCCGGACGGTTATCTGGGCTATACAATGCTGATTTATTATACGCCATAGGACTCCCTGACGGACTACCCAGTTTCAACTCTTCATCCGTGAACTCCTGCAAGAACACTCCCTGTTTGTAGAACATGACAATTCCTTTCACTTCAACATCAGCACCTTCGCTCTCTATACGAATATATCCTGCCTTATCTCCCACACCTTCCGGCACAAGTACATCCATGGAAGTCGCATCCGATGAGGCATTCTGAACGAGACCTTCCTTTTCACCTGTGGAAGAAGGGAAAAAGACTTTCGCCTTATCGTACAGATTGACACCTGTAAGCCGGATCACATTACCGGGTTTAGGCATCGTATATGAAATTTCCGTCACACTGGGAACAAAACCTAAAAGAGTAAATTCCCGGCTAACACCAATTTCATCATACGCATTGACAACAGTCAGTTCTCCGTCGCCCACTGTAAAATCTTCCGTATCTACCGGTACAGTGAAAGTGATACGATTGCTTTCTATCGTTGTCGGCTCTATTTCCTGGTTGTTAAAAGACAGTTTTTGAAAAGTGGCAAAGTATTTTCCTTCAATGACCACCACCGAGTTGCGCCCGGCTTCCGTAATGGCATTACCATTTGCGTCTGTAATTCGGTTGATTTCTACCTGCTTGCCCGCAATAACACAATCCAGCGTGCGATCATCATAAGCCGTCACAAGGCGCATTTTATTCCGGCTGTCCGGATTCTCGACAGCATTCCCGAAAGGCAAAGTTTCCGGAATAGTCACAATCAGGAAGGCATCGTTCTTTTCTTCGGCAGGAATACCGGCCAAATCAACAGAAGTACCATTAATATACAGTTCATTGGCTGTTTTCAGTCCGTTACCCTCAATACGTATCTTACCACCTATCGGCACTTCTTGCACGGCTTCCCACGTTCTTCCGTCATTTTCTGTCAGCGAAAAACCGGTCACAGTAATTTGCCTGCCAAAGAATTGAAAATCTTCGGCCGTACAAGTAGCGGCTCCCGCTTTATTCACTACCCGGATCAAGTTGACGTTCACCTCTTTAATCTCTCCCTCATCTACAGGAATGTCCGGAATAACAAGCTCTATCGCATTGTCTTCTGCATGAAAAGCAGAAATGAGCCCACCATTGATATAGACGGCAATCGTCTGCGCCATGTTAGTACCCTCAATACGCAAAGGGGTACCAATCCGAATTTTACTTTCTGCTCCAGGAATAATCCATTCTTCAATGTCTTCATCCCAAACACATACTTTTACAATGGTAGGAGGCAGCAAATTATCTACCGTTTCATTGTCATCGCTGCAAGAAAATAATCCCATTACAAAGGTTATTATCAGGCAAGCAATTATTCCCGATTGTATAGATTTAAAAGTTTTCATATCTAATCTGTTTCATGTTTATATTTTATTCTTCCGGAGTCACATAGGGAACCAAACGCAAGTTAGTGATGAACATACGGAAATCCGCTCCCTCTTTCATGGTCAATCCGGCCGACAGGACATCGAAGTTGAGGATAGTGAACAGTGAATGCACACCGCTCGCACTCCAAGCATCAATCGCCTCGCCCAAGTTGGCATACTTGGTATGTATCTCGAAAGTAAGCGTCTTCCAGCTGCCGTTAAATGCGTATGGCTTATTGTTAGTCCACGAAGCCACATTCCATGCACTTTCACCATTACCCTTTCCTCCATTCTTGTTCATGCGCCAGCCTACCACGCCGGTGCTCCAATCATGATTCATATAGATGTCCGCCTGCAAAGCCACCTTGCGGGCATCCGTTTCTCTGGCCCATTCTCCGTCGCTGTTGTCTATCAGATACTGTAATTGCATTCCTGTATTGAAACGGAAATAACCGAAAGGCGAATTATTATCGCTCACCACCGGAAGAGTGGCCGGAGCAGTTTCGGGTATACTGAAGATATAGGCTCTGGCACCTGCGGGTACTTGCGGCGCATCTGCCGCGTTGATTGAGTAATAGGCGCATTTCTGCGGAGAGATGACACTTCCGGACACACCATAGTTCAAAGCTGTGGTTCCTTCATGATCGTGCACAAACATTGCTTTGTCGTAGAACATATAATTGGGAGTGTAATAGTTCTCACCCAATTCTGCCATCTCCACCCGGAGGGAACCACTCCGTTCGCCCACTCCATCAGGCACCTTGACAGTTATCCGCGTTCCATCTTCGGACACTACCATATCTCCAGTGCCATCGATATAGGGAACCTGCACTTCATTGCCGTCATTGCCTGGAAAGTAAACGGCTGATGCACCATTGAGGTACTTCCCTATAAGGGTGATGTGATCGCCCGGATGGGGCAACGTGTATGACACGTCTGTAATGCCGGGCATCTTGTTCACATCTTTAAAGATGAAACGGTATACTCCTTCACCGTGGGAAGTCACCACCCTGAGGGTATTTTTCACTGATTCATCTTCTATCTCATGTGCCATCGGAACACTGGAGGGTACTTTAAACGTGAGATGGGAGTCACTCATGTAAGTAGAGTTGTATTCCGTCACCTGCAAACCGTTGCAATAAATAGCTTGCAAACCACTAAAGCCACTACCGTCCACCCGAATCCAGGTTCCGGTATAAACAGAGGTAATCTGTTTGGCTTCTTCACCAAGCATATTACTCCACACACTGTATATGCGGACATCATCGTCGTCGTCAGAACAAGAAAATACGCTAAACAACGAGAACAGCAATAAAGTGCTCAAACACAAATTCGTTAATATCTTATCTGTTATCTTCATAGTAGTCATCTTATTTGTTAAAATCATAAGCAACAGGTGCTGTATTTAATAACGGGTCACGGGTACTTTCCACTTCCGGATAAGAAAATGCCCATACATTATCATCAGAGGTATTCGAATGTACGTAATCTCCTTCCGCCAACGGAGTATGAGTAGCTCGTACCGCCAGTTTGGCTCCGTCGGACTGGCGGGGACTGTCAGAACTAAATGCCGCCTGAAGAGTGTTCTTGTTTATCGTATAATAGTAAGCATACCATCTGTTGCTGTCCCATTCGTCACTGCGCACCTGTTCTCCTTCATCACCTTCGGTCATAATAACCAACTCGTTATTGATAAAATCGGTCACCCACTTTGTGTCGTAAAGCGAACGGCGTACCAGCGTAGGCCACCAAAGGCCTTCCATAAAGAACTCTACACGAAACTCTCTCAACAAATCATTACGGGTGAGATAGTTGGTGTCATAGTAGGTCAGTTCGCCACTCTCTATCTCCATCTTGTAGCCGCGTTTCCGGACATCGTCGTAATATTTCAAGGCATCCCGGTCGGTCAGCTCATCACTGGTGCCCATGCAAGCCTCCACGTACAACAAGTACACTTCTGCAAGGCGCAACATCGGTGTGCAGAAACCGGAGTTCCCGGCAATAGCGATATTATTCGTGTCTTCAGCACTACCCACTACCTGTTTCTTGAAGGCAACTTTTCTGTTCGTTTCTAATCCGGCAGCTTTCTGTCCGCCTTTATATCCGGCAGCCCAACCACCATCCACCAAATGTGTACCGATATAGTCATAGAACTCTCCCGGACAAAGCACATTACCACGCAGACGGGAACGTCCGCCGGAATTAATCAGCATACGCAAGCAGTCGTAAGATACATAAGAGGAGTTATAGGCACTCAAACCGTTCAGCAATTCTGTGTAAGAGCACAAACCGCTTCCGTTGCTGTTACCCATTCCGTAGGAGTCGACACCTTGCAGCGGTTGCAAAGCAAACAATACCTCTTTGCAATTATTGTTCTGTACCCGGAAGATTTCTTCATATTCTTCCATCAATCCATATCTGTTCTGAGCAAGAATCACTTCTCCGGCAGCCTCCTTGGCCAAATCATAAAGAATGTCAGCCAAGTCGTGAGAACCGCTGGCTTCATAATAATCCATAGTAGCCTGTGTACAGTGTCCGCCACGCGCATACGCTGCCAGCGTTACATAATAGCGTGCCAGTAGTCCCAAAGCCGAATAGCGAGTCACACGACCGTCCGCGTCGGCAAGCGGCAACCACTCCGCAGCGTACTCCAAGTCGCGGATACCGTAGCGAATCACATCCTCGAAGCGTGTGGGAGCCATATTGAAAGCTTCCGTATGAGCAATTGGATTCTCCATAATGGGCACATCGTGCCAGTAAGAAGCCAAATAGTAATAAGCCGCCGCCCGCATGAAACGTGCTTCTCCCTCGCAAGCATTCGCTTGTGCTTCACTGAAATGTTGGCGTCCCTGTGGTGCATAATCGTTAATGATGTAGTCTGCCTGCGTAACAACAATGTAAAGTGAATTCCACGCATCGGCAAGTCCGGGTGTATTGGGTTTGTCGGTAAAGAGGCAATAAGGAGCATAACCTGTCTCGTTGTTGTTGTCACCATAGATATTGTTTCCGCGTGCATCTCCCATCGCAAACAGACGGGTACTGTGAAAACCAAACCAAGGTTTCATATAAAGATAAGCTGTTGCCAAACGCAGCTCGTCATAAGTAGTAAAGGATTTGTCCATTTCTTTTTGGTTGGTGGCACTTACTTGCAAGAAGTCATTGCAGGAAGTGAGGCTTGCCATCGCAACCATTCCACAAACCACTGATAATATAATATTCTTTTTCATGGAAGTTTTCTATTTAAAAGGTTAAATCAATACCAAATGTATAAATACGGGGAGAAGGACAACGTCCCGTATCCACTCCGTACATCAGCATACTCTGACCGGAATAAGAATATTGCGCCTGTGTAGAGCCAATCTCCGGATCGTAACCGTCATAGCCTGTGAATGTATATACATTTTTTATATTCGCATAAATGCGCGCATTCTCTATCTTCAGTTTTTTCAACCAGTTCTTCGGTAACGTATATCCCAAAGCGATATTCTGTATACGCAAGAAAGAAGCATCCTCCACATAACGGCTACTGATACGGTCGTTATCATTGGCATCATTAACAGACATACGGCACAAACCGTTAGAGCCGGGCAATATATACATATTCCAGACATCGGTATTATCCGAATTTCCATCAAGGTATCCCAAACGGGCATGGTTGGCAACGGACGCGTGTACATTACCACTCGAATTGGGGTTAGTAATACGACGGGACAAATAGTTCATCGCTTTGTTTCCATACGAACCATATAAGAATATAGTCAAATCGAAATTCTTATAATTAAAGGTATTATTAATGCCATAGGTAAATTTAGGCAACGGACTTCCCAAGAATGTCTGATCTTTTTCGTCAATCACTCCGTCATTATTCAGATCCTCAAAAATATAATCGCCAATATAAATTTGTTTGATAAGGCTACCTTTATCCGTACCCGAGTTAACCACCTGTTCACCTACCCGCAATACTGGAGTAGCAATCTTTACCGTGCTAGTTCCATCACCATTATCTATCAAATAATCGGAAGCGCTATTGATGCGGCCGATTGCCTTATAGCCATAGAACTGGCTGACAGGCTTTCCGACTGCAGTGCGGGTAATCACTTCCGTCTGACCACTATTTTGATAAGTCTTGTCGATAAAGGCATTCTCTGTATTCATACTTGCTACCTTGTTACGGTTCAAACTGAATGTAACATTTGTACGCCACTGAAAATCCCTATTGGATATATTTACCGTGTTCAATGTAAATTCAAAACCTTTATTCTCCATGGAGCCTATATTTGCCCATTGAGCTGTTGCAGCACCATTACCCGTAGTTCCCATATATCCCGGATAATCTTGTTGCAACAAGAGGTTTCTTGTCTTTTTGATATATGCATCCAGAATAAACTCGACACGGTTATTAAAAAAGTTCAAGTCAATACCTGCATTCCAGGAACGGGTACTCTCCCATGTCAAATCGGGATTAGCAATATTGGCGGTCTGCAAACTCGTCCCCCAGATAGACTGCACATACGTTCCCATCCGTTGGTAAGCAAATGCACTGACATTGGAATTACCGACTTCACCATAACTCAAACGCAACTTGAAGTTATTAACCACATCTTTCAGCGGACGCCAGAATGACTCTTCGGAAAGACGCCATGCCACAGCTACTGATGGGAATGTCCCCCACTGATTTCCTTTGGCAAAACGGGATGTTCCGTCGCGCCGTACCGTAGCCGTTAACTGGTAACGGTTGTCGTAACTATAAAACAGACGACTGAAATAAGAGAGGTACGTTGTCTTGCTTGCCCTTCCACTATTGGTGGCATACGCAGCATCACCCGCATCCAAGTCTGTCAGCAGATTATCACCATGTGTACGTTTTCCCTGAAGATAATCTGAACTTCTGGAAGTCATCTCATGTCCTAACATCAAACTCGTCTTGTGCTTACGTTTGAACGTCTTCTCCATCGTCACTACATTCTTCCATCCCCAGTAAAGCCCGTAGTTTTTGGAGTGTTCATTAGTAGGATAAGGATTCTTTGAGTATCCCAATTCATATTGGGGAAGGAAATATTGATAATTATCAATATTGCCATCTGCCGTAAAATCAGTACGGTAAGTCAGCCATTTCCATGGATTGATTTTCATGAAAAGATTGGCACGAGCACCTCCCTTTTCATTATTACGCTGTGTTAATGCCGCCAACGCCACCGGATTACTGTAATTGCTTAAATTCTGCTGGTCGTCCTCTTCCGGTCCGGAAAAGTTACCATTCTTATCACGTACGGGAACATCCGGTGCCTGATAAAGTGCATTGGGAATGATAGACCAGCTAGCCATGCCTGTACCTTGCTTGGTATAAGAAACATTCACCGTACCTCCGAAACGAACCTTAGGAGTAACCTGTATCTCTGTTCCCATACGGAAGGTGTAACGCTCAAAATCCGAACCGATGCAAATACCGTCCTGCCCCAAATATCCGCCGGACAGATTATAGCTGACCGTTTTTGTACCGCCACGAATTGACAGATTATAGTTCTGCAACAGAGCATTGCGGAATATCTCATCCTGCCAGTTAGTACCGTCACCTAAAGTTTCAGGATGACTAAACGCATCTTTCACCCTGCTGGCATTTATAAGAGCATATAGTTCATTATAATGACGGGCATAGTCACGCAAATTCATCATGTCGATTGTTTTCGGTATTTCCTGATTTCCCACAGAGGCTTGGAAGTTAATTCGAGGCTTGCCTGTTACACCAGCTTTCATCGTAATCAATATGACCCCATTAGCCGCCTGTGCACCATAAATGGCAGTAGCCGAAGCATCTTTCAAGATCTCAATGCTTTCAATATCAGCTGGATTAATACCTGCCATAGCATTACTTGTATTTGAGCCTGTTTCACCGGAGATAATAACTCCGTCTACTACATAAATAGGTTCATTGGTACTGTTTAATGAATTCACACCACGAATCTGAATAGATGTACCTCCACCCGGAACACCGGAATTCTGCGTCATCTGCAATCCTGCCGCACGTCCTTGCAACGCCTGGTCAATGGTAGAAGCCATTGATTCTTCTATGGACTTGGCATTGATGGAAACGACCGATCCTGTCAAGTCCGAACGTTTCATAGAGCCGTATCCTACAGCTACCACCTCGTCCAACATATTCTCATCATTCTCCATCGTGATATCCAGCTTACCGCCTTTCGTCACTTTCCGTTGAATGGTCTTCATTCCGATATATGAGAATACAAGGGTAGAACCTGATGCTATATTTAGTGTATAAATACCATTCACATCAGTAGTAGCACCTTTACTGGTACCTTTCACTTGAATACTAACACCTATCAAAGGCTCTCCGGCATCATCAACCACTTTACCGGTAACAGTAATGTCTCCTTCAGAGACAGCATGTGGAAGAGGAGAAAATGCACCTCCGGTCGCATAAACAGGAGTGACTGCAAAAACCATAATAACCGAACATAATCCGGCTAGCAGCACACATCTTGAAAAATAATTGTTCTTCATATATATTACATTTATAAAATATTGCTTTATAATTTCACACCCATATTTAGCAAATGTCCGACACAAAAGTATGAACTTACATTCTACTACACTATTTGAAATGTAACATCAAGTTGCACATACGTTTATTCGCTTTTTAAATACGTTTCAATTTGTTTTGAATTTGAAATAAACAGTGGTAACACTCATTTTTGGTAATACTAATTCGACAAATGGATCAGTGTTTTTCAGCTCCTGATACCAACTTTCTTTTTGAGTATCAGTCTGTATTACTTTCCTTATGGAGGATACCTCCTTACTGCCAATATTCTCCAACCTGACCGTTTTCTCCTCCTGTTCGGAGTAATTGACTAAAACGACAGCTATCTGATATTCATCAGGGTCTTGAAAAGCAACTACCTCCACCTCTTTTAGTTCATAATCCACTCCGATCCGCCGCCAACCCGGCTTGACGTACTTTGTAAAGTGCTTAAGCCCATAGAACTCACTCCTTACCACATAGCCTTTTTCCGTCGTCCAGCGGGAACTACTCCAAGGCCACTCGACAGCGATACAACCGTCACCCCCTTTTTTTAATTCATCAGCATCTGCATATCCCCATAATAGTGCCCAGTGCAAATAAACAGTGGCATTTGCATAACGGAAGGAGTTTGATATAAAATGTGCAATATTCACAGCATCTTCGGGAACAGAAGGATGATAAGAACAGTTCTCCGTCATCATAATTGATTTGTTGCCAACTTGCCGGGCTATGTTTTGAAATTCAGTTTTAAAAGCATGGGCGGAAGAATAACGGTCGTTATCTTTATAATCGGAAGTCTTACCACCATGATAACAATGGAAAGCAGCAGCATCCAATAGGTCAGGATTCAAGTCTCTGTAATAGTTACTAAAAGTACCATAGCCAATTCCAAGCACTTCCGGGCCGATTAACTTGGGACGGTCAGACACCTCTTTGAATGCTTCATAAATGGCTTCCAATGCTTTCCCGTAATTCGCTTTTTGGGAGTCGTCGATACCGTAGCCTAAGCGGATTTTGGTTCCTGCACTGTTATCCCCATCCGGCTCATTCATCATGCTCAAGTAATCCGGTGACATATCTGCTTCCTGATAAGCTTTTAATGTCATGCGACACCATTCACCAAATTCTTTATACATGTACTTCCCTTCATTATTTCTTTTAAGTGTCGCTCCCTTTTCTTTCGGCCTATCTATCAAATCGGGTGCTACCAGCCAATTAGACATCATTACAGAGAAATTGCTACGCCCCAGTCTTTGAGTTGCTGCATCCATTATCTCTTTTTGCTGTTTAAGAATATCGGGATTCTCACCCGATATCTTCTTTTCGTACCAGTTTCCTATACGAATCATGGAAATCTCCAAATCTTTGAAAATCAAATCAAACAAATCTTTCTTATTGGGGTGTTGACAATACCAATTCTCATAATTGGCTATCCCGCCGCCAATCCCTTCCACTGTCTGATATTGATCGGAAGAATTTAATTGAATAACCGTTGCATTATCAGTATGATCCCCATCTTGGATCGTACCAGATTCCGTATTTTCCTCTGACGATGAACTCTCTTCCGAGCATCCAGATAAACCGATTACCAATAAAGTAATCCATAAAAGCCTGTTCATACAACTTTGTGTTTTCATGCATTCATTATTAAAATATAGGAAAAGGAGTCAAGAGTAAAATACAAGATTGTACTTTTGCATCTGTCGATTCTTTAGATCGCCCTCAACCAGCACAAAATTACAATCTTGTATTTCAAAACGTTTGGTAAAATGTAACGTAAAGTTAGTTATATGTATAACGCAGTTTTAAATTTGTATCATTCGCCTTTATTTCTGATAGACGCAGCATATTCCGAAGGAGATACTCCATAGAACTTCTTAAAAACAGTCGCAAAATTAGCCTGACTATCAAAGCCTACCGCATCCGCTATTTCTGAAATATTCAGCTTCCCTTCCTGAAGTAGTGCTGCCGCTTTCTTCATCCGTAGATTCCGGATAAAGACAGATGTTGAAACTCCTGTAATATCTTTCATTTTACGATGAAGCTGTACACGACTCAATCCGACTTCCCTGGCAAGCATTTCTACATTGAATTCCGAATCATCCAGAAACTTATTCATCACATTCATAACCCGTTCCATCAATCGTTCATCTCCGGATTTATTTTCAGCAATTTCAATCTTTCCCACCTGATCCCTGACACCAGAGAACTTTCCTTTCAATAACAATCTTGTCTCAATCAGATTCTTGATATGTACTCTCAACTCTTCAACGACAAACGGTTTTCCTAAATATGCATCCGCACCTTTACTTAATCCTTCAATACGGTCTTTATATTCCGCTTTTGAAGTCAACAGGATAAACGGTATATGACTCACATTCGGATTGTTGCGAATCGTTTTCAAAAGTGAGATACCATCCATTTCAGGCATCACGACATCAGAAATTATAAGATCCGGTTGTTGTTTCAGAATGGTTTGCAAACCCTCTTTCCCGTTACGGCAAATGTATACCTTGTATTGCAAGCTCAATTCCGCCTCCAGGAAACGAAGAATCTCGTCGTCGTCATCTACGATCACAATCCTATAATTCGCTTTATGGTTTCTTGTCTTAGCCGTTTCTTCTTCACTTTCTTGAGAAAGCCCCAAGACAGAAGGGACTCTTGAGGTAGTTTTGTTTTCCGCATCCACCCATTCGGATTTCTTCAAATGATCTTTCCCATAAGGAATATGAATAATGAAACGACTTCCTTGTGCATCTTGCCGGTTACAAGCATTGATAGTGCCGTGATGCAATTTAACTATCATCCGGCACAGATTCAGTCCTATACCAAAACCGATACTTCCATTGAAACCATTGGAAGGTGCCTGATAAAAACGTTCGAATATCTTTTCCAGTTTATTGGCGTCAATGCCGGATCCGCTGTCAATCACTTCAATCTCAATAAAATGCTGCAAATCTCCAACAGTAAGTTCATTCACCTTCTCGCGCAGGCTGATTTTTATTTCACCTCCATCCGGCGTATATTTAAAAGCATTCGACAGCAGGTTTACCAATACTTTATCAAAATTATTAGGATCAATCCACGCCGGAAGCTCCTCCTGTTCATAATCAAAACACAAGTTTATGTTCCTTTTCTCCGCCTGATAAGTAAATAAAGAGATTAATTCTTTGATATAATCCACCATGTCCGTTTCAACGCAATGAATATTCAATTGCCCTTTTTCAATTTTACGCATATCAAGCAACTGATTCATCAGATTAATAATACGATTCGCATTCTTCTGCATCAGACGCAGCATCTTCATCGTATCGGCATCATAGTCTCTCTTTAACAAATTCTCCAACGGACTCACAATCAAAGTCATTGGAGAGCGAATCTCATGCGAGAGATTGATAAAAAGTTTGATTCTCTCTTCATTCATTTCTTTCTGGTGCCGGCGACGAACACTCAAATAAATCTGGAATGCAACAGCAAGCAATATCAACGCATAGCAGACATAAGCCAGAGACGAACGCCACCACGGTGCCGCAATATCAATCCGTATCACCTTCACAGGGGTATACTGCCCGTTCTCACAGGCACGTATTTCAAATGTATACTTACCGGAATTTAAATGATTGTATGTAATCTGATTGATTCCCAATTGAGTAGAGGTCCAGTTCTTTTCATACTCTCTGATACGATATTCATAGAAAATATTTCCAGAATTACGATAATCCAATGTGGAAAACTCAAGCGTAAACGTGTTGTCTTCATAAGCCAGGCTGATTTTGTCGGCACGTGTTACAAAAGTGTCCAAAATGGGTTTTCCACCGGATTTACTTTTAGCGGTCACTGCTTCTCCTCCCAAATAAAGATTGGATAATATCACAGTCGACTTCCCTTTTTGCGCAGTGACGCTATCCGGATGAAAAGTCGTTATTCCCTTCACACCTCCCAAATAGATAAGGCCATTCATTGACTGGTAGCTGGCACCAATAGTATACTCATTATCCACCAATCCACGTTCGGAATAATAGGAAGCAATCTTATTCTCTGCGACTTTTATCAGGTTAATGCCTTTCAGGGTACTACACCAGATATTCCCCCTCTCATCTTCTGCCAACCCATATACAAAATTATTAGAAAGTCCGTCTTCTTCATCATAGTAATGAAATTCTTTTGTTCCGGGATGATAGCACATAAGTCCCTTATTCGTTCCCGCCCAAATATTTCCACGTACGTCTTCCAATAATGAGTAAGTGATGAAATTACCCAACGATTGACTCAATACAGGGGTAAATTTTTCCGTTACAGGATCGAAATAATCCACTCCATTACAGTGCCCTATCCACAATCTTTCCCGGGAATCAAGAAGTAGAGTATAAATCCAATTGTTCCTTAACCCACCGGAGGAACTTTGATATTCCGTGACTGTTTGAGTGGGCAGGTGATATCGTATGAATCCGGAACCGAATAAAGAAAGATATAGGTTCCCTTTATCATCACCTGTGATCTTCTTTATATCCTTCAATTTAATTTCCGGTAACATAAAACGTACGTTCCCTTTGGCATCCTGCATATAAAGCCCGGAATAATAGCCTCCAAACCACAAATTACCACTATAATCCTTATAGATGGATGAAACCGTTTTACCTGAAAACAAATGATCGGTTATATTTCCTTCCGAAGTAATTTTAAACACTCCTTCGCCTTCCACACCGCTAACGATATGTCCATCATCATCTTTATACAAGGCAGTTATCACACCAGCCTGCGGATATTCACGGGTAGGAACACTCCAAAAATGGAAAGGTGTAGATTCTTTAGACACCATAACCATTCCTCTATGATAACATCCTATCCATAAGTTTTGGTTATGATCTTCATAAATAGCACGTATTTTAGCATTATCGACATCAATAAAAGGGAGAGTGATCACCTCGGAACGGAGTTCTTTCAAATCGGGTTGAATAACCTTCAGTCCTTTGCCAAAGGTTGCCAAATAACGTGTCCCTTTTTGACTTACGAGTATGGAACGTGCCGGCAGCCACGATTCATTATGTTCTATTTTGGTAAAGCGGTCATTCTCTCTATCATAATAATAAGCAGTAGTACCCGTGGAAAGGAGAAAATTTCCCGAATGGTCCTCGGCCATTCCGGAAATTGTAGAACCGCCATCTAAAACTGCCCGTGTGTATATCTTACTCGTTCGTGTAGAAGGATCATATCGAAGTAAACCGGTACCGTTTACTCCAATCCAGATGCTCCCATGACGGTCTTCATATATGACTCCATAATGAGCATGTTCGGATACATCAGGAATATCTGTCATTTGCTCACCTGTTCCTGTATCTTTCCGAATACGGAATATTCCTCTTCCGGAAGATCCAACCCATATTTCGCCCGAACGCAATTGAGTGATACACATGATATGGAAAGATGAGCTTTCTTCAAACTTAATTGTCCGAAATGCATTTTCTTCCGGAACATAATATTGTAATCCGCCAATACCTCCCACCCATAACGTGCCTTCATTATCGAGCATCAAGGCTTTTACAGAGTTATCGGATAACGAGGTGCTATCCTTGGGATTATTATAATAATGAGTAAATTGTATGCCATTGAATTTATTAAGGCCATAATCTGTCCCGATCCAGATAAACCCATCTTTATCCTGGCAAATGGAAGTAATCAGATCGCAAGTTAATTGTTTGGAATCATAGAACAATGTATTCTCGGCGACCACCTGTACAATTCCCCCAAAAAATACAATCATCAACAGTAATAGTCTTTTCATAGCAAACAGTCCTTTCTTTATGCAAAGAAAGTAATTCTTTTCAAAATCGGACTATTTAATTCGTTTCATTTGTTTTTAAATTTAGTCCCCTTTGCACCAAAAGAAGAATGAAACATATACAAAAACTATTGAAACACTGATTTTTTATCTCTCCGAAAAGATATCCTAACTTTGCCAATAGAAAATAAATCAGCTATTAACCTCTAAAAGAAAATAACATGAAAAAGTATTTAGTAGCAGCATTAGTTGCATGTCTGGGAATCTTAAGTGTCAATGCACAAGTAGACAAGACTATCGAAGTCAGTCAATGCGAAGCCAATAATAAACTGACAGTAGAAGGGCAGACCTTAATTTCCACCGGTTATGGAAACTTGGTATTTCCTGAAAATGATTACACTAATTACACCGGAATAAACTTTGAAGCGACCAACTTCGAAAAATTAGATGAAAATGCCACAAATGCCATCTGTTCATTAAAAATAGAATATACCCAAGATGGTGAAACGGTAAAAGTTTCTATGGGATTTTATACCCAAGGCAAGAAGAAGGTGCAATTCAGTGCTTTTAAAGATGAAAAAGCCGGTAAAATTGCAATTGATCCAAGTTCTATTACCAAAGTTTCCATTGGGATGGGAAAAAACAAAAAAGTAGATATCAATAATATAGTTTTAGTTGCTAAAAAGTAACATAGATCAGTATATCTGCTAGTTGCTTAAATAATAACTGCCGGTGCTTGTAAAAAGAAGCCGGCAGTTATTATTTTATCCTGTGGAACATACACCATATATATTAGTAACATTAATATGGAAAGAAGTTACTTCCAAGGTAGATTTCAGAAACAGTTTTTTTGCCTTTTGTATTGGGAAATGAGCTACCTTTGCTACAAATCCATACAATATGAACAGAAACACTTTTTTTGTATTATTCCTATTAATAAGCAACCTTGTTTCAGGACAGGATCTGAAACTGTGGTATAGTCAACCTGCACAAAATTGGTCGGAAGCTCTCCCTATTGGTAACTCCCGTCTTGGAGCCATGGTATATGGCGGAATCGAACGCGAAGAATTACAACTCAACGAAGAAACATTTTGGGCAGGTTCTCCATACAATAATAATAACCCGAATGCCGTACATGTGCTACCGGTTGTACGCAAACTGATTTTTGAAGGGAGAAACAAGGAAGCGCAAAGACTCATTGACGCCAACTTCTTAATCCAGCAACACGGAATGAGCTATCTGACATTAGGTAGTCTTTACCTGGAATTTCCGGAACACCAAAACGGATCCGGCTTTTACCGCGATCTGAATCTGGAGAATGCAACGACAACTACCCGTTATCAAGTGGATGACGTCACTTATACCCGCACCACTTTTGCTTCATTTACTGATAATGTCATTATTATGCATATCAAAGCAAGTAAAGCAAACGCACTGAACTTTACTATTGCATATAACTGTCCTCTAGTACATAAGGTGAATGTTCAGAACGATCAGCTGACCGTCACCTGTCAAGGGAAAGAGCAGGAAGGTTTGAAAGCCGCACTACGGGCAGAATGTCAAATCCAGGTAAAAACGAATGGCACTCTCCGCCCGGCAGGAAATACGCTCCAAATAAATGAAGGAACAGAAGCCACCCTTTATATATCGGCAGCAACCAACTACGTAAACTACCAGGATGTCAGCGCCGATGAATCCCACCGAACCAGCGAATATCTGAAAAGAGCAATGCAAATACCTTACGAAAAAGCTCTCAAAAACCATATCGCTTATTATAAAAAACAATTTGACCGTGTACGCCTTACATTACCGGCAGGCAAAGCTTCCCAACTGGAGACTCCCAAACGAATTGAAAACTTCGGAAATGGGGAAGACATGGCAATGGCAGCTCTACTTTTCCATTATGGACGTTATCTGCTGATTTCTTCTTCGCAACCGGGTGGGCAACCGGCTAATCTGCAAGGTATATGGAATAACAGTACTCATGCACCCTGGGATAGCAAATACACCATCAATATCAATACAGAAATGAACTATTGGCCGGCAGAAGTCACTAATTTAAGTGAAACACATAGTCCGTTATTCTCTATGTTGAAAGATTTATCCGTCACAGGAGCAGAAACAGCCCGAACCATGTATGATTGTCGGGGATGGGTGGCACATCATAACACTGACTTATGGAGAATCTGTGGTGTAGTCGATTTTGCAGCAGCCGGCATGTGGCCTAGCGGCGGCGCATGGTTAGCTCAACATATCTGGCAACATTACCTCTTTACAGGAAATAAAGAGTTCCTGAAAGAGTATTATCCCATCCTGAAAGGAACAGCGCAGTTCTACATGGATTTCTTGGTAGAACATCCAGTGTATAAATGGTTGGTAGTGTCGCCTTCTGTGTCGCCGGAACACGGTCCCATCACGGCCGGTTGCACAATGGACAATCAGATTGCCTTTGATGCACTGCATAATACCTTATTGGCTTCATACATCGCAGGTGAAGCCCCCTCTTTCCAAGACTCCCTCAAACAAACACTAGAGAAGTTGCCACCTATGCAAATAGGAAAGCATAACCAACTACAAGAATGGCTTGAAGATATTGACAATCCCAAGGACGAGCACCGTCATATTTCACATTTGTACGGGCTATATCCGAGTAATCAAATTTCTCCATACTCAAATCCCGAGTTATTCCAGGCAGCAAGAAACACATTGCTTCAACGCGGTGATAAGGCTACCGGTTGGAGTATCGGCTGGAAAGTCAATTTCTGGGCACGTATGCTGGATGGAAACCATGCCTTCCAAATCATTAAAAATATGATTCAACTATTGCCCAACGATCACTTGGCTAAAGAATATCCGAACGGGCGTACCTATCCCAATATGCTGGATGCCCATCCGCCTTTCCAGATTGACGGTAATTTCGGTTATACAGCCGGAGTAGCGGAAATGTTGCTCCAAAGTCATGACGGTGCCGTACATTTATTGCCGGCATTGCCTGATGCATGGGAAGAAGGGAGTGTGAAGGGGCTGGTGGCACGTGGAAACTTTACTGTCGATATGGACTGGAAAAACAATGTGTTAAATAAAGCGATCATCCGATCGAATATAGGCAGTACGCTCCGCATCCGGTCTTATGTCCCACTAAAAGGGAAAGGCTTAAAACAAGTAAACGGGAAAGAGTGCTCAAATAGATTATTCGCCACCACTCCTATCAAGCAACCTCTTGTAGCCAAAGGAGTAAGTGCGCAGTCTCCCAAACTGCAGAAGGTTTACGAATATGACATCGAAACAAAGGCGGGTAAAACCTATATTGTAAATACAATCGAAGGAAAACAATAATACAGAAGAAGGGATAAATCTTTTCTCATGTTACATTATTTACAAACGATGTTACAACATCCGATTGTACTCCCGGAACCTAATGAAAATATTCATTTTTTATTAGGTTATATTTAGGTTTTTAGTTTTCTTTGTACAACAAACAACGATCTATAACTATGAAAAATGTATTCACTTTTCTATTATTATTGTTTTCTTTGTTATGCAACGGGCAATCTCCTAAGTTATTCACTACTGACAAAGAACTCTCCAGTAGTCTGATTAATCAAATATATCAAGACCGGAACGGTTTCATTTGGATTGCAACAGAAGATGGTCTGAACCGTTATGACGGTGCTAAATTTACCATATACAAACATGAGCCCAATAATGAACATTCGTTAGCCCACAATTTTGTTCGTACTGTTTTTGAGGACAGCAAAGGTCATTTGTTTATCGGTACATATATGGGAATTCAAATGTATGATCCGGCTACAGACAATTTTACCCCACTTGCAATAAGGGAAGACAATGGAGAAATATTTGAAAGCAATATTGTTTCCTTTATCGAAAGGAGAAATGGAGAAATATGGGTATCCGGAAATATGTTGTGCAGGTTGAATATCAAAGATTACCTGTTGACTGTTCAAAAAATTGATATCCCCATGACATCAACAGGATTTATGATTGAAGACAAGAAACAGAATGTCTGGATAGCAAAAGACGAAGAAGGAGTATATCGTCTTGATTCTAATAACCAACTTACTTTATATTTATCTAAAGACAACGGATATGTCAAAAGTATATGTGAAGATTCACGTGGGAATATTTATGTAGGAAGTATGAGAAAAGGACTATTCGTCTATAACAAAAGACAAGACTCCTTTATACCTATTGATTTTAAAGAAAAGAGAGAACTTCCTATCTGTTTCCTCTATTCCGGACCGCAAAATGAATTATATATCGGAACTGATGGTAAAGGTATGAGTGTCTACAATAACCAAACTCATGAAATCTCCGAATACAATTTTGACAACAACTATTTTGATTCAAAAAATTCAAAAATACATTCTATCCTAAAAGACAATTCCGGTAACTTATGGTTGGCTGTTTATCAGAAAGGAGTCATGCAGATACCTGCCCGAACAAACAGTTTCAAGTATATAGGACATAAATCTATGGATAAAAACATGATCGGTTCCAGTTGTATAACCTCATTCTGCAAAGACAACAACGGTATGTTATGGGTTGGAACAGACAATGACGGAATTTATGCCCTGACAGAAAAGTTAGAACCGGCTAAACATTTCTCGCATACTAATCACCCTAATTCTGTGCCTTCAACAGTTATAAAACTATATGAAGATTCCGAGTACAACATTTGGGTCGGCTCCTTTATAAACGGTATGGGAAAGCTGAACAAACAGACAGGATTATGCGATTACCAGTACAAACTGGTAGATAAGAACAACAACTATATACAACGTGTATATGATTTCGCAGAAGATAAAAACAAGCGTCTTTGGATTGCGACAATGGGATTCGGTTTGTTCTACTATGACCTGAAAACGAAAGAATTTACATCCGTACAATCTCGGACATCTCTAATCAACGAATGGATAGATTGCCTGCACTATTCCGATGATAATAAGCTGTATGTCGGAACTTATGACGGTGTCAACTGTATAGACCTTGACAGTCCTGATTTTCAAAGTCATAAGATACTCTCACAAAATGTTATTTATTCAATCTTTGAAGATGCCGACGGAGTTGTCTGGTTGGGCAGTTCCGAAGGATTATCCGGTTGGAATAAAAAAACGAAAGAACTAACCACTTATACTACTGCAGACGGATTGCCCAGTAATACAATATATGCCATACAAGGAGACGGAAAAGATTTTCTTTGGATAAGCACCAATGCCGGAATTTCCCAATTCCAAAAGAAAAACAACAAATTTATCAATTATTATGTCAGCGACGGATTACAGGGAAATGAGTTCTACAAGAATGCCTCCTTCAAAGATAAACAAGGTATTATCTGGTTTGGCGGAATGAATGGTATCACCTATTTCAATCCGCAAGACATTATCAATCCGGCAAAAACATGGAATATCCGGATTACCGACTTTTTCCTGCATAACAATCCGGTTAGAAAAGGAATGAAATCCGGTATTCACAATATTATCAACTGCCCTGTATTCAACGCAAAAGAGTTTTATCTATCCCATAAAGACAATGTGTTCAGTATCGAGTTTGCCACTCTGGAATTAAATGCCCCCGAACACATCAACTACCTTTATTCTATCAACGATGAAAAATGGATTAGTTTGCCCAAAGGTGTAAACCGTATCTCATTCAGCAATCTGAAACCCGGTACCTATAACTTTAAAATCAGAGCAAAAGACAACACTGTGTATTCAAATATAAAAGAAATTACCATCTTTATATCTCCTGCATGGTATGCTTCATGGTGGGCCAAAGTTATCTACTCCTTATTATTACTGACCATTATATTTATCATTATTCTTCAGATCAGACATCGGTACAGAATGCATCAGGAAATGCTGCAACATATCCATGCCGAACAAATCAATGAAGCAAAATTGCAGTTCTTTATCAACATCTCTCATGAGATACGCACTCCGATGTCTCTAATCATCAGCCCTCTACAGAAACTGATTAAGAATGAGGAGAACAATGAACGCCTGAAAATATATCATATTATCTACAGAAATGCGGAACGTATTCTGAATCTTGTTAATCAACTAATGGATATTCGGAAAATTGATAAAGGGCAAATGTTCCTGATGTTCCGGGAGACCAATATTATTCCTTTTATAGAGGATTTATGTACAACGTTCGGTCAACAGGCAAATACAAAAAATATCCGGCTACAACTTCACAGTACGCTCCGGGAACTGAATGTATGGGTAGACACAGGTAATTTTGATAAGATTATCCTGAATATTCTGTCTAATGCCTTCAAGTTTACTCCTGAAAAAGGAAACATAGATATTACCATCCGTACGGGAGAAGACAATACACTGCCCGATCCCTTGAAACAATATGCCGAAATAATTATCGCGGATACCGGAACAGGCATCGATGAACAGGAAAAAGAACATATCTTCGAACGTTTCTATCAGATCCGTAACAGCCAACAGAATCCGAAAGGCGGAACAGGAATAGGATTACATCTGACTCGTTCATTAGTGGAATTACATCATGGAATTATCTATGTAGAAAATAATAAAGAACAACCGGGTTGCCGTTTTATTATCCGATTACCGTTGGGTAACAAGCATCTACGACCTGAAGAAGTTGACAACAATGAGCAAAAGGTAACAGTAACCGTACCAACTGTTCCTGTCATCTCTCCCATTATAGAAAATGAGGAAGAAAAGAAAGTCAGGGTAAAAACTAAATATCGTGTATTAATTGTAGAAGACGACGAAGAAATCCGAAATTATATAGCGAAGGAGTTTGGGGACAAATTTCATATCATGGAAAGCCGTAATGGTAAAGAAGCATTAGAGCAAACATTTAAAAAGGCTCCGGATTTAGTCATTAGTGACATCATGATGCCCGAAATGGACGGACTTACCTTATGCCGGAAGATCAAGCAGAATGTAAATCTCAACCACATCCCAGTCATTTTGCTTACTGCGAAAACGAGGGAAGAAGACAACCTTGAAGGTCTGAATACAGGAGCCGACGCCTATATCATGAAGCCATTCAATATCGAAATTCTGCAAAAGACGGTAGAAAATCTGATTAATACACGGCAGCAGTTACGCAAAGTATTTACAGGCCAGCAAAATCTGGAAAACAAGGTTCAGAAACTGGAAGTGAAATCACCCGATGAGAAATTGATGGAACGTATTATGAAAGTGATCAATGAAAACATCAGTAACCCTAACTTGACAATAGAGACAATCACCACCGAGGTAGGTATTAGCCGCGTACATCTTCACAGGAAACTCAAAGAGCTCACCAACCAGACAACCCGTGACTTTATACGTAATATACGTTTAAAAGAAGCCGCTCGTTTATTGTCCGAAAAACAGCATACCATATCCGAGATAGCCATGTTAACAGGATTCACTGATCCTAATAATTTCTCGACAACATTCAAAGAATTGTATGGAATGCCGCCTTCAATGTATATGAAAGAGCAGTTGAGTAAAAAGGAAGAGTAGCCCAACTGCTCTCTAGCATGTTTATCTGTTAAACTTATACCAATCAAAGTTAAACAGTTTGCAGCCTTTACGTCCTTTGAATACAAAATAAATATCTTGTATTCCTGTGACCGGTTTTACAATATCAGTCTGCAATGTTTTCCAGCATTCCCAACCTCCCGTTGAAGGAATAGTCAGTTCCGCAATTAATGGTCCGCTTATACTGTCTGTACGTACTTCAAGTGTTCCGCCACGAAGGGCACTGGCAACGGTAGCAGTGAACCGTTTGGGGGATTTATTGCCGAAATCCACTTCACGTACCTTTATATAATCTCCATTATGAATTTCAGATATATATATACCGGTTTTCACATTTGGTTCGGACTTCACACCTTCAGAAAAAGCGATTGTTTCAGCTTCCACCCTTTCGTAAGGATTGAGCGTACCTACCGGTGACACCCCTTCCCGGGTAGCATTAATAATCGGGAAAGTGCCGTCAGCGTTATACTTAAATTGCTCCACCGCCGCACTTCGCCCGAAGCCTCCACCACCCGGCAGCTTACCCGTATGATAGAAGAAATAAGAATTGCCTTTATAGTCTATCACTCCACAATGGTTAGTAAACGAGCCCGTATCTTGTAAAGGCATGATTTCTCCCATATACTTCCACGGACCAAGAGGTCCGTCACTCATGGAATAGGCAATATGTTCGGGTACACCTCCGGCAGCATAAAGAAGATAGTATTTTCCTTCCCGTTTATGAAGCCATGGACCTTCTGTATAAGTATCTTTATACTTAACACCTTTGATACGTTTTTCCGGATTGGGTGCACCAAAGCTCTCAACAGTCTGTTCCAGTTTGCCCACTTCACCTTTCAAGGAAATCATGTCGTCATTCAGTTCTGCATAATAGATATTCGGATTTCCCCAATACAGATAAGCACGACCGTCATCATCAATGAAGACCGTAGGATCAATATAGTCCCAGCTTCCGTCATGAAGCGGTTTGCCGATGGCATCTTTAAAAGGACCGACAGGCGAATCGCCTACCGCCACACCGATTGCCATCGTATTGGAAAGTTTGGAATGCAGGCAGACATACCAATAAAACTTACCATTACGCTCTACACATTGTGCTGCCCAGGCACGGTCGTCCGCCCAGTCGAATGATTCGATGGCAAGAGGAGAGCCGTGATCGGTCCAGTTCACCATATCTTTGGTAGAATACACGCGCCATTCCTGCATCCAGAAAAAATCCGCTTTGTCTTCATCGTGTCCCGTATACACATACAAGGTGCCGTCGTGCACCATAGGAGCTGGGTCTGTAGTAAAGCAAGTTTGCACAATCGGGTTTTGTGCTGACAGTCCTCCTTCGGTCATAACCGAAACGAGCAACAATGTAGCTGCGATAAATATAGATTTCATTTTCATGCTATTTTCAGTGTTTAAATAAATGTGGTACAAATTCTTTCAGGCAACGTCTCCACGTGAGCCATTCATGCGCTGTGCCTTGCGATTCGTAATAATCAACCTCGATACCCAGTTTCCGGAGTGAATCCACCATCTTCTTTGTTCCCATTTGTTCCTCCGTGCCACAGCCGAGAAAGAAATAATTCACTTTCTTATTGAACTTGTCCGCATCCGCAAACACTCCGCTAAAACAAGTCTTCATATCCAGACCGAAAATCGCCCCGCTGAAACTTCCGATATAAGAAAACTTATCGAGATGAGGCAGAACCGTATTGAAAGTCTGATGTCCTCCCCACGAGAGTCCTGCCATAGCACGGTGTTCGCGGTCGGTTTTCGTACGGAATGTCCGGTCTATCATAGGAATCAGGTCTTTCAGAATAACGTCATAAAAGGTGGCGCCATACAAAGCCCGCTCCTCGTTCACATCTTTTCCCGGACGCGGCCGGAACGGAGCTTCTACATCACCGCTATCCATCACCACGAGCATCGGCACACACTGACCGGATGCAATCAGGTTGTCCATAATATGATTCATCTTTCCCTGCGTGCTCCAGCCGGTTTCATCTTCACCCATGCCATGTTGCAGATACAATACCGGATAGCGCTTCTTCGGATGAGTTTCATACTCTGCCGGCGTATATACCATACACCGACGGAACTCTTTCTGCGTTTCGGAGTAATACGTACAGGAACGAACCTGCCCGTGAGGTACCTGTTGAGGACGATAATAATCCCCCTCCTCACCTTCAGGGATTTCGATGCCACTTGCCATACGGCAACAACCGAAGAACGTATAACTGGAAGGATCTGTTACCGACACCCCGTCTGCAATCAGGAAATAATAATGGAATCCTACAGGCAGAGGGTTGGTCATTGCCGTCCAGAGTCCTCCAGAATCTTTCCACATATCATACTTCTTTCCGCAACAATCCACTTGTAGCCTGTTAGCCTGCGGAGCATAGAAACGAAAATGAGCACGCCCCTCTTTATCCACCCGGGGATAGTCATATCCCGGAATATTAGTGGATGCCGGTTCAGTAGTAATCCCGGAGTTTGGTTCCTTCTCCAACAAAAGGAGTCGTTTCTCGGCATACCGCACTCCCAATTTCCTGTATCCTTCTGCCGTGAAATGCAAATTATCTTCTGCGGCAGGACAGCCCGAAGAAGGAATCACGTATGCGGTCGGAATCACTTGCGGCAGCGTATTGATTATCTCATTCATGCTTGCACATCTGCCATTCTGGTCGGCATGCACCACTTTTCCCGCCAACAAAGGAACATCTTTTGCCTGAAGATTCAAATCCCTCAACAAATTCTCATAGACTCTCTTTACTTTTTGAGGCCACTCTTTATCACCGGTATTAGACTCGCCCTGATGTAAGAGGATACCTTTAATCACTCCCGCTTTCTGTGCTTCTACAGCCAATTCCTTTAGTCTACGGTAAGGATTATTACCATACGCTTTCACTGTATTTTTCAGCCATTCCGGTTGAGAGGCAATATGCTCTTCGCAATTCTCCTCATCAAACAGCTCAATCCTGCAACCACCAACAGCTACATTGACGACACCTACCTTAATATTGTCAGGCAACCTTTCCACTAACGTACGTCCGAAATAATCGGCCGGTGTTAACCCTGTATGGCAACGTACCAACGGAGGAACAGCCTTATACCACTGTCCTTTGACACGTCCCAAAGACGGACAATCAACAGCCGCCATCATCAGAAAGCGTTCATTGACATTGCACGTATCCTGGGCCTCGATCTTTGCATTCCCTTCCATATTGGATTGTCCCAGACAAAGATAAATATGGAAATTAGGGTCTTGTGCAAAGGCAAATATGCCTGCACATAATAAACAACTTAACAATATAATCTTCTTCATCTTACAAATAAAAAACAATTATCCGCAAGATACTACTTGTAAAATGCGGATAATCGAATTATAAGAGTTTTTATTATCTTTCAATGACAATATTATCAAGATACAGGTCCCCTGCACTTGATGCGTTGGCTTTCAATTCAAAAAGATTCGTACCCTTTTTTAAAGATGCCGATATTGTAGCAGTTCTCCATACAGTATTATCATTATCAGTCTGCGTAAACTCCGGAGTACCCACTTTAATACCATTCACATACATATCTACCGTGTTGATAGTAGCCGATGTAGAACGATAACGGAAACGGAATGTGTATATACCGTCCTCCACTGCAGTGACAGCATCACGAACAGCAGCCGCAGCGTTAGTACCAAAGTTAATATACCCTTGCGCAGTATAATTACGTATAGGTTCACCATCCCCAGCCGTGATTCTCTTTTCGACATTCTTATAGTCAAAGTATTCTGCTTCATACTGATGAGCTCCCTGATAAATCTGCGGGCGGGCAGGTGCTGAAACAGCTCCGGTAATGTATTGGCTCTCACGTTCTGTGGCATTTCCAGAACAGTTGATTGTCAAATCAAGCGGTCCGTTAAAATTCACAGTCAATGTATATACACCGTCGTTCCAATCCTCTGAAACCACTTGTGCAGTACCCTGTGCTCTTGCAGTCAAGGAGTAAGACGGAGTAGACGTACATCCGTGGATTTTAATAACATCCGTCTTTTTAAAACCGCCTGTATCGTAGTTGCTCATATAGAACGTTACCTTATTAGCGTATTCTTTCACAACTGCTACGGTATATTTGGAGAAAGCAAGTTCCATTCTATCGCATGTATTGTACTTAAATGGAATAACAGCATTACGAATATAAGAAAGACCGTTATACACCACCCATCCGTTTTCTAAACGTCCGGCATAAAGTTCACCAGTGTATTCTTCCGGGAATATACGATTAAACTTTCCTATTTTGAGTGGCATGTCGTTACCCCATGAAGCATTAAAACTCGACTGATTGATTTTATATTCGAACGAGTTAGCTGCCTCATCACATAATTCGAACGCTACAGGAATAGTAGGATAACGCCCCGTCTTTTTGAAATAGCACTGATTTTCCCAAAGATTTCCATCATCATCACGTAGATAAAGTCCTTCATACAAGTTTGCAGGAGCACAATATTGTGCATTATCATCGCCGGAATAAACATCTTGAAGAATTACTAGTTTTGTACGATCTATAACCTCTTGCCGGGAAGGTATACGAATCGTTCCATCAATAATCTTGCGGAACATATCCATATTAATATTAACAAACTGCGGAAAACATTCCCAATTACGAGTTGAATAACCATCGCCTGCACTGATAGGATTAGTCTCATTAAAGCACTGTGTCCATATAAGTTCTGGACCATCAATAACAGTCTGACCAGTTAACATTACATGTTCTATGACAGGAAGTGCACCGGCAGCCGAAGGATAATCTACATCACCATTTTGCCCCGTTTGCTCTGTCCAGCCACACACGTCAAAACGAATTCCATATTGCCCTGCAAAGCCGGACAGCCATGTCCCCAAACACATGCTCTCAACATTGAAGAAACCACCCTGTGTGGTATACTTTTCGCACATAATGAAATTCTCCGGACACAACTTGGCGACCTGTGCAAAATCAGGATTACGCTTAACAAGTGCAATAGGATCGATATTAGCCGACCATGTATTACCGCAGAAACTTACGACAAGATAACCTCCGTACTTATGAGTCAATTTCAAGAGTTGAGTCCAATGGGCCACTCGCTGCAACCACGATCCGGAGAGAGGTGGATCGTCGTATCCCCAAAATTGCTCACAATAATTAAACCCAAGAAAGTTAGGATATTCTTTAAAGAATTCCTCATACATAGTACCTTGAAAGTCTGCATAGGTACTTAAATCAGGGAAATGAGAGTAGCCGCCACTTGAAGGCTGCACCATCGCCCAAACGTTATTCTCAGCACAAGTTCGTAACCATGATTTTGCAGTTTCATAGCCGTATTCACTTTTCAGATAACGTCCCGTTTCTTCATCATGTTGTACCGACAATGAAATATTAAAAATGACATATGGAAGAATATCTTCAGGAATAAGATCGATGATTTTTTGCGGATCTGCATAATTCCATACATCAATATGAACAAGCCATGCGGGCTGGTTTGGAGAAATAGGACGACGTATGCTCCCTTCCAATGGAGGAATATCAGGCTTATTCTCTTTAAGAATAAGTACAATGTCAGAAGTCTGATCATTAAAGACGAAGCGAACCGATTCGGTATCGTTAAGGTTCACCTCCTTAAACTGACTGACAATCTTTCCACCTTCAACCTTGTGTACAAGGGTTAAAGACTTACCTTCGTATGTTACAGTCCAATACTTGTCTTTATTGATGCCCACCACCGGTGCGGCAGTACTGCCCTCATTTACAACTTTTATTTTGTCATTATTATTAAAGGTCAGCCACTCATCGTCGATAGTCCAATAATATTCACCATTATCTATCCCGACACCTACCTTCGGGGCATATACTTCAACATCCTCATCTCCCAACGGCGATATCTGGGCATACATGCCAAAACTTGTTCCATCAGACAGTTCAATGGCATAACTAGCCCCATTATTCACCGGATTGTATGACTTTACACCCAAATTTTGTTGTTTTGCCTCAACAAGCCTACGCAATGCCTTAACATTAGTATTGATATTCTCGACAGCCGTACCGGACTTCGATTCGGCAGGAACAATAATCTGAATAATGTCTTCGTCCTTACATGAGCCTAGGAAACATGTGATACACATCATCCCTATCAAAAGCAGGTGTGACAGCCCGCTTTTTGTATCAATATTTTTTATCATACTTTTAAAATCATTTTCCTGTTAATCCTTTCACAATTCCTTCATACATTACATTACGATTATAGTTCGATGTCCAAGGACTAAGCCCATAACCAGTGCTTGTCTCAGTCATGTTTGCAATAGAAATGCCATATTGCTTGTCTTCCGGAACGAGTTTCCGATATTCTTGCATAATAAAAGCCATATAAGAAACTGCTGCAGCCTTGTCCTCTTCGGACATCTTATTGGTCGCAATGTAATTGCCGTTAGTATCTTCTACCATCATGTTGAGGTTAGAAACACGTACCAATTTACCAGTCTTGCCAAGTTTGTCGAATAGTTCAGTAACCATGGCCTCATTGCCTTCCTGGAAATTAGCATCTTTAGAATAAACCGCACTTAGAAGAATATTGTATCCATCAATCTTGGTGATATTATCCCCTTCCCAAGCATTCACCAAAGCAATAAGTTTATCGGCACTGTTACCCATTTCATCATATTGGTTAAGGGTTTGGCTGACAAAAAGTTCAAGCTCTATTCCCACATTTTTCACGGTGTCGCGGGCAATCTTTACAGCAGTCCGAGCATATCCTTCATCTCCCAGATACTCACTCCATTTAAACGTGTTCTCATTCTCGGTCTTATCAAGAGGATTACTGATGATATTCCATGTTTTCACACTATTCAATTCATTTACACCGGCATATACCATACCACCAATCCATTTTTCCATCTCCTCAGTGAAGATTTCGGCTTTCTCTTCGGGAGTTTTTTCTATATGCTGTGGCTTGGCTTCCCATGTAAATCTCAAATTGTCGATATAGGCATCCCAATCACCTGAAGCAGAACCTAGTGAAAACTCGTTTATTTCAGTGAGATCCTTCATTGAATTAGGAATCTCAATCGTTCCTGCCGGAACTTTTTCACCCAAAGCTGTATAAGTACCCTCCTTCACAAATTTCACATATATACCACCTCGCTTCCATGTATTTTGTCCACCAGCAAAACCATAATCGGCAGCACTCCGACCAAATTCAAACGTTATACCATTAATGACTATCCGCAAGCCCATTCCATACTGACCAGCATTAAGGCGCATATCCATTGTCACACCAGTATAATCTCCGAGCGTCATACCTTCTTTCAACTTGACATAGAATTTAGGGAATGACTGGTTAGCATGTACGATTTGTAATACTTTCCCACTCTCTCCGTCCGGATCAGTCACCACTTCATTCTTTCCACCATTAGTCATAGGATAAGCAGTACCTAAATCGTCATCTTCAAAATTAATAATTGTACTGCCTTTTCCCGATACTTCATAGTCCATAGAAATATTATCAAGATAATATTGAGCGCCACCAGAACTAGCCCCCACAGAAAGATCGAATTCGGAAAGTTCTTTCAAGTTATCCGGCAACACAAAACCCGGAGCAGTAGCATTATTGAGTCTAATCACAATACCACGTTTCCATTTATCACCACCTGCACCAAGACCGTCAGCATTTATACCTATGCCAAATTTGGTTCCATTTATAAGTACTTGCATACCATTTCCCCAAATGCCATCGGTACCCACATGACGCAAATCAATATTTAGTCTTACATAATCTCCAAGTACTCTGCCATCAGGCAACTTAACATGCAACTTAGCGTATGATTCAGCCGCCTTTACATCATTAGTACCCACATGGAGTACATGACCACTTTCGCCGGCAGGATCTTCTTCCACTGTAGCCGAACTGTTGCCAGTCATCGGGTAAGTTTTACCGATAGCATCGTCATCAAAGTTGAATAATTTAGTCTTGCCAGTTTCAGTTTCTACCGGTATATCAATAGGTTCGATAAGCTTATTATAATATGCAGCGCGCTGTTCCTGATTTGAACAGAGTGAACCACCATAAAGAGTGATTCCTGCTCCAGCCGCTAGGTCAGTCACCGACTGCATACCCCCGAAATCATAAGTACCATCCACTTTCAAAGCACTAAGTGGAGTGAACGAACCATTCACATCGACTGCATTAAAATTCGCCAACAATGTGCTGTAAGCAATATCCTTTTGCATAAGCATACTTGCAGACATATTAGCAGCCAATTTGAAAGGGCTACCATTATTGATATACGATTTCAAGAGGTCCAATGAATTCAAATACTCACTATTGACTACCTCTTCCGGCTTTTCCCACACATGCTGGCATTTGTAGTCATCCGTGCAAGATATTGCCGCAGTTATTATCAATGCAAGAGCGATTATTTTATTATTGATGTATTTCATATCCTTTAGGTTTTAACATTTATATCAGATTAAAACATTCTTATTTTCTCTCCACCTCAAATGTGGCACCACCATAGATATTACGGGTACGAAGCACCAATGTATCTTTAGTAGCCAATTGAATGTTCTGGTCTTGCAGGTCAACATTGTATTCCAAATAGATAGCATCACGATCTTTGCCGCCAAGACTATTTTTTTCACCTTTACTTACGAACTTGCCACTACCACTAGCCGTCACATTTGGCGAACCGGAAGTTACAATACAAGCCCCCTCGTCATTGAAAGCAAGATGTAATGTGAAACTATGTGCAGCGCCTGCTCCATCCTTCACTTGTAATGTCAGAAGATCCTCCTTATAGGCAGCCGTATTGATATCCACATCTTCATCCTTTTCTACAAATTCGGCATGACGAACCACCTGTTTAGATTCACCGTTGATAGTAATCTGATCTATTCCACGACGCAGATACTGTCCATGCCAAGGATTGGCATACTTTACCGCATACAACACATAATTCTTTGGCAGAATACTCCAGTCATCGGCATTAGTCAATACAGGAGAATCTACAGCAGGCTTACCGAGAAGAATAGAGTCGGCTCCCTGTACATCAGTCATCCTAAGGGGAATCACATAATATCGCTCAATGGATTTCTTATCAGCAAAGAAAGCATCAGTAAGCTGTACTTCTAATCTGCCCGAAATCTCATTCACCGGAATATTTATTTGATTAGAAGCCAGTGTATAGTAGGAAGTCGGCATTGGAGTAACAGGAACATCAGTATCCTTGAAATAAAGTCCGTCGCACAACGATTCTTCTACCACATAATCGATAATCACATTCCTGCGATTGGTATATCCACCGCCCCAAGCAGCCTTAATTACCATCTTATGTTGATTATCAAGAGTATTGTCAACAAAGTTATCCTCGCCAAGTTCAATGGTACGCAGACCGTATTGATTAGCAAAATATACAGTCTGATAGTCGAAATCAGGAAACTCATTCTCGCCATTCTCACAAGAAGTAAAAGCGAGAAACAATGAAACCAGTCCGATATATATTAAATTCTTTTTCATAATCTATTCTATTATATGTACATTTTGTAATTACTTCCAACCCTTATTTTGAACAAGGTTACTAAACTTTAGTGTCTCTGAATATGGAATCGGGCAATAACGCATATAATCCTCATAGGCGCGTTTTTCGACTACAGGCGTAGTATAAGTCTGTCCATCGGATGCCCAGTCAATACCACGTACCGATTCGTTGAGGTTTTCGTTCCAACGACGAAGGTCCCAAAAACGGAATCCTTCAAAACAAAGTTCCAAACGACGTTCGTTACGAATAAGTTTGCGCATATCATCCGGATTATTCGCACATTTCTCCAAATACGGATCGTTATCTCCCCCTACGCCTGCACGCTTACGAATAGCTTTCACAACATCATAAGCAGAGTAAGCATTGCCATTGGCATTCTTTGGTCCCCAAGCTTCATTGGCAGCTTCAGCATAGGCCAGATACATTTCGGTATAACGGATACGGGGATTATAATGAGCCTTTTTAGAAGTAGAGGTAGGGTCACAATTCACATCCATACGCAAACGTTTTTTCATATAATACCCTGTACGGGTTGACTTTTGCTCTACTGCATTGATACCGTCGTCTGTATTCGATTTTGAACCGGTATAGATGACCTTGTTGCCACTTCCTGCAAGAGAACCGTTATATATAATATATTTAGCCAAACGGGGGTCACGCTTGTCATAAGGTTTAGTCTTGGAATACCCACCATTAGCGACATCGTCAATCGGATAACCATTAGCCATCGGAAAAGCATCTACAAGGTTCTGCGAAGGATTCATATTGCCGGAACCAAACAATGAAGGCGGATAATGTTTTCCTTCCTGATCGGTATCGCCACTACTGATATTTTCTCTCCAAAGTATCTCTTTCGGATTAGCGCCATCTTTTACTACATCAGCAATAGCCGCTTCATAATAGGTAACGCCATCTGCAGCCAAACCGGCAATTCCGCCATTATAATCTATAACAGAGGCAGCAGCCGTGGCAGCATCTGCCCAAGTTACTGTATTTGACGGATCCTTGAATGCCGGACTGGCAGCAAGGAGAGCTGTACGAACCCGATAAGCACGGGCTATCAGCCCATTAAACAGTTGACGCGCCTTCGCTCCCATCACTGTATTATACTTACCTATATCCTGCGTAAGAGACTGAAATTCAGCCGGAACAGTCGTTACATCTTCATACTCCCAAGGTAGCATTTCTTCTGCCTTCGACAAGTCACTATAGATTTGTTCTACACAAGCCTGAAAAGAAGCGCGAGGCTGATTAAAATCTGATTCAACAGTTTGAGATTCGGTCAGGATAGGTACCCCCAGCAACTCTCCATTTTCTCCGAATCCGGCATGAGCACGGAGTAAATAATAAAAATACATACCACGAAGCCCGTAAGCTTCACCTTTAGTGCGACGAGCAAAGAGAACATTCTTTTCAGCATCATCCGCCCATTTTACCTTATCTACATTCTCAAGAAAAAGATTAATATACTGGATAGAACTGAATGAATTAGTCCATTGATCAATAGATGTCCATGTAGATGCTGTCCATCCCCCGGTAGCTATCGTAAGGAATGCATCACTCTTTTGGTTGACTACAGCATCATCCGTTGCGTATTCACTGTTGTCGTAGCATCCTGGTATACGTCTGTATGCACTCATAAGGAAACCTTGCGCATATTCCGGGTCCTCATACATCTGCTCTACATCCTTAAAGTTTTCGAGTCCCGGTTCGAAGAGGTCGTCACAACCGCCCAACATCAGAGCACCGGCTACAAAAAGTAATATTTTCTTATTCATATGATGTCTTCTTATTAGTTAGATTTAAAAAGAGGCCTTGAATCCCACATAGAAGTTACGCATTTGGGGATAACCGGTACTCAACTCCATGTATTCGCGTTCCTTTGAAATGGTGAGCAAGTTGCTGCCACCGCAATACAAACTGAGTCCACGGACAAATGTACCGTTGAATGTACTCTGCGGGAAATCATAAGTGAACTGCAAATTTGACAGTTTGAACATATTTGTCTTATACATCCAAAACGTTGAATTACGATAGTTATTATCACCGTTGCCGGTTGTCAGGCGAGGGTAAGTAGCAGTCTCGGCAGTCTGATAGGTCCAACGGTTCCACACTACTTCGGAGAACTTGCTTGTACCTCTGTTCCAATAATAGGAATTGTTTTTCATGCCAATGGCACCTGTCTGCCCGTTACCAAGAGCAAAGAGTGAGAAGTTCTTATACTTCAACTTCAGATTAATACCAAATGTGAAAGGTGCTACCGACCATCCGCCTATGCCTAGGTCTATCTGGTCTTTACTGTCTATCACGCCATCTTTATTGATATCCTTATATTTCAGGTCACCCGGTTTAACAGTACCAAAAGTCTGCCTCGGACTTTCTGCGATTTCTTCCTCACTTTGGAAAAAACCCTCGCATACATAACCTCTCACCGCATCAAGTGCATGTCCTTCTGCAAGCAGGTAATCATACTCTGACACTTCGTCACGTTTGACCGCTTTGGAAGAGTAAACCATACCATTGAAGCCGAGAGTCACATCCCAATCACCGAACTTCTTATTGGCAGTAACCGCAAAATCAAAACCAGAGCGTTTGTCTTCATTATTATTGATCCAAGGCAGGAATGATGAAGTATCGCTTATCTTAAAATAAGAAGGAAAAATAGTGGAAGCACCATTCGTCAACAGTCCACTGGTTTTCTGCGTGAAATAGTTGACATTCAACTGCAACAATTTATTGAACAGTGTTGCATCAAGCCCTACACGACATTCTTCACGGGTAATAAATGACAATTCAGGATTTTCACCGCGTATGGAACCAGAGAGTTCACCACCAGCAGTCCCGTCGTGCCACTGAAACCAACCGGTTTTTTGTTGATCCTTCAAATAGTATCCCTTATACATATAGTAATCAGAGATGTCCAAATCCTGATGCAGTTTAGCATACGACGCTGTTAATTTCAGATCATCTACAAAGGCTACATTCTTCATAAATTTCTCCTTACTAAGTCTCCAACCTAAAGTGACAGACGGAGAAAAGGCGTTACGCTTGCCTTCAGGAAGTTTGGCGGAATGGATTACCGCCCCACTGAAATCAACATAATATCTATGATCGTAATTGTATGCTGCACGCAAACCAAGGTTCACGTTACTAGTACGGTGATAATTACTACCTTTTACATCAGAGCCGATAGCATTATTATTTTCATCGGCAGAGCTTTGAGTTTGATATCCCCATCCCAACAAGGTAGCAGACACATTGTGGAATTTATCGAATGTATGGGCATAGTCGAACTGAGCACTAAAAGTAAGTGTCTGGTCATAAGTAGACTTACCTACATATTCATTGGGATTTTTCTTGTCTTCTCCAAACTTAGTTAGGCCAACAATCATATCTTTACCATTTACGTTTGCCCAAGTAGGTTGATATACTGCATAATTCTCGGCAAAAGCTTCAGAATAATAAGAAGTATAGTCTGCGCTATAAGCAGTTTTGAATGATAAGCCTTTGAGCAAGCGACCAAGATCCGCCATCAAAACGATATCAAACATAAACATACGTGACTTTTCTTTCGTATATCCTGCTGCTAACAACTCCGAAAACGGATTAGTGGTATCGGCAGACGTACCACCAAGCAAATATTGCCCACCAATCAAGTGATTACTGTTTATGACATATTCATCATTGGCAGCAACGTTACGATCTATCATATCTATAGGAAGCAACGGTGCAAACCAGTTCGGACGAAGCGTTGAAGCAGCTCCCCAGAAATCACCACGACCGGCATAACTATTGTTGAATATCACGGCGGCGTTGGTGCTGGCTTTCAACCAAGAGGCAAGCGACATATCCACATTACCGCGTACATTAAAACTCAAGTCATATGCCTTTTTCGCTTCACCGTATTTCAGCAGACTATTATTATGACTCATACCGAAATCCAAATAATAATGGGTTTTCTCATTTCCACCATACACTTCACCTGTAACACCCGAAGTGACGTTAAACTTCCGCAAATAGTCCGAGCTATAGAAATCAATGTCCGGATAACGATATGGATTAGTTCCCAATGCTGTTTGATAAATTGTAGAAGCATCATACTTCTCTGCTATACCGTCATTACGGCAGGCCTCATTGTAGAGAGTCATGTAGCAATCGGAATCCAGATACTTAGGATAAGAAATGGGAACATTGACAGCCACAGAGCCACGAACATCTATACTCATAGGCGCATTCTTACCACGTTTGGTAGTGATAAGGATAACCCCCTTCGCCGCACGACTACCATAGAGCGCTACGGCAGCGGCATCTTTCAGCACCGACACACTCTCTACTTCTGTAGCTCTGACATTGCTGGCACTACGAGGTACACCGTCAACTAACACCAAGGCACCTTGTCCCCAGATATTGCCGTTGTATCCACTTACCATCCCATTAAGACCCACCAAGCTACTTCCATTGTATAATATCTTTGACAGCTCCGACGTGTTGACGGTAGAAATGGCATGAGTCAAGTCTTCCCTGGCAACTTTGCCGAAAGCTACATTCACAAGGCTGTCTTGTCCTTCTTGCGCCACAGCACCCGTAGTGTTCAGAAACGCCATTGCCAACGCAGTACAGCCGATATATATAAACTTTCTATTCATTGTTTTACGTAGTTATTAGTTAATACGTCAAGATTACCATCCCGGATTCTGACCGAAACCCTCATAGAGATAAACATCATTCTTCGGCAGCGGAAGCCAATAATGGCGGTCAGTGTATTTTCTTTCTACCAACACTTCTTCACGAAGATTTTTAATTATATTCTCTTCAGGCTTATCATAGTTATAGTCGTCAGCAGATACCCCACGGTCAAATTCAATTTTGGTCTTTTTATTATAAGGACTCTGCCCAATAAGCATCCAACGACGAAGATCCATAAAGCGAAAACCTTCGAATGCGAGTTCCACCGCACGTTCCCTGCGAACCTCGTTTAGAAAGTTTGCTGTATTATCTGTAAACTGATCGATAACATCTTCCACACCAGCACGATCACGTATTTTATTAATAGCATCCAACGACGTCATATCAAATGTAGAAGCCTTACTTTGGGGAGTCCCATAACCTACTGCGGTCGCTTCGGAATACATCAGGTAAACATCAGCAAGACGCATCAGGCTAAGTACCATGATATTGTTCTCTTTATAACCATCAATATTATTCATCAATTGCGGACAAAGTTTGCAATTCATATAACCGGTGAAACAACCTTTCTTTTCATCTTTCTCTTCACTTTCACGTCCATTGGTAAACAGTTCGCAGGAACCACTTGGACCACCCGTACTTACCCATTTCACACCATCAAACATGATGTCTTTGTAAAAACGCGGGTCGCGGTTTTTCCATGGATAATCCGGATCATAACCTGATTCCGGATCCTTTTGAAGCATGTTTTTTATCGGATAGCCATTCTTCATACCGAAATAATTGACATAGTTGGCTGTAGGATAACACTTGATACCAGTAGATTCAATATTCGTTGGACGGAAGTCATTAACCATATTCCAACGCCAACGTCCGTCATACTCTACGAGATTTTCACGAAAAATAGCCTCTTTCAAGCCATTAAGTTTACCGTTAGAGTTATGTACAAGAAAAATCTCATTATAATTTTCCATAGGAGCCAATTCATACCTTTGGGTTTCTTCCGTAATCTTCAAAGCTTGCCCAAATGCATCGGCTGCACGTTTACAAAACTCAGTATTATACTCTTTTGCACCACCGGAAGCCCAATTCATCAACGGACTACCCGCCCAAAGCAATGTCTTACCTTTATATGCCAAAGCCATAATCTTATTAATACGGCTATTATTATTACCAAGTGTAGCCTTACCGACAGTAGTTTGATCCCAATCTACAGGAAGAAGAGGTATAGCATAGTCGAAGTCAGCTACACACTTCTCTGCACACGCCTGCCAAGTAAGACGAGGCAATGTAGGAGACACGTCTGAAGGTATCACCTCATCAATGTAGGGCATTCCACCCCACCACTCCATTAACATGAAGTGAAACCATGCACGGAAGAAATAAAGTTGTCCTTCAAGTAATTGGCGTTCTTCCTCGGTAACACTCACTAGCTTGTCCAAATTTGCGATACCAATATTTGCTTTACGTATGCCATACCAACAGTCGTTCCACAAGTTCCCATGAGAATTTCTTCCCAAAGCACCGGAAGTACGTGTCGTTGGATAAGAATAGTAGCAGGTAGTCCATCCCCAAAAATCACCATAATCAATATTACGGGCAAAAAGACGAAGTTCTTGCGGTTCCCAATATTCTTCTTCACCATAATTGAAACAAGTGTGATAGTCGCTGTTCGACACTATTGGTATACGGTTATAAAGTTCTTCTATAAAACCCTGGAAATTCTTAAAGTTCTTGTATGGGTCGTTCTCCGCAATATCGCTATTCGGAGACTTATCCAAATAGTCAGTACAAGAAGTCATCCCTATCATCCCAGTCAAAGTAATGAACGATATAAGGATTATGTTATTGATATATTTATTCATAGTCTTATATTATAAAGTTATGTCAATACCTAAATTGAAACGACGCATGGTGGGATAGGCACCGTCAGAAGATGAATATCCTGTGTTGGACTCGCGATCATCAGGCATATCTGTCCACATATAGAGATTATCTCCATTCAGGTAGATACGACAAGTCTTGAGACCCATTTTTTTCAACCATTTTGCATTATTGAAGGTATAAGATAATTCTACATTTTTCAGACGCAGGTAAGAAGCATCGTACCAGTAGCGGGTACCTGCTGCTGCGTCGTCAACGGTCGTTCCCCAACGTGGAGTAGGCAATGTAGCTGTGCCGCCTGGAGTCCAATATTCACCTTCAGCATAAGCCACATGAGCCGTACTGCGGAAAGTAGGAAAATTAACTTCACGAGTCACATTATTGACACCATAGAATTGAGCGAAAATACTGAAGCCTTTCCACTCTACCCCAATAGAGGCATTATATGTATTCTGTGGCATTTTGGCATATTGATAAGGAGCCTTGTCGTTACTGTCGACAATACCATCACCATTGAAATCTACGATATTATAATCTCCGGGAAGTTTCATATCATTACTTGTTGTCCATGAAGAACTCCCAATCACGTCATCCCACGTAGCGAGATTACCATGATCAATATAGGCATATTGCTGATCTATTGCATGCCCGGCTCCTTTTTGATAATCAGGTTTCAGAGGCGCATCGTCACGAAATTTCACATCATTCACAGCATGAGTCATACTAGTATTCAACCAAGTACGAATACCGTTATTAAAAGTATGGTTCAGGCGCAACTCGAGTTCGTAACCATGACTGTTCACCTTACCCAAATTAGCATCAGGAGCCGATTGTCCGAAATAGGAAGCAATAGCACGTTCACTTCCTTTCACTAGAATATCCGTACGGGTATCATTAAAAATATCAACCGAACCGGCGATTAATCCATTGAACAGCGCATAATCGATACCGAAATTTCTTTTTTCCGCCATTTCCCATGAAATATCCGAGTTACCTAGTTTACTGATCGCATAATATGTATAAGGAGTGTTGGCAGGATTAATGTCTCCCATTAGTGTATTACCACCATAACTCAACTGATCTTTATACAAAAAACGATTATTCATAGCAAATCTTTGCCACGGCTGCACCAAAGAATCGTCACCTACACGTCCCCATGAAGCACGGAATTTCAACATATCCAGAAACTTGAGATTATTCTTGATAAACTTCTCCTCACTAAGCATCCATCCGATAGAAAAAGAAGGAAAAAGGTCGAAACGGTAGTCAGGACCGAATTTCTCCGAACCGTTATAAGCACCATTCATTTCAAAGAAGTAACGCAAAGCATAGTTATATGTGAAACGGAACACCCAGTCTTCACGGTAAATAGGAAATACTCCACCTTCAGCTTCCTTCAAACGGCTGAAAAGCCCTAATGCCGTTACCTCATGCTTACCAAAAGTACGGGCATAGTCGAGCTGCATTGAATAATAAAGCTTACGGTAAGTAGCATTAACATCCACATTACCCGCTTGACTTTTCCAATACACTTTGTTGACAGGATAGTCAAGTCCCGTCCCTGTATCAGGGTCTCTTTCCCATTTTGCCACACCAGTATCCGGATCTATCCACATACGTTGCGCATAATTATACATATCATTAATACCACGCCCAACTTCTTTAAATGTATAATCCATTGAAAAGTTAGCCTTAAACTTCAACCCTTTGGTTATCATTTTCAAGTCTTGAGCGAAAATAAAGTCAGTAGTAATTTTAGTGGTCGTCCGTTTTTCCGTACCAGAGGTTGCAAGATTGTATGCAGAGTTAGGCACATCGGCATTACGCGGGGCATAATAACCCCATATTCCATTAGAATAAACAGGACGCATAGCATCAGGAGACGACTTATAAGCAGCAGACCAATAAGACGCATCTTGATCATCATAGTTCCATGGCACAGTGCGCACTGCATTAGAGCCAAACAGGTTGGTAGAGAACTTAGTAGTCGGGGTAAGTTGAAAATCTAGATTACTACGTACATTTATACGGTTATACCCGAATCCCGAATTATATCCACGATGATTATCGAATTCCTTAAATAAGTCACCTTCACTCACAAAGTCTGCGGCAGCGAAGTAACTAACCACTTTTGTTCCACCGGACACATTAACGCTGGCATTGTAAGACATCGCACTTCTTTTAAAAAGAACATCTTCCCAATCAACATTCGGATACCGATCCCATTCTTCAAGGTTGGCAGGATGGCGATATTTGTCGATAATAGCCGTAGGAGTGTAGTTGCCCCAGCCAGATGGGTTAAGACAAGCCTCCCGCTCAATAGAATTGTTCATTAAATAGAAGGTATCATAAGCGTCATATTTCTCGGGAAGTTTAGATGCCACTTTTGCCGTAACATTCGCCTTTATTTGTACACTAGCCTTTCCTTCCTTACCTCGTTTGGTAGTAATAAGGATAACACCATTCGCACCTTTCACACCATACACAGCAGTAGCGGAAGCATCTTTTAATACAGAAATACTTTCAACGGAAGAAATGTCAACAGAACTCATTTCGCGTTCGATACCATCCACCAGCACCAAAGGTTCACTGTTATTCCATGAACTTTGTGTACGAATAATGATTTGCGGATCTTCAGCACCCGGTATACCAGAAGAAGCAGAAGTGATAACTCCCGGCAAAGTACCTGTAAGTGCCGAGCCCAAACTGCTTACACCACCAGCACGCTCCAATATTTTGCCACTTGTCTGCGTGATAGCACCTACCACTGACGCTTTCTTCTGTTGTCCGTAACCTACAACTACTACTTCTTCCAGTTGTTTGGTATCATCTTCCAACGTCACTTTTATCATCCCTTTGGAAGATACTTTCACTTCCTGTGGTTTCATTCCTACATACGAAACAATAAGGACGGACTTCTCACTGGGCACAGTCAACACAAAATTGCCATCTATATCTGAGATCGTACCTACTGAATTATTACCTTTTAAAGTTACCGAGGCTCCAATGATTGTCTCACCATTACTGTCAAGAACCGTTCCCCTCACTGTTATCCCTTTCTGTGCTGATGCTGTTACAAAACTAAACAACATAAGGAGAAACAGGTAAGGAATTTTTTGAATTTTCTTCGTTACATTTTTCATTACCATTAGTTTAAGATGTTAATTAACTACATTGTTTTCTAATCATCATTCTTTTTTTAATTGCATTAGCTATCATTATAAATATCACTCATAGTTACTAGTATTAGATTTATATAAAAAAAATAATTATTTGCAAGTAGCGTATAATCCAATTGTAGTACCGGTAAATCCACCAGCCGTTGTAGTAGAGAGATAACTGGGATCTACATCTTTACAAAGCAGTTTCCAGCTTTTTTCACCATCAATAGAATAATAGAAATCGTAACCAATTCCTTGAGATACTAATTTCAAATATACTTCATTTGTATCTGCGTCTATTTCATCTGAAGCCAATGTCTGTTCCTTTTCACCGATTTGTTTCAGAGAAATATTTTTATTCTCACCCACTTTATTCAAGCAGAAGAAATATTGATGTGTCTCATCTTTAAACAACAGCATTCCGGCTGTTTCCTTATCGTTAGAAGGATTGAACAACATACGTGTAGCACATTCAAATTTATGATGTTGTAACCGACGACAAACAAATGCCGGAGTTTTCTTTTCCGTAGCGCTAATATCTGCACACTTCAAGGTCAGGTATCCGGGTGTTTCCGACAAAGAATATAGATCGGATGCAGAAGTTCTTAAAGTCATCCATGGCATATCAAGTACAGGAGAATCAAAGTTCTCTACTAACTCGAAATTACCATAAGTAACTGTCGTATCGCGTTTCACACCTTCACGTTTTACAATCATAGGTACTAAATCATCGCCTTGTGTCATGTACGGGAATCCGTCTTCACTCCATTTCACCGGCATCATAAATGTTTCACGTCCCAAATTCTCAAACTGATTATTAATAGGGCGACAAGCCAGAAAAACAGCCCACCAATCTCCCTCTTTTGTTTGAATCAAGTCTGCATGACCAGCACAGGTTACCGAATTAGGACGGTCAGAATTCAAATGTCTTTGCGTCAGAATCGGATTGTTTTTCCATGGAAGAAACTTACCCATCGGAGAATCACCACGGAAAATCACTTCCGAGTGCCAGTTTCCCGTTCCACCTTCGGCGGACATCAAGAAGTACTTTCCATTTATTTTATATAAATGAGGGCCTTCTATCCAAATTGGTTTGTCTGCCGGTTGAGCTCCTTTGTTTACAAGAATTTTACGGGGACCGACCGTCTTATCTGTTTTCACATCAAACTCTTGTATACGTATAGTACGGTGTCCGCTATATTCAGGCTTATTATCCGGAGCCTCATCATTATTAACAATATATGCCTTACCATCTTCATCAAAAAAGAAAGAAGGATCAATACCTCCGACCTCCGGCAACATGACGGGTTCCGACCATTCACCAAACGGGTCTTGCGTCTTAACAAAGAAATTTCCGGCTCCTACATTGGTTGTTACCATATAATATGTCTTGTTATACGGATTATAAGAAATAGCCGGAGCAAAAATACCGCCACTCACTTTCTGTCCTTCCATACTCACTAATTGCGAAGCACGGTTCAACACATGCCCTATCTGTTTCCAATTCACCAAGTCTTTGCTGTGAAAAATAGGAACACCGGGGAAATAAGTGAATGTAGATGTTACCAGGAAATAATCACCTTCTCCATTTGTACAAACACTAGGATCAGAATACCATCCCGGCAAAATAGGATTATAGAAATAGTCTTCACCTGACAGAGGATTGGAAATATAAAAATCATCATTTCCTTTATAAGAAAAATAATCAAAGAGAGCCACAGATTTTCCAATAGCCGGTAATTGTTGTTCTTTCTTTGAGTTACATGACATCATTGTTATCCCCAACATAAATATGGAGAGCCGGACGATTGACATTAATTGTATTACCTGTGTATTCTTCATAATACCTCTTATTTTCTTTATAATCAAATATGAATTACTGATCTTTTTCTGCAAAGATATGCCAGCTTATAAAACTACAAACATAATTATGTTACGGGCTTCTTTTCCTAAATAACATCTTCATTTTCAATGTTACATCTATCTTTCCCCTTGTAGCACGCCCTAATAATTACACTGATTATAAGCACATTACAATCTTATTTTTTTTGAATAAAAGCTATTCAAATTCCCAATAATCCAGATTGAAAAGTTTGTTTCCTTTCTCTCCTTTAAAGCAGAAATAAAGATCATGTACACCCTTTGCATTCTTTATCCGGCATGACATCTGTTTATATATATCCAGTCCTCCTGTCGGTGATATACTGACACTGCCTATTACCGGACCTTCAGTGCTGTCCAGACGAATTTCTATCATTCCGCCTTTTTCAACACAAGCTGCGCTTACACTGAATTTCTTTGCTCCCTTCTTGCCAAAGTCGACACCACGCACACACAGATATTCATTATCATCAATATCGGTTATATACAAACCACCATTCTTATGATTTTCAGCTTTAAGACCATATCCCCAAGCCATCGTTTCAGCTTCCACTCTACGGTAAGGATTAAAGTTTTCAATCTGTTCCAGTTTCGTCTCCTGCCAATAAGGAACTTCCTTAATAGTTCCATCCGGATTATAATGCATTTTTGCAACAGAGACCGAACGGCGTTCCTTATGATCCAAAGTCTCCAAATGAAGCAAATCATAATTTAGGCCAAATACATAAGAGCTACCTTTATAATCGATAATTCCAGGATGATTTCCTCTACTCCGCTCTGTTGGACGCATAATATATCCTTTTGTACTCCATGGTCCGGTAGCTTTGTCGCTCATGGCATAGCCAATCCCTTCCGGGCAACAAGTTGAAGCGAAAGCCATGTAATAATGCCCGTTCCGTTTATACACCCACGGACCTTCCTGGTAATGTTCCGGTTTATTTTCCACTTGTACAATTTCCCCCGAATATGAAATCATATCCTCATTCAGTTTCACATAATAAACATTCGGATTGCCCCAATACATATACGCTTGTCCGTCATCATCAATAAATACGGTCGGGTCAATGTCATACCAATGCTCCTTTTGCCAAACCAACGGTTTGTTCAATGGGTCTTTAAAAGGGCCGTAAGGAGAGTCGGAGACCAATACGCCAATACCATTACCGTGAATCGGACAATACATATAAAATTTGCCATTACGTTCGATGACTTGTTCTGCCCAGGCACCGTTATCACGTTTCACCCAATCAAAACTCTTCAGAGAAGCGACAGCTCCATGATCGGTCCAATTCACCATATCGGTGGAAGTATAAAGTAACCAGTCCAACATTTTGAATCCTTCGGCATCATCCTCATCATGAGTTGTATAAAGGAAAACGGTATCATTATATACCATCGGAGCCGGATCAGCGGTATATTTTGTTTGGATAATAGGATTTTGTGCCACTCCTGAAGTAGCGGCAGTCATTGCCAACAAAAACGACACGCCTAAAAATTTTAAGTTTCTCATATTCTTTTATTTTAAATGGTTTTAGATTCTACTACTTTACATTTTTATTTTCAACTGTTTTCCTCTATACTCTATGGTCTTTCCATTGATACTTTCTGTCACATCTATTCCCGACTTTCTATCAACTTTTACCAACTTCAGTTTGCGAGATATAGTCATACCGGAATATCCACCTTTCCGGTCAGAGATTGTCAATGTGTTATTTTTATCATTCCAAATTATTTCAAAACTTGAAGAGTCCCCCTTCTCATAATTGTAATTGTCGCCTTCATCTTCATAGACCGTAAATGAAGAATCGGCTCCCGGATAAACCCGTATCTCCCACTCTGCATCTATTTTTTCCGATGTATATTGCATAACCGGCCTCATTGGAATGATAGATCCTTGACGCACCAATAGAGGAATTTTATTTATCGTTGCTTCAGCGACAATCCATTGTCCGCCCTTATATTTTTTTCCGGTCCAAAAGTCAATCCAATCGGCTCCATCCGGTAAATACACACGACGCACCTTATCTACATTTTCCAAAGGATGGGAATCCACCGAATAATACATAGGATTGGTGACAGGAGCAACCAATAAAGCTGGTCCGAACATAAATTCATCTTTTAAATCAGCGACCTGCATATCCTTGGCAAAGTCAAACGCAAGTGTTCTGGTCATTGTATAATTTTCACGGTGAACCTTTCCTGCTAAAGAATAGATATAAGGAAGTAAGCGATACCTTAAATGAATCACTTTAATCAAACTATCATAAAAAGGCTCACCCGGTTTACCAAAACGCCATACTTCACGAGGAGTATCGGAACCATGACTTCGAAACACCGGTAAGAAGGCTCCATATTGAAACATACGAGTGTATAATTCCCGATAAGCCATATCAGCCACTCCTTTATCATAGTCGCCTTTCCAAAACCATTGAGGTCCATTTTTTGTAAAAAAGGCCCCAATATCTACTGTCCAATAAGGGCAGCCTGTAGCCATAAAATTTAATCCGGCAGGAATCATTTGGGCAAAAGATTGCCAAGTTGCATAAGTATCACCGTTCCACGTTATTGTAGAATAACGTTGTTGACCTGCGTAACTAGAACGGGTAAGATTTACAACACGCTTATCTTCATTTGTAGAACGTTGGTTCTCATAAATTCCCTTCGCATGATATAATGAATACAACTGGCTTCGCTCTGCCCCCAATACACTATTCAGCAAATTCGTGTTTAACTCCCAACGTTGCCGATGATTATCCGCTCCATAACCATCCTTCATAAAAGTCCAATCAGCATCTAATGGTTCTGAAGCGTCACACCACCAGGCATCAAAACCATTACCAAAAAACTCATTATTCGCATAGTTCCAGTATAATTTTCTAGCCAACGGATTAAAAGCATCATAGACAGAGGTGCCGCTTAACAACCATCCCTTTCGTTTAAATTCCTCATGTTGAGGACAGTTCATGGCATTCGGCCATATTGATATCATTAATTTAGCATGTAGAGAATGAATTTCATCTGCCAGTTTTCTTTTGTCAGGATAGAATTTAGGATTCATACTCATATTCCCCCATTGGCCTTCCGGCCAATAGTTCCAGTCCTGTACAATCATATCGATCGGTATTTGCCTTTGGCGATACTCTTTTAAGGTATTAATTAAATCATCGGAACTGACATAGCGTTCTTTAGATTGAATATATCCAAAAAGATAGAGAGGCATCATTGGAGAATTGCCTGTCAACAAACGATAATTAGCAACCACAGCATCCATCGTCTTACCTTTCATAAAGTAATAATCAATCTGTTTAGCTGCCTCAAGTTCGACAAAACTTCCTTCCGAGTTATCCTTAAACATCATGGCACATCCCGCGTCAAACAATAATCCATATCCGGCTGTTGAATTTAGCACCGGTACCATAGCTTTCAAATTATGCTGGCACAGATAAAGTTCCTTACCACGTAAATTCATATAGTCTTCCATGTGAGCTCCCCACCCATATAAAGCCTCCAACGGTTGCCATTTAAAATTGATCCTATATTTCCAGGTGTGCCCTATGGTATCATAACGCAAAACATTTTTTATTTCTTTATCACCATCCGCAGTTTTCTCTATATGTTTTGAATGTTCATCATATATGACTTGCTTCGTCACTCTCTTTTCACTGATTCGAGGTATATTTTGATCTTCCTGCAATAATAATCCCCCCTCTTTATCCAAATAAGTGATAGAAGCAGTACTTAAATCAACTCTGACTATCAAGCTATCCGATTTTAATAAATAACAATCCGGATTTGGGGTATATACCCAACGAACAGGATTATCAACTGCACGTGGCAAACAAACATCCGTTCCGTTTCCTATAAACGTATTTTCCCCCGTATATTGAACTCTTACCACATCCGGAGTCACAAACTCTACTTTTAATATGCCTTGTTCCAAATCACAAGAAATACCATTTACAAGAAAAGTAGCCTGCTTAACCTGTGCAAAAGCAGTGAAAGCATCTGTTAAGATCATAAACAGAATCATTAACCATGTCACAAAAAATCGTTCTAACTGATATTTTTTCTTCATAAATAATATTGTCATAAATCCATTTTTTGTGAAATATAAACGATAGCATCACACAGCGCTATACGCCAATAATCCCAATCGTGCCCTCCTTCCTTTACCCGGAATTCATAAGGGATATTCCGGTCGCGAAAAGCTTTAATCAGATCCACATTAGCTTCATACGTAAAGTCTTTATCTCCACAATCAATAAACCAATGTATCTTTTTCCACTTCAGAATCTCGTCTGCAGTTCCTGACTGTATTGTGTGAATCGGATTATTATCATCAATTAATTGCTGACGCCATGGAGCAGAAGGATCATCTTTCAGAAACTCTAAATACTGACTGCGCAGATAGCTGCTCATACCATATACAACATTAAACATCTCCGGATGATATAGACCATACACGATAGATGCTCCGCCGCCCATCGAGTATCCGGCAACTGACCGGAATCTCTTTTCAGACTTTATCCTGTAATGAGTTTCAATATAAGGCACAAATTCGTAAAAGAAAAAGTCCTCATATTTCCAATGGGGAGCATTGAACCAAATCATATTATTCTTATTCGCTTCCGGACATACGATAATCATCTTAGATGACAGTCCTTTGGCAACCAGAGAGTCAGCAACCACCTGTAAATTACCCCAATGAACCCAATCTGTATTCGAGCAATTCCCACCGTGTAATAAGTATAATACCGGATAACTACAGGTATCGGATAAATAATAATCATCCGGCAAATATATCGTATATTCCCGCTCTGTAATACCTTGCAACATTGTGCATGGCATTTTTCTATATTCTACCCGGCTCTTTGCGTGGACTTCCTCCAATATGCAGAAAAAGAATATAAATACAACAATATACTTCATATTACATTTCATAATAAACTACTTAGTAATCAGTATTCCGCCATTGCAAGGAATAGATAGTTGCAATTCTTGTCTCTTCCCTATTTCTATATGTTTCACACCGCCCTGCAATGCCTTATCATCACTAAATAGTCTCACCTTTTCTCCATTGGAGAACATCGGCAAATTAACTTTAAGTTTCAGTGTTTCCTTCTGCGCATTTACTCCGGCAATATACCATTTGTCTCCATGACGACGGGCAAGAATAACGTATTTGCCAGGATAACCGTCAATGAAACGTACCTCATCCCAAGTCGTTGGAACCTCTTTCATAAAATCAATAGCCCACGACGGAGAATCGGTCAGGTTATTCGGTGCCAGAGCAAAATGCTGTACCGGACTTTGAAATAGAACCGCCGTAGCCAGTGCGTAGACATCTGATGTCACCCGCCGGCTTCCCCGTGGAGCATTATCCGCATTATAATATTTGTTCAATGCACTACCTCCAAAATCCATGCTACCCACAGTATTACGAATAAACGGGTGCAAGGTAGCATTAAAGGCCTCATTATCACAACTGCCTTGAGAGAAATGAAGATTTTCACTAGCCAATACAGCCTCACTCGATGCGAAGTTAGGATACATACGTTCCCAGCCACGAGGCAAAGTACATCCATGGAAAATAACCAAAAGACCATACTCGTTTGCATCCGACAAGATATCCTCATACAACTGCATAGTCATTTGCTTGTCACCTCCGAAAAAGTCCACTTTTATTCCACGGATACCAATGCTTTGCATCCATTTCATCTCCTTACGTCTGGCTATCGCATTATCCATAATACCTCTCGGAGTTTGCGGAGCATCATTCCAATACCCATTCGAATTATACCACAAATAAAGAGCTACCCCTTTGTCCTTCCCATATTTAGCCAATTCTTCAATTTTATCACGTCCTATTTGTTTATCCCACAAGGCATCCACCAACACGGACTGATACCCCATTGCTGCCGAAAAATCAATATACCGGAGTTGCTCTTTATAATTAGTACTTCCATCCATACCGATAATCCAGCTCCATGAACCCCGTCCATACGTATACTCTCCTTTTGCCGGATAAAGCGGTTTTACAACATCAAAAGGAACCGTTGTCTCCACTATTGGAGCCAAAGTCTTGCCCACAGTAATAGTACGCCAAGGCGTCTCGCCCGGCAACGCTATCCCCGGAGAAACCGTACCATTCCCATTTGCTTCACCTTCTTGCGGAAATCCAATGGTATACACTCCTCCTTTGTGTCCCAACAGACGGCTCGCACAATATCCACCATTTACTCCCGTTTCGGAAACAAGCACCCAACCATTATCTCCATTACGGAATAGGCAGGGAAATGTATACCCTTCTCCCCAGCCATTTTTGCCTGCGACATCATCTGCCGTATAAGACGTCTCATAACTTGGAGAAGTACGGGCAAATCCTCCCATCGGTTTACTTTGCGGACAAAGGAAAGTGGTGGTTCCGTCAGGAAACACAAATCCTGTGACTTCTTGCTTAACCACGCAACTTAGTGTCTCACCTTGCGGATACATCTTATATTTAAAAGCAACATCGTTATTACTTATGCGGAATATAACATCATAAATTGTTTTCCCTTGTTGTGTAAACGAAAATACAGCTTCATTTGCCACATAATGTACCTTACTCTTTTTAATAGAAGCCAACTCGTATGTTTCATCTATTTTATTTGTTGAAACATTCTTCTCCAGCGACATCCCCGATGAGAAATCTCCTATATTTGCAATCATCCCCAATGGAGATGGTTTCAAAAAGAGAACATTGTCATAACTAACAGAATAAGAGGGTCTTCCATCCATATCTGCGACTGTTACCACCAGCTTTCCATCAGGACTTGTTATCTGTTTATTTTCTGCACTTGCAACGCTACTAGCCAATAGCATAGCCATCACTATAAAAAATTTCATCATATTTCTATTTTTTAGATTCTTCTCTACTGACTTAATCACACATTCTATTATAATCAAAACCTTACAGAAATTGCCTTCCCATTATAATCGACGCTTTTTTGAGTCCCATCCTGAAGAGTTACAGTAAATTTACGGTTCTTCAACATTCCCTCATACGCACCTTTTCTTGCCCCTATCGTCAATTTACGAGATGCATTATTCCAAGAGATTGGAATTTCCGTATAAGCTCCTTTTTCGTAATTATAATTATCAAATTCATCTTCATATAAAATGAAGTTTCCATTCGCACCCGCATATACCTTCAATTCAAGATGATCCCACGGTTTTTCAGTTGCATACTGAACTTGTGGACCGACAGGAATGATACTACCCGCTTTTACATACAATGGAATAACATCCAGTGTAGTCTCTTTGGTAATTTCCTTTCCGCCTTCGTGTTTCTCGTTCGTCCAGAAGTCATACCATAGCGTTCCTGCCGGTAAGTATATGTTAGTAAATTTCGTTTCCCTGAAATCTACAGCAACGTCAGTTTTTGTTTTTTTCGCTCCATCTCTGTTCCATCCTTCTTCCTCGGAGACTTTTACCACAGCTTCCGGTGTATATTGTGCATGAGCAATCGGAGCCACAAGGATCGATTTTCCAAACATATATTCGTCATTGATATCCCACACCTTTCTGTCATCTACAAAATCCATCATCAAAGCGCGCATAAAACTCGATTGGCGATTGCTCACCTCCCAAGAAGTAGAATAAATATAAGGCAACAGAGAGTAACGCAAACCTATCATCTTCTCGATAGCATCATATACAGGCTCACCCTTCTTTCCGAACTTATAGATTTCCCTATAAACATCCGTCCCGTGCGAACGCATCATCGGATTGAACGTTCCAAACTGCAACCAACGCACATAAAGCTCCTGATACAATGGATTTTTCGAAGCACTATCATCATTCCAGCTTTTATTATAATGTCCTGCAAAAAAGCCACCAATATCACTATTCCAGTGAGGCATACCACACAAAGAAAAGTTTAATCCGGCAGGAATCTGATTTCTAAAACTCTCCCATGTGGAAGCAACATCACCACTCCATACATTTGCACCATAACGTTGCTGCCCCAAGAATCCCGAACGGGTTAAAATAAACACACGTTTGTCCGAAGTCACTGCACGCTGATGGTCGTAAACCCCTCCGACAGTCATCAACGGATAAGCATTGCGCACCCTACGGAACGAGCCCAGATAGGTTTTGGTATCCATATCCTCCGGCTTCCAATCCAAATGATCGGGTTCGGTAGAATCCATCCACCAGGCATCCATTCCCAACTTAAAAATTCCATCATTCAGATATTTCCAATAAATGTCACGCGCTTCGGGATTGTAAGCATCATACACTCTTACACCGGAAGGATATTCCATATTGGGGGGCCATGACTCCAACCCCGATTGCGGCCAGGTAGTGAAATTAAACAACATCCCTTTTTTGTCCAATTCTCTATAAGGTTTGGTCATCGGTCCGAATGACGACCAGATAGATATAGCCATGTGTGCGTTCATCGCATGGACATCCTCAATCATCTTTTGAGGATTATTGAAAGTCGGATTCTGAAAATCCATCGCATTCCACAAATAGTTATGCCCCCAATATTGCCAATCCTGAATAATGCCATCCAAAGGAATACCCAATTCACGATATTTACGAACAACGGCTACCACTTCCTCCTGACTCTTATATCTTTCCTTACTTTGCCAGTAACCATAAGTCCATAAAGGAAACATCGGCGCTTGCCCGGTCAGGTTGCGTACCTGTGCTATAACACCGTCGGCATTTTTCCCATACATGAAGTAATAATCCACACAGTCACCTACTTCAGAACGGAAAGATGTTTCAACTTCGTTATCCGTAAAAAGAGTCGGCGAATAGTTATCCCAAAACACACCATATCCTTTGGTGGACTGGAAGAAAGGTGACACATCTTCAACGTTACCCTGTACCAGATTTTTAGTCATGTTCCGCTGAATCATCTTTCCATTTTGCAATTGTCCCAAACCATAAATGGCTTCTTCCTTATCTAATACAAAAGGTTGATAAACCTGGTAAGTTTTTGTCCCGGCATCATCGAAATCAATAAACTGCATACCGGATTTCTCTGCCAATAACACTTTGCCATCCTTTGAGAAATAAGAAATAATTCCCGTCCCGGTGTCCACACTGACACTTAGTTCACTGGTGTTCAATACAATCTTATTATCTTGTATATCAGCCTTGAAACTTACCTTTTCAGGTTTTGCAATTACAGAAAGACTCTCTTTTTCATAGGCAACACCTTCCGGAGACTTTATTATCCTCGCCACAGCAGGCGCAAAAAATTGTACTTCTATATCCACTGCATTTACAGTGGTTTTGATGCCGGACGATGTTTTCTGATAATTTTGTGCGAATAAAACATTTGTACTGAAGCATAAACATATACCCCAAAATAGATGATGTATTTTCATAATTATAGAATAATAAGGTTTCTAATTAATTACCAACAGATGTTGCATACAAGCCAATCATTGCTCCTGTAAAGCCACCAGCCACATTAGTAGAAAGAATATCACCGGAAACGGTTCCTCCTAAATTTATGAAACCCTTGCCATCAATCGAATAATTAAAACGATAATCATCTCCATTGGCTGTTACTTGCAGTGTCACAGGTTTCTCTGTTTCTATCTTCACCTCACCCAGGACACTCGCTTGTCCTTTTTCGGTTCTTTGCAGTATCAGGTAATAGTCTTTTCCCTTTTTAGTGATACCGAAAACATAGTGATATCTTTCATTCTGATAACATGTTATACCGGCAAAATCTTTCTCATTTTTCGGTTTGTACTCCATGGTTGCTGCCGCTGTAAATTGATTATGCTGCTGACGGTAGAACAAGGTAGAAGTAGGTTTCACTTCATTGATATTTGAGGTAAAAGGGACGATCCGCAATCCTTTATCAGTCATATCAACGAATTCTTCACGAGGGCCTCTAAGACCAATCCATCTAAAATCTAATGTCTTATTGGAGAAATCATCCTTAAAGACAAAGTTGCCACTAGGCAAATAACCGTTTTTCCCTGTTTGGTTCTCTACTCCCGAAGGCATCTTCAATGTAGGTTTCATAGGGATAAGCCCATTCTCGAAAATAGGAAATGTTCCGCTCCAGTCCACCGGAAGAATAAAAGTTTCGCGTCCGGTATTCACTCTGTTCTTCTCATTGGGGCGTATTCCTAAAAATACACCATAATATTTTCCGTCGGGTCCCTCCACTAAGTCTGCATGACCAGCCCAGTCTACTTTATCCGTCCGGTTTGCAGGAAAATAACGTTGAGTTAAAATAGGATTATTATTTGCCGGAAGATAAGGTCCTTTCGGATGATTGCTTACAAAAATGACTTCGCTATGCCAGCCTCCGGTTCCTCCTTCCGCACACATTAAGTAATAACGTCCATCTTTCTTATAGATATGAGGAGCCTCAATCCATATCGGTTTTTCTTCTATATTGACGCCACCGTTTACGATGATCCGGTCCGTTCCCGGAACCACTTTATCATTCTCCACATCATAATCCCATATTTTTATAACACGGTGTCCCGAGTAACGCTCGTTTGCTTTAGCAGGAGCATCATTATGTACCACGTATGCCTTGCCATTATCATCAAAGAAAAGAGAAGGATCAATGCCTTCAAATTGAAGTTTGATCGGATCACTCCAGCCATTCTCCGGATTCTTTGTCTTTACCACCATATTTCCAAAGCCACCGGAAAATTGAGTGGTTATCATATAAAACGTATCATTATTGGGATTATATCTTATAGCAGGAGCATATACACCAGCACTAATACCACAATCTTCAACCTTTAATTGTGACGTTCTGTCCAGCACATGGCCGATTTGTTTCCAGTTGACCAAATCATTAGAATGGAAAATAGGTACCCCGGGAAACATAGCAAAAGATGAGCATACTAAATAATAATCATTACCTTTCCGCGTTATACTCGGATCGGGATAGCAACCCTGCAAAATAGGATTATAGAACTCACCCGGCTTTAAAGGATTGTTTTGATAAATAGCATCCTCCCCCTGATAAATAAATTGCGTAAAGACAGGAGTATTTTTTGTTATTTTACCCTTGCCACTCACCTCCATATTAAAAAACAGCATAAAAAATACGACAAGACCCACGGATTGCCAGCCCGACAAAATCAATTTTAATGTTCTCATATTATCACTTTTTATTTTCTATAATTTTCTGTTCCATAGTAGTGTTTGCAAATGTATCGATTAGGTTTTATCATATATGTACAATCATGATACAGGCATCTATATACAGGTTACATTTATCACAGACATGTAACATGATTCTTTTCTGATGTAACAAAAAGCCTCAAAACAGAAAAATGGTAAGATAAATAACTACATTACCTATTATTTCAGCACTTTTATTCTCCATCATGTAAAATACTGAATATCAAGCATTAGCAAATATTCATTTTCCTTTAAAAGAAAGCCCCCGTTGGTTTAAAAGAAACGGGGGCTTGGTTTAAAAGAAACGACCCGTTCCTTTTAAAGGAACAAGGTCGTTCTTTCTTTATTCATTCAATAAATAAATCCGGATTGTCTATCTGTAAAAATAAACAAAATTCCAAAGCGGCATTACTGTACGTTCATTACAATCGTTTTCAACTTATTTCTATCAGAAGTTCCTCCATACAGTAATTCATAAGTACCTTCCAACGGACGCATCGTATTCGACTCTACATCAAACCATTCAAAGTTCTCACCGGTAAGAGGAATAGCTACTGATTCAGTTTTCCCTGCCGGAATATGAACGCGTTTGAAAGCACGCAAGGTATAACGGGGACCTTCCTTATCACCCGGACGTCTCAAATAAACCTGAACCACCTCTTCTCCATCACGTTGCCCGACATTACTTACCGGAATAGTCAATACTACATTTTCACCTTTAACGATTGTATTCTTGCTCAATTTAGCTTCTCCATAAGTAAAGTCAGTATAACTCAACCCGTGACCGAATGGGAAAAGTGGTTGCTGTTGCATATATCGATAGGTACGCCCCTTCATGGAATAGTCTTCAAAGTCCGGCAATTGATTCACATCCTTATAGAAAGTGACCGGCAAGCGTCCACCGGGATTATACTCTCCCCAAAGAGCATCAACGATAGCCGTACCGCCCGCCTGTCCCGGATACCATGCCTGCAGAATCGCTTCACAAGTAGTCGTTTCGGGCACTAGTCCGATAGCTGAACCGGAATAATTGATAAAGACAACCTTTTTACCAGCCTTCTTCAAAGCTTTCAACAAATCACGTTGAACGTCCGGAAGTTCAATATCCGTACGGTCACCACCCTTAAATCCGGGAACTTCTACCGGCATTTCCTCACCTTCCAGACTTGGAGAAATTCCACCAGCAAAAAGAATCACATCAGCATCCATTACTCTCTTCACTGCGAGGTTCAAGTCGATCCCGACCTCTTTGCCCAAATCAAAATCAAGTGTAGCCCTTTCATTCCGTTGTTTGAATAAAATCTCGATATGATACTCTTTTCCAGCCTTCGCCTGTAACGTATAGAGGTTCGTCGGATTCTTAACATATATTTTCTGGGCCACTTGCTCACCATTTATAATAAGAGTCACTTCACCATCCAGTTGGAAACGGAAAGCAACATCACCCGACTGCGAAGGACGAAAGACAGATTCATAACGAGCCGAGAAATTAGTTATCTCCACCCCAGGAGCAAAGGTAGTAGCCCCTGTCGTTGCAAAATGGAACGGAGTGGAAATCTGATCGGTAGCAACCACTTCCCCTTCACGATCACGATTATTCCAATATTCTGCCAAGAAACCGGGTTTACCATTTATGCTACATTCATCAAACAGGCTTTGGAGTGTCTTTCCGTCCACACGGTCACAACCCGGTTCGTATATGATTTGTCCTTCCGGTAGTTTGGCACGGACAGCTTCCAATAAGGTAACCGTATGTGCCGGAATACCGTTATAATTTCCCCACTGCATCACGGAGTCATTGGCATTAGGTCCCATAACGGCTACTTTCAGATTGGTATTCAGAGGCAGGATGTTGTTTTTATTCTGCAAGAGCACCAATGATTCACGAGCCATACGCAAAGCCAATGCCTGATGTTCCTTACTATTCAACACAGAGGTTGGAATTTCCGCCCAGGCCGGTTGTTCGTCCATTTCTCCCAGTTCAAAACGTGCTGTCAACAAACGTTTCAATGAAATATCTATTTCTTTTTCGTCAATCAAACCGGCTTTTACAGCATCCGCCAGTGAAGCATATTCACTTCCACATTCAAGGTCTGTACCTGTCCGCACAGCAGCGGCCGAAGCGTGTTCCTTGTCCGGGTGAGTCCCATGCGTTCCCGGTCTATAGAAATCGGAGATCGCTCCACAGTCAGAGACTACAATGCCTTTGTATCCCCATTCATCCCGCAATATTTGCATCAACAGGCGATTGCTGCCACAACAAGGCTCTCCCTCAAAACGATTGTAGGCACACATCACTTCCTTTACATGCGCTTTCTGTACCAAATCTTTAAAAGCAGGCAGATAGGTTTCCCATAAATCCCGGGGATCTATATTCTCCGCATCAAAACTATGCCGGTTCCACTCCGGACCTGAATGAACAGCAAAGTGCTTGGCACATGCGTGCAGCTTATCATACCTGGCATCTTCCGGTCCTTGCAAGCCACGGACTACAGCCATTCCCATTTGTCCTGTCAGATAAGGGTCTTCACCATAAGTTTCCTGACCGCGTCCCCAACGAGGGTCACGGAATATATTGACATTCGGTGTCCAGAATGTTAATCCCTGATAGCGTTTCAACACGCCGCTTTCACCGAAAATACGCGATTTTACGCGAGCCTCATCGGAAGTGGCATTGAACACTTCATATAATAATGAATCATTAAAAGAAGCTCCCATACCGATAGACTGGGGAAAAACAGTAGCCAATCCGGCACGTCCCACACCGTGCAACGCCTCATTCCACCACTCATATTCTTTAATTCCCAGTCGAGGGATAGCAGGTGACGCATTTTGCATTAATGATACTTTTTCTTCCAAAGTCAACCGGGGCAACAAATCCTCCGCCCGTTGTTCCGCCGTTAAAGAAGTGTCCTGGTAAGGCAGCAATTGCTTACATGCCGAAAACGATAACACCAAACAAACACCCATAATCGGTATCCAACCTCTTTTCATAATATTATACTTATTAGTTATGATTAATTTGGAAACAAAAATAGCCTATTTTCCAATAAAACAATGTTTCATTGGTTACAAATACATATTTGTGTGTTACATTGACGCATCACAGAACGAATAATCAAAAGAGTCCACATCTACATAACCGCCCACAGAACGTGTAGCATAGTTAAATATGGCAAACTTACTGCCCATAAACATACGGGTGTAGTCAAATTTCATCTTGACAGGCAGACCGACAGGTATCCATGCTTTCCCATCAAGACTATAAGAAAAACGAGCCTCATCCCGTCCATTGGTAAAGTCACCTTCCACACGCAAGTAGACAAGCTCTTTGTTAAGAGGTATACGGGCTTGTTCGGTCATATCCACACGGCTAATGGCACGCTTCGTTTTCTCAAACACGCTTTTCTGTTCACTCATCACAAGAGACAGTTTATTTCCGTTCTTTTCAATCGTAAGCACACCGCTGTCACCATTAAAAGCCGATAATCCTGCACGGTCACCATCTTTCATCTCTCCCAAAGAGAGACTGACAGTGCCCATACATTTCGGTCCTACCATACGTTGAGTCAACGTATTGGGAGCAACAAACAGGTTATCTACCACACGGGAGGTTTTCAAACGCAGAAATCCGGGACGATCGGTAAGACTCCATGCCTGATCGACGGGGTTATGATTCCACTGCCAATAGAGGGAAAGCCCGGAAGCGGAAAAATCATCCGAACCGCAGATACCATCCATTGACATATACGATAAAGTGGTATCATTCGGAATGTGCCCGTCCTTGTCTCCCAGCATAGGCCAACCATCTTCCGTCCATGTACAAGGCATGAGACACGGCACACGCCCTACGCCACCACGATCCTGAAAAATGAGCCCGTACCATTCACCGTTTTTCCCGTCTACGATACATCCTTGACCAACACCGCCATGCCCGTCAAACTCCGTTTCAAGAATGACACGCTTTTCGTAAGGTCCGGTAATCTTATCGGCACGATAGCATACTTCACGACGCAGACGGCCGGGAATACTCCAATCCATAGAAATCATCAGCAAGTAATATTTCCCATTATACTTGATGACGGAACTACCTTCCAACAGCCCTTGTTCGTCAGCATCCCGTTCAAATATTTGCTGATTGATGCCACCGGGAAGTACATCGGTCAAATCAGGTTTCAACTCCGTAAGCTGTCCCGTACTGTGAAAGAGATACACCCGCCCGTCATCATCAAACAGAAGCGAACCGTCATGGAAATGCGGGGGGCGCGAAAGAAGTTTCCAGGGACCGGCCGGATCTGTCGCAGTATAGACAAACCCACGTCCGGGCGCGCCATTGGCTGTAAACCAGACATAGAATTTACCGTCATGATAGCGGATAGATGATGCCCATTGTCCTTGCCCGTAAGCAGTGCCTTCGAGCAGATCATAACGGGGACCATCGTCAATGCGAGGAAATACGTAGCTGATAGTTTCCCAATGTTTCATGTCCGGCGAACGCATGATAGGCGCTCCCGGCATCAGGTGCATAGTGGTGGAAACCATATAAAAGTAATCACCTGCACGACACACCGACATATCGGGCACGTCAGCATAAAGAATAGGATTACGGTATTGTGCTCCGGCTGATAGCGGAAAGAACAATGTAAAAAGAGTACACAGTAAAATAGTGTTGATTTTTGTTTTCAGCATAATCATCGTTTTTTTATTAACTGGCTACATTATCTATTATTTGAAAGCTAATTATTTAAAATGTTTCTTGTTATCTTCCACATCACAAAAATAGAAAATGCAAACAGATATATTGCCCAAAGTATGCTACATGATTTCTTTGTGATGCTACATATCGAATGAAGAATGTTACATCTATATTTACTCATGTTACATCACCCTATCTCCCAAAGAGAGGAGACTGTATTCAGCCTCCTCTCACTTATTACATACCCGAAACAACAGGCATCAACAACTATTCTTATTACAAGAACTTATCAGAACTCAACCAGTATACGGAACACTTTTCCCGGATTAGCCGTCCATTCCTGCATAGCTTCCAAAGCTCCTTCCGGTTTGGCAATCTTCGAAATCAGTTCTTCCACCGGACAGTTGCCTTCTTTCATATAATTAATAACCGCACGGAAATCGGCTGGTAACGCATTTCTGGAACCACGGATATCCAGTTCTTTCTGAACGAAATATTTCGTTTGGAAAGCTACTTCGCTTTTGGCATAGCCAATGCAAACGACCCGTCCTGTAAAACCGACTTCATCCACCGCCATCACATAAGTGACCGGACTGCCGACAGCTTCAATCACCACATCGGCACCGAAGCCCTCCGTTATCTGTTGCATCCGTTCGTGTACATTTTCTATCTTGGAGTTAATCACATGAGAAGCACCTACCCTTTTCGCCAGTTCCAGTTTCTCGTCATCCAAGTCGACAGCAATGACCGTTGCCCCTCTCAAAGCAGCACGTACAATGGCACCGATACCAATCATACCGCAGCCAATAACCATCACATATTCATTATCGATCACCTGCGCACGAGATACCGCATGGAATCCGACACTCATCGGCTCAATCAACGCACAATCGCGAGGAGAGATATTACCAGCCGGAATAATCTTCGTCCAAGGTAAAACTGCATATTCGCACATCACTCCATTGCGTTGTACCCCTAACGTTTCATTATGCTCACAGGCATTGACACGACCATTACGACAGGAAGCACATTTACCACAATTGGTGTATGGATTCAATGTCACGTTCATCCCTTTTTCGAAGCCGGCCGGAACATCCGGACCGATCTCCTCAATCACCGCTCCTACCTCATGCCCCGGGATTACCGGTAACTTCACCATCGGGTTACGTCCCAAAAAGGTATTCAGGTCAGAGCCACAGAAACCCACATACTTGATTCTTACTAATACTTCACCGGCACCAACGGTCGGTTTTTCCAGTTCAACCACCTTCATTTCGGAGGGATTGACAATTTGAACTGCTTTCATTTGATATGTTTGATAATAAGTTTATTAATCGATTACTTTATAACCTTTCCAGCCGTAATATGCACAGAAGACAAAACAAATCATCGGCACACAATAGGCCATATAATAGATATGCTCATTGGCATGCATGAAATAAGCCGTCAACTGTGGCAGGCAGGCATTGCCGACAATAGCCATTACCAGAAATGCCGAACCGCTCTTTGTCTGACTCCCCAGTCCTTTTAGCGCCAATGAGAACTGCGTGGGGTACATTATAGACATAAAGAAAGAGATAGCCAACATTGCGTATAGCCCGATCATACCTCCCCATATCATCACTACCCCGCACAAAAGAATATTCATCAAGGCGTAAACCAGTAGCATATCCTGTGGACGGAATTTCACCATCAATCCGGTACCGATCCAACGCCCCAAAAGAAATGCGAGCATATACAATCCGAAGAAGGTAGTCGCTGTATCTTCCGGCAATCCGGCATAAGTGCAACAGTAAACCAGGAACAGACTGTTTATCGCCGTCTGTCCGCCGTTATAGAAGAATTGCGCAATCACTCCCCACCGCAAGTGTGAGTGCTTCAATACACCGAAGTCTATCAGTTTTTCTTTCTGGCTACCCTCTTTCGTTTTACTCGAAGAAGTCGTTTTATCGGAAGAAGCCGTTCCTCCTTCGTCCCCAATCTTCGGCAATTTTGAAAAGATGAAGACAACAGCTATGGCAATCAACAGTATAGCCAATATCAGATAAGGGAGTTTCATGGCATCCGTTTCCAATTGGATATAGGTCTGCCAGCCTCCCGGATAATCAACAGGTAGGGTATCGCGTGTGTAATGAGTTCCGCTAAGGATGAGCTTACTCAAAAACATGGCAGCGATAAAAGCTCCGAGTCCATTGAAAGACTGCGCCAGATTCAATCGGCGGGGAGCTGTTTCGGGTGCTCCTAAAACCGTCACATACGGATTGGCAGCTGTCTCCAGAAAGCACATTCCCGTAGCGATAATAAAGAAGATACAGAGGTAAGCCCAATATTCTTTTAAAATGGCGGCAGGAAAGAATAGTAGACCTCCGATTGCTGCTAATACCAGTCCGAAAATAATTCCCGCCTTATAGCTGTAACGTTTCATAAACATCGCTATGGGGATGGGGAAAATAAAATAAGCCAGCCAGTAGGCAGTCTCGGTAAAAGAGGCTTCAAAGGTGTTCAGTTCACATGTCTTCATCAATTGCCGGATCATCGTGGGAAGCAGATTGCTGCTTATCGCCCACAGAAAGAAAAGGCAGAAAACCAACGCTAAAGGTATTGTATATGTATTCTTTTTCATGGTATAAATCTAGTTTTACGATAAGGATGTTTTCTCCATCATTCGGACATGTTCTTGATGTAAGGAAGTACGGGGAGATCCGTGAATCCATAGAAGTTCCGGGCATTTTCTCCCAAAAAGAGTCTTTTGTCCTCTTCCGTCAACTCGGAAGACTTCACCACAAAATCGTATGACATCTTGTAAGTGATTGCTGTAATGGTGCGCGGATAGTCCGATCCCCACATCAGTTTCTCCATGCCAACTAAATCCGCCGCTTCCCGAATGGCTTTCACTGCTCCTTTGAAAGGATAAAATTCATCATTGAAAAGCCAGGTGATTCCGCCGGATTCAATCATCACATTGGGATGACGTGCCAGGCGGATTTGTTCTTTCCAGTCCGGACGTGTCACCATTCCGAAGTGCCCGACAGCTATTTTTAGGCGGGGACATTCCTGAATAATCTCTTCCACTTCGGGAACCTGTGTTGCTCCGTCAGCCAAATCGATGGAGAGCATGACATTCCGTTCTTCCATAGAATGAAACATCTGCATCATTTCCTCATTATTCAGCATTACCCGTCCCTCTTTTAACAACAAGCGTTGGGCAGGTATTTTTATAGCCTTAAAACCTTTGGCTATAAGCTCTTTCGCCTGCTCCAGAAATCCAGGTTTGCGGAACTCACACATTCCGCAGACAAAGAAACGGTTGGGATAATGGGAAACTACTTCCGACAGATAGTCATTCTGAATACCGTCAATAAACTCTTGGGTAATAACAGCCACAGCCACTTGCGCATAGTCCATATTCGAAAGAAAAACTTCCGCGCTATTCACTCCGTCTATCATAAAGGGCGGAACCATTTGCCGGATTTCTCCCATAAATTCCGAACGGCCATTTTCCAAAGTCCGGATAGGCAATCCGTCCACAACAGTATCCTGTCGTAACCACAGATGGGCGTGCGCATCAATAATTGTATAGTCCATACGAATGACGCTGTTTTATGAGTTTGCCCAACTTACACGTTTCTGTTCTCCGATAATCTCCTGCACTTCCCGAACGAGTTCCCAGTCAATAGGTTCTTTGATGAAAGCGATGTTCTTTTTCACATTCTCCGGATTAGTTGTACTAAATAAAGTCGTTGCTATACGGGGATTGCTGACGGAGAACTGCATAGCCAGCTTCTCAACCGGATAATTCTTAGCTTTGCAATGTTCCATTGCTTTACGGCAAGCCTCTACCAAAGGTTTGGGAGCCGGATGCCAGGCAGGAACACCACGTTCACTCAACAGTCCCATTGAAAGCGGAGAAGCATTAATCACGCCGATTTCTTTGGATTCGAAGTAGTCCAGGAAGTCTGCTAATTTATCATCACACAGGCAATAATGGCAGAAGCTAAGCACAGATTCAATCGTACCGCTTGGTGAATGGTCGATTACCCATTTCAAGTTTTCGAGTTGCAAGTCGGTAATTCCAACGTGTCCTACCACTCCTTTTTCACGCAGCTCTACCAAAGCAGGCAGAGTTTCATTAACTACCTGGTTCAAATCGGCAAACTCCACATCGTGTACATTTATCAGATCGATAAAATCGATATTCAGACGTTCCATACTCTCATACACACTTTCTGTCGCACGCTTTGCAGAGTAATCCCACAGGTTCACTCCATCTTTTCCATAACGTCCCACTTTGGTAGAAAGGTAATAACGGTCGCGAGGAAGATCTTTAAGTGCCTTCCCTAAAACTGTTTCCGCTTTATAATGTCCGTAATAAGGAGACACATCGATAAAGTTCATTCCTGCCTCAACAGCGGTAAACACAGCCTGAATGCCTTCTTTTTCTTTCAAATCATGGAAAACTCCTCCCAAAGAAGAAGCTCCAAAACTAAGAGATGATACTTTCATCCCTGTCTTTCCGATTTCATGGTATTGCATACTTTTAGGTTTTAAATCATTTTGTATGCGACAAAAATAGGTCAGTAATAGTTTCAGTGCAGCAGAGAGCGGTCGAAAAACCAACGTAACGGTTTACGTAAAAAATATTGCTTCAGATGCTTTTAATTTTCCGGGAATGTGCTTTCTTTGTAAAAAGAATCTAAGTTGCAGACTTTCAAATGGAAAACCGGAAACATACTTCACTCAAAGATCTCGCCCAAGCATTGGGGGTATCAATTCCTACTGTATCCAGGGCACTAAAAGATAGTCCGGAAATCAGCCGTGAACTTTGTACTAAAGCAAAGGCACTGGCTAAGGAGATGAACTACCGTCCCAATCCTTTCGCCATGAGCCTGCGGAAGAATGCACCACGTATCATCGGAGTGATCGTTCCGGATATTGTCACTCATTTCTTTGCATCAATTCTGAATGGAATAGAGAATATGGCTATTGCCAACGGATATTTCGTGATTATCACGACCTCACATGAGTCTTACGAGCACGAAAAAAGAAACATTGAGAATCTGGTCAATATGCGCGTGGAAGGTATCATCGCCTGTCTGTCTCAAGAAACAACCGATTTCTCCCACATCTCCGCCTTGAAAGACATTAATATGCCACTTATCCTGTTCGACCGTGTTTGCCTGACCGACCAATTTTCATCGGTGATAGCAGACGGGGAACAATCCGCACAGATGGCTACACAACATCTCCTGGATAATGGAAGCAAGCGGGTAGCTTTTATCGGAGGAGCTAATCATCTGGATATTGTAAAGAGAAGAAAACATGGCTATCTGGAAGCCTTGCGTGAGAATCATATTCCCATCGAAAAAGAGCTGGTAGTCTGCCGGAAGATTGATTATGAGGAAGGCAAGATTGCCACAGAAACTTTACTGTCACTTCCACAGCCTCCAGATGCTATTCTTGCCATGAATGACACATTGGCTTTCGCAGCAATGGAAGTTATCAAAAACCATGGCCTCCAGATTCCGAATGATGTGGCAATCATCGGGTATACAGACGAGCAGCATGCTAATTATGTGGAACCGAAATTATCAGCAGTATCACATCAGACCTATAAAATGGGAGAAACTGCCTGCCAACTACTTATCGATCAGATAAAAGGAGATAAGACTATCAAGCAGGTGACGATTCCGACACATTTGCAGATTAGGGAGAGTAGTATAAAATACGATAAGAAAAAATAAAAACAAGACACGATTTATACCTAAAAAGAAAAAGTTATTTGACGTTCTATAAACAATCAAACAACTTTTTCTTAAATAACAATATATTTTTTAATCTTTTGACGGCTCCGACTTCTTCTGAATACTATCTGCATCAAGCAGTTGAATATCAAAAATCAAAGCTGAATAACCAGGAATGAGAGTTGTATTACTATTTCCGGTACTGCCATAACAATATTTCCAAGGTATATATATCAACCAACGTTCACCAACTTTCATATGAGGTATTGCTTCTTTCCAGCCTTCTATTACACTACCTGACAAATCGAATGACACTGGAGGGGTATCCGGTTGAGAGGCATTCGAATCTCCATCCACCGGATCAGCTCCCTCAAAACCATCGAAACGTTCACCCAATATATTCGTACCTTTATAGAAAGCCTTCACAACCGCTGTGGATGTCGGCTTCTCTCCGAGAACTTCCGTATGTACGCTATTCACAGTGATCGGAGTTTTCGTCTTATAATAAATATAATCATTGCCTTGTTCCACTTTAATCCGTAGTAACAGAGGGTCAGTTCCCGCTTCAAACACATTTGCCAAAGAATCAATAAATGATTCATTGCGTGAACGCCAATTATCATACTTGTCTACTGTTTCCGTTTCACTACAAGCAGTGAACGCCAAAGCCAGCAATACTAAGGAGAATAAATAGATCTTTTTACTCATTCGTCAAAGGTTTATTGTAAAGTTTTCAATAGAGAAGTGATGCTTACTCTGTCTGCAATAATGTTATTCAGTTCAGAGATAGCGACACGCTCCTGTTGCATGGTATCGCGATTACGCAATGTCACACAGTTATCTTCTAATGTCTGATGATCGACTGTTACACAGTACGGAGTACCAATAGCATCCTGACGGCGATAACGCTTACCAATACTATCTTTTTCGTCATATTGGCAATGGAAGTGGAACTTCAGGCTGTCAATAACTTCACGAGCTTTTTCAGGCAGACCGTCTTTCTTTACCAACGGCATAACCGCCAGTTTCACCGGAGCCAGAGCAGCAGGCAATTTCAGAACTACACGGCTTTCACCATTCTCCAGTTGTTCTTCGCAATAAGATGCGCTCATGATGCTAAGGAACATACGGTCAACACCGATAGAAGTTTCGATTACGTACGGAGTATAAGACTCGTTCAGTTCCGGATCAAAGTATTTAATGCTCTTGCCGGAGAACTTCTCGTGTTGAGACAAGTCGAAGTTAGTACGAGAGTGGATACCTTCCACCTCTTTGAATCCGAACGGCATCAGGAATTCAATATCAGTAGCAGCGTTTGCGTAGTGAGCCAGTTTATCATGATCGTGATAACGATAGCTTGCATCACCGAAGCCAAGCGCCTTATGCCATTTCAAGCGGATTTCTTTCCATTTCTTGAACCAGTCAAGTTCAGTTCCCGGTTTTACAAAGAACTGCATTTCCATCTGTTCGAACTCACGCATACGGAAAATGAACTGACGGGCAACGATTTCGTTACGGAAAGCCTTACCAATCTGTGCAATACCGAAAGGAACTTTCATACGACCCGTCTTCTGTACATTAAGGTAGTTTACAAAAATACCCTGTGCAGTTTCCGGACGAAGATAAATCTTCATGGCTCCTTCGGAAGTAGAACCCATTTCAGTGGAGAACATCAGATTGAACTGACGAACTTCTGTCCAGTTCTTTGTACCGGAGATCGGGCATACGATTTCTTCATCAATAATGATCTGACGCAATTCTTCCAGATTACCGTCGTTCAGAGCTTTAGCAAAGCGAGCGTGAAGAGCGTCACGTTTTGCCTGATGCTCCAATACACGTCCGTTGGTAGAACGGAATTGAGCCTCATCAAAAGATTCGCCGAATCTCTTGGCAGCTTTCGCTACTTCTTTATTGATTTTATCGTCATACTTTGCCAGCTGATCTTCGATCAACACGTCAGCACGATAACGTTTTTTAGAGTCTTTATTGTCAATCAAAGGGTCATTGAATGCGTCTACGTGTCCGGAAGCTTTCCAGATAGTAGGATGCATAAAGATGGCAGAGTCGATACCGACAATGTTCTCGTGCAACAGCACCATGCTGTCCCACCAGTATTTCTTGATGTTATTTTTCAATTCAACGCCCATCTGACCGTAGTCATACACAGCGCCTAGTCCGTCGTAGATATCGCTCGAAGGGAATACGAAACCATACTCTTTGCAATGCGATACAAGCTTCTTAAAAACGTCTTCTTGTGCCATTTTCTTTTCTATATCTATTAATTTGAATTTGCTTTTTTCGTAAAAAGTGCCACAAAGATAGGGATTTATCTCATAAATAAGACAGGGAGGGTATTAATTTATCTTATTTACCCAACAACCACTTCCAAACCGGTATTACCTCAATCGCACATTTTTCCAACTCAATCCGTTCTTCATCGTCATACGTTATTATCAATAACTGCCGACATTCAAATACCTTATTCAATTTTACTAATGCCTGAACTTCCCGTTGGAAAGTCTCATCAGAGAGATTCATGGTATAACAGACCTGTATAGCCACTCCTGTATCAGGCAAATAAAAATCAACCTCTACATTTCTATTATAAAAGAATACAGCATCGTCCGTCCCATAACGCCGCAATAGTGTCACAGCAACCAAATTCTCAAGCAACGAGGTATCAGCATCCAAAAGAAGCAAATTGAGAATGCCATTATCCGCAAAATAATATTTCGGATTAGTTTCACGCTCCACCAATTTATCCGCAATATTTTGTATAGGAATCAGCAAGCAAGCATCTTTGGCATATTCCATGTAGTTAATGACAGTATTCTTCGATATTTTCACTCCGGTTGAAGCTACAATATTAGTTATACGAGTAAACGAAACCGGTTGCTTTATACTTTCGGCCAATTTGCGAAAAAGGATGCGTAAAGCAAAAGTATTTTCGATGGAATGTCTTGCAGCAATATCTCCTAAATATATCTTTTGGTAAACACTTGTCAGATAATCCCGTTTTGCGGCAAGCGATGCCCCTTCCGGAAAACCACCGGAACGAAAATAATCATTGAATATACGCTTTATTTCTGCCCGGCTCTCTGTTGCAAATAAAGAATTCTCTGTAACTTCAACCTCATTAGCATAAAGAAACTCTTTAAAATCATAAGGGTATACATGTACTGTAATGTATCGTCCCCCCAAAGTGGTAGCTACATCCTGACTAAGCATTTTAGCATTGCTTCCTGTCACATAAGCCCTATATTTATTATCAGCCAATCGCCGAACAAACTTGTCCCAACCATCAATATTCTGAATTTCATCCAAGAAAAGCATCGGCCTGTCTGTTGACATCTCGGCATGTACTTCCAGTATGAGATTTAAATCTGCCGCCGTCATTCCAATCAAACGTTCATCTTCAAAGTTCACATATAGCATTTCATTCCAAGTATGCCCACTATGCAAAAGTTCCTGTATCCGTTGATAAAGTAAAAATGATTTTCCTGCTCGCCGGATACCTACAAATACATAATTTCCAAACTCTTCAAACTGAAAGCTACGAGGTATAACTTGATGTTTGACCACCTCATTTCTATTATCTAATAGAACTTCTTTTAGTATTTCTCTTCTAATCATATTTCAAGATATTGTTCTAACCACTGAACAAATATAATCTAATTCTGTTCAATTAACAAGACAATATTGCTTTTTATTCAACTATTCGTCGATTTCCGGCTCTTCTATGTCGTATTCTGTTTGTTCCAGTTCCCGGTCTGCTTTCTTCATATTTTTCGTTAGCATACTTTCGGGCATATAATATTTAAAAGGTATGCGGGTACACTTTGTCTTCTTCAGTTCCCTGCTGAATTTTGAGTTTGCCACAAAATATACGCGTGAAATAGCAACTTTCCCCGGCGTTACCTGTTCGGGCAGCACACATCCCTGACTGGTCAGTGCCGTTTGAAAGGTTCCCAATCCCTCAATGGTCACCGAATGACCGGAGGAAAGCAGGTCTTGAATACTTTCAACCAACTCCGACAGGATTCCTTCTATCTGCCCACGATGAAAGCCTGTTGTCTTTGCCATCCGTACTGCAAGTTCTTTATTTTTCACTCCTCCTCTTCGCTGCATTTTACTAGGTACACCATACCATAACTCTTTCCGTTCTCCGGATGATAAATCCGCTTTCTTTCTCACTACATAAGGGATAGACATAATCTTACACTCCTTTCTTTTTAAGTTAGTTATCATAATTTGTACGACACCCGGGTGTCATGCATACTGAGACCCGGGTGTCGAACACAACAACACCCGGGTGTCGTACAGCACGAGACCCGGGTGTCATACAAGTTTTTCTTGCTACAAAATTAAGTCTTTATTATAGGAAAACAAAGGAATTCTTCTATATTTGTGCATCCCTACATTATACTAAAGAAAAACATAGAACTATGATTAAGATTCTTCTATTGATAGACTATTCAAGCGAATTTGACAGGAAACTGCTACGGGGACTTGTCCAATACTCCAAAGAAAACGGTCCCTGGCTCTTTTACCGACTACCTTCTTATTATAGCGCAATGCATGGTGAACAAGGCATTTTAAGATGGGCGAAAGAATGGAAAGCCGACGCCATTATCGGTCAGTGGAATAATGATACGATCGATTTGCAGAAGGAGCTGAATATTCCGGTAGTACTACAAAACTACCATCACCGGAGCGTCACTTACTCTAATCTGACAGGCGACTATAAAGGAACGGGAAGAATGGCAGCCCAGTTTTTTGCCAAGAGAATGTTTCGCAATTTTGCTTATTTCGGCGTTAAAGGGGTGGTTTGGTCTGACGAACGTTGCGAAGGGTATCGGCAGGAAGTAAAACGCATCGGAGGCGAATTTTTCAGTTTCGAATCGGATAAGCAGGAAGACGAGATAAGAATGGAAGTAAGCCAATGGTTGCAGCAACTCCCCAAGCCAGTCGCTCTATTTTGTTGTGATGATGCGCACGCCCTGTTCATTTCTGAAACTTGCCGGATGAACAACATTCATATCCCGGAAGAAATCGCTCTATTGGGTGTGGATAACGATGAACTGATGTGTAATATTTCCGACCCGCCGATTTCATCCATAGAGCTTGAAGTAGAAAGAGGAGGTTATTCTATCGGCAGGCTTATCCACCAACAAATAAAGAAAGAACATGGAGGCACTTTCAATATTGTTATCAACCCCATCCGCATCGAACTACGCCAATCAACGGAGAAACACAACATCAAAGACCCTTATATTCTGGAAGTAGTGAAATATATAGATTCACATTACAGCTCCGACCTGACGATAGAATCTTTACTTGCCAACATTCCATTATCCCGCAGAAACTTTGAAGTGAAATTCAAACATGCGATGAATACTTCTATTTATCAATATATCCTGAATTGCCGAGTAGATCATCTGGCAGACTTACTACTTACGACCAACCGCCCATTGGCAGACATCGCAACAGACGCAGGATTCAAAGACTATAACAATATCTCGCGTATTTTCAAGAAATTCAAAGGGTGTTCTCCTCTGGAATACCGTGAGAAAAAGGCCAAAACAACTAAAGCAAGACAGATACCCGAAAAGTAATGTACTTGCAATTTATCGTTTTATAGGCGCTCATTTTCCTATCAAAAGTGTACATAGTCATAGAGAGTTCTTCAAACTGCATTAAATCAGTCGCTTTTTGAAGATAGATTTTCGTTTTTGCCACTGCCATTGTCTTTGAAACGGGATACTTTTGTATCATTAACCAGTCAGCCGTTCTAAAGAAACTATTACCAGAAATTAAAATTCCCAAATCAACAATTTAATATAAAAAAATATCATGCAATGAAAAACACTAAATGGAAACCCAGGTTAACTGCCTCTCTATTCATTATTCTTTTAACGTGCACCGCCAATTGTTTTGCACAAGGAATAACGAAAGCAGACGGAACATATACAGAACCGGGACGATATATCAAAGACATCCGCTACGGAAACCCAAGAAGTGATATTTCTCCCAAAGATCGTTCTTCTGACAGATTACTAGATATTTATCTCCCAAATCAGAAACCACCTCAAAATGGATTTCCCGTTTTTATCTTCATCCATGGCGGCGGTTTTTCAGGTGGAGATAAATATGGAAAATCAGGTCTTAGTCCTATTTGTAAAGCAATGATAGACAGAGGATTTGCTGTAGTCTCTATAAATTACTACCTAAGAATGAAGTACCACAAGATAAGTGGTCTTTCATGCCAATCGCAAATGAGCAACGGACTCCCTTCTGACAAGAAGTTTCATCCGTTAATACAAAAATCTATCGAAGATGCCTCGGCAGATGCCGTTAAAGCATTGAAATGGTTAAAAAAGAATGCAGATAAATATCATTTGGATTCTCATTCCGTAGCACTCTGCGGAGGATCTGCGGGTGCTATAACAGCACTTCACACTGTTTACGTCCGGCAACCGAAAACGATCAAAATTAAAGCTGTAATTAATCTATGGGGAGCAATAGAAAATCCTGAAATTATAACTGCTCCCTCACCTCCGGTACTTACCCTTCACGGAGACCGGGATAAATTAATCAGTGTAAAATACGGATATGCCATTCAACAACGAATGAAAGATATTGGAAATACAAATTCAATGCTTTATATCATGAAAAACAGAGGACATGCCGAATACAATTACGTTGCACTCAACTATATGAATGAAATATCTGATTTTATAAAAAGACAACTGAAACAATGGTAACACGAAGAGATTTTTTGAAAACAATGTCGATGGCTTCTGCCGGGTTGGCAATGGGAGCCGGTGATGTACTGAATGCTCAAACTCTTTCCTCCAAAAAAGCAAAGGGTGAAAAGGTAAAGATAGCCTATGTCGGCATCGGAAACCGCGGGGGACAGATCATCAGCGACTTTGAACGGACAGGTATGGTAGAAGTGGTAGCCTTGTGTGATGTAGATATGGGAGCCAAACACACGCAAAAGGTGATGGCTAAATATCCAAAAGCGAAACGTTTCCGGGACTTCCGTCAGATGTTTGACAAAGTCGGAAATGAATTTGATGCCGTGGCAATTGCCACTCCCGACCATTCGCATTTCCCGATCAGTATGCTGGCTCTGGCCTCCGGGAAACATGTATATGTGGAGAAGCCACTTGCACGTACGTTCTATGAAGCGGAGTTGTTGATGCAAGCCGCGCTCAAACGTCCCAACCTGGCTACTCAAGTGGGAAACCAAGGACACTCTGAAGCAAACTATTTCCAGTTTAAGGCTTGGATGGATGCAGGTATCATCAAAGATGTGACTGCTGTCGACGCCCACATGAACAATCCGCGCCGTTGGCACAAATGGGATACAAACATTTACAAACTTCCCGCCGGGCAGCAACTACCGAAGGATTTGGAATGGGATGCCTGGCTCGGTGCTATTCCCTACCACGAATACAACAAGGATTATCATCAAGGACAATGGCGCTGCTGGTATGACTTCGGAATGGGTGCATTGGGTGATTGGGGAGCACATATCCTGGATACGGTGCACGAATTCCTTGAACTGGGACTACCTTATGAAGTGACCTTGCAGTATCAGGAAGGCCATAATGATTATTTCTTCCCTTATTCTTCCACGATTCTCTTCCGTTTCCCGCAACGCAAAGGAATGCCTCCGGTAGATATTACCTGGTATGACGGTCTGGACAATCTTCCTCCGATCCCTGCCGGTTATGGCGTTTCGGGATTAGATCCGAACATTCCTGCAACCAATCAAGGGAATACACCCAAATCAAAGTTGAACCCGGGAAAGATCATTTATACCAAAGATCTGATTTTCAAGGGTGGCAGTCACGGAAGCACCCTGTCTATTATTCCCGAAGAAAAGGCCAAAGAAATGGCGGGTAAACTGCCGGAAGTTCCCCAAAGTCCTTCCAACCACTTCGAGAACTTCCTGTTGGCTTGTAATGGAGTTGAAAAGACACGCTCGCCTTTCGAGATCAACGGCGTCTTGAGCCAAGTGTTCTCATTGGGGGTAATGGCCCAGCGGCTCAACACACAGCTGTTCTTTGACAGTCGCACAAAGCAGATTACAAACAATACATTTGCCAACGCAATGTTGACGGGCCTTCCCCCTCGTAAGGGCTGGGATGAGTTCTATAAGCTGTAGTGCTGATTCAACAGGAAATAACAAGAATATTTATTATCATAATAACATAAATAGATGAAAAAAAATATCGTATTAACGTTGCTTTTATTCTGCGCCGCTTCTTTGGGTGCACAAAACTGGGAACCTCTTTTCAACGGAAAGAATCTGAAAGGATGGAAGAAACTGAACGGCAAAGCCGAGTATAAGATTGTGGATAACGCCATTGTCGGCATATCTAAAATGGGGACTCCCAATACTTTTCTGACAACATCCAAAAACTATGGAGACTTTATTCTTGAATTTGACTTCAAGATAGACGACGGTTTAAATTCCGGTGTACAGCTTCGCAGTGAAAGCAAAAAGGAGTTTAAAAAGGGACGTGTACATGGTTATCAGTTTGAGATTGATCCTTCCCAAAGAGCCTGGTCGGGTGGTATCTACGATGAAGCGCGTAGAGGCTGGCTGTATCCTCTGACGCTAAACCCGTCAGCTCAAACCGCTTTCAAAAACAATGCATGGAATAAGGCTCGTGTTGAAGCTGTCGGCAATTCTATCCGTACTTGGATAAACGGAGTGCCTTGCGCTAACATCTGGGATGATATGTCGCCTTCCGGATTTATAGCTTTGCAAGTGCATGCTATTAAAAATGAGGCAGATGAAGGAAAAACAGTCAGCTGGAAGAATATCCGCATTTGTACGACGGATGTAGAACGTTATCAGACACCGGTATCTGCACCTGAAGTGAATCTGATTGTCAATACAATTTCGCCCAACGAGGCAAAAGAAGGATGGAACCTATTATGGGATGGTAAGACAACTGACGGATGGAGAGGCGCTAAACTCTCTACTTTCCCCGCAAAAGGCTGGAAGATAGAAAATGGGCTCTTGAAAGTTATAAAAAGCGATGGTGCCGAATCGGCCAACGGTGGTGATATTGTGACTACTCGTAAATATAAGAACTTTATTCTGAAAGTAGACTTCAGAATTACCGAAGGAGCGAATAGCGGAATTAAATATTTCGTTAATCCGGACTTGAATAAAGGCGAAGGTTCTGCTATCGGCTGTGAATTCCAGATACTTGATGACGCTAAACATCCGGACGCAAAATTGGGTGTGAAAGGAAACAGGAAATTAGGATCGGTATATGATTTGATTCCGGCCCCAGAAAATAAACCTTTCAATAAAAAAGCATTCAATACAGCTACCATTATTGTAAAAGGCAACCATGTGGAACATTGGCTGAATGGAGTTAAATTGATAGAATATACTCGTAACAGCGATATGTGGAATGCATTAGTAGCATATAGCAAATATAGAGACTGGCCTAATTTCGGAAATGCCAAAGAAGGAAATATACTTCTTCAGGATCACGGCGATGAAGTTTGGTTCAAAAACGTGAAGATCAAGGAACTGAAATAATGCGTTTTTTGAATATTGTTTTTCGGTTTTACAATGAGTAATATCCTGATAATTACGCACTTTTGTCTAACGAACATCAAATGTCCTAATATTATGAAACGAATACTTTTTATCATCAGCTTATTATTCTTTATATCCGGACAATCATCAGCTCTAAAGACGATACGTATGTATCCCACTGACCGGTCGACAAACTCACACCAACATGATAAGAAAAAGATTGCAATATATGGTGACGAGCTCAAAGGTCTGGCAAAAAAGATCAAACGGGGTGTTAATGGCTTCGAAACTATACATTTAACCCGAGCTGGATTAAATGCAATATCCACAGCCGACGGACAATTACTCTTATTGTCCGGTAGCACACCGCTGCCGCCCGAAAGCCGAATTGCCATCAACCGTTATTTGTCAGCCGGAGGAAATGTAATCGTTGTCGGCGATAAAGGATTTGACTACGCTCCACAAGCTACGGATGAAGTTCCATTGGTTAAGTTTTCCGACCGGTCTTCTTACCAAATAAATCGCAAAGAGAAAGAACTGCCCGGTTATCGGGAAAAGGCTACAATCAAAGTCACAACATCACCTGATAACAAAGAAGCTCTGGAACTTTTTACGACTAAGAAGGCCATGCACAGTATGATGATAGAAATATCCGCTCAAGATAAAGTTAAACCGGAACTCTCACTGCTGACATTCAACGCAAAAGGTTCTCCCTATATGGATTTATTAGCGTTGGAGATAGTAGATCATACAGGTAAGAAATGGTATAACTTTACAAAACTAACTGATACATGGGAAAAATATACCCTTTCATTTGCTGATTTTATACCCGAAGATTATAATAATCCGAATGAAGCTTATCCATTGCTACGCCCTGAAAATATCAGGACCATATCTCTCGGAGTTAACCTACTAACTGTATGGCGTGAAAAAGAAATGTACTGGGCAATCAGTTGTTTATCTTTAGCGAAAAATAAAAAAGATATTTATGCTCCAACCTCTGCCTTGAAGCCAATGGAACTTCCTTTTAAAGAAAATAATATATGTTTCCCTGCATGGCTATTTGACCCGTTCCGGGGGGAACGGAACAACTATTCCACTTATCCTGGTAGCAAAATGGGAAGTGACCACAACGCCAAATATGATACGAAACAGAAATGCGAAAGTCGTATCATTCCAATCCTGTCAGAACTATCTTCCAAAAAAACAGAGCAACCTGTCGGTTATTTAGAGTTATATGCCGGAGGAGAATATAAAGGTTCGGCAGTTGCAACATTCGATCTTCCGCCAACAGTAACTCTCAAGAAGCCGGAAAGTCAGCAAGCACTTTCCAACATCATACATTACCTCTTGGAGAAACCTAAAATAATTGCGACCAAGATCAATACCTGCGTAATCAATGAGAAAATACGACCACAATTACATATTACTGTCAAAAACCCTTTATCTCAAGCTGTGAGGGGCAAACTGAATATCGAAATTGCCGGAAAACTATCACAAAAAGCTGATCTTACCATTGCTCCCCTGGAAGTCAAAGAATGCTACATACCTCTCCCCGAAATACCGGAAGACTTTCCTTTCCAACATTTTACCTGGCAAATAACACTAAAAAACAATGGAAATGAGACAGATGTGTTCTGTGATTCGGTAGATGTAAAGAAAGCAATGCTCTATGCCTTCAGGCATCTAGTACGTAACCAGCAATTCTACCCGGACGGACGTATCAGCCACCATTATTTTGGAGATGCCTACGGAGTAAGAGCTATGTTCGCTTATCTACATTTCTTACAAAATGGAATGAGCAGTTTAAAAAGTAATGATGACTTCCAGCTCGTAACTCCGAAAGAAATAGAAGATTGCGCATTTCGTTTTTACGATATGCTAGCTGACAGGCAAACTGAAGATGGCAAACTCCCTATGGGATATTTGGAACATTCAGACGGATACAATGTTGCAGACGGCGGACAAATAACCCTGGCTATCGCACAATCTTTACCTTATATAACTGATGATGCCCGAAAAGAAAAATATCAGAAACTATGTTCACGATTCCTCAACTGGGCAGAAACGTTTTATATAGACAGCATACGCTCCGCCCAATTAAAAATAAGTGATCCTCAAGAGTTTGAAAAAGGGAATGCTTACGAAGGAATGTATGGTTTGGGAGAATATGGAAGAAAAAAAGTACTGACAGGTCCTTCCTGGGTCGGAGCAGATATCCTGGCAGTCCAACTTTGTATGGGAGCACTACAAAAAGATGCGACCCGAATACAATACCAAGCAATTGCCAGAAGAAATGCCAACTATTATGTAAAAGCAGTGTATCCCGCTTCAGGCTACTATCAAGCTGAAGCCTTGTTCTGGGTCCGGTCTGTATTAAACGATCACAACCTGAATGAAATAATAGATAGCAATCTAAAGCGGACTTTCATTCCTCCTCTATTAAAAGGATGTGAGAATGAGATGTATCTCCGAGGAGGGCGTTGTACATTAAATGCCTTACCACTACTATATTACAAGCGCAACATTCAAGATTCACCGGAGGTCAGAGCCATTTTACTAAAATATATCTGGGCATTCGGTTCTGAAAGTTCATTCGGGTCAATGAAACGTTTATCTGAAAATTATCCTAAAGCTGTACACGGAGAATCATTAACGGTATCAAAATATGCAGCTTTAAGCGCCCTATGGGCTATGGAATTATTAGTACCAGGTTCCACCCTTTTGCCAAAAATGAGGAAACCGTAAGATGTTATTAACGCGAAATGAGGACTAATTTGCGTATTTCCACTGATGAAGAAATGCCAAATCCTCTATTTTTGTTGTAAGCTTACGCTAGATACATAAAGCACTTAAATCGTTTAATTCAAATTTATAGTATGAAAAACAAAGTCCTTCTATTTTTTATCGGGGTCATCCTCTGCTCTATGGACCTTTTTGCACAAGAACGGAAAATATCCGGCATTGTAAAAGGAGAAAACGACCAAGAACTAATCATTGGAGCAAATGTCATCATTAAAGGGACGAGACGGGGAACAGTAACTAACACCCATGGTAAGTTTACTATCTCCGTCGGACAATCTGACAAAGAACTTGAAATAAGTTATGTCGGAATGCAAAAGAAAACAATCAAACTGGAAGCCAACAAATCCAGTTACGTGATTGAACTGGAAGAAGAATACAATTCATTGGAAGACGTCATAGTTATAGGTTATGGGACTCAGGCCAAACGTGATGTTATCGGTTCCATTACGACTATTTCATCCAAAGACCTGGATTCTAATTCCGGAGGAAATATCAATACTGCTTTGCAGGGAAAAATTCCGGGTATGCAAATCATATCAACGTCCGGTGAACCAGGAGCCGGATCATTGATTCAAATCCGTGGTGCTTCTTCGATAAACGGAAGTAGCGAACCTCTCTATATTATAGACGGTACACCGATTGAAAGCGGAAATATATCCTCTATTGACGGTGATGCTACCTTCAGCCCCATTGCAGGTATTAATCCCAATGACATCGAATCTATCGAGGTACTAAAAGATGCAGCTTCTGCCGCTATTTACGGTTCACGTGCTGCCAACGGTATCGTCATTATTACAACCAAAGGCGGTAATAAGTTTGAAAAAATGGCACCGGTTGTTACACTTAGCCATACGTCAAGTATCGTTTCCATTTCACGCAAACTGGATGCGATGAATGCTGAACAATTTCGTGCTGCATATAAAGAAGCTCGTGAAAATAATAATCAGACTGCCGAACAAAACTGGATTGTAAACCCATTTCACCCTTACTATAACCGCACGACGGACTGGCAGGACGTCATATTCAGAACAGCATATCAAACCCGCAATGACATAAGTGTACGTGGTGGGAACAATAGTTTCTCTTACGGTGTATCAGCCGGATATCGCGATCTTAAGCCAGTAGTGGTCAACACGAAATACAATCAGCTCAATCTAAGAACAAACTTCTTATATAAGGTAGGAAAACGCATCACAGGAGGAACTAAAGTCTCATTCAGTAATATGAATTATACTCGTATCCTTTCTTCGGGTAGCAATAATTACAGTGCATTAAGAGCCGCCCTATTCACCAATCCTTGTTTCTCTCCCTATGATCCTCTTAGTGGTGAATTGGTAGACTGGCTAGGAGTGAGAGAACAACGCAACCCGTTGGCCGTAGCGACGAAAGTGCCCATTCACTTTAAACGCCGTTGGTTCACGATGAACCAATATATACAAATAAATCTGATGAAAGGGCTCGATTTGAGAGTGAGCGTGTCTGGTGACATCAGCAGAACCAATCAAGACAGCTTCATGCCTAAAGAATTCGACTCCAATACGCCAGCCCGCGACAATGGCAAGTTCCGGCAGAGTGAGGGACAAACTTTTTTAAATGAAAACACTTTATCTTATAACGGAAAATTCAAATCACATCGTTTGAATGTGGTACTCGGGCAATCATTACAGCAAGACAAAACGGAAACCATCACATTAAACGGAAACGGATACATTGATAAATCTGTGATCACCATTCAAAATGCATCCACTTATACCAATATATCCAGAAGCGAATCGGAAAGAGCACTACTTTCCTTTTTCGGGCGTGTCAGCTATGATTGGAAAGGACGTTACCTTGCATCAGCCACTATCCGTAACGACGGTTCCTCTCGTTTTGGTAAGAATAAACGTTTTGGTACATTCCCGTCAGTCTCTATGGGATGGCGCTTTTCCGATGAGAAATTTATGAATTTTGCCAAAGGTTTCTTACGTGACGCTAAAATCCGTGGTAGTATTGGCGTAACAGGTAATCAGACTATTTCTAATTATGCGGCATTGGGATCTTATACAGCCTCATCCAACAAATACGACGGAAATGTGGAAATTCTCTATAACGCAATGCCCAACGACATCATCGGATGGGAAAAAACGACTCAATATAATATCGGTTTAGATCTTTCTTTTTTCAAAGGTCGTGTGGTATTCAACGCCGATGCATATGTAAAGAAAACGAAGGATTTGTTGTTCGACTTCCCCGTTTCCTACTATACCGGATTCTCCGCTGTCCCCAGAAACTATGGCAGTGTAGAAAATAAAGGGTTGGAATTTCTACTCGAAACAGTCAACCTGACCGGTAGGTTCAAATGGAAAACGTCTTTCAATATTTCCATGAACCGGAATAAAATCACCGAACTGCCCAACAATGAGGATATCATCATAGGAAACTTTTCGCTGGGAAGGGTTGGCGAACCAATGGGGGTATTCTATGCCCACAGAGCACTGGGTGTCTATTCCAAAGATGAGGATAACGTGTATATACTTCCTAACGGCCAAAAAGATCAAATACGCAAAGGAGCCTCCACCGGTGACCCATTTAAAGGTGGAGACATGATCTGGGAGGATATTGACGGAAACGGAGTCATTGATGACAATGACCGTGTCATCATTGGCGACCCCAATCCTAAATTTATCGGCGGTATGTCCAATACATTCTCATACAAGGGGATTTCTCTCAATATCATGATGCAATGGTCTTATGGGAATAAAGTTATGAATGAGTTCAGACGTACGCGCAATGCCATGAGAACCACCGGTAATTTGGGACAGGATGCATTAGCACGCTGGAAAGCACAAGGAGACATTACCAATTTCCCCATGATTCGTTACCAGGACAAAATGGAGAACTTCCGTCCTTCTTCTTTCAACATGGAAGATGGTTCTTTCCTACGTATCAAGGAAGTGACTTTAAGCTATAATATCCCTCGCAAATGGTGCAAAAAAGCATTCTTGAAATCTGCCAATGTATACATATCCGGAACGAATCTCCTTACTTGGAGCAAATATAGCGGATACGACCCGGAAGTAAACACTGCTACATCGGCATTTATCCGAGGAGTAGACAACGGTGCGTTTCCCAAAAGCCGTTCTTACAATCTAGGAGTCAACCTCACATTCTAATCACCTGTAAATATTATCAAATATGAAAACGCTATATATATATCTAATATGTTTTATAAGCGCCGGTTTTTCTGCCTGTTCTCTTCTTGAACTGGAACCGACAACATCATGGTCAACAGAAAACACCCCCAAAGAGGAATCACATCTATATGGCATCCTGTATGGAGGATATAATACTCTTCAATCTGATTTGAGTATTAACTTCCTGATCTATGGTGAAATGAGAGGTGATGCTTTCTATAATAATGCATTTAACGTAAATACTGATAAAGTGGTTAATAATTCACTTGACAATAATATATCTCAAGCTTCATGGTATAATTATTACCGCGCTATCAAACAAGCAAATGTTGTTATTAAATTTACCCCGCAAGTGCTCGAAGCAGGCGGCATAAGCACAGAAAAGGCAAATGACGTAATGGGGCAAGCTTATTGCCTGCGTGCTTTCGCTTACTTTTGGATTATTCGTATTTGGGGAGATGCCCCTTTGGTAACGGAGCCTTATATGGATTCCAACGATAATTTTGACCGCCCTAGAACTAGTGTAGCCGAAATTATCAAGCAGATACACTCTGATCTGGAAAATGCCGCAAAAATGATTGATAAGAATTCGACCTCACGGACTACTTTCACCCAGACAGCTGCTTATGCCATTGATGCTCATGTATACGCTTGGGAACACAAATATGAGAAAACAATCAGTATGGCAGATAAAGTACTGGCTAATACCGGTTATACTTTGGCAAACTTATACGATGAAAAATATACCGGTGTAACAGATAATCCCAAAGACAAAAACTTCAAAGCATTCGTACAGGCCAGTGAATACGCACAAATATTTAATGCCGGACGCAGTAAAGAGTCTATCTTCGAATTGGCAAGCAGTGTTGCCGATGGAGATGACCAAAAGAACCTGACATCTTATTTATCCGGCACATACCCTATCCTACGCCCGCGCGCAAGATTCGGAGAAGCTATCGACACAGAAGGAAGTTCTTGGAGATCAGCCGCAATACATGAGGCAGTTAGCGGAAAATACAAAGTTACCAAATTCACTATTGGATTCGATTATACTGCCGACAGTCGTAACATTGTAATGCTTCGCCTCGCAGATATAATTTTATTAAAGGCCGAAGCAATCGCCAACCAAGAAGACACCGACGAAAACCGGAAGGCGATAATGAAGTTAGTGAACCAAATAAGGAGAAGAGCTGCCGGAAGCGGTTATGAAATTCCTGAAGAACAGTTTCTCAACCGTGAAGAATATGATCAGGAAGGAATCAGAGAAATCGTTCTCAATGAACGCAGGTATGAATTAGCCTATGAGGGACATCGGTGGTTTGACCTTATCCGCACAGGTAAAGTTTTCGAAGCTGTCAAAAATAGAGGTAATGATATCGGAGAAGATGAGTCTCCCGCTATCGAACTACATCCAAAAGCGTTGGTATGGCCGATTCACCTCAATGAATTACGCCGAAGCAAATTGATCGAGCAGAACGAATATTATAAATAATTTTACTTATTAAAAGCTGAAAATATGAAACTGACTCAATATATGCTGTTAATTGCAGCTCTACTTTTCTCCGGTTGTAATTTGATAACCGATTATAAGTTAGACACCGATCCGAATTATCTGAAAGATATGTCCTTGATAGAGTACCTTGAAGAAGGGAAAGAAAGTTCGCTTACAATGTATTTGGAAGCAATTAAATATGCCGGTTTGGAAGAACAAATCTCTACCGGAAACCGTACACGCATTATTCCGACCAACGATGCCATAAAGAGTGTATTATCCAGTGTCGGAGTAGAGCAAATCAACCAACTGTCCAAAGGGGTCATCCGCTACCTATTTTCCTATCTGACTTTTGACGGTTCTTACCGTTCCATTGAAATGGAAACCAACCAAAGTATAAAAGGTATCAGTGACTCCGGAGAACCTATTTTCTTAACTCGTAAAGAAAGTACAAGTAACAAGTTTCTTCTCTATGTAAATGATAGCGAAGAAATCAACAATCAATCTATTGTTGTCATCCGGCAAGACTACCTTTTCAAGGATGGTGCAGCACATGTCGTAGACCAATTACCTTTATATATCAAAAAGGTGAAAGAAACAGATCCTGTTCCGGAAGGTGTCGACCACTCACAAGCTCCCACCTATAATCTGCCTGTGACTGAAGATGCCAATGTATATAGTGGTGCTTCCAATGGCAACTACAATGGGTATAACAAATTAAACTATCTATGTAGCCGTTCCGGGCGTTACAGATATTCTTTCTTCAAATTCGCCTTATCTCAAGTAGACCTTATCGACAATCTTTTTTCGGCCAAATTATGTTTTAATGTCAAAAGAATAGTAGGCTCATTCGTTCCTTCGTGCGGTGTTTACACAACGTCAAACGAATGGACGGAAAAAACATTGACTTATAGTAATCGTCCGGAATTCGGAGCGGAAGTTTCTATCTCTGACCTGTCAGCTGACTGGAATGAAATCAATATCACACAATATATCAAAAATGCTTATAATAATTCAGAAGCAGAAGTCTCTTTCGGTTTAAAACTACTGAACGGTCAGGCCATCAGTAATTCGCAAGTAGAAATACATCCGCGTGAAACATCTTCTACAAACTTAAATAATAGTCCTAATGCTGCCTATATCAAATTACAAGGTGCCACCGACAGCGAACTTCAACTAGATCATAATCAAATAATAAAAGGGAGTATCGGCGGCATCATCACATTGACCAAACAGCACTTGCAGATGTCTGCCGGCCCCAGTGCACAATATACATACGATGACAACAATATTATTTTTATCATAGAGCAATTGCCAGTCAATGGCACACTTGTACACAACGGGCTTCCAATAGGCAAATCGGCACAATTCACACAGGCCGAAATAGCAGCCGGTATAGTGAAGTACATCCACAACGGTCAAGGTACAACAGATACCTTTACGCTCAAAGTACAAGATTACACTGGAGGAGTATATGCATCACGACTATCCATGCAAATCAGTCTTCAATAATAGAAACAAAACTGTCATACTTATAAAATAGAAAAGGAATGCCAAACTCTTGTAAACAAAAGCAATATTTCATATCGCTGACGATCCTAGCCGGAATGTTTTTTATATTCGGATTTGTATCATGGGTGAACTCCATCCTGATTCCTTATTTCCGTATCGCTTGCGAACTAACCCATTTCGAATCCTACTTCGTGGCTTTTGCTTTTTATATAGCCTATTTTGTCATGGCTATTCCTTCGGGAATCCTCCTGAAGAAAGTAGGTTTCAAACGAGGAATCATGTATGGTTTTATGTTGACGGCATTAGGAGCTTTTCTTTTTGTTCCGGCTGCTTTAGTTCGACAATTTGAAATATTCCTGATCGGCCTATTTTCTATTGGAACAGGCCTGGCTATTTTACAAACTGCCGCCAACCCCTATGTAACGATCATCGGTCCTATTGAGAGCGCCGCCCGACGAATCAGCATCATGGGAATATGCAACAAGTTCGCCGGGATTATTTCTCCACTCATTTTCGCAGCTTTAATTTTAAAAGCAGACGACAGTGAACTTTTCAGCCTCATAGAATCTGGTACATTGGATGCAATAACTAAAAGTGCCATGCTTGATGAGTTGATACAACGCGTCATTGTACCTTATGCCATACTAGGGGGACTATTAGTATTAGCTGGAATCGGAATCCGCTATTCCATATTGCCGGAAATTAATACAGATGAACAAAATGCAACCGACGAAAAAGAGAACGGGCATAACTCTAAAAAAAGTATTTTCGATTTTCCTTATCTTATATTAGGAGCTTTAGCTATTTTCTTCCATGTAGGGACACAGGTAATTGCTATAGATACCATCATCAATTACGCCAATTCAATGGGAATAGACTTGCTTGAAGCAAAAGTATTTCCCTCATATACACTAGCTTGTACTATGATTGGTTATGTATTAGGCATCCTTATAATTCCTAAATATGTCTCACAGACAAAGGCATTGATTATATGTACCATATTAGGACTGTTACTTTCATTCGGAGTTGTATTCGCTGATTTTAACGTCACTCTATTCGGACATCAAGCAAATATCTCCATCTTCCTGCTTTGTGCACTCGGCTTCCCGAATGCTTTAATCTATGCCGGGATTTGGCCTTTATCTATCCACGGGCTGGGCAAGTTCACCAAGACAGGTTCTTCACTACTAATTATGGGACTTTGCGGAAATGCCATTTTACCATTGATATACGGTTATTTTGCTGAAGTATATGATCTGCGCATTGGCTACTGGATATTAATTCCGTGTTTCCTTTATCTGATATTCTTTGCAACCAAAGGCCATAAAATCAATTCCTGGAAACGAAACTATTGATAAAAAGACATACTTCATACAATGAAAAGACTTATTATTACCAACGGAAAAATCATTTTACCTACAAGCATAGAAACTGATAAGATACTGATATGTATAAATCAGAAAATCAGGCAAATTGTAGCGAGTAATGAATTCACGCCTCAACCCGATGACCAAATAATAGATGCTGCCGGTAATTACGTAGCACCAGGATTCATCGATATGCACATTCATGGCGGTGGCGGCCACGATTTCATGGATGGCACCGTAGAGGCATTTCTAGGCATAGCAGAAACTCATGCGAAATATGGAACCACTTCCATGGTTCCCACTACACTGACATGCTCTGACACTGAATTAATGAATATGTTTGCTACCTACCGGAAAGCTAAAGTCCTCAACACAAAAGGAGCAAAGTTCATCGGTTTACATTTAGAAGGACCTTACTTCTCCCCCAAACAAAGCGGAGCACAAGATCCTATATACTTGAAGAAGCCACAACCGGAAGAATATAACGCTATTCTAGAATCTTCGGAAGATATTATACGCTGGAGTGTCGCTCCCGAATTGGAGGGGGCCATTAAGATGGGACATGTTTTACAAGAGCACCACATACTGCCTTCCATTGCCCATACCGATGCAATCTATGAAGAAGTAACACAAGCATATAAAGCCGGTTATACGCATATAACCCATTTATATTCAGCTATGTCATCTGTCACACGCAGAAATGCCTTTCGCTATGCAGGAGTAGTAGAAGCTGCATACCTAATTGATGATATGACAGTGGAAATCATAGCCGACGGTATCCATCTCCCTAAACCATTACTGCAATTTGTTTATAAATTTAAAGGAGCTGACAAGATAGCTCTCTGTACTGACGCCATGCGGGGAGCAGGTATGCCTGACGGAGAATCCATATTAGGAAGTCTGGCTAACGGACAAAAAGTAATCATCGAAGACGGAGTAGCCAAAATGCCTGACCGTTCTGCATTTGCAGGAAGTGTAGCTACTACTAACCGTTTGGTCAGAACAATGGTACAACTGGCCAACGTCAGTCTCATCAATGCCATTCGTATGATGACACTTACCCCTGCCCGCATCCTCCATATCGACAAGTCAAAAGGTTCACTGGAATCCGGGAAAGATGCGGACATCGTTATTTTCGATAAGCAAATTAATATCATTCACACAATATCAGAAGGCCATGTTATCTATAGTAAATGAAACTGAAACCAAAGTATTTCAACAAAATCAATTAACTGTCAAAATCTTCCCAACCGTCCAGCAAATGGGAAAAGCCGCCGCTCAAGAAGTAGCTGACAGAATATGCAATTTATTGGAAGGAAAAGCTGAAATCAATATGATATTTGCCGCAGCTCCTTCACAAGAAGAATTTCTACATCACTTGATCAGCGATCAGCGAATTAACTGGAACAGAATCAATGCTTTTCACATGGACGAATATATTGGAGTGTTGCCTGATGCGCCGCAAAGTTTCGGAAACTTCCTCCGAATACGTATTTTTGATAAGGTACCTTTCAAGAATGTCTATTATTTAAACGGGCATGCTACTGATCTGGAAGAGGAATGTACACGATACACAAGTTTATTGTCACAATTCCCCACTGATATTGTCTGTTTAGGAATCGGTGAAAACGGACACATTGCTTTCAACGACCCTGATGTTGCCAATTTCAACGATCCCAAACTTATAAAGATAGTAAAACTTGATCATGTGTGCCGCCAGCAACAAGTCAATGAAAAATGTTTTGAGACACTTGAACAGGTGCCTACGGAAGCTTTAACTCTTACTATACCGGCATTATTAAAAGCCAAATGGATGTTTTGCATCGTGCCTTTCAAGAATAAGTCCCAAGCTGTCTATCGCACAATCCACGGAGATATTTCTGAAAAATGTCCGGCCAGTATATTGCGGAGAAAAGAAAAATCTTCGTTATATTTGGACACGGAAAGTGCACAGTTACTCAATTTATAACTTCTAATATTTTAATTGAAAAGAATTATGAAAAACAAACTATGTCTACTTCTTATTTTATCAAGTTTCGTTTTGAATATTCATGCACAAAAATCTATACGAATAGGAATTATCGGTCTAGATACTTCCCATTCTGTAGCCTTTACAGATTTAATTAATGGAGATAAAGACAATGCTTTTGCCAAAGGCTTTAGAATCGTTGCGGCCTATCCGTATGGTTCAAAAACTATTGAATCCAGCGCTAAACGTATTCCGGGTTATATCAAGAAAGTAGAACAACAAGGAGTAGAGATTGTATCTTCAATCAGTGAGTTATTGGATAAAGTAGATTGTGTACTTTTAGAAACAAATGATGGCAGGCTTCATCTCGAACAAGCTATCGAAGTCTTCAAATCAGGAAAAATCTGCTATATTGATAAACCGATCGGCTCAACATTAGGCGAAGCCATTGCTATCTTCGAGATGGCAGAAAAATATAAGGTTCCTATTTTTTCTTCTTCAGCATTAAGATACTCTCCACAAAATCAAAAATTAAGAAACGGAGAATTTGGAGATATTATAGGGGCCGACTGCTACTCGCCGCATAAAGTAGAACCTACACACCCGGATTTCGGTTTTTACGGAATACATGGAATAGAGACTCTATATACGATTATGGGAACCGGCTGTGAATCAGTTAACCGAATGTCTTCAGAAAATGCAGATATTGTGGTCGGACGTTGGAAAGATGGACGAATCGGAACTTTCAGAGGAATAAAAAAAGGACCTGCCATTTATGGAGGAACAGCGTTCGGCACCAAAAAGGCTATTGAAGTAGGAGGTTATCAAGGATATAAAGTACTTCTTGAACAAATTTTGTATTTTTTCCAAACAGGAATCCCTCCTATCTCCAGAGAAGAAACAATTGAAATATTCACTTTCATGAAAGCGTCCAATATGAGTAAAGCAGAGAATGGTAGAATTGTCACATTGGAAGAAGCTTACCAAAAAGGATGGAAAGACGCCCGGAAATTAATCAAAACCTATAATAAATAAGAAAATGAAATTTATATATAATGGAATCGGGCTTATATCATTCTTATTTATAGTTGCTTCATGTTCTTTCTCCAAGAAACAGATTATGAATAAGGCGGAAGCCAATGATTCATGTAAAATAGAAGTAGTCGTTCTTGATCCAGGACATTTCCATGCCAGTCTGCTTCAGAAAGATACATTAGCTGTTATTAATGATACCATCCGGATATACGCTCCCGAAGGAATAGGTGTCAATCAATACCTGGAAAGTATTGACTCTTACAACCATCGGCCAAAGTCTCCCACCACATGGAAGAAACAGGTATATACAGGCGAAGATTATCTCCTGAAAATGCTTTCAGATCATAAAGGTGATGTCGTAATTCTGGCTGGAAATAATCAGAAGAAGACACGATATATTATAGAATCTATCAAAGCCGGATATAATGTTCTTGCAGATAAGCCACTGGCTATTAACTCACAGGACTTCCAATTATTGACAGAGGCTTATCAGCTAGCACAACAAAAGGGACTCCTTTTATATGATTTGATGACGGAGCGATATGATATTCTCAACATCATAGAAAAAGAGCTCTTACATCAAACAGAATTATTTGGAGAATTACAAAAAGGCTCACCGGACAACCCATCTGTGATAATGGAAAGCGTACATCATTTCTTTAAAAAGGTTTCTGGTAAACCGCTGGTCCGTCCTGCATGGTACTATGATATAGCACAACAAGGAGAAGGAATTGCAGATGTAACAACACATTTGATAGATCTTATCAACTGGCAATGTTTTCCAGATGAAGCAATTCATTATCAATCGGATGTCAAAGTACTTTCGGCCAAACACTGGCCAACCCCAATCACATTAGCAGAGTTCAGCCAATCGACGCAAACAGACTCTTTCCCTATTTATCTGAACCAATACATAAAAAATGATGTATTGGAAGTTATGGCAAACGGAAGTCTCAACTATACCGTCAAAGGTATTTGTATGGGAATGAAAGTCACATGGAATTATATGCCACCAGCTCATGGAGGAGATACGTTTACTTCTATCAAAAAAGGTAGCAAAGCAACTTTAAAAATCGTTCAAAATGAGAAGAATGGTTTTGTGAAAGAATTGTATATTCAGAAAAAGCCAAACATTGACAGCCATGCTTTTGAAACTCAATTGCAAAAGACGATAGAACAACTTCAAGAAAGCTACCCGTTCTTATCCGTCAAAAATAAAAGTAACGGGATTTATCTTATTGATATACCACAGGAATACAGACTAGGACATGAAGAGCACTTCAGTAAAGTAGCAAAAGCTTTCCTGCATTATATACGTAACAAAAACATCCCGGAATGGGAAAACGAAAATACATTAACCAAATATTACATTACTACAACTGCTGTAGAAATGGCAAAGAAAGAAAATAAATAAGATAATAGGTGTTAGAGACAGGATGTAAATATTATAAAGATGAAGCCATGTTTCATGGCTTCATTCCTCATATCATGGGGACACGATTCGATATCTTGCTTATTCATTCTGACGCAGAACGTTTAAACGGACTTTGGACTCATATCATCAATGAGCTGGAGCGTTTGGATAAGATATTGAACCGTTTTGATCCCCACAGTGAGGTCTCCGGAATTAATAAACATGCTTTGCAAAGTTATATTCAAATTAGCAAAGAACTGGAGGAAATTTTGCATCTTTGCCAATATTATTATGAAAACACCTTTCATCTATTTGACATTACATTAAAAGATTTCTCCAAAATACAAATTCACGATCATCAACGCATTTCCTTTATGTCTCCTGATATTTCACTCGATTTCGGAGGCTTTGCCAAAGGGTATGCTTTGAAGAAAATCAAAAGACTCATAGAGCAAGAGGATGTCAATCATGCGTTTGTCAATTTCGGCAATAGCTCAATTCTGGGCATGGGACACCACCCTTATGGAGACAGTTGGAAAGTGAGTTTTCTGAATCCTTATAATCAGTCTCTTTTAAATGAATTCGATCTTGAAAATACAACATTATCCACCTCCGGTAATACGATACATTATACCGGACACATTATGAATCCACTTACGGGTTTATTTAATGAACAACGAAAAGCAAGCTCTATCATATCTACAGATCCGTTAGAAGCTGAAATTCTAAGTACCGTATGGATGATTGCGAATAAAGAAGAGCAACTATTACTCACAGAGAATTTTAAAAATATACAAGCAACCATATATGACTTATAATATGAAAGAACATAAAGAAAAAGGAGTTGACTTAGGACTCAGACAATTTATAAAAAGTCTGGGATATGTTGCCGGAGGAACCGCTTTATTAGCGACCACTCCCTGGCTTACTTCCTGTACCCCTGAAAAGCTAAAAGAGATCAAGCATGAAAAAGCACGAATCGCTTTAATTGGCACAGGTTCCAGAGGGCAATACCACATCCATAACCTCAAGGAAATACCTCATGCACAAATTGTAGCCGTGTGTGACAATTATGCTCCCAATCTTCAGCAAGCATTGGAGCTTTGCCCGGATGCCAAGCCCTATACAGATTACCGTAAGCTGCTGGAATCGAAAGACATTGATGGAGTCATCATATCCACACCACTAAACTGGCACGCACCTATTGTGTTGGACGCATTAGCTGCCGGCAAACATGTCTTCTGTGAAAAAGCAATGGCACGCACCCTTGACGAGTGCAAGGCTATCTATGACACTTACAACCAGTCTGAAAAAGTACTCTACTTTTGTATGCAACGAATGTATGACGAGAAGTATATCAAAGGGATGCAAATGATTCATTCCGGACTGATCGGAGATGTGGTAGGAATGCGCTGTCATTGGTTCAGAAATGCGGACTGGCGTCGTCCTGTTCCTTCACCGGAATTGGAGCGCAAAATCAATTGGAGATTATATAAAGACAGTTCGGGCGGACTAATGACCGAACTAGCTTGCCATCAATTAGAAGTATGTAACTGGGCCGCAAAAAGAATGCCGGTAAGTATCATGGGAATGGGTGATATTGTTTACTGGAAAGACGGTCGTGAAGTATACGATAGTGTAAATGTGACTTATCGATATTCCGACGGAACCAAGATTGCCTACGAATCATTAATCGCCAACAAGTTCAACGGAATGGAAGACCAAATTCTGGGAAGTAAAGGTACGATGGATATGGCTAAAGGTATTTATTACCTGGAAGAAGACCATTCTACTTCGGGCATCCGCCAACTGATTGACCAGGTAAAAGACAAAGCTTTTGCCGCCATACCAACGGCAGGCCCCAGCTGGCGACCAGAAACGAAAATGGAATATACACCACATTTTATCATTGACGGAGAGACTCACATAAACAGTGGTTTAAGTATGATCGGAGCAGATAAAGACGGATCAGATATCATTCTATCCTCTTTCTGCCAATCTTGTATCACTGGAGAGAAAGCACAGAATGTAGTAGAAGAGGCTTATTGTTCTACGGTCCTTTGCTTACTTGGGAATCAAGCAATGGATGAACAACGCCACATCCTCTTCCCCGACGAATATAAAATACCCTATATGAAATTCTAAACTATGAAAGATATTATTATCACCTCAAAAAAGTTGAAACAAGAAAGGAATATCTTTCTTCTAAGTTTCCTGCTTGCATTTATCATCAACGTAATTGCAATCATTATCTATTCCCGCCCATGGATTGAAATAATATCCCAAATCGGGTATGTCATCGTGATTAGTTTTTTCATCTATCTTATCTTATGGATTCCCCGAGGAATCCTGATATTCTTGAGTCACCTTTTCCGAAGAAAAAAATAAGAGATTTACGTTTTTTGAAGGAGAATTGACGGAAAAGCTCATTCACATATTCTAATAACAACCTAATTTTGGAGAAAAATAGATACTATGACAACAAGAAGAGATTTTATCAAAAAAACAGTGGCAGGTACAGCTGCACTTTCATTAGGAAGCATACTTCCAGGATTCGGTTCAAGCCGTTATCAAGATATTCTGGGAGCTAACGAAAAAATACGTATCGGAGTCATTGGAGTGAATTCGAGAGGTAAGGCCCTGGCGCAAGGATTTGCCAAACTTCCAGATTGTGAAGTAACTTACATTTGTGATGTAGACTCAAGAGCATTAGAAAAATGTCAGGCTGCTATCCACAAAATTACCGGACGTACTCCCAAAGGAGAAAAAGACATTCGTAAGATGTTAGAGTCGAACGATTTTGAAGCAGTGGTGATTGCCACCCCTGACCATTGGCATGCCAAAGCAGCCATTATGGCTATGCAGGCCGGAAAGCATGTTTATCTGGAAAAACCTACCAGTCATAATCCGGCAGAAAATGAAATGCTGATTCGAGCCGCTTTGAAATATAACCGGATTGTTCAAGTGGGTAACCAACGCCGCTCATTTCCCAATGTAATTAAAGCTATGGAGGAAATAAAATCCGGTTCTATCGGAAAAGTGAGATATGCCAAATCTTGGTATGTCAATAATCGCCCTTCCATTGGAACAGGGAAAGTTGTTCCTGTACCTGATTATCTGGATTGGGATTTATGGCAAGGTCCTGCCCCACGTGTTGCAGATTTCAAAGATAATTTCATCCATTATAACTGGCATTGGTTCTGGAATTGGGGAACAGGTGAAGCGCTCAACAATGGAACCCACTTTGTTGATATACTCCGCTGGGGACTGGGCGTAGATTATCCTACAAAGGTTGATTCTATCGGAGGTCGGTATCGTTTTCAGGACGACTGGCAAACTCCTGACACACAACTTATCACCTTCCAATTTGGTGACGAAGCATCTTTTTCATGGGAAGGACGTAGTTGTAATACGATGCCGGTAGACGGATATGGAGTAGGAACCGCATTTTATGGAGAAACCGGAACTCTCTTCATTGGCGGTGGCAATGAATATAAAATTGCAGATTTAAAAGGTAAAACGATTAAAGAGGTAAAAAGTGATTTAAAATTTGAGACCGGCAATCTGTTGAATCCATCCGAAAAGTTGGATGCCTTCCACTTCCGAAACTGGTTTGATGCCATTCGCAAAGGAACAAAGCTAAATTCCGGAATTGTAGATGCCTGTATCAGTACCCAGTTGGTACAATTAGGTAACATTGCCCAACGTGTCGGACATTCATTACAGATTGATCCGGGAAGCGGACGAATTCTCAACGATTTGGAAGCCAATAAACTTTGGGGAAGAGAGTACGAAAAAGGTTGGGAAATACGGGTTTAAAGCATGTCCCCATTTCTCGTTTTTTCATTAGGTTATAATTTTACAGAAAGGCATGTCTTTGATAGGATATGCCTTTCTGTTTTCCTTCCGTAAAGCTGATTTATACCCTTTTAACACACGGAATATTCACCGTTTTTCATCGAAATCTCTTTTATTTTTGTATTTTTGCGTGCGTATGCGTTAAAATTATAGTATATACGAATTTTATGAGTGACGAAATCAACGAGATAACGGAAGAACATTCAGACTACAAACCGGCGGACGCGCGGGACGAAAGCGTAAAACATCAGTTAACAGGCATGTACCAGAATTGGTTTCTGGACTATGCTTCATATGTTATTCTGGAACGTGCCGTACCCCACATCAATGACGGTTTAAAGCCTGTGCAACGTCGTATCCTGCATTCTATGAAACGTCTGGATGACGGGCGGTATAACAAAGTGGCAAATATTGTGGGACACACCATGCAGTTCCACCCGCATGGGGATGCTTCTATCGGGGATGCCTTGGTACAGTTGGGACAGAAAGACCTGTTGATTGACTGTCAGGGTAACTGGGGTAATATCCTCACCGGAGACGGTGCGGCTGCTCCCCGTTATATCGAGGCGCGTTTATCCAAGTTTGCGCTGGATGTTGTCTTCAATCCCAAAACTACCGAATGGAAATTGTCATACGACGGACGAAATAAGGAACCAGTCACTCTTCCTGTGAAATTCCCGTTATTACTGGCGCAGGGAGTGGAAGGTATCGCCGTTGGACTTTCTTCCAAGATATTGCCGCATAACTTCAACGAACTTTGTGATGCTTCCATCAGCTATCTGCGTGGGGAAGAATTCCAACTGTATCCCGATTTCCAGACAGGCGGCTCGATTGATGTAGCCAAATACAACGACGGAGAACGTGGCGGAGCAGTGAAAGTACGTGCCAAGATCAACAAGATTGATAACAAAACACTTGCAATCACAGAGATCCCTTATGGGAAAACCACTTCAACAGTGATCGACTCTATCCTGAAAGCTGTTGATAAAGGAAAAATCAAAATTCGCAAGGTAGATGACAACACAGCTGCCAACGTAGAAATATTAGTGCATCTGGCACCAGGTACATCATCGGACAAAACAATCGATGCATTGTACGCATTCACCGATTGCGAAGTAAGCATCTCACCCAACTGCTGCGTGATTGATGACAGCAAACCTCATTTCCTCACTGTCAGCAAAGTCTTGAGAAAGTCGGCAGACAACACGCTGGATTTGCTAAAGCAGGAGCTGGAAATCAAGAAAAACGAAATACTGGAAGCGTTGCACTTTGCTTCGCTCGAAAAGATATTTATCGAAGAACGCATCTATAAGGACAAAGAGTTCGAACAATCCAAAGATATGGACGCAGCTTGTGCTCATATTGACGAACGCCTGACGCCTTATTATCCGAAATTTATCCGCGAAGTAACCAAAGAGGATATTCTCAAACTGATGGAAATCAAAATGGGGCGTATTCTGAAATTCAACTCGGACAAAGCGGATGAACTGATTGCCAAGATGAAAGAAGAAGTGGCCGAGATTGATAATCATCTGGCTCACATCGTAGATTATACCGTCAACTGGTATCAGATGTTGAAAAACAAATACGGCAAGAACTTCCCGCGCCGTACGGAACTGCGTAACTTCGACACCATCGAAGCTGCCAAAGTAGTAGAAGCAAACGAAAAACTTTATATCAACCGCGAAGAAGGATTTATCGGAACAGCCTTGAAAAAAGACGAGTTCGTAGCATGTTGTTCGGATATCGATGATGTCATTATCTTCTTCCGCGACGGTAAGTATATCGTTACTCCTGTTGCCGACAAGAAGTTCGTCGGCAAAAACGTTCTCTATGTCAATGTATTCAAGAAGAACGATAAACGTACGATCTACAATGTAGCCTACCGCGACGGAAAAGAAGGAACGACATACGTAAAACGTTTCGCCGTGACCTCTGTAGTTCGCGACCGCGAATATGATGTCACACAGGGAACTCCCGAATCACGGATTACCTATTTCAGCGCCAACCCGAATGGAGAAGCCGAAATCATCAAGGTGACACTGAAACCGAATCCGCGTGTACGCCGTATCATTTTCGAGCATGACTTCAGTGAGGTCAGCATCAAGGGACGTCAGGCACGAGGCGTGATTCTTACCCGCTTGCCGGTACATAAGATATCCCTGAAACAAAAAGGAGGTTCCACGCTCGGTGGACGTAAAGTATGGTTTGACCGTGACATACTCCGCCTCAACTATGACGGACGAGGTGAATATCTGGGTGAATTCCAAAGCGACGACAGCATATTGATTGTTCTGAACAACGGTGATTTCTATACTACCAACTTCGACTTGAGCAACCACTATGAAGATAATGTAAGCATCGTGGAGAAGTTTGATCCTAACAAGATATGGACTGCCGCGCTTTACGATGCCGACCAACAGAATTATCCGTATCTGAAACGTTTCTGTTTTGAGGCCTCCAACCGTAAACAGAACTACTTGGGAGAAAATAAGAACAACCGTCTGATCCTGCTGACCGACGAGTACTATCCTCGTCTGGAAGTCATATTTGGCGGACACGACAATTTCCGTGATCCGTTGAATATCGATGCGGATGAATTCATTGCTGTCAAAGGTTTCAAAGCCAAGGGAAAACGTATCACTACCTATGCAGTGGAGACGATCAATGAGCTTGAACCAACTCGCTTCCCCGAACCCTCACAAGAACAACAGGAAGTTCCTGAAGAGGAGCCGGAAAATCTGGATCCGGACAGCGGCAAGAGCGAAGGCGATATTATTGATGAAATCACCGGGCAGATGAAATTATTCTGATGAAGAAAAAACTAATATACTTGGGGCTGACAGGTTGCATCCTGTTCGCCCTTTGCACAAGATTACAAGCGCAGATCGACAGTCTGCAAGCCCATCGGTATGTAACACGTGCCACCATGTATGGTGTCGGATTTACTAACGTTTTCGACACCTATCTTTCACCGCAGGAATACAAAGGAATCGACTTCCGTGTTTCCCGTGAATTGATTCGGATGACCAAGTTGTTTGATGGAAATGTATCTGTGCAGAACTTCTTTCAGGCAAACATCAGCTATACGCACAACCGGGCCGATAACAATAACACTTTCTCCGGATTAGTCAACTGGAACTATGGATTACATTACCAGTTCCGCCTGACAGATAATTTCAAATTATTAGCCGGAGGATTGATAGATGTCAACGGAGGCTTTGTCTATAATCTCCGGAACACCAACAATCCGGCATCCGCACGGGCATACGTCAATCTGGATGCCTCCGGAATGGCTATTTGGCACCTGAAAATCAAACGGTATCCAATCGTGCTTCGTTATCAGGTCAATCTGCCGGTTATGGGAGTAATGTTCTCTCCCCACTACGGACAATCTTATTACGAGATATTCTCTTTGGGAAATTCGAGTGGAGTAATAAAATTTACCTCCCTGCACAATCAACCTTCGTTGCGACAGATGCTCTCCGTCGACCTGCCGATAGGATATACCAAAATGCGCTTCAGCTACCTGGCTGACTTGCAGCAATCCAACGTTAACAATATCAAGACACATACCTACTCACACGTATTCATGGTAGGATTTGTGAAAGACCTATACCGTATCCGAAATAAGAAAGGAACCGCTCTTCCTTCATCGGTTAGAGCTTACTAAGAGAACAAAATTTAATGTTGAAACTTCAAGTGAGAGATCAATTAATGATGAGAAATAAGATTAGACAAATACTTTGGCTGCTCTGCTGCCTTCCGGTGCTGACTGGTTGCATTGGGGAAGATGACTACGCCAATGATCCCAGAGGTAATTTCGAACAATTATGGAAGATCATTGACGAACAGTATTGTTTCCTGGATACGAAAGGTATTGACTGGGATGCTGTTCATGACGAATACAGCAAACTGATTATTCCGTCGATGTCCAATGATGACCTGTTCGACATCCTAAGCCAAATGCTTTATATCTTGAAAGACGGGCATGTCAATCTATCTTCTGCCAGTCGTATTTCTTATTACGATGCATGGTATCAGGGCTACCCTTGGAATTATAGAGAAGATATTCTTTATAACTATTATCTGGGTAGTGCCAATTCAGGCTATCGCACATCCGCTGGTCTTAAATATAAAATATTCGACAATAACATAGGATACATACGTTATGAAAGTTTCAGTGCCGGAGTTGGAGATGGCAATTTGGATGAGGTCCTTTACTATTTACAAATCTGCAATGGACTAATTATCGATGTCCGTGATAACGGAGGAGGTAATCTGACCAATTCTTCACGCATAGCTGCCCGGTTCACTGACAAACTGGCATTAACAGGATATATCCAACATAAGACAGGTCCGGGACACAATGATTTCTCAGAGATGGAACCCATTTATTTAGAACCCTCCAACAGTATTCGTTGGCAAAAAAAGGTCGTGATACTAACCAATCGTCGATGTTATAGTGCCACAAATGATTTTGTTAACATAATGCGCAGCTTAAACAATGATAACGAAGATAAAAGAATCATCCAGCTGGGCGACCAGACTGGTGGAGGATCAGGGCTGCCATTTTCATCAGAATTACCCAATGGCTGGAGCGTCCGCTTCTCTGCCAGCCCCCACTTTGATAAGTATGGAAAGTCATTGGAAGATGGAATAAAACCTGATGTATACGTAAACATGGATAAGATTCTGGAAGAAGGAATAGAGCAGGGTGACATAGAATCACAAAAGAAAGATCCACTGATTGAAAAGGCATTCGAAATCTTAAGTGAATAACTTTATTGCCAAATTATTTGCCAAATCAGAAAATCTTCCTATCTTTGCACCGCTAAACAAAAAAGCTACACATGCGGCTGTGGCGTAATTGGTAGCCGCGCCAGACTTAGGATCTGGTGTCGTGAGACGTGTAGGTTCGAGTCCTATCAGCCGCACTAAAAATAAACTAGAAGCCTTCAAGATACTATCTTGGAGGCTTTTTAATTGGTTAGACATGAATAAACATCAACTTTGCTGCATCGGTCACATCACATTAGACAAAGTAGTCACTCCCCAAAACACTGTCTATATGCCGGGAGGAACGGCTTTTTATTGTTCACATGCCATCCGCCATTTTAACGACATCGATTACGCTTTAGTAACAGCTGTCGGTGCCACTGAAATGAACGTCGTAGAACAACTACGTGAAATGGGTATTCATGTAACCGCCCTGCCAAGCAAATATTCTGTATACTTCGAGAATATCTATGGCGCCAATCCGGACGACCGTACTCAACGTGTATTAGCGAAAGCTGATCCGTTCACTGCCGGTCAGCTGAAAGATATAGATGCGCAAATCTACCATCTCGGCTCTCTGCTGGCAGACGACTTCTCGTTGGAAGTAATCAAAGAACTATCTCAAAAAGGGTTGATTGCAGTAGACTCGCAAGGCTATTTACGTGAAGTGCGTGACACTCACGTCTATCCGGTGGATTGGACAGATAAGCGGGAGGCTCTGCAATATATCCATTTCCTGAAAGTCAACGAGCACGAGATGGAAGTGCTGACAGGTCTTTCCGATCCACATGAAGCTGCCCGTCAATTATATGAATGGGGCGTGAAAGAAGTGCTTGTCACCTTGGGAAGCATGGGATCACTCATTTTCGACGGAAAAGACTTCTATCGTATTCCGGCATATAAACCCAAAGAAGTGGTAGATGCAACAGGGTGTGGAGACACATATACCATCGGATATCTATACCAACGGGTATCGGGTGCCGGCATCGAAGAAGCAGGACGTTTTGCAGCAGCCATGTCAACTTTAAAAATAGAGAAATCAGGTCCTTTCAATGGCAGCAAAGAAGATGTCATTCAATGTATGACCACTGCGGAACAGATGTTTTAAAACAGGAAATCATAAAACGAACAGCGTATATATAGGATATACCTCCCCCGACGGGTAATCCTCATCCCATTATTCAGGCACGAACAACACCGGTTCGTGCCTGACTTTTTTCAACAGTCACCTCTCTTTTAGTGTTAAAATCAACCATTCCCTCTTTTTTCCAAAATCTTTTTTGAATTTCGTTTGTTTCCTTTGTTACTCTTGCCAAAAGACGGCAGAAAAAAGACTTCAACCTAAATAATAACAAATGGAAAAATTTAATGCAATGAGGACTAGACTTTTACAACATCTTCAGAAAAAAGCCATCAGGTCAAAGAGCATCATGACGCTTGTTTGCCTGCTACTGGCCTCTGCATCAGCCTTTGCACAGACAAAGACGGTGACAGGAACAGTGACGGACGCTGCCAATGAACCATTGATCGGCGCATCGGTACTCGTACAAGGAACTTCCACCGGAACCATCACGGACATGGACGGTAAATATTCAATCTCTGTCACTCCGGAGGACGTACTGGCATTTTCATACGTGGGGATGACTTCGCAAACCATTAAAGTGGGGACACAGAACGTCATCAATGTCACTTTAAAAGAAGATTCACAAGTACTAGCCGAAACAGTCGTTATCGGATACGGTAGTGCAAAGAAAAGAGACTTGACAGGTTCTATCACCAATATCAAAGGAGAAGAGTTAGCCAACAAACCGGCAATGAATCCGCTATCTTCCCTTCAGGGGAAAGTGGCAGGTGTGCAGATTGTAAACTCCGGACGAGCCGGATCGGACCCGGAAATCCGTATTCGCGGAACAAACTCCATCAACGGATATAAACCGCTGTACATTGTCGACGGATTATTCAATGACAACATCAATTTCCTGAATCCGGAGGACATCGAATCTATGGAAATCCTGAAAGACCCGTCATCTCTGGCTATCTTCGGTGTTCGCGGTGCGAATGGTGTTATCATCATTACCACAAAGAAAGCCAAAGAGGGACAGACACTGGTCAATATTAATACTTCTTTCGGTTTCAAGAAAGTAGTGGATAAAGTGAAACTGGTGAATGGTTCACAATTCAAGGAACTATATAACGAACAGCTCGCCAATCAGAAAGATGACCCTTTCGATTATACCGGCTGGGATGCCAATACCGACTGGCAAGACGAAATTTTCCAGACTGCTTTCATTACAAACAATAACATCAGTATTACAGGGGCTTCGCCCAAACATAGTTTCTATCTGGGTGTAGGCTATTCTTACGAACAAGGCAACATCGAGCATGAGAAATTCAGTAAGGTAACCATCAACGCAAGTAATGATTATAAGATTACGGACTTTTTGAAAGTCGGTTTCCAATTCAACGGTGCACGTATGCTTCCTGCTGATTCCAAACAGGTATTGAATGCCCTGCGTGCAACTCCTATCGCTCCGGTGTATAACAACGAATACGGATTATATACGGCTCTGCCCGAATTCCAGAAAGCGCAGATCAACAACCCGATGGTAGACGTCGAATTGAAAGCGAATACTACCAAAGCGGAGAACTACCGGGCATCCGGTAACATTTATGGTGAGGTAGACTTCCTGAAACATTTCACGTTCAAAGCGATGTTCTCCATGGATTATGCGTCGAACAACGGACGGACGTATACACCGATCGTAAAAGTATACGATGCCACTGTCAACGGAGGGATCTCTACTTTGGGAACAGGCAAGACCGAGGTCAGCCAGTTTAAAGAGAATGAAACAAAAGTTCAGAGCGACTACCTGTTGACATACACCAACAGCTTTGATAATGGAAATCATAACCTGACAGCTACCGCCGGTTTTACTACCTATTATAATTCGTTGAGCCGATTGGACGGAGCACGCAAGCAGGGGGTCGGACTGGTTATTCCGGATAATCCGGACAAATGGTTTGTCAGCATCGGCGATGCAGCTACCGCTACCAATGGAAGTACTCAATGGGAACGCAGTACATTATCCGTACTTGCACGCGTGATCTACAACTATAAAGGCAAATACTTGTTCAACGGTTCTTTCCGCCGGGATGGTTCTTCCGCTTTCTCCTATACAGGAAATGAATGGCAGAACTTCTTCTCGCTGGGTGGAGGTTGGTTGATGTCCGAAGAAGAATTTATGAAAGACATCAAATGGCTGGATATGTTGAAAATCAAAGCATCTTACGGTACGTTAGGAAACCAGAACCTGGATAAAGCCTATCCTGCCGAACCCTTATTGACCAATGCTTATTCGGCCGTATTCGGTAAACCGTCCATCATTTATCCCGGATACCAGCTTGCCTATCTTCCTAATCCTAACCTGCGTTGGGAAAAAGTAGAAGCCTGGGAAGCCGGATTTGAAACGAACCTGCTTCGCAACCGCTTGCATTTTGAGGGTGTTTACTATAAGAAGAATACCAAAGATTTGTTAGCCGAAGTTCCCGGGATTTCCGGAACTATCCCCGGTATCGGAAACTTGGGAGAGATTCAGAATAAAGGAGTGGAAATGGCTGTAACCTGGCGCGATCAGATTGGTGACTGGGGATATTCCGTCAGTGCCAACCTGACTACTATCAAGAATGAGGTAAAAAGTCTTGTTCAGGAAGGATATTCCATCATTGCCGGAGATAAGCAGCAAAGTTACACAATGGCAGGTTATCCTATCGGATATTTCTATGGTTACAAAGTGGCAGGCGTTTATCAGTCACAAGCAGATATTGACGCATCACCCAAAAATACACTGGCTACCGTTACCCCCGGTGACCTGAAATTCGCCGATGTGAACGGTGACGGAGAAATCACCCCGGAAGACCGTACCATGATAGGCAACCCGACTCCAAAGGTCACTTACGGTTTTTCCCTCGGAGTAGACTACAAGAATTGGTCGTTAGGCATCGACATGATGGGACAAGGCGGAAACAAGATTTTCCGTACATGGGATAACTACAATTTTGCCCAGTTCAACTACCTGGAACAACGCTTGGACCGCTGGCACGGAGAAGGTACGTCCAACACCCAACCGTTGCTGAACACCAAACATTCCATCAACAACCTCAACTCCGACTATTACATTGAGGACGGCAAATTCTTCCGTATCCGTAATGTACAGTTAGCGTATACGTTCGACAAGAGCTTAATTGCCAAAATACGTCTGCAAGCTCTGAAAGTCTATGTCAACATACAGAACTTGAAGACATGGAAACATAACACCGGATATACTCCCGAACTTGGAGGAACTGCCACCGCATTCGGAGTAGATAACGGCAGTTATCCTGTACCTGCAGTCTATACCTTCGGTATCAACCTAACATTCTAGTGACAAGGTGCCACTGCCAGTTTTCCATGCGGAACACAACTTTAATCTTTAAAACTATCATTATATGAAACTGAATAAATATATATTTGCAACCCTTATTACTTCAACTACATTATTTCTAGGTAGTTGTAGTGACTTTCTGGATCGTAGTCCGCAAGGACAGTTCACGGAAGATGATAATCCGAACGCACTGGTCAACGGTAAGATTTATAATGTGTATACGCTGATGCGTAACTATGATGTCACTGCCGGACCTCCTGCGCTTGCCATCCACTGTTTCCGTTCCGAAGACTCGGAAAAAGGAAGTATTTCCAGTGACGGTTCTGACGTGGCCGAAATGTACGACGACTTCGTATACACACCGACCAACGGCCTGCTGGGTGCTTATTGGGGAAGGAATTATGCCATCATTTACCAATGTAATGACATCCTTACCGCTATTGCAGAGAAAGAGACAGCCGGACAGACAGAAGCTGAAGATATTATCAACAAAGGAGAAGCCTCTTTCTTCCGCGCTTATTGTTACTTCAATCTGGTAAGAGCTTTCGGCGAAGTTCCTTTGGTGACTTACAAAATCAACGACGCTTCGGAAGCCAATATCCCGAAGACAACCGCTGATAAAATCTATGAGCAGATTGACAAGGACCTGAAAACAGCAGAAGAGTCATTGCCGGAAACATGGAGTAGCGAATACACCGGACGACTGACTTGGGGAGCTGCCCGTTCCTTACACGCGCGTACTTATATGATGCGCAACGACTGGAACAATATGTACACAGCCTCCACCGATGTCATCAAAAAGGGGCTCTACAACTTAAAGACTCCGTATAATGAGATTTTCACGGATGATGGTGAAAATAACGGAGGTTCCATATTCGAGTTGCAATGTACAGCCACTGCCGCCCTTCCTCAAAGCGATGTTATCGGTAGCCAGTTCTGTGAAGTACAGGGTGTGCGCGGAGCAGGTCAATGGGACTTGGGCTGGGGATGGCACATGGCAACAGAATATATGGCGCAAGCCTACGAACAGGGTGATCCACGCAAAAACTCCACCCTACTCTACTTCCGCCACTCGGACAGCGAGCCTATCACTCCGGAAAACACCAACGAGCCATACGGCGAATCTCCGGTCTCTCCGGCAATGGGTGCTTACTTTAACAAGAAAGCCTATACCGACCCGGCTTTGCGTAAAGAATATACCAACAAAGGATTCTGGGTAAACATTCGTCTGATCCGCTACGCAGATGTACTGCTGATGGGAGCCGAATCAGCTAATGAAAAAGGTATTCCGGGTGAAGCAATCGACTATTTGGAACAAGTACGCGCACGCGCCAGAGGCACCAACAGCAATATATTACCTAAAGTGACGACTACCGATCAGGGAGAATTGCGTGAAGCCATCCGCCACGAACGCCGTGTGGAATTAGGGTTGGAATTCGACCGTTTCTATGACCTCGTTCGTTGGGGCATTGCAAAAGAAGTGTTGCACGCAGCCGGTAAAACCAATTATCAGGACAAAAACGCACTGCTTCCACTGCCGCAGACAGAGATCGACAAGTCTAAGGGAGTGTTAGTACAGAACCCCGACTACCAATAAGAAAGTTCCTCGGTGCCGAACGGTTGTTTCCTCGGTGCCGAAACTACTGTTCCTCGGTGTCGAACAATGTCCTCCTCGGTGCCGAACATTCAACGCATCAGGAGGACTTTATATGAATAGAGATAAAAGTAACTATAATAATATGATATACAAAAAGTTAAGACTATCCGTCCTGTTGTTTGCCACAGGTTTTCTAACCGCGTCGGCACAAAAGTCGCCACAGGATATGGATCGTTTCATCGACGTATTGATGAATAAAATGACGCTGGAAGAAAAAATCGGACAGTTAAACCTTCCCGTCACCGGAGAGATCACTACGGGACAAGCTAAAAGCAGCGACATCGCCGCAAAAATCAAGAAAGGCGAAGTGGGAGGATTGTTCAATCTGAAAGGAGTAGAGAAAATACGTGAAGTACAGAAACAAGCTGTGGAAGATTCCCGGCTGGGTATTCCGTTATTGTTCGGGATGGACGTTATTCACGGATACGAAACGATGTTCCCTATCCCGCTCGGTTTGTCTTGCACCTGGGACATGACAGCCATTGAAGAGTCTGCCCGCATTGCAGCCGTAGAGGCAAGTGCCGATGGAATCTCATGGACTTTCAGCCCGATGGTGGATATTTCACGCGACCCTCGTTGGGGACGCGTATCCGAAGGTAGTGGCGAAGACCCGTTTCTCGGTGCCATGATTGCCGAAGCGATGGTGCGCGGCTATCAGGGGAAAAACATGGAACGGAATGACGAAATCATGGCCTGCGTAAAACACTTTGCGCTATATGGGGCAGGCGAAGCCGGCCGCGACTATAACACCGTGGATATGAGCCGCCAACGAATGTTCAATGATTATATGCTACCGTATGAAGCAGCCGTTGAAGCGGGTGTAGGTAGCGTGATGGCTTCTTTTAATGAAGTAGACGGTATTCCGGCCACTGCCAATAAATGGCTGATGACGGATATTCTCCGCGGACAGTGGGGATTCAACGGTTTTGTGGTAACTGATTATACCGGCATTTCAGAAATGATCGACCACGGTATCGGCGATCTTCAGACAGTATCCGCCCGTGCCATCAATGCCGGAGTGGATATGGATATGGTAAGCGAAGGTTTTGTAGGGACACTGAAGAAATCCGTTCAGGAAGGAAAAGTCTCTATGGAAACATTGAATACGGCTTGCCGTCGTATTCTGGAAGCCAAATATAAACTGGGATTGTTTGATAATCCTTATAAATATTGCGATCCGAAACGTCCGGCACGCGACATCTTTACCAAAGTCCATCGTGATGCAGCCCGCAGAATTGCAGCAGAAAGTTTCGTTCTTCTGAAGAATGACAGTCCCGACGGTAATCCGAACGGAAATCCGTTGTTGCCTTTCAACCCAAAAGGAAATATTGCAGTAATCGGTCCGTTGGCAAACAGCCGTAGCAATATGCCGGGTACATGGAGCGTAGCAGCTGTGCTCGACCGTTGCCCTTCTTTGGTAGAAGGATTGAAAGAGATGACAGCCGGAAAAGCGAATATCATGTACGCTAAAGGAAGCAACCTGATTAGTGATGCAAGTTACGAAGAACGGGCAACGATGTTCGGCCGTTCCCTGAACCGTGACAACCGCACCGACCAGCAGTTGTTGGACGAAGCATTGAACGTAGCCCGTCGGTCGGATATCATCATCGCAGCGCTAGGCGAATCTTCTGAAATGAGCGGTGAAAGCAGCAGTCGTACAGACTTGAATATTCCCGACGTACAACAGAATCTGTTGAAAGAACTTTTAAAGACAGGCAAACCGGTGGTACTGGTGTTATTCACCGGACGTCCGCTTACGCTGAATTGGGAACAGGAGCATGTGCCTGCCATTCTGAATGTATGGTTCGGAGGTAGTGAAGCCGCTTATGCCATTGGTGACGCCCTCTTCGGTTACGTCAATCCGGGTGGTAAACTGACTATGACTTTCCCGAAGAATGTCGGCCAGATACCTCTTTATTATGCGCACAAAAATACCGGACGCCCATTGAAAGATGGCAAATGGTTCGAGAAATTCCGCAGCAACTATCTCGATGTGGACAATGATCCGCTTTATCCGTTCGGTTACGGCCTTTCTTATACGACGTTCTCTTACAGTGACATCGACTTGAGTCATTCTTCCATGGACATGAACGGTTCGTTGACCGCGGCAGTGGAGGTTACCAATACCGGAACATGGCCCGGATCGGAAGTGGTACAGCTTTATATCCGCGACGTTGTGGGTAGCAGTACCCGTCCCGTCAAAGAGCTGAAAGGTTTCCAAAAGATATTCCTGGAACCGGGAGAAATGAAGATTGTCCGTTTCAAGATTGCTCCGGAAATGCTTCGATACTATAATTATGACTTGCAACTGGTTGCCGAACCGGGCGACTTTGAAGTGATGATCGGTACGAACAGCCGTGATGTGAGAACCGCGAAGTTCACGTTAAACTAAACTTTTATCACCTTGATTATGAACGATAAATATAAAAGAATAATAGAAATGAGTGCACTTCCACTCATGTTACTATTTCTATCCGCCGTTGCCCTGACTTTCCAGAGCTGTAAAGGGAAAAGCAAAAGCAACAACCTTTCCGCAGCCACCGACTCGTTATCGGACGACGCCCTGATGGATACCGTCCAGCGACGGACTTTCCTCTATTTCTGGGAAGGTGCCGAGCCGAATAGCGGCTTGGCTCCCGAACGTTATCATGTGGACGGCGTTTATCCAGAAAACGATGCCAACGTAGTCACTTCCGGCGGCAGCGGCTTCGGCATCATGGCTATCCTTACGGGAATCGACCGCGGTTACGTCACCCGCGAAGAGGGACTGGCACGAATGGAACGCATCGTTTCTTTCCTCGAAAAGGCAGACCGTTTCCATGGAGCCTACCCTCATTGGTGGTATGGTGATACGGGCAAGGTGAAACCATTCGGTCAGAAAGACAATGGTGGCGATCTGGTAGAGACCGCTTTCCTCATCCAAGGGCTACTGGCCGTACACCAATATTACGTCAACGGAAACGAGAAAGAGAAAGCCCTCGCCCAACGGATCGACCAGATTTGGCGGGATGTCGACTGGAACTGGTATCGGCAAGGCGGGCAAAACGTTCTTTACTGGCATTGGAGTCCGACGTATGGCTGGGAAATGAATTTCCCTGTACACGGCTACAACGAATGTATGATTATGTATATTCTTGCCGCCGCTTCTCCTACACACGGAGTACCTGCGGCTGTCTATCATGACGGTTGGGCACAGAACGGAGCCATCGTTTCTCCGCATAAAGTGGAAGGAATCGAGTTGCACCTCCGCTATCAGGGCACCGAAGCCGGACCGCTTTTCTGGGCTCAATACTCTTTCCTCGGACTTGATCCAGTGGGACTAAAAGATGAATACTGCCCCAGTTACTTCCACGAAATGCGCAACCTGACACTGGTGAACCGTGCTTACTGCATCCGCAACCCTAAACATTACAAAGGTTTCGGACCGGATTGTTGGGGACTGACTGCCAGCTACTCCGTCGATGGATATGCGGCTCATTCGCCCAATGAGCAGGAGGACAAAGGAGTGATCTCCCCTACCGCCGCACTTTCATCCATTGTCTATACACCGGAATATTCCATGCAAGTGATGCGCCATCTATATGGTATGGGAGATAAAGTGTTCGGTCCTTTCGGATTCTACGATGCTTTCAGCGAAACGGACAATTGGTATCCGCAACGTTATCTGGCTATCGACCAGGGTCCTATTGCTGTCATGATCGAAAACTACCGGACCGGATTATTATGGAACCTTTTCATGAGCCATCCCGACGTACAGGCCGGATTAACCAAACTTGGTTTTAACACCAACAAGCAAGACGTGAGACAGAAATAAGAGGGAATCCCGGTGTGCGGAAGTGGTCTACTGGCCACCTCCACCACCGGTGTTTCCACCTCCTCCGCCACCACCTTTCACATCGTCATTGTCGATGCTTCGTGCGGCTTTCTTCACACTGGCTTTCAACTCTCCAAGCCGATAGCTAATACTGAAACCGTAATACCGGCTCGGATATTTGCTCGAACTCTTCGAAATAAAGTTAGCTCCTTCTGTGTGATTATTGTAAGTTCTGTATTTCTCCAGAACATTGCTGCAATAAATATTCAAAGAAAGACGTTCTTCTTTCAGGAAAGAACGGCTCAATCCCAAACTATAATAACTATATCCTGAACCTTTTCCCTGCAAACTGATTCGGGGTGTGCTACCTCCGCCGTTCAGGCTCAAACGAACTTTTCCCGGTAAGGTCTGCTGAATTCCTCCATAAGCAGAAGCATTCCATCCATAATTATGCAGCTCTTGGGCAGGACTCCGCAAATCGCTATAATTGCCACGTCCATTGACGTAAATTCTCGTTTTAGGAGAAGCATTCCAGTTCAAATAAAAGTTCAATCCTGTTTCCCGGCTCTTTCCGATATTACCGTATGTGCTATACAGTGCACCGTAGGGAGCTTTATGCCCGCCTTCAAAGATTTCTCCGTCTTTATCAGTAATCAAGCGGCTGATTCTTTCAATTCCGTTGTTATTGAAAGAATGACGCAAAGAAAGATTGATGTTGAACTTGGACGTAAAACTGCTGTAAGACAAGTCGAACGAATGACTCTTCTCACTCTTCAGGTTCGGATTTCCCTGACTGATAAACATCGGATTCTGATTATCGAAATAAGGATTCAAATTCCAGATACCCGGACGCCAGATACGCATATTATATCCACCACGCAAATTCTGCGTCTTTCCTAGTTTTATTCCCAAGGAAACGGAAGGAACCAGATCACTAAAATTCGAATCAAAGTTCTCACCCGGACCCACCAGATACTTCACCTCTTGTATGGTTTGCTCATAACGCAATCCCGGTTTGAAAGTAAATCCCTTGTATTTCAGCGTATATCCGGCATAAGCAGAGAGAATATGATTCAAATGACGGTACTCGCTACTACGATTCTCATTATATGCATAGTTTTCACTTGCTCCCTCGGCTTCATAAAACCGATTATCACTGGAGTTACGTCGGAAAATATATTTGGCACCGGTTTCAATTGTATGCAGCTTTCCAATCGGAGTAGTATAGTCCACTTGGAAAGTCTGCTCCATCGTATTTGTCTTTCCGTCCGAATGGAAATTCTTTAATGACAATTCTTTGATGATATCCAGTTTATTCTCATCAGGCTCGATATCCAGATAAGTATTATATGAATCATTCGTTTGGGGTTGGGAATTGATTTTATAAGAAAGCGTAATCATTCGTTCTTTATTTTTTCGGGAAGTACGTTGATAGTCTATATTTCCGTTGATAGAATACCATGACCCTTTTCCATGATTGTCGGTTCTATAACGGTACGCAAAATCCTGTCGGTCAGCTCCGTGCATAATCGTATTTCCGTCACTGTTACTTTTGTCACTGCTGCCGTACATTCCGAAAGCCACGGTCAGCAACCTCAACGTATCAATCTCGTAACTGGCTTCCAAATTGCCATATTGGAAATTCCCTTTCGACTTGGAGCTACTTTCCGATTCCAGATATTTTTCATTCTCCTTATCCGGTTCGTAGTTTTCGCGGTAACTGTCGGAATAGCTGCGCGGGCTATTATTATAATTGTAGTTATAGTTGGCAGAAACAGTCAGTTTACCTTGTTTCACCATTGCGTAAGTGCCGGCACCTACTCCGTTATTATTAGCATTTCCTCTGAAAGTAGCCGTGTAGCCTTCAAATCCGGAACCTACTGTGACGATATTCAGAATACCTCCGATACCTTCCGCATCATATTTAGCTCCCGGTGAAGTTATCACCTCAATATATTTGATCGTGTTTGCCGGCATACTTTTCAGTACTTCCTTCGGATTATTACTCATCATATTATTGGGCTTTCCATTTACATGTATCTTGAAACTGCTACTGCCGTTCACCTGTACATTGTCTTCTCCATCCACCGTTACCAAAGGCACTTTCCGAAGCATCTCCAATATACTGTTTGATTTTGAGTCCGGATCATCTTCAATATTATATTCAATCTTATCCACATCTACCTTTACCAAAGGTTTTTGTGCAACTACCTCCACTCCTTTCAATACGTTATTGGCTTCTGAAGAAATCATTGTGCCCAAGTCAACCTCCTTCACGGACGGTTTTAGAGTAAATTCCTTTACTATCGGTGCTTTACCAATCGAAGAAATGGTGATGATGTAATTGCCCGCAGCGACATTCAGTTTCTCCTGAAATTTACCATTCGCCCCAGTCACCGCCATCTTGACTGCTTTATCCGGAGCAGTTTTCTTTGCTATTTTGATGGTAGCATACGGTTCTCCCTCTTGTGTTAAAGAATCAATAAGTACTCCTTTGACTGTATAAGAAGGAGCTGTGGATTTTTGTGCCCACCCCGCCACGGAGGTAGCGAATACGAATAGAATTAGTAGTAACAGTCTGTGTTTCATGACTAGAAATATATTAGTTTATGTTTATTAGACGCAAGACATTCAAAAATGCTGCAAATTCGAGAGCCAAAAGTAGTTGGTTTATCTACACTTACGAATTTTTCGGAGTTAAGAATATAAAACGAATGGATAAAAAATCTTACTACAGTATATTTCTTGCATTTTTAAACTTCATTTACCCTCCCCTTATTTTTCCCATCATGAAAAGACTTGTTATCTATAATCTTTTGGCAACATTCCGAATTTCTCTTTAAAACATTTTGCAAAATGGGAAGAAGAAGCAAAGCCTAACCGTTCTGCAGCTTCAGCTATTCGAACACCATTTGCTATTAATTCAGCTGCTTTGTTTAAGCGGAAATTCTTAACATAGTTATTAGGAGGCATACCAAACAAACTTTTCATCTTCCGGTAAAGATTAGAATGACTCATATTCATTTGATCTGCCAATGTTTCAATTGAATAATTTTCATTAACAACCTGCTCCAATAAAATTGCATTGATCTTGTCTATAAATTCTACATCTTTTTGAGAAATGGCAAAATCCGAAAGTGAAGAGGATGAACCAATTGTGATGTCCGTCATCTGTTTATGAAACGCCAATCGCAGTTTTAATAAATTCTCGATCTGTTTATGGAGCTGCTTAATAGAAAACGGTTTCTCTAGATATACATCAGCACCACTTTCAAGTCCTTCCACTTTAGATTCCAATGTCGTTTTTGCAGTCAGCAAAACAACAGGAATATGAGAATAAGCCATATCGGATTTTACATGATTACAAAGTTCAAGTCCATCCATTTCAGGCATCATAATATCACTGACAATAACATCTACACCCTGGTGTGCAAGTATTTCCAGTGCTTCTTTTCCATTACCGGCACGTATCACCTTGAACCAAACACTTAAAGCTTCTCGAGTTAAATTTAACAATTCAATATTATCCTCCACCAATAAAACTGTGAATTTCCTATTACCGAATTCAGAAACAGAAGTCACTTCTTCTCCAACACCTACAACATCCGTTTCAGTCAATCCATCAGATGCATCTTCCGTTTCTACAACTCCCAATGGTAAAGATAACACAAATGAAGCCCCCTCCTCGGAACTATCTTCCAGAAACAAATTCCCATGATGGGCTTCTGCCAAGGATCTTGCAAATGCCAAACCAATTCCGGTACCCTTAGATGATGCCACCGGATCGTCAGGCAATTGATAAAAAGCTTGAAATATTTTATCGTGTTGGTCCTCCGGGATGCCGGGGCCATCATCAGTAACCACTATCCTCACCTCGTCATCTACTGATAATACTTTCAATTCAATCCTGGATTTCGCATATTTCATCGCATTTCCCATCAGATTTACGAGAATCTTACTTATCTTCTCCGAATCAATCATCGTATTAATTTCTTCACGAGGCAAGCAAAGATGTAATGTCAGTCCTCTCAACTCCGCAGAACCGCTGAATTGATTAAAAATATCACTTACCAATGCATTAACATTGCATTTCCTCAAATTCAACTGCAAAGCACTACTTTCCAACTTCTGAAAATCAAGTAACTGATTGATGATTCCCAATAGATAATCTACATTCTTTTCTATCACAGAAATATACTTGTTCTCTTTCCCTTTGATTTCCTCTTCTCTCAATTTCTCCAACGGCAAACGAATCAAACTTAGCGGAGTACGTATTTCATGTACCAGATTAATAAAAAAATTGATTTTCGATTTATACATTTCCTTTTCTTTGGTAGTCTGATACTCCTCCATCCGACGTTTATACTTACGCCTGACATACAAATTCCAACGCCAACCAAGAAATACGAAGACGGCAAGTAACAACAATGCATATACGACATAAGCAATAGTAGTCCGCCACCAGGGAGGAGTAACCACAATCCATAAAGAAATTGCCTTTTCATTCCAATAATGGTCATTATTCGAACCACGAACCAAAAACTCATACTCCCCCGGAGGAAGATTGGTATAGGAAGCCGTATTATTAGAAGAGTTGTTAATCCATTCCTTATCTACTCCGTTCAAAATATACGCATAACGGTTTCTAAGAGGATCTTCATAGCTAAGTGTCGCAAAACGGATGGTAAGACTGTTATTCTTATAAGGTAATCTTATCTTATCAACTGTATAAAAAGGCTTATCCAGCTGGAGCAGCCGCCTCACTTCCCGCTCATTATTCAAATTAGGAAAACTGATATCCATAACATAAACAGGAGGAAGGTAGGTGTTATCTGCAAATTCTTTCGGTTCAAAAACATTAAAGCCGTTCACTCCTCCAAAATACAACTTCCCTGTCGATGAAGCCAATGAAGATTGCGCCGTGAACTGATTCCCCTGCAAACCGTCATTTATAGTAAAAAGCCGGTTCTTATTCTTATCTGTAGGATTAAACTGATATAACCCGGAATTACAGGAAATCCAAAAATTGCCTGCCTGATCCTGCTCTATCGAATAAATAACCTTATCCGGCAACCAGACATTTTCCGGATCAAAATCAACAAAAGTTTCTGTTTCTTTGGAAAAAGAGCATAATCCTCCACCATTGGTCCCAAACCACATCGTACCTTTCCTATCTTCAAATAATGTTATCACAGAGTTACTCGTAATAGTAGTCAGGTCCTCCCGGATATGTTCAAAATGCTTCCACTCTTCACCAACTGTATTATAACAGAAAACGCCACGATTTGAGGTCGCAATCCAAAGATTATTGTACATATCCTCATAGATATCAGTTACAGAAGCCATAGCACCGACATTAATCACAGTTATAAAATTATCCGATTGCGGATTATAGCGACATAATCCCCAGCTTGTTCCGATAAAGATTTCTCCTTTACGGTCTTTAAAAAGGCTTAGTACATCATTACTGCAAAGCGTATTCGGGATATTACGGGAATAAGTATAACTTTTAATATTCCCGGTTTTCAGATTCAATACATGCAATCCTTCAGCATAAGTTCCCACCCAAAGATTATCGCCCTCCAACAACAAGCTACGTACATCGTATCTTATATTCGATTTCTTCAAAGAATACTCATAAAAAGAATGAGTTTGTGAATTGAAAAACCACAATCCATTCCGGGTTCCCACCCAAACATTCTTCTCCCGATCTTCACAGAAAGGTCCTATCCCCCTATCTGCTTTTTCCATCCCCGTCAAAGACAGGGAATAAGTCGAAAAACGCTTCGACTGTTTAGACATATAATTTATTCCGCCGGAATTAGTCATTACCCAAAGCGTGCCTTCATTATCCCACATCATCGCGTGTACAGTCGGATCACTCAAAGTCCATAAACCAAACGGAGAGTCTCCCCTACGAAATGTTTTACGCTCACGGTCAAACAAATAAACGCCATTGTCCGTACCAACCAGCATTTCTTTCTCGCTATAGTCCATCAGACAAAGAATAGAACTGAAACTCTCTGCAGATGTATCATATATTTTTAATTCCCGACTTCCTTCCTGATAACACCCTAACGAATTCGTCCCCACGCCACACCAAATCTCATGTTCAATACTATGGAGACAGTTAATCCTTTGATTGCCAATACTCAATTCGGATGAAACCGGATAGTTCTGCAGAAAAGTTCCCTCTTCATCAAAGCAAAGTAACCCCTCCTGCATAGAAGAAACATAGACAAGAGAATCCGTACCCTGGCAAATATCCCAAGCAAAAAAAGTCCGAATACTATTTTGAGTCAAAACATCTTTTGCCGGATCATAAATAAAGATGCCTTGCCCCAAGGTAGCGATCCAGATCAAGCCATTTTTCGTTTTTACAATTTTCTTGACTTCGCAACTAATAAACACTCCATATTTGGTTGTCTTATCAAAATACAAGAAATGATCGTCAGAGCGATCATAAATGTATAGTCCGGAACTTGTTCCTATCCAAAGGTCTTCACCCTCTTCCATCAGAGAACTGACAAAGTTGTTCCCTAAAGAATATTTGTCATTTAAAACATTCCGATAAATTTTATTTCCGCTACCATAATAGCAGTTCAGCCCGTTACTTGTCCCTATCCATAAAAAGCCATAACTATCTTGAATTGCACACCAGGTTGTGTTATGAGACAGTCCGTTCTCTACCTGATATTTCTTAAAGGAAAACTCGGCAGATGCCATTAATGGCTCAATACAAAGAGTAATAAAACTGATAAATGCTATTATTGACTTTTTCATATTATATACCCATGTCAATTCAGTGAGCCAAATATAGCTATTTTAGTAACCTAAGCCAAATCTCAAATTTATTTTCACTTGGAGAATAGATAAAAGCAACACAGATAACGTCTGTTTATATCATCGACGTTATCTGTGTGCCAAACAATACATTTTACCTCATTATCTTCAGACGATTAATCATGCAATCCCTTTTTTCTCAAATAATCCAGCATGAATCCCGGGCGATCAGTCTGGAGAATCCGTGCCCCTAGCTCTTCAATCAGATATCCATAGTTTCCATCCGGATCTTTTAAAGCCTGATCGTCTTCATGCCCTCCCGCAAGAGAAGCCCACAACGTATTGTACCAGATCCGACTCTTTCCCAAAATAATCGATTTCACTTTTCGAGGCAAAGAACTGGAAGAATCCGAATAAACCAATTCGAAGGCAGCAGGATGCAGCTGTGTCATATAGTCCCTGACCTTCTTTTCGCCATCCTTTCCGTCAAGTCCTATCACCGGTATGTAAATCACTTTATCCAGATAATCTCCAAACTCACTTTTGACAGTTTCTACCGGCTGGCTTCCTTTCATTATCACCAAACTGGCAGTTCCGGTTTTCTCGAGTACAGCGTATACCTCGTCAAACACAGAATACGCCTTATCCAAGTTAAACATAATCTGACCTTTGCCTGCCAGCAATGCCTCTTCCAATGTTGGAACAGTATGTTCTGTCAGATTTCCATCCTTATCTTTCAGTTTCAACTTCTTGATTTCTGCCAATGTATAATCTTTAATCAATCCTTTACCATTGGTTGTCCGGTCTACACGGTCATCGTGCATCAATATTAATTGTCCGTCTTTAGTCTTGTGAATATCAATCTCCACAATATCCACTCCCATTTGTATGGCACTATCAATTGCCGCTACGGAATTTTCCGGTGCACTCCGCCAGTTCCCCCGGTGTGCCACGACTAACACCTGATCGGACTTCGGATCTAAAAATGCCTTACGGATCGTTTCTCCCCGTTGTGCAAACAATATAAGAGGTTGCAAACAACAGAATATCCCTAACCATATCAGTTTGTAGTTTTTCATTGTCATTCGTTTAAATAAATTGTATCATTATTCTTGATAAGCTCCCGGCCACATCGCATTTTTATCACGCGGATTCCCCAACTGGTCAGTGGAAAAAGCATCCATCTCTTCCAACCATTTTCCAAACTCCTCACCTAAATTCTGGAAAGGACAACTATCCGGTTTAAAGCCGGTTGTGATCGCATTCTTAACAGCGTCGGAAGCAGTCCGGGTAAACTCATTCACATTCCCGTCCCAAGTATAGACAGAACGATTGGCATCCCATACGACATTTAAAGAGCTAATCGTACTGTTATACTTATCAAACTCTGATGTTGTAAACTTGTTGGTTGATGCAGGCATGATCGTACCGCCCATCAGATTATACCCTTTGGATGTCAAATGGCGAGTATCATCACCGGACATTTCAACAACCGGATTAGCTGCATTTTTATTCAGGATGATATTATTCATCAAGAATGATTGCCGGGCCGGCCAGGATTCACAACGAATAACAGCCCCGCTATTTTGAGCACCATCCTCGATAATGGTAGAGTTTACAATCAACATACTCCCCGCGCCGTTAATGGTTCCATCTCTACCACTATTATTGGTAACAGTTGTATTATTCATACATAAATGACCGTTTGACATTTGAATAGCATAACCGAACTGTCCGCCTTCATTGCCTGTAATGGAGCAATTATTCATAAAAAGAATACTCCCACTGTCATTGACGCGAATTGCGCCTCCACGCGAAGATGCCTTGTTGTTTCTCAACTGCACATGATTTAGTTTGGCTGTCCCCTTATACATGAATATACCGGAACCACCAGCCTCACCTGAACCATTTACTCCCGCATTATAGCACTTTTCAATGATACAATGATTCAACTGTAATGTTGCATTGCCACTGCTACCATTCGCAATCAGGAATCCACCGCTATAGCCATTTATTTTCTCATTGGGATGATAACCGCAAGAGAACGTACAACCTTCAAATGTAATATCTATCTGGTTTCCTAATGTAAACAAGGAATAATCACCCGCATCCGCAATGCCGTTATTATTTGCATCTCCTGTGAAAGTAGTCAGATACCGGACAGGATCACGCTTGCTTAAATCCTTCCGGGTACTTTGAGGATCATATCCACCCACAACCTTTATTTCGACTTGTTTGCTATATCCGCTATACTCTATTTTCAGACCGGCTTCCTGATCTGCTATCAAATAGGTACCGCCTGCCACATAGATATTCTTACCATCCAATTTCTTAGCATTCGCAGTCGTGATCGCACTGTTAGTGTTAGTTCTCAATAGATTGCGTAACCCGTCTACTCCCATTGCATTATCCCAATCCATACCGGTAGCATTCCCTGTAGCATGCTCTTTCACATAATAAGCGTCCAATTGCAATTCCGTTGCATCTCCCCCATTGATTGTACCAGTCTCCCATGGAGTGACAATCGGTTCACTCAATCTAATGACCGAACCTTCTACTTTCAAAGTAAATTCATAACAAAATCCGGCCTTTATTGCAGGAATGCCCGGCAATACCAGATCTTCCCCCTTGTAATTTAAAGAAACGAAAGTACTATTAGGATTTGCAGTTCCCGGAGCTACGATCGCCGTATATTTACATCCGCTTTGTCCGGCTTTCCCTCCTTCAGGAATGGTGACATACGGTGAAACAAGTGCAGTTCCCGATGAAACATTTCCGTCCGTATATCCCTGATAGGAACCGATTTTAACTCCTAGAGCTTTACTTTGTGAGTCTATATCGTCCAATGTCATGATAACTTTCGCCATTCTCCGGTTCATATTCAGATGAAGGACACCTGATCCCTCATTTATAGCATCTTCTACTGTGCAAGTCATGTAGTCTGCGCTCGCCAGATTTTCCAAACTCTGCTGATTAATAGGAAGAGAGAAGTTGGCTACGCTTGTTCCTTCAGTCACCGGATAAAAGGCAGAATAAGTAACAGGTTCATTTCCCCACCTAAGATAATAGTTATCCGTAGGAGCCCATTGCCCTTCGGACAACATATAAGTCACACTACCATCTTCGCAACTCAACAGAATCTGGTCTCCATTATTAAATTGCATTTGCTGTTCATTTGTTCCTGTAGGATTACTACGGGTATATGCAGCATCAATAACAGCATTGATCTTGATTGCACCGGAGTCTTCATTGAACACGGCTATCTCTTTATCCGTATCACAAGCTGCCATACCCGTTAATATACATGCAGCCAATATATGTTTAGTAATTTTCATAACTCATCTCCTCCTTTTTATTTCTGATCGATAATCTGACCGGTTGCCCGATATTTCATTTGCATGGTAGCCAACCGTGCCGTTTCATTTACATTCAGTGTCAGCGTATGCTCTACTCCCTTTTGCAACTCAATGGGCTCTTCGGCAGTCCATATATACAATTTTCCGTCATAACTGAAATTGACAGAAAAGCCTTCTATTATTGTTTGCGGGAGAAGAATGCATTCATACCCATCCGTACCCTTATAGGGGGCGATAGTTGTAGCTACAGCATCTTCCCGTGGAATGACTACCGGTTCCGGCACTGACAAATCACAAATACCACCCACTATTGTACCATTTACAGCCATATCGCCCAGTTTACTGATCGCCGCATCTTCCATACCATTATTTACCGTCACTTTTATAATCAGCTTGCTCATGGCATGATCCAAAGTAACTTTCAATCTACCATCTGCGGTGAGATCCTGTTTCGGATCAACCGTTGATTTAGTCAACAGGAAATCAGAAGCAATCACCTTTTCTTCGGTAGTCTGGTTGCTTTGTATGTTGATAGCTAACGGAGTGTCCAAACCAGCTTCCGAAATGTAAGGAGCATACGCTATTACTGTTACCGGAGTTCTTGCGTTATCCCAAAGCATTTGTTGCCCGTCCGCCGTATTCCAGTCATTATTAGATTTTACCATTTGCGAATTATAATCATAAGCAATGTTTTCACTGTTATGAATGATCAGTCCAAAACTCTCCAGATTACTTGCATCATATCCGGCACGCGACACAGGCGCATTCACTTCTGTCACAATACGGATTATATGATCTTCGGGAAAGTTGCCGGTCGGCTGCGTCCCGTCTTCAATGTTTGAACAGCCTGTCAGACTAATGACCAAAGCGGTCATTATATAAAATTTGTTTTTCATATCACAATTACTTTTTAAAGATTCAGTTGGACAATACAGCATCATAAGCTCCCATTTGCATCTTATCAGGATTGCGTGTCACGCCACGCTGATCCAATCCGAAAGCATCTTCACCCATCCATTCCACGAATACCTCACCTAAATTAACCATAGGAGAAGCAGCAGGATTGAAACTTTTCACAGCATTGATTACAGCTTGTTTGGTAGCATAACCACCCACCTGTCCGATCTGGTCAATATTCCACTTATAAACACCCTCTTCCGTCAGGTTGCCATTCACGAGGGTAGGATAAGCAGTATCAGAAACGCCCATTGTGAAATTATTAACTCGCTGATACAAGTTATATCCCATGGAGTAAGCTTCTTTATTCGCTCCGTTCAAAATGAAGCTTGGAGCGGTAGAATTCTCGGAAATCAACAGGTTATTAATAAACTTAGTATCACCATCAATAGAGGTTTCACATCGAAAGGCGCCATACTCCTGATCAATATCATGCCCTACAATCGTACTATTAGCGAGCATGAAACTACCTCCCCCGTTTAAAGCAGCACCTTTTCCCGGATTTCCGACAATGGTTGTGTTATTCATACAAATATGTCCCGATGATATCTGAATACCGACCCCAAAAAGTTCTCTTACTGAATTGCCAGTTATCAGGCAATTATTCATAAACACAACAGCCTTATTGCTGTTACACCGTATTGCTCCGCCACGGCTATCCGCCGCATTATCCAGGAACTTCACATTGTTCAGTTTCGAGCTCCCGGAAGCAATAAGAATAGCTGTACCTCCCGCTACTCCTCCTTGCCCGTTGACAGCTTCCGTTTTACAATCCCTGATAATACAATCCGTTAATTCGACAGAGGTGCTATTGACGTTACCATTGATATAAATTCCGCTACCACACTCGTTAGACTTGGCATCATTATTAGAAAGGTACCCATATTGAAAAGTAACTCCTTCAATCCCAATAATCCCTCCTTTCACCAACAATAGTCCGCAATCACCGGAATCAGCCTGATTATTACCGTTTACATCTCCGCTGATCACTGTCTTATACGTATCAATACGACGATTAGTCAGATCTGTCCCTTCGCTCAACAAACTATATCCTCCTTTGATCGCTTTAATGTCTTTGCGGATAATCACCCCGAGTCCTCCGGTCTCGGACATCACATATTTTCCCTGGCTCATGTAAATAGTACTCTTGGACAGATCGATAGATCCACTCAATAATTTGCGAAAACCAGCTACATCCATTGCCTGATCCCATGAAGTACCATCCATGTCCCCTTCACCGAATTGAGTTACAAAATAACTTTCCAGTCCTTTTTGCAAGACAACTTCTTCATCCAGATCATCATCATAATCAGTAATCATCGGAGGATCAACCATCTCATAATCTTCCTGACACGCCTGGCTCACTAAAATAGTGAAGGCCAAAAGCCCAATCTTTGATATTGTGAGCAACTTATTTTTCATTTTTCTTCATTTTAAACTTGTACACTAAATTGAAATAATTACAGTTCACCGCTTAACGGGCAATATCCGGATAACCGGGATTCTGTTTCAGATATTCATTCTGCTCCAATTGGGTCTGTGAAAACGGGAACAATTCATAATGAGTATCTGCATCCCGTTTCTTGTCCCACCATGCATCCTGAAATCTTCCGAAGCGGATCAAATCCGTACGACGACGGCTCTCCGCAAGAAATTCCCGCCCCCATTCATCAAGCATTTCTTTTAGATCAAGTACCACGTTACCTTCCGGCTGATAAGCGATATCTGCAGTAAAGTTTTCATAGTTGCGTTTACGCACGCTGTTCAACAGCTTGCCGGCCTCGCCTGCCTGTCCGAGACGAAGAAGGCATTCCGCCTGCGAATAAATAATCTCCGCCAAACGGATTTCCGTATAATCCGACTCTATAAAATATCCTCCATCAAACGGATAGAAAGGATACTTCACACAGTAAAGCCCCGAGTTGAAATCTCCGTTTCCCAGTTTAGACTCCTGATAATTCGGGTTGGCAATATAACCGGATTCTGCGTTACCTTCAAAACGTCCCACTTGATCAAGTAGGTAAAGGACATATTGATTATCCGGATTCTTGGCATATCCCCCACTAATACTGGAATTAGCTATTTTCCCTTCCATGAAGAACATACCTTCCCGTGTATTATTACTCGTATTTACATATTGTTTATAACGTTTATCGCCTGCATATTTGACGAATTTCTGCGTAACCATGCCCAATTCATAATCAAACAATGCACGTGGTTGCTGGTTATTATAACTTGGCGAAAGTGCATATTTGGGATTTCGGCTGCCATTTCCTTCAATTTTCAGGTATTTCTCACAACCATAAGGAAGGGCCCGTCCGTAAACAGTTCTCTTGTCATTTTGCAGATGCCAGCTAGTCAATCCATAAGAACCGGGAAAACCGAGAATTACTTCATTACACATTTCATTATTCCAGTCAAAAGGTTCGTACCAGTTATTAGCGATTGCATAATAACCGAATTCTCCTCCGGTGATACGCTCACACATATCGATACATTCCTGCCATTTGGGCTGTCCAATCCACTTTTCCGCATTCAAATAAAGACGTACCAGCAATGCAGCAGCTCCCGCCTTGGTAAATTGTCCTTGTTGACCGCCATTACCAGATTGTCCGATTTTGGAAGGTAAAGCTACCAGACAGACATCTCTCAACTCACTTTCGATAAAATCAAACATAACCTGTGGAGATACCTGCTTCCGGTTTTCCGGCTGTTCATTGACCGCTTGGTCAGAAGTCGTAGTTAAGATACAATTACGGTAACTATTAAGCAGGCGAAGATAACAATAAGCTCTCATACAACGTAGTTGCGCTTTAAAACTATCAAACTCACTGTCACTTAAATTAAATTTAGAAGGATTCAATTGAGACAAATCATCCAACACCAGATTGCATTGACCGATACCGCCATACATGCCTTCCCACTCGTTTGTCCAGTCTTCCTGATTAATGTCATCGTATTGATGATAATGATATTTTTCCCATTTACCGCCATCATACCACCAAGTTCCCCGAGTAGGCGTTATCAACTGATCCCCTGTCAGTTCTTCGTGTTCATGACGTCTGACAATGGATTCATAGATATGCTCAAACGGACGAAAAACGGCGTTGATAACATCCTGTTTGGTATTATAATAGTTTTGAGACATGACCTGATCATACACCGTTTCCGACAGATCTGTACAGGATGGCAAACTAATGACTGTACCTGCCATTATCCCTAATCCAATGATATATTTTGTTATTTTCATAATCGTCTTTTATTAGAAACTTACTTGTAATCCTAAAATAAACTGAAAAGCAGACGGATAATAGTTATATCCTCCTCCGAAAGTACCCGGTGTCAGTCCGTTCACTTCGTAGGTAGAAGGATCTACACCGGTAAACTTCGTAAACGTATAAAGATTGTTGGCCGTACCGAACAAACGTATCTTTTCAATATATTTCTTATTCAGGTTCATGGTATATCCTAAAGTGACGTTGTCTATCTTCAGATAATCACCCGGTTCAATGAAGTAGTCGGTAATCACATTCTTACCTGTCGTGATATGTGCATTCTTCGAATAAGCGGTCGTCAACTGGTTGGTAGTCATGCTCTGCAATCCGAAATAGAAATCATGCACGTTGAATATGTCAAACCCGGCAGCACCACGGAAGGCAACAGACAAATCAAAGTTCTTATAAGTGAAGTTATGCGTCATAGAGCCGGTGAATTTCGGCAAACCGTTTCCGGTCACAGACTTATCCTCTTCCGTACCTTGGGCTACAGGAATCACATTCCCCTTTTTATCATAAATCAGCCAGTCACCTTTTTTATCCACTCCTGCATAACGATATGTAAAGTAGTTACCAATACGTTCCCCCTCTTCAATCCGCTGCAAATATCCCGGATTATTCGGATTCACCATGCTACAGGTAGAGTAATATTTTTGTCCTTTATATATATCGTTGGAAAAACTGACAAACTTATTGTTATTAGTAGCCCCCACTAATGTGAAACTATAAGTGAAATCCTTTGTCCGGACAGCATTTACTGTAACATCAAGTTCGAAACCGGTATTACGCAATGTACCTACATTGGTATAGATGGTGGAGAACAAGTTAGGTGGTACCGGTACAGAATAGTCTCCGAGCAAATCACTTTGTTTACGATGAAAATAGTTAAATGAACCGGTCACTTTGTGTGAGAAAAGTGAGAAGTCCAAACCCACATTCTGATTATGTCCCTTCTCCCAGCGCAATTCCGAGTTCGTATTTTTGCTCGGTCCCCATACATGAAAACGGTTACCATTGTATTGATACCAACCGAAAGCCCGGTAAGTAGCCAGAGAATTATAATTTCCTATTTCCTGATTACCTGTCACCCCATAATCATAACGTACTTTCAAGTCATCAATCCATGAAAGTCCTTTCATAAACTTCTCATCCGAGATACGCCAACCGACAGATACAGCCGGGAAATTACCCCATTTAAGATTCTCGCCAAAGCGGGAAGACCCTTCGTGGCGTAAAGAGAAAGTAAACAGGTAGCGCTCTTTCCAATCATAATTAACACGTCCGAAGAAGCTGATTAACTTATGGTCATTCTTATAGGAGCCCATCATTGTTTTTCCATCTTTTGCCGCTTCCAGCCCGGAACCCAGATTATTATACGTCAATCCATCCGAAGAGAAATTCCAGTTTTCAGCAGACATTCCGGAATTTACACCATAATTATAGCTATACCCCACCATTGCACGGATCTGATGATTCTTGATACGTGTAGAGAAATTTGTTACCCATTCCAGATTGTTAGTCGTACTTTTGTCGAAGTCACGGCTGGCTTTTCCGGTGACACCATCATTTACGTTAGAACCATAAGTAGACGGTGTAAACCATCCGTTAAATTTATCAACTTGATATTGAGAAATAGTGACCTGCGACTTCAATACCATGTCCGGATTCTTCGGATTAAACAGAGGCAGCAGATTAACGGCAGCCGTAGCATTCCATTCCAGCAACTTAATTTCCGTACCATTCTCTTCTTCATTCAATTGCTCTACGATATTAGAACCTTCCGTTCCACTGGGAAAACGATAGTACCCATTAGCCGATTCCGAATCATAAATAGGCATTGTCGGATTGTTTTTAATAGCATTGCTATATACATTGGCTGATTTGTTCCGGTCGATAACACGAGGAGTTATATTAGCAGAGAACGTGAATAGCCCGTCTTTGGTTGTATGGTTAATATTGGCACGTGCTCCATATTCACGACGGTCGGAACGCAAATCAATACCACGGGCATTACGATAGTCGGCGGTCACCCGATAGTTGGTTCTCGCATTACCGCCGGAAAATGTCAATGTATGCATGTGAGTCACCCCCAATTGAGTAACGGCATCAAACCAGTCTGAATCAGCTCCCATATCGGAAAGCGGATTAGACACTGTGCGATAAGCACGGTATTCTTCCGCATTCATGATGTCGAGTTCTTTTTTAGCTTTATTAAAAGTAACGGAAGTACTATAGGTTGTATGAACCTGTCCATCTTTGGTTCCTTTCTTTAGATTAATCAGGATAACCCCGTTACTACCCCGCGTACCATAGATCGCAGAAGCAGCACCGTCTTTCAATACATCAATCGATTCAATATCGGCAGGGTTAATATTCGTCATATCACCTCCCGGTACTCCGTCTACCACAATTAACGGTCCTAAACCTGCATTACGGGAAGAGACACCACGAATCTGAATACTTCCTTGATTGTTCGGATCGGCCAGAGCTGTGTTAGAAACCGAAACGCTGGAAACTTTCCCCTGCAAAAGCATGGAGGCATCGAGGCTGGATATCTGATTCAGATCTTTCGCACCTATATGCGAAATAGCCGAAGTCATTTCTTTCCGTTTCATCGTACCGTAACCCACCACTACCACTTCATTCAAAGCGGTCGATTCTTCTTTCAATATGATCTTCAATAACTGGCGGTTTTTAACAGCCACTTCTTGTGTTTCATAACCGATATAAGACACTTTCAGGTGTCCATTCTTAGGTACGTTCACCAGAAATTTACCGTCTATATCTGTAATAGTACCCTGTTTCGATTCTACGACTACTACGGAAGCGCCAATAACTGGTTCGCCATTTTCGTCCGTCACCGTACCTGATACCTTACTTTCCTGCTGAACTTCCAAAGAAGCTCCCTTTACCTGTATACCGGAAAACAGTATCAGCAATATACCTAACAGACAGGTACACGTTTTGAAATGAATATTCTTCATAAATAAATGATTTTATGTTAGATGATAAAGTTAACGCAATCCTCTTGCTTGTAAAGCGGAGATTAATACTTCCGGTGCATCTGTCTGTATCATACGTACTTCAGGATAAATCTGAAGAAGCTCATCCAGATAAGTCGTATTTATATCATATTCAGGTATTAATCCGGATAATACATGAAGCATATTGACTGTAGGAATCATTCCCTCACTGACGGCAGTTCCTATAGGAGTACTTTGTCCGTTGGGAGCATAAGAATATTGCACGAAGTAATTACCCGGAAGTCCTACCAGAGGTTTATAAGCGCTTTGTGCCCATGTGTACACGTGTGCCTTTTTAGAAATAGACAACACTTCTTCTGCTTTCTGGCTACTGTTACAATAGAAAAAGACTTGTTCCATCATATCCAGTTCCTTGACAACATTCATCACCTCTTGGGTAGAGGCTGTACGTGGAGAATAATCCAGATTGAAATATATTTTTCCACGCCCTGCTTTCAGAAACTCTTCCAATGTGGGCATCTTCTCATCGGTCACCCTTCCATTCCGGTCCAACAGATTATATTGCTGAATTTCAGCATAAGTCATTTTCGTAATATCCCCTGTGCCGTTAGTCGTAGCATTGATTGTCTGGTCATGGCACACCATAACTACTCCATCGCTTGTGAGATGAGTGTCACATTCAATCACATCCGCTCCTGCATTGATGGCAGCTTCTACAGCAGATACCGAATTTTCGGGAATAGTCTTGTCTGTTGTATGAGAGCGATGCGTCATAGCCCATACCATTTTGTTATCTGCATCCCTGAATTGCTTCATGGCTTCTGTCAGTGCCAATAAGTCGTAAATACGGATCCTTTTCTGTACTGCATGCTCACCCGCTGTCACTAACATCGTGTAGTCACCACTTTGTGTATAAGCATGAGTGATAGGCGTAGCTGCTTTCCCTTCCTTGACTGTTCCGTCACCAAAGTCGACAGTAACGTCAGTATTACTGTCGATATTGTTAAACACCACTTCCACTACCTCTTTCAGCATAGCACGGGTGCTCGTTTGCAGATAAGGATTCTTTTTTACGGGATCATCATCTGAACATGCCATAAAACTAATTCCGCATAAAACAATTAAACTGTATGCATATTTTATAGCCAGTAATTTTAAAATTCTTCTCTTTATAAGAAGAAAGGACAATAGATTTTCATTTCTCATTGCGCGTTTTACATTAGTTGATTTATTTAATAGATTACGTTGCAAACATAAGTAATACGCACTAAAAAAAAGGAAAAAAAACATTCAATAAAAGATGAGAATTTTTCTTTTCGTGAAAAAGAAGACCATTTGAATAAGAAAAGAAAGAAACGGGCTCTTTTTGAATAAAACGGGCGTATTGCAAAAAGTACGCCCCCTATTTTCATTTGCGTTCAGGAGTGCCTGACGGTTTGCGAAGCGGGAATCCTTCTTTCTGCGGAATTCCTAAAACAGGGATTCCTTCCTTATCCCACTCTATTTTCTGCATACGCGGCGTCCGGCTATCCAAAACAAGCATATCATACAAACTCTTACGGGCGTGATAAAGCATATACCATTCCTTACCGTCAGGTGAAGGAATAAAACAGATACTACCGGGTCCATATACATGATTTTCCGGTGCTTGCTTAAACACAGGCTCCGGTGCCTTTTTCCAAGAAGCCGGATTCAGCAGATCGCTGTCAGTATCGGCAGTCAGCAGTCCTACACAGTAGTAAGGAGTCCAATTACCACTTGCCGAATAATAAATCAATAACTTATCTTTCTTCAAAGAATAGAAGAATTGCGGTGCTTCATTGACACGAATCGGATAGGCAGTTTTATTACCATCTATACTGATCCACTGACATTCCCATTCATATTCTGGTTCGGAAATCAAAATACGGTCAGAAGCCAGTGTCCATGGGTTCTCCATTTCGGCAATATAAATACATTGATTTTCCTGATAAACTCTACGTTTCTGCCATCCACACCAGATTAAATAACGCTTTCCTCCATGTTCAAAAGTACTGGCATGAATTGCCCAATTATTATCTTCATCAGTTGATATTCTTCCCTTCATGACAAATTCCCCTTTCATCGGGTCAGCAGACTCATTCTCAAGCACATAAATCTGACGATTATCAATATTTCCATCATCCGCACAACAATAAATATACCATTTATTATTAATGTAATGTATTTCAGGTCCCCAAAGATGAAATGCGTTTGACGAATTTTGAGGTACCCACACATCTTTCTGGGATGCTTCCGCCAACCGGGTTATATCATCTGTTGCCCATAAAGTGATGCGGTCGCTCATACTTTGGGTATAATAATATATTCCGTTATGGAATACCGCCCATGGGTCTCCTCCTCTTGACAAAAGCGGATTCGTATAAACAGGTACGGAATCGAGGTCTACCCGCTCATGTGTTTTTTTATTCTGACCGGATGAGCAACCCACTAAAAGAATAAGGAGAAAATACAATAAAATTCGCATAGTAATACTTATAATATATATAAATAATAGCCTGTTAAATGACCAATTAAGAAATTCAAGACAGATACAACGAAAATGGGACGGCAATATATAACAAAAGTGTTGAACCTGCAAACAAAGAAAGTGAAAAAACAAATCAAAACAGCCCTTTACAAGCAGCAATATATGAAATAATTATTTTTCCGGCAATTTGGTTGATTCTCGCTATTTATTGGCAAATAATCAACCTTTATTTCATTGATTTTTCATCATTTTTGTGGCATAACTTTAATATTTATAGACATGAATTCCAAAATAGTATTCTTTTTCATGATTATGTGTTGCTGTTCAGTAACCTTATTTGCTCAAACAAATACGGGCAAAAAACAGACAAGTACTAATCCGGTTTTTGACGGTTGGTATGCAGATCCCGAAGGAGTCGTTTTCGGTGATAAATACTGGATTTATCCGACTTATTCAGCTCCTTTCGAACAACAATTGTACATGGATGCCTTTTCTTCCCCAGATTTGGTACACTGGAGAAAACACCCGAAAGTCCTTTCTGTCGAAAATATCAGCTGGTTAAGGAATGCTTTATGGGCACCTGCCGTGATAGAAGCAAATGGGAAATATTATTTCTATTTTGGAGCAAACAACATATATCATGAGAGTGAAGTGGGAGGTATAGGTGTGGCTGTAGCCGATCGTCCGGAAGGTCCTTTCAAGGATGCGCTCGGAAAGCCGCTGATTGGCAAGATCGTGAACGGAGCGCAACCTATTGACCAGTTTGTATTCAAGGACGATGACGGTCAGTATTATATGTATTACGGCGGTTGGGGACATTGCAATATGGTGAAGATGGGATCTGATCTAATCAGTATCGTACCTTTTGAAGACGGAACAACTTATAAAGAAGTGACTCCGGAAAATTATATAGAAGGACCTTTTATGCTTAAACACAATGGCAAATATTATTTCATGTGGTCAGAAGGCGACTGGACAGGCCCCGATTATTGTGTAGCGTATGCCATTGCGGATTCGCCTTTTGGTCCGTTCAAAAGAGTCGGAAAGATTCTGGAGCAGGACACTAAAATAGCTAATGGTGCCGGACATCATTCCATTATCAAAGGTCCGGGAAAGGATGAATGGTATATTGTCTATCATCGCCGCCCTTTGGGTGAAACCGATGGGAACTACCGCATTACTTGCATTGACCGAATGTATTTTAATAAAAACGGTACTATCAAACCTGTAAAAATGACCTCCGGCGGAATAAAAGCCAGACCACTGCGCTAACCTGTTATTTATTATAGCGATGAAACTTAAAATAATATCCATGAAAAAGTCCTTATTAGTCTTAGCTTTATTGTTTTCATTGGTATCCTTTGCTCAATCTCCGGCCGATAAATCTTTTCCTCCGGAAGAGTTGTTTGCTCTAGGATCTTACTATTACCCCGAGCAATGGGATTCCTCCCAATGGGAACGTGATTTGAAGAAAATGTCGGAGATGGGAATCAAGTTCACCCATTTTGCGGAGTTCGCCTGGGCCATGATGGAGCCGGAAGAAGGAAAGTATGATTTTGAGTGGCTGGATCGTGCCGTCTCTTTAGCAGAGAAATATGGTCTGAAGGTAATTATGTGTACTCCTACTCCCACACCTCCCGTCTGGCTGTCAAAAAAGTACCCCGACATACTGATTCAGCGGGATAATGGAGTTTCTATTCAACACGGACGGCGTCAGCATGCTTCCTGGAGTAGCGACCGTTACCGTCGTTATGTAGAAAACATTGTTTCCCGTCTGGCAATGCGTTATGGCAATCACCCTGCTGTTATCGGCTGGCAGATTGACAACGAGCCGGGACATTACGGAGTAGTGGATTACAGTGAAAATGCACAAATAAAATTCCGTGTCTGGTTACAGAAGAAATACGGCACCATCGACAAACTGAATGATACATGGGGCACCTCTTTCTGGAGCGAAACCTATCAGAACTTCGACCAAGTGCGTCTTCCCAGTCAGCAGGAAGTACCCGATAAGCCCAATCCTCATGCCATGCTCGACCTGAACCGTTTCATGGCGGACGAATTGGCGGGCTTTGTTAATATGCAGGCAGATATACTCCGGCAGCATATTAATAAAGACCAATGGATCACTACCAACCTGATTCCTGTTTTCAATCCGGTTGACCCGGTACGGATCGATCATACGAACTTCCTGACCTACACCCGCTATCTGGTAACCGGACATAATCAGGGAATAGGCAGCCAGGGCTTTCGAATGGGGATTCCCGAAGATCTTGGGTTTTCCAATGACCAGTTTCGTAACCGTGTCGGCAAAACATTCGGAGTGATGGAACTACAGCCCGGTCAAGTAAACTGGGGAGTGTATAACCCTCAACCCTTACCCGGCGCTGTGCGTATGTGGGTGTATCACGTTTTTGCAGGTGGTGGGAAATTCGTATGCAATTACCGTTTCCGTCAACCTCTGAAAGGCAGTGAGCAATACCATTACGGCATGATAATGACCGATGGGGTGACTCTTTCTCCGGGCGGTGAAGAATATGTACGTATTACGCAGGAGATGAAAAAGCTTCGTGCCGCCTACGATAAGAAAAGCCGTATGCCCAAACAGCTGGCTTCCCGACGCATTGGACTGCTTTTCGATATGAACAACTATTGGGAAATGGAGTTCCAGCGTCAGACAGACCAGTGGCGGACGATGCCGCACATACATAAGTATTACAACCTGCTAAAGTCCTTCGCCGCTCCCGTCGATGTGATCTCGGAGAAGGAGGATTTTTCAGATTATCCTTTCCTGATTGCGCCGGCTTATCAGTTGCTTGATAACAATTTGGTAAAACGTTGGACTGAATACGTGAAGAATGGGGGACATCTGATTCTGACCTGCCGTACCGGTCAGAAAGACCGTGACGCCAAATTGTGGGAGGCTCCTTTAGCGGCTCCTATTCATCAACTGGCCGGAATAAACAGCTTGTACTATGACCATCTGCCTCACAGTCTCTACGGAAAAGTAGATTTCGGCAGTGAGGAATACGCCTGGAACAATTGGGCGGACGTACTAACCCCGGCTGCCGGAACAGATGTGTGGGCTGTGTATGCGGACCAGTTTTATAAGGGAGCTGCTTCCGTGATACACCGTAGGCTGGGTAAAGGAACGGTCACCTATATCGGAACGGATACCGATGACGGCAAATTGGAGAAAGAAGTAGTACGTCGTGTATATACGGAAGCCGGCGTACCGACTGAAGATTTACCGTACGGAGTGGTGAAGGAATGGCGTGACGGTTTTTACATCGCCTTGAATTATACGTCGGACATTCAGGAAATAGTCATTCCCGATGAGGCAGAAGTACTGATTGGCAGTGCACGCCTTGAACCTGCGGGAGTAGTGGTGTGGAAAGAAAAATCGGACAACAAGTATAAATAACCCAATAACAAGAAAAATGAAGATAAGAAATCTTATATCTTGCGCCCTTTGCGGGCTTACTCTCTTTGCCTGCTCACCATCCGGGGGAGGGAAAGATAGGGAAATGGACCGTTTCATTACCGACTTAATGGACCGGATGACTCTCCGTGAGAAACTCGGACAATTAAACCTGCCTTCGGGCGGTGATCTCGTGACAGGTTCGGTGATGAACGGTGAACTTAGCGATATGATTCGCAAACAGGAAATAGGCGGCTTCTTCAATGTCAAGGGGATCCAGAAAATTAATGCCCTGCAACACCTTGCGGTAGAAGAAAGCCGGTTGAAAATACCTCTACTTGTAGGTGCAGACGTTATCCACGGTTACGAAACTATTTTTCCAATCCCATTGGCACTGTCCTGTAGTTGGGATACGCTGGCCGTCGAACGTATGGCACGCATCTCCGCCATTGAGGCCAGCGCAGACGGTATTAACTGGACATTCAGCCCGATGGTCGATATTTGTCGTGATGCCCGTTGGGGACGTATCGCAGAAGGGAACGGAGAAGATCCTTACCTGGGTTCTTTAATGGCAAAAGCGTATGTGCGTGGTTATCAGGGAAACAATATGCAAGGCAACGATGAAATTCTTGCCTGCGTGAAACATTTCGCACTTTATGGGGCGTCCGAATCGGGACGCGATTACAATACAGTGGATATGAGCCGACTACGTATGTATAACGAATATCTGGCTCCTTATAAAGCTGCCGTTGACGCTGGTGTAGGCAGCATCATGAGCTCGTTTAATATCGTTGACGGTATTCCAGCCACAGCCAACAAATGGTTACTGACCGACCTGCTCCGAAATGAATGGGGCTTCGGAGGGCTATTGGTAACAGATTACAATTCGATAGCCGAAATGTCCTCCCATGGTGTCGCCCCTCTGAAGGAAGCCTCCATTCGCGCTTTACAGGCAGGAACGGATATGGATATGGTTTCATGCGGATTCCTCAATACATTGGAGGAATCCCTGAAAGAAGCGAAGGTAACGGAAGAGCAGATTAATATGGCTTGTCGCCGTGTATTGGAAGCCAAATATAAACTGGGACTGTTCTCCAATCCGTATAAATATTGCGATGCCCTGCGTGCCAAAGAGAAACTTTATACGCCTGAACACCGTTCTGCTGCACGTGCGATTGCAGCTGAAACATTTGTTCTATTGAAGAATGACAACAACCTGCTTCCACTTGAACAAAAAGGCAGGATTGCCCTGATCGGCCCGATGGCAGACGCACGTAATAATATGTGCGGTATGTGGAGCATGACATGTACGCCGTCTCGTCACAGAACATTGTTGGAAGGAATTCGTGCGGCAGCGGGTGACAAGGCTGAAATTCTATATGCGAAAGGCAGCAACATATATTATGATGCGGAAACAGAAAAAGCAGCTACGGGCATTCGCCCGCTGGAACGTGGAGACAACCGGGAACTGTTGGACGAGGCTTTACGCGTGGCTTCCCGTTCAGACATCATTGTTGCCGCTTTGGGTGAATGTGCGGAAATGAGCGGTGAATCGGCTTCACGCACCAGTCTTGAGATACCCGATGCACAACAGGATTTATTGAAGGCTTTAGTGAAGACGGGCAAACCTGTCGTACTTCTTCTGTTCACGGGACGTCCTTTAGTCTTAAACTGGGAGGATGCGAATGTTCATTCCATATTGAATGTCTGGTTTGGCGGTAGCGAAACAGGGGACGCGGTTGCCGATGTATTGTTTGGCAAGATCACTCCAAGTGGCAAACTGACAACTACCTTCCCGCGTTCGGTGGGACAGCTGCCGTTATTCTACAATCATTTGAATACGGGTCGTCCTGATCCCGACAGTCATATATTCAACCGCTATGCCAGCAATTATCTGGATGAGAGCAATGAGCCTCTGTATCCGTTCGGATATGGTTTGAGTTATACGGACTTTGTTTATGGTGAGTTGCAGATTAGCTCGGAAACCTTGCCTAAAAATGGTGAGTTGACTGTGTCTGTCACTGTAACAAACAAGGGGAACTACGATGGTTACGAAACTGTACAACTGTATCTTCGTGATATTTATGCGGAGATCGCCCGTCCGGTGAAGGAGCTGAAAGGTTTTGAACGCGTCTTCCTGAAGAGCGGGGAAAGTCGCGATGTTAAGTTTGTTATTACGGAAGATGACTTGAAATTCTATAATTCCGAATTACATTATGTTTACGAACCCGGAGAATTTGATGTTATGGTAGGACCGAACTCCCGTGATGTACAAACAAAAAGTTTCCAAGCAAAATAAAATAACATCTGATAAGTTACACCTATAATATTTATCATCTTCCACGTACAGATGGTTTAAGTTCCGGGTAAGATAAACATGAAACATTTACCAGATACGGATTATGCGGTCTTTTGATTGGCTAAAACTGTGTAATCCGTACCTGAAAAATAGTTATTGGAAATTTCCGGTACAACTCCGATATACTTTTTATCAGATGCTTGCCTCCATTCTTTGTCATCGTATCAGGCGCCTCAAGCCAGCACACAACCTTCCCATCCAACAAACACTAAAGTTTTTCTCATATTTTGCAAAAAATTTCTCGCAATCCCGAATCCGGTTATTTTGTCTTTTCATGACTATTTGTATCTCTTTCATTCGAGCGATTTGCTCCCTTTGATTCAGGAGTTCTTTATCCTGATAACCAATGATTTCAGCATATAAAATACAAATCTTTGTCTTTCCAATACACAGGTCCTCTAATGTGTCGATATACTCGGCTGTAACTCGATCCTTATTCTGATGCAGGAATCCGATAAGGCTTTCTTCATCGACAGTGGTGATACCTTTCTCATACGACATCGGGAATCTTTTCATATCCGCCCAAAGCCAGATTACTTCTTTGTTGATTCCATACTTGGCCGCCGCTTCTTCTACGCTAATCCATTTTGGCATAATGCTTTTGTTTTAATGTGTTCCACAATAAAGATTGAATATTATTTTGTTTATGTGGAGCAACGGGCATTCACGTTTTCTATATTTCGGGCGGACGGGAAATTGTTTAGGTTAGACTTTTTGGGGTAATCATAACCGACCGGACACAAAAAAGACGTGGATGCTGTTGCACCATTATCTACCTCCTAAGGCTAGCAATACCCTTGTACTAGACAATGATAACAACAGACACCCACGTCAATCGTTTATATATAACACATCTTTACCGGATATGTTGATATACAGTCGTTAACGTGGAGTATCTGTCGAATCATCTCTCCGTACAAAAGTTGCTAATTTTAGGAAGAGAGAGATAATACACATATACTCAATTAAGTAATATATAGCGCCTTCTACTAGTTTCATCACGCTGATGAGCAGAAAGCGTACGACAAAGATATACATATTTTTTTAATGTGGTGGAAATATGGGAATAAATGCTGGAAGTTATGTATATTCAGCAAACCGGCCCAATTGTAATTCCTGGGAGATTTGGTTCAGGACAGCCATATCCCTGAAATTTGATTCATTCCAGACTGTTTTGAATAAAATAATGGAGTATTCTGAAAACGTTGTGATAAATCTGAAAAAGACGATTGAGTTTTTAAGATTCCCCGTTATCTTTTTATTATAAGATATGGGTCAAAGGTGAGGGATGGTGAGGGTAGATTTATAACTTTCGTATTTTTTTATAGATAAAAAAGGAGATAGTATAGAAAATAATAAAATAAAAGGTTATAAATCTACCCTCACCATCCCTCACCTTTGACCCATTCATTAGCGCAACGTTTAACTCGTTTCTATTCAGTTATAAATTTATTCCATATCATTATATTTTAGACATGACAAGATTATCATTGAAATATATTTCAACATATACATTCCTACGATAGAAGCGTCAAAAATAAAAGAGACGAACAATTTTCTTAATTTAAGTTTAGGACTTCATCAGTCGATTCGTTTCTCGGTGAGAAACGGGTCATTGGTTTTAAAGGAAAACCCCGAATAGTAATCGCCTGGATAACAGCGTTTTACAAAACAGCGTTATCTATCAGAAATACATAGGAGTTTTATTGACATTTTTTTGGCAACACCGTTTATTTCTATTGCATCTATTACCGTAATAATATTTACATTAGAACTAAAATATGGCATTTATAAAAGAATCTGTTTCATTCCTTTCCGTACCGAATAAATCTATTTTTAAGGATGTGATTGTCCTGAATCACCCCCCCAATTTTCAGACTGCGCCAGCAAGCTCTCTCATACATAAAAATGGAAATCCTCTTTCAATCTATCACCACTCTGTAAATACGATGAATAAAGAGTTTCAGAACGATGGTGATAGGTTGAAAGAGGTATTGACAAAATCAATAGGGAGAGAAAGAATTATACTTCCTCTACAATTTTCCAATCACCAATACTTCTTGTCGCACTATCGAAGTTAACTCCTACTTTTACAACTTTCCGATGATCAGGCTGATAAGGAATAATATATCCCTTACTATTTATTTGCTCCAGTGCTTCCTCCGGGGTTCCATCTACCTTAAATTCAAAGACATAAATGGCATCTTGCATCTTTACTACCACGTCTGCCCGTCCGATTGCACTTTTCACCTCTGTATCTACATACTGCCCCATCAAACGAAACAACAAATAGAAAATTGTCTGATAATATTTTTCCTGCTTGTTTTCCAAATCATTGGGAATCGAAGCAAAGAAAGATCTTATTCTCTCCAGACATTCGGTCAGTTTTCCGGCACGCAAATCCTTGATAAAAGAGACTACATAGAATGTATTCTCACGGGCAGGTAAGTGTACATAAGCGGGCATAAGAGATTCTATGAATCCTTTCCGCACTTCTTTGTTAGGATAAGCCAGTGTGTAGAGTTGAAACTCCGGATCATATCCCTTGATGGTAAGATAGCCACTTTGATAAAGTACAGGAAGAGGATCAGAAATAACACTCGTTGGCGCATCAAACTGCTCTGCTGTAGCCATAGCACCATCCAACTCGCGAATGTCGAAATTACTCTGCTGCAATATATTTATCAGAAAAGTAGGCGTCCCGGTAGAAAACCAAAAATTGGCATAACTCTTTTGAGCAAATGCATTAAACAAACTGAATGGATTGTAAATATCTTCACCGTTTTTACTAAAATGATATCCGTCATATTGCTGTTTTAGATGGGGGCATGCCTCCTCATAGGTTTCATTATTAGCCTGCGCCATCATTTCAATATCAGTTTTCAATTGTGTACGCAATTCCCGTTCGGTTATACCACAGATAGCACTATAATCATCTCTCATGCTGATATTCTGCAAATTATTCAGTTCACTGAAAATACTCATTTGACTGAATTTGCTAATACCTGTCAGGAAAAGGAAACGAAGATATTCTCCTTGTGCTTTCAAGGGACTAAAGAATTTCCGCATTTCTTCTCGAAGTTCATTTTGCAGTTCCGGCAAATGGTTATTGTCTAATAAAGGAGCATCGTATTCGTCGATAAGTACTACTACCGGTTTGCCCGTCTGTTCATAAGCACGACGAATCACTCCCCGGAAACATTCCGCGGGCGTACCTTCTACTTCTTCCTTTCCATAGAGTTTTCCCAATCGTATAGATTCAGATTCAACTGTCCCAAGAGGTCGGAAAGTGCTGTGTACTTTGTCATACTGAAATCAAGGTGCAACACTGGATAGACATTCCACTCTTTCTCTAAACGCTCCATTGCCAAACCTTGAAACAATTCCTTCTTCCCCCGAAAATAAGCATGAAGAGTGGATACCAACAAACTTTTTCCGAAACGACGGGGACGAGTCAAAAAATAAGCCTTATTGGTATTAGCCAAACGATAAATCAACTCCGTCTTATCTACATAGACGTTGTTATTATTGCGTAACTGCTCAAAATTCTGTATTCCTATCGGGTATATTCTGAAAGTAGTATCCATAATGCCTATCCTTATAAAATTGAAATGTAGACAAATTTAGGCATTAAAATATAGACTTCAAACAGTATGTACTGTTTTCTACACCTCCTCATTCAGTTAAAAGCAACTATATTTATACTTTCCTCTTTTTAAAAGCAATGAAGTACAAGTACCCGATAATTTATTACCTTTATATGATTGATTTATAAAATCGGAGTATATGAGCACTAAAATTATTAACGAGTGATCTTATTCCAATCCCGGCCACGCTTTTGTTGAATACGTAGCCTCAAGCGCATTTTCCAAATTATCATTTAGATTCGGAAAGAAATCAATTCCTGTCTTTTCTTCCAGTTCATCTATTGATAATGCATAGTCAACAAGTTTTATTGTTTTTGACGGTTTACTGTCTGTATGTTCCATCCAAAAAGCAATTGCTTTGAAAGAATCTCCCTTTTTAAACAACAAAGCCATATAATAATATTTAGGAACAGGCTTGCTACGGTCGCCACCTATATATTCTTTGACTTGTTCCTCCTTATCAATCGTTCCGCCTTTTACTACATACAAGGTATCTGAAGCTGTACAGCTACGCCCCCATGACTGTACTTGTCCTTCCAATGCCAACCAAACACCTGTATTAAAATTGTTCCGTTGCGGACTCATATTCGTATAATAAAAGGTTTGGTCATTAGCTTCTTGTTGATAAAGTCTGTCGGCAGAAGCACAGAGGTGCCCTCTATCATAACCTTTTTTCCCAAAATCTACTTGAGTACGTTGATATTCCATATCAAGAGAAGGGTCCGGAATAAATTCATCACTACGAGTTGCCTCTTGCAGTCTAGTTTGATTATCGAATCGAAAAGCAATCCAACGGGAATGTTTCTTACTCTTATCGTATTCCATACTGAAAGAGGTTACTTTCTGCCCTTTGAAAGTAGTAGAGTGAGTTACAAACACATCGTTTACACCATTGCGGAGAGCAGGAAGTTCTACGATGCCGGTGGCAAAATTATTGGAGTTGTTGTTTTCATCTTTACTACAAGATTGTAAGCCTAGCCCCCACAAACACAGCAAAATATATTCTATTTTAAATTTCATAAGATATATTATTTAAGATGACAGAATAGGCAGTTATAACAAAGAGCTATAACTGCCTATCACCATATATCCTTTATTATTTCTTACCTTTCAATGTTATATCATCAAGACGAAAACCTACAAGATTATTCTCTGTGGAAATAAATTCAATCGAAGTAATACTTTCCGGGATTCCTGTAAGTTCAACTTCCTTATATTCAGAAGTTGATGTAAGTTCCACAGAAGGAATGGTCATCATCTGTTCACCACACTTAACATTTATATTAGCTTGATTTGCTTTAACACCTGATGAGGCAAGAGTATTAGGTAAAATTTTGTAACTCAACACTAAATCACGATATCCTGTTGTATTTATATTTTCTATTTTAAAGCCATAGATATTCTTGGCAGGCAGCCAAACACAATTAGATATAGTTTTTGTTCTTCTAATCTCTATTTTTTTACTCGGATCTGTCGTAGAGAACACCAATCCTACCCCATTTGTCCATTCTTCAAAATCTGCTATTGCAAACTTTTCAGTACTACCTGTCGACAAAGTCTCGCCAAAAGTTTCTGTGAATATTACACTTTCAGTTCCGGGAGTTTCTCCGCCACCTCCTACATATTTTACATTATCAATTTGATATGTAGGCAAATTTTTATTCACACCTGTACTTACAACCGCATACTGGAAGCCGATAAACCCAACCTTACCATTATAACTGCTTAAGTCAACATTTATATCTCTCACCCATTCAAAATTAGTTCCAGAAGTAGGTATTTGAGCGACAGTAACTTCATTCTTAGTAACCACACCATTTGCATCCTTCTGCAAGAAGAATACTTTCAATGTCATATCGGCTTGCCAATTTGCTCCTGCACAATCAAATGTAAATTTGTTCGCTGTACTAACTGTAAAAGCTGGAGTTATAAACCATACCTCCATTGTTTCATTAGCAGCCACATTATAAGGGGTCGCTTTAATATACTTATCTATATTATTATATATTCCAGTCTGCCAAACATTAGATGCTTGGATAGATTTATTAATCCAACCCTCCAAACTATAATTCTGATTTATAGCAGTAATTTCCTCAAAATCGGCACTAAAGGTCGATTTTGGATTTGAAGTATCTAAACCAAATGGATCATCATCGGGAGTTTCTCCACCACTTTCACCAGCAGCAACTTTCAGATTATAAATATACCAGGTATTATCAGAACCACCAGCTTCATTCTTATAAACAAAAGCTATTTGTGCCTTTTTCGATGCAAAATCCGTAAGGTCTACGGTAGTAGTTACATGATTATCACGACCATTAGAGTAATTAGAAATAACCAAATCAGTCCAGTCTGTAGCATTTTCTTGCCTAATTTTTAACATCAGTTCTTCAGGCTTACCTTCTTTATAAGAAGAATGTTCAAATGTTAATGTTGCTTTACTAATAGCTGTCATATCCAAAACAGGAGAGAGGAACCATCCTTCTGCTGGAACATTTGTTGTCCCATTATACGAACTAGAAGTAGCGGCAGTATATTTACTACTATAATACCAAACATCTCCAGTCAAACCCTCACTTACTTTATTTTCAACTGTAAATCCTGCAAGGTCTGAAGCAAACGACGCGGAATAAGGTTGATTTTCTGTAATCGTTACATTGCCCGGAGTAGGTTCACCACCGTCTCCAATCTCTTTTCCATTAAGAACAGCAGCAGTAGGTGCTTTTACACCAGCTTGCTTAAAGTAGTTTTCTAATGTACCTTTAATAATAACAACTTGTCCCAGATTAGCCGCATTATCAACCAAATTTAATTGAGCCCGCAAATCTGTTCCGGCAACTAACTGTACAGGAATACATTTCTTGTAATCCTTTTCATTCACATCATCTGCAATCAAAATATTTGATGCACCAACAAAAGGAGCTTCAAACTTAGATCCATCAGCCAAAGATGCCCCATCTGCCGAACCTACAATATATCCTTGTACCCAAGCAACAGAACCATCTTGTTTCAATGAAGCAGTAGCTATATTATATGGATTTTCTTTCGTACCATCACCCGTCAATCCCGGAACATCACCTTCTCCCAATATATCATAAGGAGCCGGTACATCACTACATGAACTAAATGTGAACACCGCAAGCAGTGTCAAGAATAAAGCATTTAGAATCTTTTTCATAATTATATGTGTTAATTGAATTAATTATTTCGTTTGATATCGCTTAAAGTACGAACAACAACCTCCCACTGGTTATTGTAACGCAACAAAATACCTGTAATATTTACACTACCTTGCGGCATTACTTCCATTGAGAAGTTTGCATAAGCACTGGTATAAAGGAATAGATTACTTCCACTCTGCGTACCGTCAGCATAAGTGAAATAACGTTTTACTGAACCTTCATCTCCTGGAGCATAAGTCGCTGTTCCATCTGCTTCGGAAAGTTTTATATCTTTGAAAGTAACCAGTACCGGAGCTTCTTTCAAGTCTATAGCAGCAAGATCAGCTGGAGTAGTAATTTCAATCGGTGTCAGTTCTGGATAGTATAATTTAGGTTCATTAATCAGACGTACATGTTGTTTCCATACATATTCCGGCATACGGCCTACTGCATTATTATAAACAGTTCCGATCTGTGCCTGTTTACGATAGCTACCTATCTGCAAACCCTTACAGTCAATCACTACTTTCTGACCTACCGGGCAGAATGCATACAATCCGGTTGCATTAACACCAATAACGATCGCTCCTGTTTCATCTGCCACCACGAGCTTCTTATACAAGTTTCCACTTTCATCATCGCAGGTAATTACCCCTTCAATACGTGTCTCATCTTCAATAGTCGTATAAGTATCTTTGCTCGTATCAATGAAATCATTATATTTCTCTTTCAATGCCGCTATTGAAATCGTACGTCCTTCCGGGATCGAATTATTGCCATAAGCATTTCCCGTCACCGGATCATCATAGTTCTCACAGGAAGTGAGACCTGCGCCACATAGCAGCAATCCGGTACATAATATAGATAGTAATTTCTTCATAATTGTTTCTTCCTTTCTTATTGTTTTGGATTGATAACTACACATTCTTAAAATCTATAACCAATGTTCAAGAAAGCGTTGAACGGGAATGCGTAGAAATACTTAGAGTTCTTAGAAAACTTGTAAACACGTGCGTCACCGTCTTTGTAATTATCATCACGGTTTTGTTCGAAACCACCTGTACGCAAATCTGTATTGTTCAGGATATTAGTCAAACTTAAATTGAGACTAATGCTCTTTCCATTGCGCAAACGGATATATTTTCCAATAGAAGCATCCAACATAAATCCGCCATCCAGTTTCTCCTGACCCGGTACATTGAGAACCGGATTTCCGTTAGCATCTACACCGGCACCATTCTTATCCAATACACTGCCAAGACGACGATAGCTTGAGAAATCGATATATACACGATCATAATAATTTCCTGTCAAATTGAAGAACCAACCTTTTACGTTATAATCCAAAGCAAGACTATAAGCAGAAAGCGGAGTGCCATTGGCACGCATACCTTTAGCATAAACACGGTCGAGGTTTGACTCATTCTCACTTTCATACGTCAACACAGCATCCGGATTATTGGTATACTTAGCTTCGCTCCAAGTACCGATAGCTGTTAATGACAGCTCACTTGTCAATTTAAAGGTAGCAGCAGCTTCTATTCCCCAATGTTCCTTTTCAATACCGTTCATAGAAAGATAAGTGAAACGTGCTTCGCTATCGTTATAGAAAGCATCCATTTCTACTTGATTCTGGAAACGAGTGTAATAACCCGTTAAACGTCCCATCACCCAAGGAGTATTGAAGTTGTAAGTCAAATCACCACCAATGATACGCTCTGTTTTCAAATCTCTCACAAAATCGTTCTTAATACGCGGAGCGATGAAAGAGTTGTAAGCCAGCGGTGCACGTTCTTCATATCCGGCATTCAACGTAAAGGAATGATTGCCATTGATAGCCCAATTCAGACCAGCTTTTATACCGCCTTCCAGGAACTTCGCCGTACCGCTACTACCTAGTGATTTCAATGGCGCACGTCCGTTTCTCATCAAGCCATCACGGAACATTTGTGTAGATCCGATTTTACCGGAAGCAAAATAATTTAATGATCCACCATTATTACCCTGGTAACGTACCCATGCGCTCTGCTTATTCACATAGATGTTATAGTCATAACCAAATTTATCACCTTCACCAATACGACGGTTAGGATTATCGAGGTCATTCTGCACCATGCTGGAACTAGCGCCATGGTCACGTACTGCGAACTTGTCGACATCCGTATAAAGCTGTCCACCCAGCAAGTCTTTCATTTTCTTATAATGCATACCTTTGGTTGTATTCACTGCAATTCCAGCAACATAGCTATTGCGCTCATTCCATTGATGATTGAATACAGAACTCAAGTTGAAAGCTAACTGGTCGTCGTGACGTTCTTCCACATAATAAAGCGTCTCTTTACCTAATGCATTCGCTTGTTTATTGGCAAAATAAAGAGCATCCCAATCCAACTGGCGATAAGCTTTATTATTCTTCCAATTATCAGTAACCTCATTAAACTGCTGCAGTTCATCGGCAGTAGGAACGGATTCCCACACGTCGAAGATAGAGCTAGGCAATTTTTTATAATAATCCGGACGCGGATCGGCTGCATTACCATTCCAGCCTAAAGCACTTTTACCATAATTGGAATATTTGAATCCGGCACTCGTCACCAGTTTCTTATTATCATCAATGGTGAAATTCCATGAAGCGATGGCTGATGGCTCGAACTGGCGTACAATACGCGCATTTCTTTTTTCTCCATTCTGATATCCCCAGTTCGGATTATAATAATGACTGTTTGCTAAATAATAGGCTTCTTCAGTTGCCGCCATTTGCTGCCCTCTCTCTGTAGGTGTTCCCCAAGTTGCCAAAGAAAGACTATGGCGATCATTGAATACTTTCTCTGCACCGAGGAAGTAAGAAAAAGAGTTGTACTTGATTCCTTCAATATTTCCCTCGTTACCCCAACGATATCCCAATGAACCGGTAAAGGCCCATCCATTATTCATCAGACCTGTAGAATAAGTATACATTCCACGCAAGATATAGTTGCGGTTACTACCTGATAAGGTTAGTTTTGAACCGGCCGCATATTGGCTGGCACGTAAATTGATATTGGAAGCTCCCCCTATGGCTCCGAAAGTAAAGTTGTTAATTTCAAAAGGACCGATCCCCTCCTTATTACGGGTAGCATCGTTTAATCCTCCTATTAATCCGTAACTGAAACGTCCTGTTTCTGCATCATTAAACTGTACCCCATTGATATACATGTCACTATACTGGGAATCATATCCCCTCACACGAAATCTCATTGGGCTAAACAGATAACCTACATTTGACAGATAAACATCATTGTTAGAAGTGACCAATGCAGATGTGCTCTGTGCTGCATCATCATCCTCATTCAATTGTGATTCTGTAAACATGAAAGAAGCATTGTCCTCACGGGCGTTTTGCTTTGCCTTTTGCTGAGCAAAAAGTGCAGGCATTAAGCAAAATAGCACGATCGCTAACCCTAGTCGTTGTTTCATAATTTAATTTATATTAATGTTAATTGGTCTTTCGCTTTGCAATACAAATGAAATAAGCTGTTACGCAAAATAACAAAGAATTTTATAAATAACAATGTTTTTTACAAAAAAAGTAACTCGTAAGGGTGGGTTTTTCGTTTTCTTTTTAGATATTTGTCATACAAATGACAAATTACCCACTTTTAAAATCAATTTCAAAGATGAAAAAAAGCTTAATGACTTTAGGTGTACTCGCTCTTTTCGTCCTCATGGCCTATGGACAGGAAAAGAAATTTGCCCTCTACAGTGTAGCGTTCTACAATATGGAGAATTTGTTTGATACCATTCACGATGAAGGTAAGAATGACTACGAGTATCTTCCTAACGGTACTAATCAGTGGAATACGATGAAGTATAAGGCTAAGCTGAAAAACATGTCGGAAATATTAAGCCTGTTAAGTACCGACAAGTTGCCAATGGGTCCCGCCATTATCGGCGTTTCTGAAATCGAAAATTACAGAGTATTGGAAGACATACTGAAACAACCTGCTTTAGCAGACAGAGGGTACCGATATGTTCACTACGAAGGAGAAGACCAACGTGGTGTGGACTGTGCTTTTTTCTATAATCCCAAACTATTTGAACTGACGAATAGCAAGCTCGTACCTTATGTATATATCAATGACACGATACATAAGACGCGCGGTTTCCTGATTGCCAGCGGTAATATTGCAGGAGAGAAGATGCACTTTATCGTCAATCACTGGCCTTCGAGAGCAGCGGCTTCTCCAGCACGTGAACGTGCAGGAGAACAGGTAAGAGCTATCAAAGACTCACTGTTAAGGGAAGACTCCGCAGCCAAAATTGTTATCATGGGGGATATGAACGATGACCCGATGGATAAAAGTATGGCTGTAGCACTTGGAGCTAAACGGAAACCTGTTGATGCAGGTCCTACAGACTTGTACAATCCATGGTGGGATACTTTGAAGAAAGGATATGGAACTCTGATGTACAAAGGTAAATGGAATTTGTTCGATCAAATTGTATTCACCGGAAATTTGTTGGGCACTGACCGCAGTACACTGAAATTCTATAAACATGAAATCTTCAGCCGTGATTTTATGTTCCAAAAAGAAGGAAAATATAAAGGATATCCTAAACGGACACAGGCAGGTGGTGTATGGCTAAACGGATATAGCGATCACTTGCCTACTATTATTTATCTAATTAAAGAAGTGAAATGACAAAAGCATTATTTAAACTATTCATCCTGTTCATAACTTGTAGCACTGCAATCTCATGTAGTGAACAGGATTCGCCTGAACTTCCAGACAACTCAGGCAATACCAATCAAGGAATTGCCTCTATTGACCAAACACAAATCAATGCCAATGGAGGCGGATTTATCATTCGTGTAAAAGCTGATGGCACATGGCAGGCTTCAAGTAGTGAGACTTGGTGTACATTGAGTAGAACATCCGGCAATGGAAATGGCTCTATCAGTGGATATATGAAAGCAAATACCGGAGCTGAACGAAGTGTCATTATTACAATCACAGCCGGAAAAGAGGAGGCCAAATTCACACTCAAACAATTAGCAGGCAATGGTTCAAATCCTGTTCCAGATCCGGAAAAACCTTCGGGATATGCAAGCATGCTTGAGATTCCAGCGTTAAAAGGTGGAAGTATGAACCAATTTATCACTCATACAACTAAACGGAATGGCAAAGATTACCCAACTTATAGTTTGGAATACAGTTACAAGTATAAACATTCTTATTGGATAGCTTATCGTTTCGACAATACAACAGGCGGAAATGTTGGACGTAATGAAGCATACAAACCCGATCCTGAATTACCATCACAATATGCGGCAAAGCACAACGACTATACAAATTCCGGATATACTAGAGGGCATTTATGCGCATCATCAGACAGACAGTACTCCAAAGAGGCCAATCAACAAACATTCTATATGTCAAACATAAGCCCGCAATCTGGTAACGGATTCAATCAAAGTGGAAGTGCCTGGAATACGGGAGAAGACAAAGTACAAGCATGGGGATATAACATTTCAAGATCAACAGATACACTATATGTTGTAAAAGGAGGAACTATTGGAGAAGGCATGATAAAAGGATATATAAAAAATGAGATAGCTATTCCAAAATATTTCTTTATGGCAGTACTTTTCCGTAGCGGAGATAATTATAAAGCAATAGGATTTTATATGCCTCACGAAAATCTTAAAGATGATCCTGACAAAAAAGACCCAAAGAAATATCTCATGTCGATTGATGCTTTGGAACAAGAAACTGGCATAGATTTCTTCCATAATCTACCCGACAATATCGAAAATACAGTAGAAGCAACTTATAATGTAAATGATTGGCAGTGGTAAAAAACAAGACACGTTACTAGCAATCATTAGATAAAAGATTTCATGTGATTTTTAAATATAATAAAAAAGAGGGGTGCACATTAATCTGGCATACCCTCTTTTAATATTTAGTCCTGAATTTTTATTATCCAGGCATCTTTACAAATCAGGAATAGCTTATTCATCCTTCATCATCCAGCAACCACCTCCACACCGGCACAACCCGAATCGTCTTCTCTCCTTCTACGATCATTTCCTCTTCGTCTCTGGTAATAATACACAGATCATCCACTGCCACATTTTCTGCAAGTTTCAGTAAGGCATTCACTTCTCGTTTTCGAGTCTCCGGATCTTTTAAACTATATGATACTTGTATGGCCTTATGCCCTTCATCCAGATAAAAGTCTACTTCTATATTCCGATGATAGAAATATAAATCATCACCATACCGTTTCTTTAATGTAACTGCCACGAGATTTTCCAATAAAGAAGTTTCCGGATCCATTAAAAACAGACTAAGTATTCCATTATCCATAAAATAATATTTTTTATTGGACACTTTATCGGCTAACTTACTAGCGTAGTTTTCTAAAGAAAACATGATCCAGGTATCTTCCAGATAATTCAAATAGTCTATAATAGTATCAGTGGTAATCTTCTTGCCTGTGGAAGATACTAAATTAGCCAGACGAGTGAAAGAAGAAGGCTGCTTCACGCTTTCAGCCAGTTTTCGAATGAGTACCTTTAACGCCATATCATTTCGAATAGAATAACGAGCCACTAAATCACCGAAGAATATCTTATTAAAAAGACTACTCAGCCATTGTCGTTTCTCTTGTCCCTCGGCCACTAACAGTTCAGGTAAACCACCAAAACGAAAGTAAGTATCGAAATGTCGGACTACCTCCGAACGGTTCTTATAAATCCAAAGCTTATCTAATTGAACACCGTTAGATGACAAATACTCACGAAACGAGAAAGGATAGACGTATTGAATCATAAAACGTCCCCCTAGAGTAGTAGCTATATCCTTACTCAACATCTTAGCATTGCTCCCTGTTACATAAACCCTGTACTTCTGATCGGCAAGCCGTCGGACAAATTGTTCCCAATGCGGTACAATCTGTATTTCATCTAAAAAAAATATAGGACGATGAGAATACATCTCTTCATAACATCTCTTTATCATATCAAGATGTTCTGTATCCATACCAGCTATTCGCTCATCCTCAAAATTAAAGAAAAGAATCTCTTCCGGTGAAATACCTGTCTCTATTAAATGATGTATCTGCTGATACATCAAATAAGACTTCCCAACCCGACGTAAACCTACAAAGACATAATTGAAGTTATCAGATAGAGTCACCGCACGTTTCACGAATGACACGCTCTTTACAAACTGCTGATATTCAGCTATCAATCCTTTTATCAGTTCCTTATCCATTTTACATTATCGATTATATTCGACAAATATAGGCTATTTTTGTCGAATATAATCGATAAAAACATCTCTATTTTATCGATTATATTCGACAAAACAATAAATTACTAGAATTTGAGCCTATGAAAAAGAACCTATTACTCTATTTTTTAAATATAAAAGAACAGTAACAAAACGAGATTACAAACAGTTACCACACCGAATCCTCCCAAAATCCAAGGACGAAGTTTACTTCCCTTCCCTGCAAAGAATAGAGCATAGAACATATTTACCATTATATTGCTAATGATAGCCTGCATACTACAAGCAGTAATTATCAATGCAGCCACACTACCTGTATTTTGCAACAAATTTAAGATGAAAGGAGTTATATCACTAAAACCGGAAACAAAAGACAAGAGATTTAATCCGCCTGTGCCCGCATACACTAACGTATAGTGAGTTAAGAAAGTGAATATCACAAAGAGTATGGCAAAAATCAAAGCAACTTTAAATTCCAACGGGTTGCTACTATCATCCTCTTCTGTTTCAGCAGACTGGCCTTCCGGTCGTTTTTGCCGGGAATGGATAAACCAGGCAACAATAGCCGCGACTACAGCCATAGTCAACAGATATGGATAAATAGACAGGAAGATTTCTCTACTGAAAATAAGTATCAGTATCATAAATCGCAGAAACATCATGCTAACAGCCAGCAACATGGCAGCAACATAATCAGTCGCTTCCTGCTCTGATGCTTTTCGGCTTTTACGGGCAAGTACCGAGATCGTAGCCGTACTGCTGTATAATCCACCAATAATACCGGAAACTAACGTTCCGGATTCATGGAATACATATCTCTTTAATAGATAAGAGAGATAGGAAATGCCGGATACTACTACCGTTGCCAACCAGATAGAATAAGGAGTAAGATTAATATCCGGAATCAGATTCTTATGTGGAAGCATCGGCAAGATAATACCACTGATAGCTAGGAACTTTGCCAACGTAATCATTTCATCATTCTTCATTCGTTGCGCAAATTCCGTAAAAGTATGTTTGAGTTCAGTCAGCAGGAGCACAGTCACAACTACCATGACATAAAACCAGGAAGGTTGGGTAGCTACGATAGGAGCCATACAATAAGTAATCAGGGCAATAATGATGGTAGTTACACCAAAAACATGAAATTGTGATTGCTTTACATAATAGTTTAATCCCAACAGCAATCCCAATACCGCTCCACCTCCCATAAACAGACGCATATCCGTAGGGTCTAAGATATAAAGCAAGTAACCCAGTATACCAATAAAAGTAAAAGTGCGGTCAGTTCCGAAAAGAGTAGTCTCCCCCTCACGCTTCAGACTGATTCGACGTTGCGAAAGTCCAATTAATAAAGAAAACAAGGTTACTAAAACAAAAGTAACCAATTCACGCGGCACATAGCTGTACAACTGTTCCATATCCATACACTGCTCTCTTTTTTATATAAGAACAAATATACGGTTTATTTGTTAACGCTCACCACGTTTTATACGGTTTTTTCATTAGCTGTGAATTATAGTAGCGTATGTCGCCCGTTACCTCCTCACCAATAAAGTCGGGTTTTACAAAAGCCTCATCTTCCGATTCCAACTCTACTTCTGCCACAATAAGTCCTTCATTCTCACCATAAAACTCGTCGACTTCAAATACATGTTTGCCACTACGTACCAAATAACGGGTCTTGTCAATAATCCCCGGTTCGCAAAGCCTCATCAATTCTTCTGCTTCTGATAAGGCCAGCTCCTTTTCCCATTCATAACGACTGGTACCGGAAGCATTAGAAGCTCCCTTTATTGTCAGATAACCTTTATCATCCCGAATACGAACCCGGACAGTACGCCCGCGAGCACTACTGATATACCCCTGCACAATGTGACTTTGCGCAAAAACCGAAGACTTGAATTCACCGATAACTAAAAATTTACGTTCTATTTCCTGTGCCATGGCACAAAGATAAATTAAAAATTGAAAATTGAGAATTAAAAAATGATAGTTTGACATCTCACATCATGTATCAGAAAACTACAATTCTTAATTCTCAATTTTCAAGTCTCAATTTATTTCAGAATCTCGTCATAAACTCAATCACGATTTTGTCCCGTTCCGATTCTTTTGGAACGCCGGAGTTCTTATAGAAATATTTCTCGAAGTTCAATCGGAGGTCGGCAATGAAAGCTTTGGAAAGACTTAGCGTGATTCCACCCGTCACACGATGTCGGGCATAATCATTTATAATCAGAGCTTTTGTCGTTTCATCCATCTTGCCATCACTATGATCGGTCATCATATCATAGCGAGCCAGGAAGGAGATTTTATTGAATACTTTCTTTAATGGTAAATCGTAATTAATAAAACTATTCACCGCATGAACATCTTTAAATGCTTCGTGGCCGTACATTTTATATAAATATTCCGCCTCAATATGAAAACGGTCATTCTGATAATAGATACCGGCATCGTACATATTAATCCGCACATTTTCCGGTTTTATCATTTGGGTGCTAAGTGTCAGATTCCAGTTCTTATTAGGCAGTAACTGCGCTTTTATGGAGTAATTCAGCGTTTTATGCCATTCTTTCTGATTTGTCAGACCGGAGCCGTTAAACAATCCCCCTTCAAGAATAAATGGGAAACCGTCTTTATTCGTATAACCAGCCGTCAAACCGACATCACGCACATTTCCTACTTGCTTGGCAATGAATGAACGATTGGCAAAATACTGCTGATGTGGTGAGCGGTGAGCATCTATCGTGAAAGGAACGCGCATCTGACCAATCGTAAAATTCAGATCTTTCACCGGGAAGACACGTGCATACGCATCAAGCATTTTAATGGAACCTTCATCGGAAAGGTCGATTTCTGCTTTATAGGCAACTAACGGATGTACATTCCCCGAAACACTAAAGCGCGCGTTACGTACTTCAAAACGACTTTCACTTGTTTCTGTCTGGTATTCATATTTTCCCCGGATAGTTCCGTGAATCTCCGGCAGGTAATCCTTAAATTCCATTGTCTGCTTATCCAGCTTCTTGCCATCCCCGGCATCTTCTTTTGCCTGCCCAAAGGCCATTGTCGCCAGTAAAAGCATGACGACGGTTGTTGTGATTCTACTCATTTCAGTTGTATGCTACTAAATTCACGGCAAAAGTACAACTGTGAGGATACACGAAGATGACAAATCGAATACAGGAAAATGACAGAAAAGTTACATTCATATTACATAGAATACAAATGCATTACAAAACAAAGAGTTCACCACAGATTACGCAGATTAACACAGATTGGATTTGATATTCATTCTATCAATAGCCAAACAGTCTGGGTTGACCGTGTAATTTGTGGTGAACTTATCAGCCGAAAAAGGAAAATGCAATCAGCATAATCAATGCCAAAATAATTAATGAGACGAACACTATTTTGACAACCTTTTGAGCTTGTTCTTCTTCTTTTTTGGTAATCGCTACTTTTTTCTTCCCCTTACTCATAATAGTTAGCTTTTAAGTTCAACGCTAACAAAGTAAGTACAAATCTTTTAACTTTCCAAAAATAACACTTGCTAATTTTATTTTTTATGATTCTTGTGAAGAAAACTCCATCAGATAAGCTTTGATAAAGCCATCTATTTTGCCATCCATCACACCGTTCACATCCGAAGTCTGATAGTTGGTACGATGATCTTTCACGCGACGGTCATCAAATACGTAGCTACGGATCTGGGAACCCCACTCGATCTTCTTCTTACCGGCTTCCACTTTCGCCTGTTCTGCCATACGATGCTGCAATTCCTTATCATACAAGATGGAACGTAGTTGACGCATTGCATTCTCACGGTTCTTCGGCTGGTCACGGGTTTCGGTATTTTCAATCAGAATTTCTTCTTCCTCACCGGTATAAGGATCTTTGTATTGATAACGCAAACGGACACCGGATTCTACCTTATTTACATTCTGTCCACCGGCACCACCGCTTCGGAATGTATCCCAAGAGATGTTGGCAGGCAAAATATTTACCTCGATACTGTCATCCACCAGCGGAGTAACGAATACAGAAGCAAAGGAAGTCATACGTTTACCTTGCGCATTGTACGGAGAAACACGAACCAGGCGGTGCACACCGTTCTCTCCCTTCAAATAACCGTATGCAAAATCACCTTCAATATTGATAGTACAGGTTTTGATTCCGGCTTCGTCACCTTCCTGAAGGTTGGCAATGGTAGCTTTATAACCGTTGGTCTCGGCATAACGCAGATACATACGCATCAACATGGAAGCCCAGTCCTGACTTTCCGTACCACCGGCACCTGAATTGATTTTCAGCACACAATCCATCTGGTCGGCTTCATCACGAAGCATATTTTTGAGTTCGAGTGCCTCTACCGCCTCACTGGCTTTTGCATAAGCAGCATCTACATCTTCCTCAGTCACCAGTTCTTCTTTATAGAAATCAAATGCCAGTTCGAGTTCGTCTGCCAGCGTTTTGAGTTCGTTGTAACCCTCAATCCACTTTTGCAGGTCTTTCACCAGTTTCATTTGAGCTTCGGCTCTCTTCTGGTCATCCCAGAATCCCGGAGCTTGTGTTCTTAATTGCTCTTCTTCGACTTGAATTTTCTTCCCGTCGATGTCAAAGATACCTCCTCAGCGCATCAGTGCGCTCTTTCACGTCTTTAAGTTGTTCAATAGTAATCATTTGATTTACAATTTTATTATTTACAAATTTCAGATATCGGGGACAAAGATAAGCAAAATTCTGCTACCTTTGTTTTTGTTATTAAAATGTTGTCATATTATGAACAAACGATTGAAACTTTCTTGCTTGTCACTCTTCCTGGCATTAGTGATTTGCAGCTGTAGCTCACAAAAGAAGTATAGCTACGAAACAGTGCCCAATGACCCGCTAAAAGCCCGCATTTACACACTGGATAACGGACTAAAGGTTTACCTCACCGTAAACAAGGAAACTCCGCGCATACAAACATTTATCGCAGTAAGAGTGGGCGGGAAGAATGACCCGGCAGAAACGACGGGACTTGCCCATTATTTCGAACATCTCATGTTTAAAGGCACCGACAAGTTTGGCACAAAAGACTACGCGACCGAAAAACCTCTGCTGGATGCAATCGAACAACAGTTCGAAATTTATCGTAAGACTACGGATGAAGCGGAACGTAAGGCGATCTACCACACCATCGACAGCCTTTCTTACGAAGCTTCCAAGTATGCTATCCCTAATGAATATGACAAATTAATGGCAGCCATCGGATCTACCGGCAGCAATGCTTATACCTGGTATGACCAGACGGTCTATCAGGAAGACATTCCTTCCAACCAGATAGAAAACTGGGCGAAGATTCAGGCAGATCGTTTTGAAAACAATGTAATTCGTGGTTTCCATACTGAATTGGAAGCTGTATATGAAGAGAAAAACATGTCACTCACCCGTGACAACAGCAAAGTACAGGAAGCTATTTTTTCTTCTCTTTTTCCCAAGCATCCTTATGGAACGCAGACTGTGTTAGGTACACAGGAGAACTTAAAGAATCCTTCTATCACGAATATCAAGAACTACTATAAACAATGGTATGTGCCCAACAATATGGCAATCTGTATGTCTGGCGATTTAGACCCGGATGCAACAATTGCATTAATCGATAAATATTTTGGTGGATTGAAACCCAATCCGGAACTCCCGAAACTGGACCTTCCGAAAGAGGCGCCAATCACGCAACCTGTTGTAAAAGAGGTGTTAGGTCCGGATGCCGAAAGCGTCGCATTGGCTTGGAGATTCCCCGGTGTATCCGACAAGGATTTTGAAATCCTGCAAGTCGTTTCGCAAGTATTATACAATGGAAAGGCAGGACTTATCGACCTTGACCTGAACCAGCAACAGAAGGTCTTGAATAGTTACGGTTACCCGATGGGACTGGCAGATTACTCTGCATTGCTGCTAGGAGGACTTCCTAAACAAGGACAAACACTGGAAGAGGTAAAAGACTTGCTACTCAGCGAAATCAAGAAGCTCCGTGCCGGAGAGTTCGACGAGAAAATGCTGGAAGCGAACATCAACAATTTCAAGCTCGGTGAACTGCAAAACATGGAAAGCAACGAAGGACGTGCCGATATGTTTGTCAACTCATTTATCAACGGCACAGACTGGAAAAATGAAGTTACTGCCATCGACCGCATGGCCAGACTGACCAAAGAAGGCATCGTAGCGTTCGCCAACAAATACCTGAAAGAAGATAATTATGCCGTTATCTACAAAAAGCAAGGAAAAGACCCGAACGAAAAGAAGATGACGAAACCGGAGATTACTCCTATCATAACCAATCGTGATGTAACCAGCCCGTTCCTTGTGGAGGTACAGGAAAGCGCAGTCAAACCGATTGAACCAGTGTTTCTCGATTATCAAAAGGATATGAGCCAATTAAAGGCAAAATCGGATATTCCGGTTCTTTACAAACAGAATGTAGCCAATGACCTGTTCCAATTGATTTATGTCTTTGATATGGGAAACAACCATGACAAAGCTTTGGGAACAGCATTCGATTATCTCGAATATCTCGGTACTTCGGACATGACACCGGAAGAACTGAAAAGTGAATTCTATCGCCTGGCTTGTACTTTCTATGTTTCTCCGGGTAACGAACGCACGTATGTCGTACTTTCCGGACTGAATGAGAATATGCCTGCTGCCGTACAATTATTCGAAAAGCTACTGGCAGATGCGCAGGTTAATAAGGAAGCCTATACTAATATGACCAGCGATATACTGAAAGCCCGTTCGGACGCCAAACTGAATCAGGGACAAAACTTCTCCCGTTTGATGAGCTTTGCCATGTACGGTCCCAAATCCCCTGCCACCAATCTACTGACGGAGGCGGAACTGACAAATATGAATCCACAGGAACTGGTAGACCGGATTCACAATCAGAACAGCTACAAGCACCGTATTTTATACTACGGCCCAAGCAGCAGCAAAGATTTACTGGCTACCATCAACCAATATCATCAGGTTCCGGCAGCCCTGAAGGATATTCCTGCCGGAAACGAGTATTCTTATCTCGAAACTCCCGTCACTAAAGTTCTAGTAGCTCCTTATGACGCCAAGCAAATATACATGGCACAGATATCCAATCTCGATAAGAAGTATGATCCTGCCATTGAACCTATCCGCGCATTATATGATGAATACTTCGGAGGGGGCATGAACTCTATCGTCTTCCAGGAAATGCGTGAAACACGTGGATTGGCTTATTCCGCCTGGGCTAGCATAATGCCGCCGAGCTACTTGAAGTATCCCTATGTACTACGTACACAGATTGCCACGCAAAACGACAAAATGATTGATGCCGTCACTACATTTAATGACATCATCAATAATATGCCGGAATCCGAAGCTGCTTTCAAACTGGCTAAAGACGGATTAACCAACCGTCTGCGCACCGAACGTATCATCAAAGGTGACCAATGCACAAGATTTAGGGCAAAACGTAGACCCGCGCATCAAGCTCTACAACGACATACAGAACATGTCGCTAAAAGATATTGTCGATTTCCAAAAGCAATGGGTAAAAGGACGTACGTATGTTTATTGCATCCTGGGAGATAAGAAAGATTTGGAGCTGGATAAATTGAAAGCTGTAGGTCCTATTGAAGAATTGACCCAAGAACAGATTTTCGGATACTAAAAAGAAACGAGCCGGCCATAAATAATTAGCAGGTGTCAAAGCCCCCCTAAACACAAAGTTTACCCCTGTTACAAATTGAACTGTAACAGGGGTAATACTTTTAAAGAGAGCTCCAATACACTCTTTATTGTTTCCGATTTATCATTTACGGTTTATCGTTTCATTTTTAACGATAAACCGCTTATCGCCTATTTCTCACTTTCTTCGTACATCTTCTCTATCTGCTCACTATAATTCTTGGCAACCACCGCCCGTTTCAGTTTCAGTGTATTAGTCAATTCTCCACGTTCCATGCTGAATGGCTCAGGCAGTAAAGTGAAACGTTTGATTTGTTCATAGTGCGCAAATTGTTGCTGAAGTGTATCGATCCGCGCACGGAACAATCCTACAATCTTCGGATGCTGCAACAGTTCCGTCATATCCTTATATTCAATACCCTTTTCTTTGGCATACTCTTTCACAAATCCATATACAGGAACAATCAGAGCCGAGACAAACTTACGTTGATCGGCGATAATGGCAATCTGGTCGATATAACGGTCAATGACCAACTTCGTTTCCAAAGCTTGCGGAGCGACGTATTTGCCGTTTGATGTTTTGAATAAATCTTTAATACGTTCCGTCAGGAAAAGCTGTCCATTTTTAAAGTAACCGGCATCACCTGTATGGAACCAGCCATCCGGCTCAATAGCGGCAGCTGTGGCTTCCGCTTTTTTGTAATAGCCTTTTGTGATCGTCTTACCCCGAAGCAGGATTTCATTGTCTTCACCGATTTTCACTTCAATCCCCGGCAGTACAACACCTACCGAACCGATATCATAGCCAACCGGCAGTGTACAAGATACAGTAGCCGTAGATTCCGTCAGTCCATATCCTACCACCATATTGATTCCTACCGAATGAACGAATTCATTAATCTCATCGGGAACAGCAGCACCGGCAGTCGGGAAAAAGTTACCATTCTCAATACCGATTGTTTTTTTCAGCAAAGAATAGATAGTCTTTTCGTAAAACTTATATTTCAGTTGATTCATCACCGGAGGAGTCTTTCCCAGACGCAGATAATCCAGATTATGGATTCTACCTACCCGGATAGCATCCAGCATCAGTGCCTTCTTCAACCCGGTTGTTTCGTTTATTTTTTCCTGTACCCCTGCATACACCTTCTCCCAAAAACGGGGAACACTGCACATCAGTGTCGGGCGAATTTCCTTAATGGTTGTTTGTATATCTGCCGGACGGAGATTGATACAAATCTGCACTCCTTTATGAATACAGAGATAACACCATGCTTTCTCAAACACGTGTGTTAATGGAAGGAAGTTCATCGATACATCCTTATCCGACATCGTCGTCAAACGGTCATCATGTGTATGAAACTGTTCCAGATAACAAGAATGATGAAGCATAACCCCTTTCGGTTCCCCCGTTGTGCCGGAAGTATAGAGAATATTTGCCAAGTCATCATAAGAAGCCCGCTCCGTACGTTCTTCTACCGTATCATTATGAGGCAATCCCTCTCCCGTCGCCATAAATTCATCAAAATAGATAGATGATACGTCACGAGGGTCTTTTACCACCGAACGGTCAAAGATTATCAGTTGTTGCAAAGAAGAACAGAAACCAAAGATACTGAAAGCGGCATCATACTGGTATTGCTCACCGACAAAAAGAAAACGAATCTGCGCATCATTAATGATATATTGCGCCTGCGCAGGTGAACTCGTTGCATAAAACGGAATGGTAACCGCCCGGTTGGCAAATGCACCAAAGTCTACATAGAACCATTCGGGTTTATTCTGTGAAAATATACCGATATTCTCTTGTTCTTCCACTCCCAATGCCACGAAAGCATTAGCTGCTTGCCGTACTGTTCCGGAGAACTGCTTCCATGAAATAGGAATCCATTGAGCTGTCTCATAGTCACGGTATTTTAAGGCTACCTTGTCGCCATATTTTTCGGCCTGACGATGGACCAGGACAGATAAATGATGATAAGTCATACTCTTTGTATTAGTAAATATGGTACAAAGGTATTAGTTTTATTTGAAACTATTGCTCAAAACGACTATCTTTGTGCAAAGATTAAGATATAGATAAAAGATTTGCACTATGAAATATGATATTCCGTATATGACAACAGAGGCTGTAAGCCTGCTTAAATCACTGATTAGTATTCCTTCAATCAGCCGGGAAGAAACCCAAGCTGCGGATTTCCTGCAAAACTATATTGAAATGGCAGGTATGCAGACGGGACGTAAAGGAAATAATGTGTGGTGCTTTAGTCCTATGTTTGATTTGAAGAAGCCTACTATTTTACTTAACTCCCACATAGACACAGTGAAACCTGTTAACGGTTGGCGGAAAGATCCGTTCACTCCACGTGAAGAAAACGGTAAGTTATATGGATTAGGAAGTAACGATGCCGGTGCCAGCGTTGTTTCGTTATTACAGGTGTTCCTGCAACTATGTCGCACTTCGCAGAAGTATAATCTGATTTATCTGGCCTCTTGTGAAGAAGAAGTTTCTGGAAAAGACGGAATTGAGAGCGTATTGCCGGGACTTCCTCCAGTCTCATTTGCCATAGTGGGCGAACCGACAGAGATGCAACCCGCCATTGCCGAAAAGGGATTAATGGTACTAGATGTGACCGCAACAGGTAAAGCAGGACATGCAGCGCGTAATGAAGGAGACAATGCTATTTACAAAGTATTGGATGATATTGCCTGGTTCCGCGACTATCGTTTTGAGAAAGAATCGCCCTTGTTGGGTCCCGTGAAGATGAGTGTCACTGTTATCAATGCCGGTACACAACACAATGTGATTCCCGATAAATGTACTTTCATCGTCGATGTCCGGAGTAACGAGCTTTACTCAAATGAAGAATTGTTTGCTGAAATCAAAAAGCATATTTCCTGTGAAGCCCAAGCTCGTTCATTCCGTCTCAATTCTTCACGGATTGACGAGAAACACCCATTTGTACAGAAAGCTATGAAGTTAGGACGCGTTCCTTTTGGTTCTCCAACATTGTCCGACCAGGCACTAATGTCCTTCCCATCGGTAAAAATTGGTCCGGGCCGTTCGTCACGTTCACACACGGCAGAAGAATATATCATGTTAAAAGAAATAGAAGAAGCTATCGGACTTTATTTAGAGCTATTGGACGGACTTCTGATTTAAGCCATAGCTACTTATACTTGCCGTAACAGTTATATCGGATTTCTTACGGCAAGTATAAATTGTCCACCAATACGAATTAATTCATCCATATAACGAATCACGATACTACAATCATTCCAACAGATTCAACAATGTCTTTTCCAGCTTCTTACTTCTTAAATCTTTAGCAACAACAATGCCCTCCGGATCTATAAGAAAAGTTTTGGGTATGGCATAAATACCATATATATCAGCAGCATCCACATTCAATACTTGTGTCCAGTTCATTCCGAGTTCTTCAATAGCAGTCTTCCAAGGTTTCTGTTTCTTATCTATAGAGATACTAATCACCTCAAATCCCTTAGACGCATATTTCTCATAAGCAGCTTTCACATTGGGCATTTCATTCCGACACGGACCGCACCATGAAGCCCAGAAGTCTATTAACACATACTTCCCCTTACCTACATAGTCGGACAACTGTTTTATCTCACCAGCATTGTCTTTCACCTTAGCGTCCGGAAAACGTTCGCCAATCTTTATCTTAGCGTCCATTACCTGCCGTTTCTTTTGTTCTTCACGCTCCTCTGGAGTCATTTTCTTTTCCCGCTCAGCCTCAAAACGCCGGGACAATTGCCTCATTTCCTCTAATTTATCTTTCACCAATACATGCTGAGAAAACACAGGAGAAGCCTCGCTCATCATATCTTCTAATTGACTGTGATACATAAACACCTCTTTCAAAGATAACAGAAATACTCCCACCAAACAGTTTTGGTGTTCTTTTACAAAAGTGCGAATCGAATCCCTCTGTGCCAAATCTATCTCCACATTTCTCCGCCATATTGCAGCAAATGCAGTATCCCGTTTCAGTGCTTCTCTAAAACTCTCTCCGGATTTCCGGCTCATAACAAGTGAAATATTACTTTTCACCATTTGTTTGTTATTATTTATCACCGACTGCATTCCTTTCCAAGCCACATCCAAAGTATCATTCAGCGGCGTACCTCCTACGGTCCTCGTGGTAAGATTGATCACAATCTTTCCCTTTTCAAGAATCAACGGATAGGTTTCTCCATCCCTATCCTTGATAAGTGCGATATTCGGTGTCTGACGTACACCGGAAAAAGAGAACTTTCCCTTTTTCACTTTTGCACTGTCGAGAACGACTTCTTTGGCTTTCTCTCCATCATCCATCAGACACAAATACAACAACTGATTATTCCATTTCTCACCAGCATTGCCCTTAATTGAAAACTTTCCTTGGGCAGAAGAAAATATAGCAATAGCACAAAACGTGCATAGAATCATAATTCGATTTCTCATACGGAATAAGTTTATATCAAAAAAACAGTTCACACTCATTTTCAATACCTGCTATTATCATTTCAAATTCTAATAATCATTTGAACTAATAATAGATCTTCTTATTTTTCTTATCGGAAACGACCTGATAATCTTTCACCTTTACATTAAAATATGATTTAGACTTTCCATCATCATTAGAAGGCAACTGTTCTTTATCTTTTTTGTGTGGCAACTCAAGAATATCTATTTCTTTCACACTCTTCTTCAGTTTCGGGAATAAAAGACTGATATAAATATATTTATGATTAAATCCTTTGACAGCCAACAGCCTACCCATCGGAGCTCCACCATCATATCCTCGTACATTATACTCATCGCCACTTTTCTTATCGATAATCTTAAATCCCGGACTATAATACAACCATTGCCAGTCCCAATAAATAGGTTGTATGAATGTCACTTTAGTATCATTCTTTCTCCTTTCAATCGAATATAAAGAAGGACTTGTAGACATCCCATTTTCATACGCTTTCTCATACACTTCTTCAGGAACTATAACTATACTATCGCTTGGAAGCATATAGGCTTGTGCATATAATTCTTTATCACGTTTCTTCTTTTGCTCATATTCTTTCAACCGCTGTTCACCTCTTTTTACTCGTTCGCTTTTCTCTGATCTAACCACTTTGAATGTCTCTGTCTGGAGTTGCTTCACTAACAACGGCATTGTCTCACGCATAACAATCAATGAAGCCTCTTTATATTTCTTACCTACGGGAGATTCATAAAATGCAGCAACAGCTTTTAATTCTTCCAAAGTTAAATGCTTCTCATAAACAGGCATATACATTTCAAACACCTTACTTTCTATTTTCTCTTTCCAGTTTTTAGAAAACTCATTCCAATAAGCCTCATCCTTTTCCGGCGCATTTAATTTCATCACAGATGTGATTTTTTGGAAGAAGTCATCCGTAGTAGCCGAAGCACCGGAAAGTACCATAATCTTTTTCAACGTTTCTTTGTACTCATCTGTCGCATTTGTATTTTGTGCAGAAGCTGGTAAAATTAAAGTAAACAGTGCAATTATGCACATCATTACTTTGGGAAGGAAAATGTTTTTCATAATTATCTGATTTTATTTATTTTGATTCCATATTTTATTTTGCATTTCCTACAAAGATACACATTAAATCTATATCATTTAATAGAATAGTACAATCAATGAGGCTACTATCCGGCTGCCCTGTAATGTATAGATAAACGAAATATCCCCTATTCATCCCTAATTATAACATTCATCCCCCTCTCTTATCAAAATGGCTTTGAACAATTCATTTCATCTTTTGATATGATATTATTATCTTTTTCTCACATACTTCGTTCATTTTTCGTAATTAACGCTATCTTTGCAATAGGTCGCTAAATCTAAATAAGACTTTCAAAATACATAATATACGAATATGAAAAAGATTTTATTTTTATATATCATTCATCTAGGATTTGCCCTACAACCCATACAAATTCAAGCTTGTTGTCTCGACAATGAGGCTGTTCTCGCCAATGGGACTGCCATTATTCTACAATCACCTAAAGTGGACAATACCAAAACCATTCAGTTCATCAAAGATTTCTACGCAAACTACGTTTTTGGAGCAAAGAATTATGTTCCGGCAGTAAAAAAGCATTGTACAGCCAAATTGCAAAAGCAGCTGAAAGATAACTACGAGTATGACGGCGAAGGATATGCGATATGGAACTTCCGAACAGGTATGCAAGACGGACCAAGCGACATATCTAAAGTAACATCAGTAACTGCATTGGGAAATGGTTTATACAAGGTCAATTTCATTGATATGGGAATAAAGGGTAACCGTACTTTGAAAATTATCGACGTAAACGGGACACTGAAGTTCGATGCTATTAAATAATCCCCTCTAAGCAGATATATTATCAATTTAACAGATAACTAAAAAAGCCTTACTATTCAATCAAACAATGAAAGTAAATCATCTATAAGACTACATCCTTCACCGCTTTCACCTTCTTCCTAAAACCTCCACCCAAAGCAGGAAAGCGGGTGAAAGCGACCATGAAAAGCCCTTCCATCCTACTTTCAAAGGTTTCACCTACACACTTCAAATAGTTCCGCTTACCGCCGGAGCACATCACGAGACACCCCGTAATAACCTGCTGAAGCCACATAAATCGGCTGCATACGTTTGCCGATATTTTTCAATTTGCCTTCTTCCAGTAATCGCCGGAGGTGACGGTTCGCCGTAGTCCGTGTCATGCAGCATACCTCCTGAAAATCGTAACGAAGCATTACGTCATGATCGGCGAAATATTCCTTCAGCCGCATATCTATCTCCACTACCGACAAGGATTCCGAATGGCGTGCATACTTGCTCCGGCTGCCCTTAACACCTACCAGTTCCCCTCGCAAACGAGCGTCGGGACGAAAACCGATTGTTTTCAACTCCATTTTCAACCATTTGTTCTTAGTGCTGCGAGTCACTTTTTGTGTACTCCGCAAGATTGGAGCAAAATAGCCAAGTCCCTCAATATGCACCTCACGTCCCTCGCGCAGTTCTTCACCACAAATTTGGGCAAGCATCTCGAACGCATTTTTTACATCACCTACGGAAAGCGAACTGCGCCCGTGAATCATCCGGCACAGTTTATCCGTTCCCACCTTACCATTCAAAAAAATGCGGGGATGCAAACCTTTCTCTTCCGAATCGTCGGACTCACCGGGATTCTCATACCAATCGTAAAGTATAGCCATTAGTCGTTAACGTTTTGATAGTGAATATATTTCATGTAAAAACTTTAAGTTTATCATCAAACCACTATTGTGGTTCATTTAAATCACGATTGTTATCCAATAAGATCACTCTTGTCATTTGATTGAACCACGAAAGTGAATCAACAATAACTCTTCGTCAAAGATACGATAAAAAATAGAGAAAAGGACGATAAGAAGCCGCCTTCTTCAGGTACGTAGAAATTAATCTTTTTTCCGGAGAAATACTTGCAAACCGGTATCATCCTATAGTACATTCGCAGTATCAGCGCTGAACAATAAACCGATTTTAATCACTTAAAAATAGAAAAAATGATGAATGCAATAACATTGATATGGAAACAGGTATTGAAGGAACTAAAATTGTTTCAAACGAAGGGAAACAAAGAAGATGCAGGTGAGAAAACGGACAAAGAGCTACAGAAAACGCTAAAATGTCATGAAGACAAATATGCCGTTCCCCTGCCGGACACTGCACTGCCTACTGGAAGAGAAAAAGAGAAAGAGGCAGAACGAAAACAACCGGTCCGATTAACCCAGGAGGTACGTACATTCCTGCAAAAACAGTATGATTTTCGTTACAACCTATTGACGGAAGAAACGGAATATCGTCCTGCCAACAAACGTGCCGTTCCTTTCGAACCTGTAAGTAAGCGGGAACTGAACACTTTCTGCATGGAAGCACACGACCAGGGCATATCCTGCTGGGATAAAGACTTGAGCCGTTACATTTATTCCACTTGTATTCCTGAATACCATCCTTTCCGGCTTTACATGGAAGAACTGCCCGGCTGGGATGGGACAGACAGACTGGAAGCTTTGGCGCAGCGTGTCTCTGACAATCAGCTCTGGATAAAAAGCTTCCATACCTGGATGCTGGGACTCACCGCCCAATGGTTAGGCATGACGGGAATACATGCCAACAGCGTAGCCCCCATACTTGTCAGCAGCGAGCAGGGACGACAAAAATCCACATTTTGCAAGGCACTGATGCCGCCGGCACTGTCACGTTATTACATGGACAACCTGAAACTGTCTGCACAAGGAAAACCGGAAAGGTTACTTGCCGAAATGGGACTCCTGAACATGGATGAATTTGACAAATACGGAACGCAGCAAATGCCATTATTGAAGAATCTGATGCAAATGGCAAACCTGAATATCTGCAAAGCTTATCAAAAGAATTTCCGCAACTTGCCGCGCATCGCTTCTTTCATCGGTACAAGCAACCGTTTTGACTTGCTCACCGATCCCACCGGTAGCCGGCGATTCATCTGCATTGAAGCAGAACATCTGATCGACTGCGAAGGTATCATGCACGATCAGATCTATGCCCAACTGAAAGCTGAACTGCTCTCCGGCATCCGCTATTGGTTCACAAAAGAAGAGGAACGGGAACTGCAACGCCACAATGCTGCTTTTTATCATCCGTGTCCGGCAGAGGAAGTCTTTCATGCCTGCTTCCGGATAGCTAAAGATGATGAAGAGGGAAGCGAACGGCTCTCGGCTTCGGACATATTCAGGAGACTGAAGATGTATAACCCCGCTGCCATGCGTGGAAGTAATCCGGCTACGTTCGCGCAAGTTTTGCTTGCGGCAGGGGTCACCCGCAAACATACCAAATATGGGAACGTGTATTTGGTGAAACCGATGAAAGCGGCATAAAGCTCCAAACAGAGGGAGGGTTCACCCGTAAGAAGCTGGTAAATAGCCGTTTACAAAGGGGTGAAAGAGGTGAAAAGAGAAAGAGGACATTAAGAGGGAAATAGGCTATAAACAGTAAGATTTTGAATAGAAAATCAGGAAAAACTTGATTATCTATTCAATATCTTATTGTTTCCGGATATTTATCCTACTATCCATTTACTGCCCGGTATAAACGAAATGATCTTAGTTGTTACAAAACAACAGATAAACGTAACCACTGCGATACATGGTATAGCGGCAACAGTGGGAAGCGCCAATGTATCTTTGAACACAGTCACCCACAGTCCGAGCCAGAATATGTGCATAAGATACATACCATAGCTAAGTTTCGATGTTTCCGTCACTAACTTGGGAGCTTGCGGACGTTTGATACATGTAAACATAAGGAATGTACCCGTTGTGAGAAGCACACAGTTAATCGTACAGAAAGCCCATCCTATTTCTATTACAGGTGTGGAATGGAGTTCGCCGGGTATAGCCTGCACATAGAATGAATAAATAGTCCATACAGCACCGATCACCATTAAAATAGTTCCTATAGTGAAACGTTTGGAACGGTTCCAGGTAAGGTGTACACGAATGTAATGTGCCAGAACAAGATAGCCCAGATAACCGGAGAAGTACCACAACATGTGGTATTCATTCCAGAAACATTGTCCCCACACTTCACCGCACCAACGGTTGAGATAAGGCATACAGGTTGACAACACGAACAGCCCTATAAAGAAACGTTCTTCTTTAGCCGTGGCTTTTCTCAACCAGGGGGATATAATTGGGATAAACAAATAAAGGCTTATCAGAGGATACATAAACCACAAGTGTCCGGCTAGCGTCGGGAAATTCAGGAATATCCGCGACAAGTCCTTCATAGATGTTTCTCCGTCTATCTGTCCCCACAACATAGGTAGAGTGCTGTACAGTATCATAAATATGAAAAACGGTGGAAGGATGCGAAGACAGCGCTGGCGATAGAATTGCCACATAGACTGCTCTTCCTTCATCGGTGCAAGCAGGAAGGCAGAGACTATCATGAACAGGGGTACTGCCATACGTGAAAAACCGTCGTACACTGATACCCATAACCGGTCTACTTCATTTGCCAAAAAAGACTGCGGACCTGCCATATCAGTGGCTCCGGGAGCACAGTAGAAGTTTTCACTGGCATGAACAAGGATGACGAGAAAGCATGCAAACACACGGATGTAATCTAAAAAAACAATACGTTTCATTTATTCTAAGTTTTCTAGTTATTAATTTATTCTTTTGTGTTCGGGAACGCAGAGATTCTCAACCGTGCCGCACCCATGGGGATCAATGTTATTTCTTCTTTATCACCTTTCATCGCATCTTCTTCCGGCAATACGCCACACAGTCCTGTTTCGTCTATCTTCCATTCAGGTACCGGACGACCGATAGCTTTTACTTCTAAAGGTACACTGGTTGCTGTGAAAGGATAGTTGTCAGCCGGCCAGGATTTACGGATTACTTTGAAGTTCTTCAAAGGCTCTCTCTTATCCAATACCAATGAATAATTCCAAGGGCTATCCGGATAGATTTCAGTAGTAGGCCATTTCTTCGAATCAGCACCTTTCTGCCATTTTGAATCACCGATAGCTGTTTCTCGACTGTCTTTCTCTACATATTTCTCTGCAATCTTAAGAGACAAAGTCAAAGGTCCGTAATCTACACTTACACTGTTTTTATTAACCTGCCAGGTACGCATAGACAAAGACATCGGAAGAGTCAATTCCACACGATCACCATTCGCCCACTCACGATTGATGCAAAGGTATTTTCCCGCTACAGGAGCTGCACTTACCTTCTTGCCATTCACCCGCACTTCCGCCTTTTGAGTCCATGAAGGAATACGGAGATAGAACGGAAAAGCGACCTTTTCACCGGTAGAAACAGTAAAGGCAATAGCTTCTTCAAAAGGATAATTTGTCTCTTCGTGAAGAGTGATTTCCTTGCCGTCACCCACTTTCACTGTAGCTTTGCAAGCTGCATAAATAGCTATTGCCACTCCGTTGTCGGGAGTTGCCAATACCAGATGTTCGGTGAAGTAAGGCCAGCCTTGTGCATGGTTGTGTTGGCAGCAACGACTGCTGAAAGGATTCATCGAAAGGAACGGGCCACGATTGTCAATGCCCGGATGATGATTCTTCGAATCACTGATGGCATGGTTCGGACAAGTGATATAACGCAATGCCTTGAAATCGGGCATCACGGCAGCCGGATAAGAGTTGAACGCTACTTCCTCACAGTGTTCCGCCCACATGGGATCTCCTGTCATGCAAAGCATGATTTCATCGGAAGCCATTTGTTCTACCAAGCCGCAGGTTTCCACTCCCTGACGGGGATCAATATATCCCAGACGGGCATTTTCGTCCGCACCGAACATACCACCGGGAACTTGACCAAAAGTACGCCGAATCAGATGATGGACATTATAAGAGGCTTTCAGCATCGCCGAATCTCCGGTCAGCATATAATAAGTGGCAGGTTCACGGAAACATTGGGCGATATTGACATTGTGCCAGTTAGGTAAGGAGGTGGATTTCGTCCAGTCGGCTGTATTACGGTGAATTTTCTCGGCTAATTCGAGTAGGAAAGCATCTCCGGTATGGTTGTAAAGCCAGTAGATACTGATGAGGTTATCACCGCCACGGCTTTTCTCCCAATAATCTTCCAGAAGCTGGTCATCGGGAACAGTCATCTGCCACTTGAAGTAATTCGTCATCAGGTCAATGACACGCTGATCTTGAGAATACTCATAATAAGATTGCAGACACCAGAGCATAATCATCTGTGCCCAAAGTTCGCGTTTGCCGTTACGTTCATTGACCGGACCGAAATAGCCATCCGGCTGGCGACTGGCAAATACACCTTCAATCCAATATTTGGTTTCTTCAATCATCTTCGGGTCATTCAGGATATATGCCAAATTGCCATACCCTTTGAGCCAGTAAGGAACTTCCTCCCAACCGTGATCGCCACCGGTTGTCAACCAGGCATTATTATCCTTTTCCAGCCAAGCGCTGATCTCTCCCAAATGTCCGGTCAGACCGTCGCGCTGCAATTCGAGATACTTCTTCACCCAGCCTTCGGGCTGAATACTGCCTACCGGCAACTTTATAAAATTCAACGGTCGAAGCGGAGCGCGATACCCGATGTAATTGGTATTGACGGACTGTATGTCCGGTCGGTCCACTACTGTCACCGTACCACTAGAAGAAGCAGGCGCACAAGCTGTAACCGCCACTCCAAGCACTATCGATGCAAAAAGTCCTTTAGTTTTATTTTTTTTCATTTCGTCTATTCTATTCTCATTTAGATTATTTCAACTCTCATTGCACTGCTTCAAGACGCATATTATCAAGGTCCAGCAGCACTTTCTTTCCTATTCTCCGATAAAAGCCATTGCCTATAACTCCATCAAAGAATATACCGGGAACTATTTGGCCAAGAGGATATGTCTTTACAGCTTCCGGTCCAGGAGGCTGCATTAATTTATCATCAAATATTATTGCAGGATCTTTTAAAGTTTTATATGTGATCGCCCGGGCCTGATGCAGCATAACTACCCCGAATGTATTCTTTTTACAGGTAGAAGCAATCGGCAGTTCTTTCTGATGTTTCTCATAAAATGCAGAATCAACTGTAACATATTCATTAGAACCCGTATCCAGATTAGCTGTAAAAGCAACTCCATTGAGTTTTATACGCATATACAAATCGTATTTGTATGCATAAATATTGGGGGCTTTAGGAAGGTGAGCATTGGCCACAGAGACGGGGAAACACATTTTGTTATGTTCGTAATCTGTCTGTATTTTCCCTATCAATTTCATTACCGGCAGTCCAAGAGACACACAATCCGTAAACAATGTACGCACCGAATCTACAACAGCCTGCGCTTTCTTCCTCTTCTTTCTTCTCTTAATTGATGAACCGGATACAAACGGAACACTCGCGGTGTCCGAGTAAATGAAGGCTGGAATATTGTAAAAAGTTATATTTCCAACTTCAATAGAATCAATGATACTCCGGACAGAAATCAAGTCCTCATTGATCGTTACTTTATTCTCGTCAATGCTGTCATATCTAACCCCCATCCCATCCGCCAACTTTCTACTTAGGACACAGTAGGGTCCTATCCCTGTATCAAAGATAGTGCGCTGTAATATTCCATTATATTTTGCTTGAAAAACAAGTCTGTCGCCTTCTTCTATGTCAACAAAAGAAAGTGTATCGTTCCGTTTCATTTTTATAGGAGGCAAGGTCACTGCATATTCAGCATAAGATAAGAAATTCTCTGTAGCAGTTCGCCATTCTTCATATTCTTTTCCGCCTGTAGTTGTCTTTGTAAGACTTTCATTCCAAATTCGTTTCATCTGCAGATAAGTATCCAATGCCTTATCCATATCCCCTAGTTCGATGTACGCATCAAACAAATTAGAATAAAAAACAAGTGTTTCCTCCCCAAAAGTTGCATAATGGTGAGGTATAAACTGCTCTAAATAGTAGGCGACACTGTCTGTCTTGTTTAAAAATTGCGCCATTCGAAATTTATAGTATAACTCTAAATCAGAAGGGAACGTCGTTGTCTCTGATATTTTTTTGTACAATTCTTTTGATTCAAAATATCTTCCGCTAAACATTAACTTGTCCAGTTTCTGCAACTGTTCAACATCCTCCTGCCCATACAATGTAAGTGGAATTAGTACAAAAATAAAACAGGTGATATAACATGTTTTCCAATATCTCATAATTTATTTCTATTTTCACCTTCTGACAAGAGCTGTCTGATAACAGGCTTATCAAGCTCCACTACTCCCGCAACCGAGAGCAGGGAGCTGATTCATTAATCCATTATTTATCAACAGAGAATTTGAAGATACATTGGCTTGTATACTTTTCACCCGGGCGAAGTACAGCCGACGGCCATTCCGGTTTGTTCGGAGTATCCGGATATTTCTGTGTTTCGAGACATACGGAAGCACGTTGGTTGTAAGTAATGCCTTTCTTTCCTGTCAGCGAACCATCGAGGAAGTTACCTGCATATACCTGAATACCCGGTTCGTTAGTATAAACGTCGAGTACGATGCCAGTCTTCGGTGATTTCAAAGAAGCGCATTTACGGGTTACGTCGCCTTTCGTGTTCAATACCCAGTTGTGGTCGTAACCGTTACCGTTTTTCAGCTGTACGAAATCATAATCGTTGATACGTTCGCCTACCGGAGTCGGGGTGCGGAAATCCATCGGAGTTCCTTCTACCGGAACGATCTCGCCAGTTGTCATGAAAGTACTATCCACCGGAGTATAATAGTCCGCATCCACCATCAACAGATGACCGGAATTGTTGCCTGCATCGCCTTCAAGGTTAAAATAAGAGTGGTTGGTCATATTTACAATCGTCGGTTTGTCTGTTTCCGCTTCGTATTGAATATCGATGGCATTATCGTCCGTCAGTTTCATCACTACCTTACAAGTGATGTTTCCCGGAAAACCTTCTTCACCGTCTTCTGCACGGTAAGTCAACTGCAATTCCTGCGGATTCAACAATTCTGCATCAAACACCCGGTATTGGAATCCTTGCGGTCCGCCGTGCAAACAATGACCGTAGTTATTGCGGGGAAGCTGATATTCTACACCATCCAAGGTGAACTGTCCCTGATTGATACGATTGGCATAACGTCCGATAGTCGCACCGAAATCCGAAGGCTTGCTGATATAGTCCTGAATAGAATCGAAACCGAGAACAACGTCACGCATCTGTCCGTCTTTGTCGGGAACCATCACTGAAACAATACGTCCACCGAAGTTCGTGATACAAACTTCCATGTTGTTCTTGTTACGCAGAGTGAACAAATCAGTCTTCTTTCCATCTACTTCTGTCTGGAATTTACTCTGCAATAAACCGGAATCTGTAGCCTTTTCAGCTTTCGGAGTACAAGCTGCCATTAAAAGGGCGGCAACTGCCCATACACATAACTTTTTCATGATACAATTGTTTTTTTAATATTAGTTTTCAGCTATTCATATTTAGATGCAGACGACGCGGATAACGCGTTTTTTCTAATTTTGCATCAGAAAAAGAGCCGCATCATCCGCGTTATCCGCGTTCAATTTACTATGTCAGCATATTACTGTATACTATTCAATAAATCTACCTTTCCTTCATTAACCAGCTTCAAAATCAACTCACCGAAAAGAGTATTCTGCCAGGCAAACCATGCACGGGTAAATTTCTTCGGATTATCCTTATGGAAAGATTCGTGCATAAAGCCGGTGTCAGCATCCGTGTCCATCAACATCTTAATGCAAGTCTTGATTTCAGCATCATTCTGACTTGTGAAGGCTTTCATCATAATACTCATAGGCCACACCATATCGTAACCGATATGCGGTCCGCCGATTCCTTCGCCTGCCTTGCCTTTAAAGAAATAAGGATTGTCCTCACTCCACACAAAACGGCGGGTATTCTGATAAATCGGATCGTTCACATTCACATCACCCAGATAAGGCATCGCAAGCAAACTCGGCACATTGGCATCGTCCATCAGATGATGATTTCCAAAACCATCTACCTCGAATGCATAGATTTTACCATATTTAGGATGATTATACACCGCATATTTCTTTAAAGCTGTTTCCACCTCCTGCGCCAAGTCCTTACATTCTTTAGACAAAGCTGTCTTCTTGTTTACCTTCTCCAAAATCTCGGCTGCCTTACGCAAAGAAGATACGGCAAAGAAATTGGAAGGAACCAGGAATTGAAGCGTAGTAGCATCGTCCGAAGGACGGAAACTGGAAACAATCAAACCGACAGGTTTCACCGGTGCTCCCAGACCGTCATTGCTCACAGTATCTAGTGCACGTTCCGTCTTACGTTGGAATTTATAAGGGCCTACTCCATCTTTACGTTGCTGTTCTTTGAATGTTTTCAGTACATTAGTGATTGCCTGAATCCATTCTTCGTTGAATATACTTGCATCTCCGGTAGTCTTCCAGTAATGATAAGCCAAGCGCAACGGATAACACAAGGAGTCAATTTCCCATTTACGTTCGTGGAGTTCCGGCTTCATATCGGTAAGGTCACTCATCCAATGACCGTCAGGAATAGCGCCGTCATTAAACGCATTTGCATACGGATCGATATTGATACATTTGAACTGGCGGAGAATAACACCTGCCAGCATTTCTTTCAGTTCAGGATCCGCATTAGCTAATTGCACATAAGGCCAGACCTGTGCACCGGAGTCGCGTAGCCACATGGCGTGAATATCGCCCGTATATACGAACGTATCCGGTTTGCCATCGCTTCCTTTACGGAAATGTACGGTAGTGTCCAGTGTATTCGGGAAACAGTTGGTAAACATCCATGCCAACTTCGCATTCTTCAAAAGTTTCTGTACACGGAGAATTTCCTTCTCTACCGCAGTGGAACGGAACAGACGATTGGATATTTCCGGGCGGTTATCTTTCTGAATGGCATCCGCCAGACATACATGCATTTCCGTCATACGGTTGGAGGCTTGTAGCTCCCCGCCACAGAGAAGCATACCTGCCAGCATACCTGCGCTGATATATTTGATCTGTTTCTTCATGATTACTTCTTCTTTTTAAATTCGTTAGAGAAAGAATAAGGGAAATCGGCCTCTTTGGTACCACGTTGCTGATTAGGTTTTGCGTCCATTTTGAAAGAAATGGTGGCACCATTCAGCAGGTCCTGATGAGTCAGGTAGTTTTTGGTATATTCTTTACCGTTCAATTTCATCGACGAGATGTAACGCTTGTCGTCTCCGTTATTCGGAGCAGAGATAGTCACCGTCTTTCCGTTTTCCAGATGCAACTTCATCTCCTTGAAGTAAGGAGTACCCAAGACATATTCATCCGTACCCGGACATACCGGATAGAATCCCATTGCCGAGAATACATACCAGGCAGAAGTCTGGCCGTTGTCCTCATCACCGCAATAACCGTCGGGAGCTGGAGTATAGAGCTTGTCCATCACTTCACGAATCCAATGTTGCGCTTTCCAAGGTTGGCCGGAATAGTTGTACATATAAAGCATGTGCTGAATCGGTTGGTTGCCATGTGCATAGTTGCCCATGTTCATAATCTGCATTTCACGGATTTCATGAATAACGGCTCCATAATAACTTTCATCGAAAATCGGAGGCAGGATAAATACAGAATCCATCATCTGGTTGAATCCGTCTTTACCTCCCATCAGGTCAATCAGACCTTGAGGATCATGGAATACCGACCAGGTATAATGCCAACTATTACCTTCCGTAAAGGCATCCCCCCACTTCAACGGATTGAACGGAGACTGGAACGTGCCGTCTTCATTCTTGCCACGCATCAACTTATGTTTAGGGTCATAGAGATTCTTATAATTCATTGCACGCTTTGCAAAGATTTCAATCTCTTTTTTCGGTTTCTTCAAGGCTTTGCCCAATTGATAGATACACCAGTCATCGTATGCGTATTCCAGTGTACGGGCTGCATTCTCGTTAATACCTACATTATAAGGCACATATCCCAATTTATTATAATACTCATGTCCTAATCGTCCGGTAGAACGAACATTCGGATGCACTGCGTTCGCTCCGTGTTTCACAGCTTCCCACAAGGTTTCGATATCGTATCCTTTCAATCCTTTCAGGTAAGCATCGGCAACTACGGAAGCGGAGTTGTTTCCAACCATGCAACCTCTGTGTCCCGGACTCGCCCATTCCGGCAGGAATCCGCTTTCTTTATAAGTGTTCACCAATCCTTCCTGCATCTTTGTATTCATGGATGGATACATCAGGTTAAGGAATGGGAAAAGACAACGGAACGTATCCCAGAAACCGGTATCGGTAAACATATAGCCCGGAAGCACTTCACCGTTATAAGGGCTGTAGTGCATCACATCTCCTTTGGCATCTATCTCATAGAAACTTCTGGGGAACAATACCGAACGATACAGGCAGGAGTAGAATGTACGCAAATGGTCGATATCATCGTCTTTCACTTCGATACGTCCCAATACATCGTTCCATATCTTGCGGCCTTTCGCTGCAATCTGTTCAATGTTGTCCGTACCCAGCTCTTTCAGGTTCAGTTCCGCCTGTTCAGGGCTGATAAAAGAGGAAGCTACACGCACATTTACCTGTTCGCCCTTGCGGGTTTTGAAACCGATCAGTGCACCGGCATGATTGTCTGTCGCTTCCAGTTTGTTGGTGTCAATCACACCACTGGCTACGGCAGCCGTATAAGTAAACGGTTTGTCGAATACCAGTACAAAGTAGTTTTTAAAGTTGGCAGGAACACCACCGCTGTTTTTAGTGGTATAACCGATAATCTTGTTCTCCGAAGGGATTACTTTCACAAACGAACCCTTATCAAAGGCGTCTACCACTACATAAGAGTGGTCGTTTTCGGGGAAAGTGAAACGGAAAGCAGCTGCTCTCTCTGTCGGAGCAATTTCGGTCACTACATCATGATCGGCGAGATATACTTTATAATAATAAGGAGTAGCCGTTTCAGCTTTATGAGAGAACCAACTGGCACGCTCATCCTGATTAAATACTGCCTTACCGGTTACCGGCATGATAGCAAATTGACCGTAATCATTGATCCAGGGACTTGGCTGATGGGTTTGTTTGAATCCTCTGATCTTGTCAGCGTCATACGTATACGCCCATCCATCGCCCATTTTACCAGTCTGCGGAACCCAAAAGTTCATTCCCCAGGGCAGCGCAATGGCAGGGTAAGTATTTCCGGTAGATAATGCGTGCTTTGACTGCGTACCAACCAGCGGACTAACATAGTCCACCGGTCCGGTAATTGTTTTTGCAGTCATAGCCCATGCACTAAGTAACGTAAAAGCGAATAGAGCTAGTTTCTTCATGGTATTTTTGTTTTATTTAATCAGTTTTCCTTCAAGCATTTTGATATAATATCCACCTACAACGGAACGTGCCTGGAAGCCTCTTTGATTCGGTTCGTCTGTAAATACCCAGTCGGACATCGGAACACGGTTAGGTGTAACGTTCATAAACAGATATACGGGTTCGATAAATTTCTCAAAGGTAGCTTTGTCATTTGCCAATGTAGCTGTCCACATGATCCAGTCGGTCTTTGTGTATGTTTCACGGTTATCCAACGGAAGACCATATTTATTTTGCTTCGAAAGATAGTAAGCTATTTCCGTTTCTGCAACATTTTTAGGGAAGATTTGCAGATTCAACAGTTTATCCCACACCAAGTTATACTTCTGGCTCCATGTTCCCGGTTTGTCAAATGTGAGACGATAGTGGTCACCATCATCAGCCATTTTCACCCATTCGGCAGCCATTTCTTTCGCTTTCTGTGTGTACTTTTCAGCCACATCTTTTTTGCCCAGCATATCTGCCAGATAACCGTATGAAGCAACACCCATGATTGCTTTGATAGAAAGGTTGGCATTGTGTGCAAAGTGACCTGCAAAGTCATCGGTACAAAGTTGGTTGGCCGGATCAAGTCCGTTCTCTACCAGATAGTCTGTCCACGTAGTCAGGGTTTCCCAGTGTTTCTGTGCGTAATCTGCATTACCTTCTACCTTTGCAATGGCAGCAGCCAATACTACCATATTACCCGATTCTTCTACCGGCATATCACCGCCATAAGTCTGGCCGTTAGCCAATGGATAAGTACCGACATCATGTGCAGCAAATGGTTTCGCCCATTTTCCGCTTTCGCTATAATAGAAGATATGGTTCATGGTAGCCTTCACCAATTCCGGATTGTAGTATAAAAGCAACGGAGCTCCCGGATAAGTCAGGTCGACTGTTCCGATGGAACCATTACTGAAGTTCTCCTTAGAAAGGAATACCAAGTCGCCGTTCGGAGCCTGTACCAATTTGTGTGCAGCCAATGCCTGACGATAAGCCAATGCACAAAGTTCGGCATATTTACGTCCACCGGCAGCAGTAGCTTCTTCCATCAGCTTCTTGTCGAAAGCAGCGCTGTTCTTCATTTGTGTCTTGTATTCTTTCTCCGCTTTCTGGAATTGGGAAACAATCGTTTCATTGCCCTCACGGTTCCAGTAAGGACGCAGGTTATCACCAAAGTATTGGATAGAATAAATATCATCATATCCGATCAACAGGTGGCCATCAGCTTTTTGTGTTTCGCCCAATGAACGTACCAAAGCCAGTTTATCATAACCGTTTGTGGTAGGAGCTTCCAGTTTATTGGCTACGAAATTCTTGCGCAGCTCTCTGCCGTCACCGATTGCATAAGTACTGTTTTCCTTTTCAGCTGCCAAATAGAAATGTCCCCAGTCGATACGAACATCATCACCCTTTTTCTTCAGAATATCCTGATTGCGGCTTCCGGTACGAAGGAATAACAAATCGCCGTCAGTAAAGCTGTCGGCAACAGATTCCTGGTGAGGTTGGTCGATTGCCCATTGCGGAGATGCTTCGAAATACAGTTCAACCTGATGTTTCTTTCCGTCATTGGAGGCTACTTCATAAGAGATATAGTTGACAGGACGTGACAACAAGTCCAGATTATCCATGAACATAGGAGCGGTAAATGTCAGTTTCAAATCTACCAGACCGCAAGTAAATGTATAATAAGTCTGCATGGGTTGTACATCTACAGATGTTTGTTGTGCTGTTTGATGGAAAGAACGGTAACCGTCCAGTTCTACCAGCAATCCGAAATCCAGCAGTCCGTTTCCTACCCGGTTATGACAATAGCCTGCAATCAGATTTTCACCCGGTTTCAAAGAAGCTACTACTTCTTCCGACAGTTTCACCCGTTCGTTCTTTTTACAAGCATTGCCTGTATCCACTACCTTGATGCCGTTGATATAAATAATAGCATCATCGTCATGAGAGAATTCAAGATATACATTCTTTCCTGTCAAGTCTTCCTGAATATCAGCTACCCGGCGTACCCAGATAAATTCTTCTCCCCATTGGGTTTTGGCTGTATGTTCATTTTCCATCGTTCCGAAGGCAGCTTCGCCTTCTTTCCATGCTTTATCATTGAATCCGGCATTCTGCCATCCGTCAGCAGGCTGTTGAGTGGTATACTTTCCTGTCCAGCTACCTTGTTCGGATGTTTTCACCAAAGGACGTAGTTCCAGTTCTTCCGTTCCCATGAAACGGTAGGTTTGTCCGTCTACTTTCGCAACGCCAAGCAAAGGAAAGTCCTTGCCTGTCCAATGTTTCACAGGACTGTCATACAGATTGTCCGTAGTGGACCATGCACTGGTATAAGGATCGATCGTCACCAGCGGGTATGCCGGAGCACGTAATTCATTCTTCTCGTGCTGTTCTATCTGGGTCTCACAGCTACAAAGTACAGAAGCTGTTCCCAGCAACAGCATCATCAGTTGTTGTTTCATAATTTAATTCACCTGTTTATTTAATCTATTTTACCATTCTATCGATACATTCACTCCGGCGGGATCATTCTCGAAACTCAATAAAAGAGTTTTGGAAGATTCATCCCATTCCGGCTGTTCCGCCTTTCCGTTTACCAAGACCTTTCCAGGTTTACGCGGCAAAAGGACTCTTGATACATTCGTTGTATGTAACGGGCTTTTAGCTACAAACGAGTAGCTCTGCTTCCCTACTTTTTCATCATAAATGCGGGAGGCTCCACAAAGTACCTTTGCTTTCACTTTACCCGATACTTTATTCAAATCGTACAAATACCCCTGTTCACCGGGATTAATCTGCTTGACTGTCAATACCGGCAAGTCTTTGTCGAACAAATCGATATACAATCCCGACAGTTTCAAAGGCTCTTTAGAAGAACTCTCATCCATCACTGCCGCAATCGTATAAGGACCACGTTCCACCATAAAATTGTTTTTGATTTCTATCTTCTTACCAGTTTTGCTCTCATAAGCGGATGCAATCGTTTCAAAGTATTTCCGGTCGTTTCCGCCTTTTAATACAAAATGTTTCGGATCTTCGCGCATGACAATCACGGTGCCTTTCCCAAACCGATAGGTTCCGTCACCGGGATTACGGGACAACCCCATCGCCTCAAACAGATGTTCCGAAGGAGCTTTGTATGCGTTTCCTGCCGTATTCCACCATTCTAAAACTGTTTGATAAGGATCGACATCTTCTCCACAGTACACCAACGTGCCTCCCTTTTTAACCCAGTCTGCCAGACAGTTATGGTATTCCGGCTTCATCGGTTTCATATTCGAGTAGGACATTACAAGCACTTGAAGTCCATTGAAAGTATCTTTAAACGGAGTATTTTCCATGTGTACCAGTTCCACCGGAATTCCTCTTTTCAATAAAGGCAAGGTTTGCCCATAGAAACTGGAGAATTGCGGGTCGTCATATCCGTTATGATCTGGAAAACGCTGGAACATCAACGAATTTGCCATCAATACGCCAATACCGTGCGTACCGCTGATTTGCTTGTCAGAGGTGCGAATGTCATTCAATGTGTTAATCATCACCTGCATTTGTGTAGAATACGAACGGGGAATACGTTCTTTCTGATCCGTTCCTGCTATCCGGTATAATCCCTGATAAATACGATCCGGCCATGGCATCACTTCATAAGTATCTAGCATCGGATACATTAACTGTGCGGCAAAAGTGGCCTGATAATTGATTTTATAATCCAACCAGTCTTTGGCACGGTCTTCAATCGGATCGGTCAGGAAATACATTTTACGATTCAAAGGGGCAGTCATGGATTTCATGCATCCGTATTCAAGAAAAGCATTCTCAAATACACGCTCTTTCTTTATGCCGTTATAGAAGTTCGGTTCACGGGCAGTACCTGTCCACACCTGTGCGATATAGCCATCTACACAATCCAACGAGGCTAAACTGGCTTCCGGACTTACAATCTGCCAGGAAGTGTAGTTAATTAAAGAGTGAGTAGGCACATAGCATTTCACATCCAGACCTTTCGATTTACCATATTCTTTCGCATAAGTGAATATCTTATCCAGTGCGTTATAGTAGAGATGATATTTCAATTTATTGGAGAGATAAGTATTTTCGGGAGATTCATGTTGAGGTCTCCAGGGAAAATTATAATATTTCTGCCATTCGGACTTGAAGGCTTCACTATATCCGCCACGCATCCAGAACTCCGGTTCTTCCAGATAGATGGAAGTAATGCCGGCATCAATCACCCGCTTTATCTGCGTTTCCTGCATATAACGGATAAAACTTTCGGTAGGTACAATGTAGGGTATCAAGTGTCCGTGGGCTATCTCGTTTCCGTTACGATCCCGTTGACCTTCTTTCAGGTGACCGTCTATTCCATCCCATTTGCCGAGAAAATAGTCTTTATAGTCTCCCCATGCCACTCCGGTCATAAATTGTGTCTGATACCCCTTGTCTCTCCACGACTGAACACGCTGTTCAAAAGAAACACCCTTTTTATCCAGCGTGCCATACACCATCGTGGCATCAGCACGCACATCTGTTTCGGGTTTCCAGGGTTCGGCAGTTTGAAAAGTCGTTTTTGCTTCCTTGTCTTTGGCCTTTTGAGTTTGAGCAAAAGAAGCATAATTGCCGGTTAATAACAGGCTGAATATAATCAGTAGTTGTTTATTATTCATTTTTACGTGGTTCTGTGTCGTTTTCTATTTACTTCTTAGCCGGAAACAAAAGCATCAACGCCGGTATACCGGAAGCAGAATAACTGTCGATTTCCGCACCTTCCGGCAACTTTTTATAGTATTCGCCTCCACATACGTTCCGTGTCTTATCTCTGTTTGCCCAACCTGTTTTGATGGTACGTTTCAGGAACGGAAGATATTGGGTTTGTCCGCAATCATACACCAACCATGCCATGTATTCCGCAAAGATGGCAGTATAGATACCCTGTTCAATACCACCTTCGAAAGGTAGCACTTTATGTTCTGCAGACATATCTTTCACTGTATAGTCTGCTGCCAGAATAGCATTGTCCAGATAACGTTTCTCTCCGGTCGCCTTATAAAGCAGTATGGACGCTCCGATAAAGGTTGCCTGGTTGTATACATGTGCTTTCCATGCGGGATTGCCATTTCCATGACGGCTATCGGCAATCTTTCCTGTTGCTTTATCCAAGAGATTTTCCACTCCCCATTCATAGATTTCTTTACCTTTGGCAAGATATTGAGCTTTCGTCTGATAATCCGGCCGTTTGTCGGTCGATTCTTTTCTATTTTCAGGCACGTTATTGTAGAGGGTTAATGCTGCCACAACTGTCGGAAAGTTGATACATGCCATCTTTCCATCACCGAATTTATTCGGTTTCGGATTTTGAATGGGTTGCCATTGCCAGAACATACCTCCGTTTTCTTTGTCATACGAACCTGTATCACCCACTTTTTCCGAGCCATACCATACCCGTTTGAAACTGGCTTCCGAAAGTTTCAGATATTCATCCACTCCAAAAAGCTCGTAACCGCGTGCCAGGCTGATAGTCCACCACATGATGTCATCGTAGATGAACCAGCCGGTATTTTCATTGTTATCATCAAAATCAAACTGACAATATTGCGCTTTGTTCCCTGCGAATATTTTCTCGCAGAGTGTTTTATAATAACTTGTCTTCTTTCTGTCTTTCTGTGCCTTTGCCAGTTTATAGGCATTCATTGCCATATCCCAATAAATAGGCTGACACCAGATAGCCGCTGCTCCATTGCCACGGTCAACAGCACTTGGATAGGACGAATTTGTCTTGTAAATATATTTATTGGAGTCTAGTAGTGTATTATTAAATCCTTCATAAGCTGCCCATACATCTTCGTTCGTATATGCGTGCTTCTTCTGGTTTGCTTTTCCTGAATTGCCGACTGCCCATATAGTAGTTGATGCTCCCAATAGTAGTGTCAGAGCCAAAAGAATTTTGCTTTTCATGATAGTTTATAAGTTTATAGTATTTTTCCTGTTACAAAGATTGCAGAAATAGCTGAAAAAAAACGATAATATTTATTCAATAAAGAACAAATACAGACCAAAACACTTTTCTACAATAAAAATAAAGGATTAATAAAGGGTTATTGGAGAATAATTCCCCCTCACTCTGTCCTTATGACAGAGATAAGGGGAATATTTAATCTACCTATTGAAAACTCATCCCGGTAAACAATTATTTGTTATCTGTAATGTCTGTGGATTCAATCCATTGCCAGTTATCACCAACCAATGTTGCCGTATGGCCTTTCAAACCTGTTATTGTGCTGGTAGCACTTTGAGTAGGCTGATCACCTTTCACTTCAAAATCCCAGGCTTCTACCAAATTCGGATTATCGGCACTTACACCTTCTTCATTCCCCATATAAGAAGCATATACCTGATTTTCTGTCCGGTTTGTTTTCCAGATACGGATCTTCTTTATGTAACCGGAGAACCATTCGTTACGATTTCCATTATTGTCCATCATACAGAATCCGGTCATGTGGACCTTATTAGCTATAGATTGTTCATTGATATACGTTCTCCAGGACTCACCCACACGAATGATTTCACCCTGTCTCGTACCGTCAATCATGGAATAACACTTCACATCTGTCGGAGTATCAAATCCCGGCAATCCCTTATCCCTGAAGAGGAATGCATAATGCGTCCAACGATCTTTGGTCCAGTTGTCCGACTTTTTCCATCCCGGTTCCCATTCTTGTGGATTTGTGTGATTATTATCTTGCCAGTGAGCAACCATTGTTCTCAACAATCCCTTTGTACGATCCTGGGCACGCCATCCGCTCCAATAAGGATCGTTGGTCATGGTAGAAAGGAAAGTACAGTTGTCTTCTCCCTGTTTATTGCAATATTCTTTGATATTCACCCAAAGTTCAATCGTAAATGCCTGATTGTCATCCTCTCCAAACTTCACATAATCCTCACTATAACCAAAGTCTATATAGGAACCGGCATTTCCATCTACAAACAGATTCCAGGTAATCTGACTGTTATCCGGCCATGCAGAATCTTCAACTTCTTCTACTTTCTTATCGGCAGCAGCAATAGCCTCATCATAAATCTCCTGCGTCATATCTGTGATGGAACCGGATTTGATTCTTTCAGCCAGACTTTCCAAATCTTTAGCTGCACTCTCCAAAACCGACTTATTTTCTACCGGATATTGTCCCTGATGATTTCCCCACCTCGTTTCATCATTAACGATTGCAAGTATTTCATCTGCCTTAGCCAGTAAATTATTGATATATTGCTGTGCTTCCGGAGACAGATTATAATATTTTGAATTTTTAAACTCGTCAATCGCTTGATTTACCTTTGCTACAGCAGTTTCCAAAGTTGTTTCATCCAGTTCCTCACCAGCTTCTACCCGTGTTATCAGTGCATCCAACTCGGTAATAGCGGCATTTAATATATCCTTTCCGGTTTCAGGATATGTCCCGGGAGCAGTTCCGTAGGTTGAATTCTTCAATAAATAGTTCAATGACGCACGATTTTCCTGCAAGATACTCAACTGTGTATCTGTTATATACTCGTCTTCAATATCGTCACAAGCGGTAAATATCCCTGCCAGACAAGAAATCAGGAGGAAAGAGAGGAGCATTGCTCCCTCTCTCCATTTATTAGTTAAACATTTCATGTTTTTCATCGTTTTTACATTATTATTCAACAATACGTTGCCACTCGTAAGTACCGATAATCTTAGCAGTATGACGGCCTGTCAGGTCTATTACTTCATTACCTGAACCGGAAGGTTTGGTCATGAAATCCCATGCTGCCGCCAAATCTGCTTCTTTACCCGTCACTTCAGCCGTTCCATTATAAGAATTCTGAACATATTCGTTATCCTTTGCGCTTTTCCAGATACGGATTTTCTTCATATAACCGGCAAAGCCTTCTTCAAACAGATTATCACTAGTACGCATATAACGTCCGAAAGCAGTCATCGGTGCATTATAGTTGGCATAGTTGCTCGAATTATAGAACCTGTTACCCACGCTTCCCTCGGTTGTTTTCACTTCTCCGTTCACATACAACTTCGCACGAAGCTCCGGACTGCCCGGCAAGCCTTTATCACTGTACACAAACAAGAAATGTTGCCATTCTCCATCTTCCGGTGCCCTTAGTGACGGTTCACAGATATTTCCTCCTGTTTCGCCCCAAGTTGCACGATAAATACCACCGTCTGCATTACGCCAGTACATCATCCAGCCATTACGCCATCCGTCACCGCCCATGTAAGTTGACAGGAACACATTCTGGTCTTTTCCACCACCTTTGGTTACTTTCACCCAAAACTCAACAGTAAAGGCTTGATTTCCTTCGGTTCCGAAATTGACATATTCTTCGCTACGTCCGAAATCGATATAAGAACCACCATCACCACGTCCGTCCACAAACAGTTCAGCCGGTGTTGTTTCAGCGTCTTCTGTACGGATCGTACTCTTGAACTGTTCTATAGACGCCTTGGCTTCTGCCACATAGCGTTGTTTCTCACTTTCCGACGGAGAGGGTTGCTGATATTTGATTAAAAGTACCGCACGATTGGCATCATCTATCGCATCTGTCAGAATTGCCCGGCTTTCGGTGGGGTACTGTCCTTTCTTATCTCCGTAGTCTGAATTTTGCTGCAAATCGGTCATTTCAGCAATCAATGCATCCAGTTGGTCGATATAGGTATCTTCTATTTCAGGAGCCGCAGTATACTCGTCATGCGTTTCTTCAGAACAAGCCGCCAATTGAAGTGTCAGTACCATGCATAACACATAATACCACATTTTCCAATTTGAATATTTCGTATTCATTATTCTTCTTTTTTATGGGTTACAATTATTTATCTGCCGGAAACAACAACATTAATGCCGGTATTCCGGATGCACTATAGCTGTCAATAGTAGCGCCTTCTATCTGTGCCTTATGATATTCGCCACCACACAAATTACGTGTCCGGTCGCGATTAGCCCAGCCGTAATTAATATTACGTTTCAAGAACGGTACGTACTGGGTCTGGCCACAATCATTTACCAGCATGGCCATGTATTCCGCAAAGATAGCGGTATAAATACCCTGTTCCACGCCACTCTCGAACGGCAGTAAATCATACGTTCCGGACATGGTATTCATTGTATAGTCAGCTCCCAAAATTGCATTGTCCAAATATGTTTTCTCACCGGTAGCTTTATAAAGCAATAACGAAGCTCCGATAAAAGTGGCCTGATTGTATACATGGTCCGACCATGCCGGATTGCCTTCACCATGCTTGCTGTCGGCAACCTCTCCGGTATTGCTGTCTACCAGATTCTTCACAGCCCATTCATAGATTTCTTTTCCTTTTGCCAGATAAGCTTCCTTCGTTTCATAATGCGGACGGGTAAAATCACCGTACTTATTACTCCAGCTTTCCGGATTCGGATCAGCCACACGATCGGCAGGAACATTGTTATAAAGGGTCAATGCAGCTACCACAGTCGGGAAATTGATACAAGCCATCTTACCATCGCCGGCAACATTTTCATTCGGATTGCCGATAGGCTGCCATTGCCAGAACATACCTCCACCCAAATTCTTTTCAGGATCTGCATAAGAACCCGTATCACCTACGCGGGGAGAACCGTACCATACACGTGCAAAACTTGCTTCTGCCAGACTGCGATACTCTTCCACTTTAAATAATTCGTAAGCACGTGCCAAAGTAATGGTCCACCACTGTATATCATCATAGATAAACCAGCCGGTATTCTCATTATTATCGTCGAAATCAAAGTTTACATAATGTGCTTTATTTCCGGCAAACAAATCATCACACAACTGCTTGTATTTGTTTTCTCTTTCCGTATCTCCTTCCGCTTTTGCACGTTTATATGCGTTCATGGCCATATCCCAATAGATCGGCTGGCACCAGATAGCGGCAGCTCCGTTATTACGGTCGGTAGCAGCAGTATAAGCGGTACTTGTTTTATAAATATTCTTATCGGGGTCCAGCAAGTTATCATTAAATGCTTCATAGGCAGTCCAGGTATCCGCATTGGTATACTCCGGTACAATCTCGTAATCCGGGGTATATGGCTTTGCCTGTTTATCCTCATTGCAAGAGGACATACAAAGAGCACCGGACATGAGACAAACTGCAGAGAAAATATATTGTTTCATCATAATTTCTATTTTATAATCAGTATTTAGAATCCTGTATTCTGAACCAAGTTTTTATCAATATCAATTTCGCCCTGTGGTATGGGGAAGAAGTACTGACGGTCAAAAATACGCTTCACAATCTCCGTACGTTTGAAGAATTCATTTCCGTCATAATTGACATTCATACCGTGAATTGCTTTGTTGAAATACTCATTTACCAATCCCCAGCGACGTACATCAAAATAACGGCAGTTTTCGAAACTCAACTCAATGCGTTTCTCTTTACGAATCAGCTCCATGACTTCTTCCGTTGTAGTCGGTTTAGGCAGATTGACTGTTTCACCGTATCCCGGAATACCCGCACGCTTACGGATCATGTTCATATACGTCCAGATGTCTTCATGAGTCGGGCTGACATGCGCAAGCGCTTCGATATAGTCAAAATAAATATTAGTCAGACGCAAGAGCACACAAACCAAGTTCTGGTTACGGTCGCCGGAATCCATTCCTTTGCGCACCAAATAACCTGTACTTGTATAGTCATTGCTACCTTGTTCTTTACCACAACTTCCGCTATAAGTGAAATCTACTATATAATCGCCTTCTGTTCCATCAAACCATTTTGAATTACTAAAGGTTATGTCTACATAAAAACGAGGTTCACGATTAACATACATCATTCTGGTTCCTGCCGGTGCATATAAGGTACCGTCTGTTCCTTTGTATTCTGTTGTAGAGACTCCCTCTTCTACATAATCGGATTTTTCGTTGATAATCGGAGTGACTCCGTCAGCACTATAACCGGAAATAGGAGATTCTCCGTTTGACATGAAATAGGCATCTACCATTTCTTGGGTTGCTCCCAACAAGCTACCACCTCTATAGTTGGTCGTATTACCGGATCTATTCGGCATACGGTCGTACTGCATGGTTCCGGCAGCATTATCCAAACGATAGAAAATCATTTCTTTATTGTTACCCATTTCAGAAAACAGGGTTCTTACTGCACGGCGATAAGATTCTGTCGGGCTGAAGCCTTCCGAGTCCGGACCGGAAACAGAAACACCGTCCTTATTGGTATACATCAAATGATAACGACTTCCGTAATTAGAGAAGAAAGTGTTACATTCATTAATCACTTTCTGCCAATTGGCACGTTTGGTAGCTTCGTCCGGTTTGTTAGGGAACAGTTTTGTTCCGTCCGTATTAGCCAAGTCTGAATAGTAATTGCACTCTCCATTAAACAACCAGCTGGCACGATAAGTCAATGCCTCGATGATAAACGCCTGTGCAATCGCCTTATCAATACGGCCATATCCGGACACTTTGTCGGTAGAAGCATCGTCCAGCAAACCATCGTTTTGCGCACCTTTCAGTTCTGATACGATAAAATCGAAACACTCGTCTACCGTATTACGCGGGAGTTGCAACTCATCGCTCGGAGTATCCATCGGGAAGTCCTTTTCAAGCAAAGGAACCGGGCCATAAGTACGTACTAGATAAAAATAGTAGATCGCCCGCAAAGCTCTTGCTTCCGCTTTCCATTGATTTCTTTCTGTAACAGTCAGCGGTGCCTGATCTACATTTTCTGTAAATACTGCCGCTTCATGAATACCTGAAAACCAGCTCTTCCAGCGATACAATACCATCGTTCCTTCGGTAGCATCGATTGAGTTGTTATTTATCAATTTCCCTTTATTGTCATTTGTCCACTCTGCTTCGTCGCTGGAACCTGTCCAGGGACCGGGAGTACGGTACAGACTTGTTTCGTGCACCTGACGTTGGTTAAATTCATCCGGTAAGAATGTGTATACGTTCGAAAGATACCGCAAGGCTCCATCTCTGGTTGTGAAAATCTCCTTGAGTGATAAACGGTCATCAGGCACCTGGTCAAAATAGTCATTACAAGATGTCGTCAAGAGACACGCCAGCAAACTAACGATTATATAATTATATTTTTTCATTATCTTTTTGTTTAGAATGTGAAATTAATACCAACTGAATAAGAAGTCGTATTCGGATAAGAAGCACCATTATCGGTATTCAACTCCGGATCCCACAATTTGAAACGACTCAAAGTGAACAGGTTAGTTCCCATTACATATACAGCCGCATTCTTCAGATGAACTTTATTCACCCAGGGTTTAGGCAGATTATAAGAGATCTGCAATGTCTTCAAACGCAGGAAGTTCATGTTACGCACCCACCAGGTACTTTTCTGGAAGTTATTAATATTACTGGTTGTTTCACTTCCATAAGACAAACGCGGATAAAAGGCATTCTGATCCGGATTTTCCTCTGTCCAACGGTCGCCAATGTTAGAGTAAAGGTTACCACTACCACCACCGCCATTAAACGGATTAACACTGCTACCGTTCAAAACACGTTCGGCTCCTGCTACGCCCTGGAACATCATACCCACAGACAAGTCTTTCCAACCTACTGTAAATCCGAAACCATAGACAGTTGTCGGCACATCCCCACGAGAAATGTAAGTCTGGTCGTATGCGTCTATCTGACCGTCATTGTTTAAATCCTTGTATTTGATATCTCCGGCTTTCACTGTTCCAAACTGTGATGCAAACGGTTTGGGAGTAATGGCTTTATTGGCATCCGACAAAGATTCCCAGCGTGCCATATCATCTATTTCAGTTTGAGTGAACAGCCCCTCGGCAACATATCCTTTCACTCCATTGATGTTGTGCCCATATTGGTTCATCCATTCGTATTTCTGTTCCGGCAATTCTCCCTGAATCCATTTATCCTTATTAAAGGTGACATTACCACGAAGCGCAATTACCCAGTCTTTATTGATACGCTTGTTATACTCGATCGTTCCGTCAAATCCCTTATTTTCTATGATACCGATGTTTCCGTAAGGAGCAGATGTGTTGTATCCCAAGAATGAAGGTATAGAATGTTCACGCTTCAACAAGATGTTTTCACGACGTTCTTTAAACAAGTCGAATACAATAGACAGATCGTCATTAAATAGCTTAAGGTCAATACCCAAGTCTTGTTTGCGAGATTCTTCCCAAATCAGGTCGACAGCCATATTCACTGTTTCATAACCGGACCACTTAGTTCCATTCGGTCCGAATTTATAACCATAGTCTCCATTTTCTTTCATCTGATCCAGATACATGAAACGACGGTCGGAAACTTCGCTATTACCCACTTTACCATCCGTATAACGTATCTTCAAGAAAGAAACTGCCTTCGACAAAGGTTGCCAGAATTTCTCATTTGAAACAACCCATCCTACACCAAATGCAGGGAAAGTTCCGAAACGATGTTTAGGCGAAAAGTTCTCGGCACCGTTATAACCGATGTTGAACTCTGCGAAGTAACGGTCTTTCCATGAATAAGTGGCACGACCGGCAATACCCATCATACGATACGGAATCGCATCTTCCAATGTCCCTTTTGGATATAATAGTTTGGATTGCTGATTGAACAGGAATAAAGCACTAACACGATGATCGTCGTTGAATGTCCGGTCATAGTTCAAGGAAGCCTCCAAATAGGTCTTTTTGTTACCACTCGTTTCCTGTTTATAGCTTAACACGTTACTTCCTTCATAAATACGTTGCAGAATAGGTTGTCCATTCATATCGTAAGGAACACTAGTGTCCAGGAAGTTGTAGGTAGACTCTGCACGGTCCTGATGTACATGTATCTCATTGTATACGTCGAATGCATACATAGCAGTCAGTTTCAGTCCTTTCGTGAGCATATCCAAATCCTGTGTGACGCGCAAATTAGAGTAAATCTGATTTTTCGTCAGGTTGTCATAACCACGACGTGTAGCCTGTGAATAAGGGTTGTTAAAGTTGTTATTGGTTGAAGTTCCCGGCACAAAGGCTTCTCCGTTAACAAAGAACATCTTCGGATATTCAACCGGTGAGATAGACATTGCCGCATTATACAAATCGGCAGAAGAGATGGCCGGATAGTTTCCTTCTCCCAGATAACCTTGCGCACCGATCTCGACCTTAGTAGTAGGAGTTACGTCGATATTCAAATTGGTAGTAAAGTTGTAACGGCTATATTTCATTTTAGAATCATAGGTGTCGATATTCTTATCAGTAACCGTCATACCTGTCTCATTAAAGTAGCTGACTGATGCATAATAAGCGACTTTTTCGCTACCACCGCGTACATTTACATTCACACGGCGATTATGTCCCCAATCATTAAAGATTTCTTTCAACCAATCCACATTCGGATATAGATAAGGATCCTTACCGGCAATCGTGTTACGTATCTGATCTTCTGTATATTTCGTAGCAATACCGTCATTACGCATTGCCTCGTTGGCTGCATTCATATAAGTGATACCGTCTGCCAAATCGACCATCTTCGTGAAACGGGTAAACGATTCATAATAATCCGCGCTCACTGTCGGTTTTCCTACCTTTCCCGGTTTGGTTTTAATCAAAATTACGCCATTGGCACCACGTACACCATACACAGCTGTTGCTGATGCATCTTTCAACGTTGTCAACGATTCAATATCTTCCGGATCAATGTCATTGAACGAACGTTCCACTCCATCCACCAATACCAGCGGAGAAGAAGTGTTGGGAGTGGAAATACCACGAATCCAGATATCAGCAGCATCTTTTCCCGGTTCTCCTGTACGTTGTACGGCCACAACACCCGCCAAACGACCTGCCAATGTAGTTGTTAAACTGGCAGAAGGCGTCTTAATATCTTCCATCTTCATGGAAGACTGTGCACCGATATTACTTATTTTACGCTGGGTACCATACCCCACAATAACAGTCTCTTCCAATTCGTTCACCTGTTCTTCCAAGGTGACATCATAAATGTTGGTCGAAGCATTGGTTCGTATTTCAGAAGTTTTAAACCCGATATAGGTAAATTTAAGCACTACACTCTTCTTGGTTACGAATATCTCATACAAACCATCCATGTTCGTAATCGAACCGTTTGCATCTCCATCCACAGTGACGTTCACCCCAATAAGCGGCTCTCCTTTTATATCAGTGACACGTCCGGATATTTTCCGCTTATTCTGTTGCTGTTCGGTTGAAGCAGGGGCTTTTCCGGAAATAAATATTTGCCTGTCAGAGATCCGATAAGTACACGAAGTACCTTCGAAAAGTTCAGAAAGAATTTCTTCTATATTCTTATTCTTACTGTCGATAGATACCTTACGTTCTAAGTTGACAGCGTCATCTAAATAGAAGAAAACAAATTGACTACTTTTCTCTATTGTTTTAAGCACTTCTCTCAACGTCGAGTTACTCATGCTGACCGAAAGAGTCTTAAATTGAGAATAATTGTTGTAACTTGCGAAAGAGTAGTCTATTCCGAGAAGTAAAAAGCACAGGAATAGCCCGAGAACCTTACTCTTTCGTTCTCTAATTGCATTTTTCATATTAAACATGTTAAAAATTTCTCATAATATTATTTTCTGTATCTAAACATTTATAGGCACACAAGTCCCATCTGGATGATAGTTCGTATCATCCACTCTCTTCAATAATTACCATAAAATACGGGAGTTAGATTAGTTTATTATCTTATTTTTTTATATCTATTTCTTTACTACTCGATACGTTTTATATTGTTCATCATAGGCATAAGAAATTGGTGCAACAAAGGTTAATCCATTAATAACTGTTTCAAAGTTGTCTTTCAAATCGATTTTTCCGGAACATTTTATTTTACTTAGCGCTGGGTCAAATTCTACATTCACACCATAATAGGTAGACAGGCGTTGCAAGACTATTCCCAAATCGGCACTTTGGAAACAATAGAGTCCATTTATCCACGATATTGCCTGTTCTACATCTACTTGTGATATATTTTCCTTTCCATCAGCAGAACTGAACATCTGATTAGGAGCCAAAATCGCTTTCGGAGTCCGGGCTGTCTCTACCTGAACACATCCTTGCGCCAGCACTACACTTCTAATTGCTTCCGACTCATACGCCGTTACATTAAATTTAGTACCAAGCACCCTGACATTCATATCTTTGGTCCGCACATAGAAAGGGCGGTTTTCATCTCTGGCTACTTCTATGTAGATTTCTCCGTCCACATAGATTTCACGTTTATCTTTTTCAAACTCTACCGGATAAATCACTCTCGTGCCGGCATTCACCCAGACTTTAGATCCATCGGCAAACGTCAATACCGATCGCTTTCCACGCGGAATGACCAATTGATTGTAAGCAGCCGATTTTTCCTTTTGTATACTTTCCTGATTTGTTTTGATTTCTACGGAATCATACGTAATCTCCGTTTCTTTTTCTTTCAGGCTCACTACGTTATCTTCCGCCAAAATCAACAGTGTTTCTTCCGTCAGAGGCAAATCAGCTTTGGTATTCACTGCAAAAGTGGCAATATCCGGATCCAGCACCGAAGAATAACTCTTTAATAAGAAGAAACATCCCACAAGAATAGCAACACTGGCCGCCGAGCTCAATCCTATTAAGAAATAGTTCTTACGTTTCGCCTTCTCCTTATTTATATTGGTTGCCTGAATACGAGTCCATAAATCATCCGTTTCCTCGTTTGAAAGTACTTCTTCTTTCTCTTTTGAAAAAACCTCCAAATATCTTTTTGCTGCTATATATTCATCTATATTAGAAGGATTCATCTGTTCAAATTCATCCCAGAACTTCTGTGTTTCTTCCGTAGGATAATTCATGGAAGAAATAAAGAAATCATTCTGAAGGAATTCTTCAAAAGTATATAGGGAAAAATCTGTATGTTTTTGTTCAGAGTTCATCATTTTCATTGTCTTTACGTATGAATAACAGTTGTACTTTCATTTTATACTCACCTTTTCCGAAGTTTTTTCCACTTTTTTTTGATTGACAGGAAAAATAGGCTGATTATTCTCTCTTATTTTCTCTTAAATAAGTCCCGGATACGTCCCAAAGCCCGTTGAATAGAGTTAGAAACAGATTGATTATTCATGTCTGTCACCTTACTGATTTCATCGATACTCATCTCTTTGATATATCGATAATAAATAATTTCACGCTGTCTGTCCGTCAATACAGACATCATAGTATGCACGGTTGCCTGAACTTGTTTTTCCTGTTCATTATTAATATATATAGTTTCCGGACTGGAAGGGGATTCGTCAACCGTCTCTTCTCTCTCACCTATTTCATCAAACGAAAGAGAATCTGTTGTTTTTTTTAGCGCATTAAAAAGAGTGTTTTTCAACGCTACCGTCAAATAAGCTGCAATATTATCTGTTGGGGCTAACTTTGCACGATTCATGTGGATTTTCACAAACACATCATGTATGCAATCTTTAATTAATTCTTTGTCTGAAGTATATAATAGTCCGAATCGAAACAGATCTTGTACGGTTCGATTATAGATTTGGGTATACGCACTCGAATCTCCCTCGAGAAACCTTTTCCACAAAAGGGAGTCGGAAAGAGTGTGTATATCTGGGTTCATTATAATAAGTATGTTTGATTTACAAGGACAAAAATAAAACAATAAATCAAAAAAAGCCCATCTTTATTAAAATATTAATTACGGATGGGCTGAACTTTTCTGATTTTACTTCAATGGGCTTGCCTTTACTCCCTCGAAAGTCATCTTTATGGGTTTTATTTTTCCATCTTTATCAAAGTACATACGGTCAACGCAGGTCACACGAGCGTTTCCATCCGTTTCACCCAAAGGATGGCGATGATAAATGATGTACCATTCGTCCTCTCCCGGCCCTTTTACAACTGAATGATGGCCGGCACCTGTTCCAATATTGGGATCTCTCTGTAATATTTTTGCTTCTCTTTTGAAGGGTCCGAACGGTGAGTCGGCAATGGCATAAGCAACGCAATAATCCGGTCCGGTCCAACCGCCTTCCGACCACATAAAATAGTATTTTCCGTTACGTTTCAACATAAAAGGTCCCTCTACATATTTTTCGGGGGTTACTTCCTTATAAAGGGTACCATCTTCAAACGGCACGATGCTCAACAAGTCCGGGGCCAGTTTCACCATATTACAATGTCCCCAGCCACCATAATACATATAATACTGTCCGTCATCGTCTTTGTAAACAAACTGATCGATCGGTTGCGCACCATTTACAAATTTATCAATCAGAGGTTTGCCTAACGCATCTTTAAATGGTCCGGCAGGATTGTCGGCCACAGCTACACCAATACCGCCCAGTTCATTATTGCTTTGGATATCATTCGCACCGAAAAATATATAATATTTATCATTCGCATGAATCACGGCAGGTGCCCACAAAGCACGTTTAAACCAACTAATATTCTCTTTTGATAACACTTTCGGGTGCTTTGTCCAGTTCACCAGGTCTTTAGATGAGAAGGCATCCATGAAAGTCTGTTCGTCATAAGGCGCCGAATACGTAGGATAAATCCAGTATTCATCCCCAAATACAATTCCTTCCGGATCGGCATACCATCCCGGAAATACAGGATTGCCACTCGTCTTCGGTTGTTGATTGGCTTTTTGTCCAAATACAGACTGGGAACAGCAAATAACACTAAGAAGAATAAGGTGCTTCAGTTTCATACAATATCAATTTTAAAGTTCGTGCCACAAAGATGAGAAAAAACAACTAGAAATTCAATAAATACAAACCAATTAAGGATAAATACTAACCAATCTGCAAAAAAAAGATGATTTATCAGGATTTTGTGCTTTCTTTGCAGTGTCATTATTAAATGAAAAATACCATGAAAAGCAGATTGTTATTACTAGCCGTACTTTTAGTCATTATTTGTGCATCCTGTCAACCCAAGAAGAAAACAGAGCCGGAAAAGGAAGCCGTAACAGGAGCTACTTATACAAATCCGCTACGTGAAAGAGGAGCAGAGCCATGGGCTGTTTTTTATAAAGGGAAATATTATTATACGCAAGGCTCTGAAAGCAGAATCATGCTCTGGGAGACCAGTGATATTACAAATTTGAATGATAGTCTTAGAAAGCCGGTATGGATACCAACCGACCCAAGCAATTCCCATCACTTATGGGCCCCCGAAATGCATCGCATCAACAACAAATGGTATATTTACTTCGCAGCAGACGATGGTAATATGGACAATCACCAGATTTATGTGATTGAAAACGAGGCTGATATTCCTACAGAGGGTAAGTTTGTCATGAAAGGGCGCATACCGACCGACAAAGATAACAACTGGGCAATTCATGCGAGTACTTTCGAACACAACGGACAGCGTTACATGATTTGGTGCGGATGGCAAAAACGAAGAATTGACAGCGAGACACAATGTATTTACATCGCTTCGATGGAAAATCCGTGGACTCTTTCTTCCGACAGAGTTCTGATTTCCAAACCTGAATATGAATGGGAGTGTCAATGGGTGAATCCCGATGGCAGCAAAACAGCCTATCCGATCCATGTGAACGAAGCACCTCATTTCTTCCAGCCGAAGAATAAAGATAAAGTATGCATTTTTTATTCCGCCAGCGGTAGCTGGACTCCCTATTATTGTGTAGGATTGCTAACAGCAGACGCCAATGCCAACCTGTTGGATCCTGCTTCCTGGAAGAAACATCCGACACCCGTATTTCAGCAGAAACCGGAGAATGAAGTTTTTGGCCCCGGCGGCAGTTCTTTCGTCTCTTCACCAGATGGAAAGGAATGTTATATGTTTTATCATGCCCGTCAGATACCGAATGATGCTCCGGGTGCAATGGACTCACGTACTCCCCGTTTACAAAAAATAGAGTGGGACAAAGATGGGATGCCTATACTGGGAATACCGGATAAAGCCGGAGAACCCATGGCAAAGCCATCTGGTTCTCCAATCAATTAGACTAATTACATTTTGTACTTTCAGGTCCAAGGTATGAACGTTTTAATCCTCCCATGTCGATGACTATTTTTTGAATGACGACTCCGGGATCACCACAACGTATCTGTAGGGTGTGTTTGCCCGGCTTCTTCACATACAAAGTAGATTTATTCACTCTACAATTCTTCAGTACACTATCATACCAAACTTGAGAATACTCAATAGCAGAAGTAGATGGAGTAGAAATAGAACCATCATCTATACGGACACTATACTTTGTGTCCGAATTAGTATGTTCCGGCAATTTATAGTCTCGCTCTGCGTGCAAAGGGAATGTAGGTAGAACATAGGTATACACATCATAAATCCCGGCATTAAACGTATAAAAATCATATTCCACTCTAGGTACATCACCAGCACGATACATCTGTAAGGGAGATATAGGATTCCCTAATTGCAAAGCACACCCTTCAACCCCAACCCCGGGAAGAATATTCATTTTTATGTCATTACTCTCAAACTTACGATGAAACCCTGCAGCCGGAATAGAGACATACCCATTCTCTTCCATATATACTCCTTGCATCTCATCACGCACAGGAGACGCCGGATTAAAAACAGAAACCAATACACATTCTTTTTGATCATTAGAACTAAACTCCACAGCACCTTTAATACTCTCTCCAACCGGAACTTTCTCCCAATCAACAGATACCCTGATTCGGTCCTCTGTCGGAGTTTTCCCAGCTTTTTGAGACACTATAATCCAATCGTCCGACGGCTTTGCAGTCCAACTCAAATCTCCACTTCCTTGATTATACACATCGATCCAATGGCTTTTACGGGAAAAAGTGTTATAAACAGGCAAACTATGATAGCTTATCCCACCTTTATCCAAAATTTCACTTTCTGCCTGAAGAGCTAATTTAGGAGCACCAACCGGTGTATAACTTTCTTCCATCAACGGAAGCATAAAGTAAGAACTGGAACCTTCATAATTCTGTTTCAAAGACATCATATATTTCCATTTCCCGTTCAACAAAGAATTATACCCTTCAGTTATGATTTGCAGACTATCATGGTAATTCTTTACCTTCTTCTTTATCAAATTGGCAGCGGCACGCTGCTGACGAACATACTGCCGATAATATTGTCCTTTTATAGTCATGTGGTTCATCAGTTCGGCACCTTTCACCGGGTAGTATAATAACTGATAAAAAGCCGGCTGACTGTCTTTATCCAAAGATGCCAAAAGATTTTCCGCTTTCTTCCCAATGCGGCTATATTCGTTCAGACGATTTTCTGCTTCATTATAATTGGCAAAAGAGAACTCCGTATCCGTACGTTTCTCTCCCCCGCCCCAATAATTATTCCAATATCCCCACCCCATATATTCCGGTTTCCGGGAAAAGGCCAAATTGATATGCGAAGAAGTGATATCTTCAAATACGCTATAATACTGCTCCCCAAACATCTTTGCCAACCAACGGGCGGGATAGGTAACCACATTATTCGCATTAAAGCTATCTATATCATAAGCCATATCAAGGAATAAAGAGACTTGCATTTCGGCTCCTTTTAAATCACCGCAATTAGCCAGCCAGATACGGTCTGCCGTCGTATCATAAGCCTTTCGGAGTTCCTCATACATCAGAGCCGGGGGAGTAGTGCTGTACCACAAATAGCTATGGGGAACTCCCAGATAAGAGACATGGTAGTAAACACCTGCACGCCCGGAGCGCTTCTGTTCATGCGGGCCACTTAAGCGCTTCATGTAGCCGAAGTTATCATCCGGCCAAATAATGGTTACATCATCCGGCAATTCCAATCCATTCGAATAGATTTCCAACACCTCCTTGTATGGAGTAAATGCCTGTGGAATTGTTTCAATCGGTCGATCAATATGTTCTGCAATCAAATTACGCTGGTCTTTCAACGCACTCTCCAGCATTTTGACCTTTTCTTTCATGGGGACATCACCTCCTCCCATTGCCGCATCATGCAATCCTCTCAAAGCCAATGTATATACATTCTCATAAGCACAGTTTTCCTTTACACGGTTTCCTAGAACTTCATTAATTTTATCCTTATTTTTACCATAATCCCAAGGCCCCATCGTTTTTGAATTCCATTCACTAGCTGTATTTAACAATAATGGTTCGCAATGACTGGACCCCATTACAATAGCAAAAGTATCTGCCACCAACTTATTTTCAGGTATCTTATAAAATGCGGTCGACACCGGATGCATGGCAGGAGCCAGATGATTGGCTTTCAACCGTAACAACAATTCGCATATTTTGGCATAAGTACGGGGACCTATATTGCCACGCTCTTTCTCAAAAGTCTTAGCGGCCCAAGGTTTCAGTCCCCAATCTTCATCATTCAGAAAAACACCTCTATATTTCACGGAAGGGGTCTTGGAAACAGTGGTGGGAGCATCCACATAAAGTGTTTTATGTTTCTTCACAGGGACATCCGCCCACCAATACCAAGGAGACACACCTGCCATTTCCGAAAGAGAAAACAAACCGTAAGAAGCTCCTCGCCTGTCACTTCCGGCTACAATCAGCGCTTTATCTACTCCTGGAAAAGGATGATTAACTGTCTGAATCAGATAACGTTCCCATGCTCCTTCCAAAGGAGATATATCTATTTTCCCATTGGAGGCTAGCTGACGAATTGCCTGATTCTTTTCAATAGTACCGACAATAACCACTGTTCTTCCTTTCTTCCATTCATCTGCCAATTTTAATCTCTGTCCTGTGACATTTTCAATATCAGACACAAACAGTTCGGCAACCTTCTTTACAACCGGGTAATCATTGGCATCATAACACACGGTCGCCTTTATTTTCGATGCGACTAATGGGAAAGCATATTTACTATGTTTTACATTCTCATTCACAACCACTTGTGATTGCAGGGCAGATGCCACTACCAATAATATTAATAGCGAAAAGATTCTCATTGATACAGTAGTTCTAGTTATTCAGTTCTATTTCTTTTTATCTTCAAAATGATAGTTATATGGATTCCGCTTAAAATGGTAACGATTTCTTGGCACCGGCAATGGGTCTTGTACACGCAGTTCCCAAGTCATCAATTCTTCCAGCAATTCCATTTGTTTGGAGACATATTTCTTTTTATTATAAAGATTATTAATCTCGGAAGGATCGGCTTTCAAGTTATACAGTTCACCACGACCATAATTGTCGAGTACCAGTTTCCAGTCATCTTTGCGAACCATACGTTCAGTTCCGCTTTGTGTCCAGGTATTCAGTTCGTCAAAGTGAGCTATTTTATTGGGTTGTAAAGCCCCCTCTTTAGCAAATGTCAACGGTTCATCCCGTGTGAAATCTTCACCACCGAATCCCTGTTGTACAATTACACTCGAGAATTCTTTCTTTGGGTACGATTTACCCGTCAACATCGGCCATAAACTGCGTCCTTGCACTCCTAGAGGTATATCTGCACCGATTGCTGTACAAATAGTAGGAAATACATCAGCAATAGAAACATGTGCATCCATAGGAGATTTTTGCGGATGAATGTTATATCCTGCCCAAATCATCGGAATACGGGTCAAACATTCAGGCACTCCTGCACCTTTACGAATCAAGCCATACTCCCCACAATAATCCCCATGGTCTGACAGGATTACAAAAATGGTATTTTCATAAAGCCCGGCTGCTTTGAATCCTTCAATCAGACGTTTGGTCTGATCATCAATCAGACGAAGCATTCCCAAATAATTCCCACGCAAACGAGGAAGATCTTCCGCCAGGTTCGGGCAGGCTGTATCTTCCAATTCCGCCAAAATCTCATACTTATTTCCTTTTTTAGATAAATCGTTCCGGCTAGTCAAAGTTGCCGGTATCTTTTCCGGAGAAAACATTGAGAAATAAGGCTCTGATATCTGATATGGATTATGCGGTTCAGGCATTGAAACCCACATAAAGAATGCGGAATCTTTTTGCTGCTCCGCCCAAGCCAAAGCTTTGGTAACCATTTTCACCGGATTCTGCGCTTCTGCCGGGAAAGGGGTGGCTTCCAAATATTGACCTCTCGCTTTATTATTCAGAAAAAATGCAAAGTCCTTATCTTCCTGCGTATCACGCTGATTCTTTCCCCAATGAAAATATTCCTCACAATAATCAAAATCTTTCCCTTTCACATGCGCATGGTTCTTTCCCACTAATGCCGTCTTATATCCTTGTTCTTTAAACACTTCGAGCATATCTTTCTTATAATACATATCGGGAGTGTTGTGGTTCGTACGGACATGCGTAGCAGTCGGATAACGTCCTGTAAACATGGAACAACGCGCAGGCATACTAGCAGGAGCTACCGTATACGCCTTATCAAACCAGACATTACTCAATGCCAGCGAATCGGCAAAAGGAGTCACAGCCATCGGAAAACCTTCGCGACCACACAAATCAGCTCGCTGTTGGTCAGTCATGATGATAACAACATTGGGTTTGGGTGTTTGTGCCGACATTGGGATGATATTTATCATACCAGAAACAGCAGAGATTGAGAATAAAACTTTTCTATTCATAACATAATATCGTAATAAGTTTAGTAACAAGAAGTGTATGAATTACTCACACCCAAAGTTCGGCAATCTTTCCAATAAGTTACGAAAATAGCCATTCAATAAAGGACAAAAAATAACCATTTTCACATCAAAACTCATCCAATACAGATTTTACTTATAAAGATCAAAAAAATGAATAGCAACATTGTAATATGTTTCAGCATCTCTCCGTTCTTTCAAAAGACTTTCCATTACCTCTGCAAATCTCCGGGAATCAATCTTATGACGAATTGATTTCCAAAGCCGGATATTTCTATCAGCTTGTTCTATTCCCAGTTTTAAATTAGCGGTTAATTCTTCACGAAGAGTCAAACCGGATTTCATTCTATGCTCCCACGATACATTATGAAAACAAAGCAAATACAGTTCAGGGCACAGATTTATATCATTAAAGATTGAACGATTAGGCCTCCAATATTGAGATACATAATCGGACCCATTGACAGTACGATCATTACCAATACTTTCTTTACTAATTTTCCACTCTTTATTGGCACGTATTCCGAATCCTGCTTTATAATGACATTTTACCTGAGTAGTTAATCCAAGGCTATAAGGCGAATGGCTACGAACAAAGCGATCCCAAGTCGGCATCATCATTTGTTCAATAACCTTTAGAGTTTGTTCGTCACAATTCCAGGTAGACTTTATCCATTCAGAAGTTATTTTTTCTGTTTCTTCATCGGGATTCCATGCTAAACGCCCAAAAGCAAACCAGTTGGCTTGCGCAAAGTGGTGTCCTGTCCAATTCTGTAAATCTCCAGTATTTGCCACACCTGCAATTGCACGAAAGGGATAAGAAGCAGTCCTACCTGTAATAATACTCTTCACTGTACTTCCTCTTCCTTCACTATAGGTATCAAAATCCAAGAACTCCCTCCACATAGGCAATAAATAAACCAGATATGTAGAATGTCCTGTATATTCTTGAGTAATCTGGAGTTCCGGCATCAAAGAAGTATATTTCATACTCCCAAATAAAGGTTGGGCAGGTTCACTCGGTTGGAAATCAAGTGCCCCGTTTTTCGTCTGTAAGACCACATTGTCATCAAACTTTCCATCAAGCGGAAGAAACTCTTTATAAGAACGTTTGATACGATCTTTATCAATCTCTGGATTATAAACAAAAGTGCGCCACATCACAATGCCTCCATGAGGTTTTAAAGCACGGGCCAACAAATTTGCTCCTTCTGCATGAGTACAATGATAGTCTTGAGGACCGGGCATACCTTCCGAATTGGCCTTTACTAAAAATCCGCCAAAATCAGGAATCAGCTCATATATCTCATCAACTTTCGCTTTCCACCACGCTTGTACATGAGGATCTCGCGGATCAGCTGTATCAAGGTCACCTATCCCTCCCCATTGCTTCATCACATCCGGAGTTGCCGACGGTTTTAAAGGTGCTGCAAAATTAGCTGTAAGATAAACCCGTATATGGTATTTACGAAAAACATCTGCCAAGGCAGCTACTTTCTTCAAATAGTCCCTGCGCAAAATACGAGGATCGGCATTAACGTTATTCAACACGACTCCATTTATGCCTATAGATGCATTAGTACGGGCATAGTCAGTATATCTACTATCGACTTTCTCCGGCAACTCCTCCCATTTCCATAACGACTTACCAGCATATCCCCGCTCTATATTTCCATTTAAATCATCCCAATGATTAAGTTGTCGAAATTCCAATGCAGGTATCTCTCTTATATTCAGTTGTACAAGTGGTTCACCACATTGAATCAATCGAATCAGATGGAACGTGCCATAAAGAAACCCTGCATCGGAATAGGCTTGAAGTGTTATCCTCTTTTTACCACTACGGATGATATATCCTTCCTTACCCAGCCTTTTATCTGTACAGAAACTCATCTGAATTCCAGCCTCTTCACCACGAACAAAACCTGGTGTAATTTCCAGCAATGCTTTTAAAGCACGCTCCAATTCCTCTCTTATTACTTCATCATACTGGCTTCCCGCCAAACGAACCTGACTGGCATACCGAATAGCAGCTTGCTTCAATCGGGAATTGGAGCCGGATTTGTAATTCAACCAAAGTTCATATCCTGTATCAACGGTAGATACTGCCTGCACCTGCCCATAAAGATGACTAATACAAGAATAAAAAATGAACAAGATAATGCAAGAACAACGGAACCGATGATTCATAAGCTCGATTTAATTATATTGGGCTACAAAGATAACTTTATTTTTCTGGAGTCACCATCATTCGGGCAACTCCTTCCATTAAAGAGCTACCACTTGCCTGTGCCCCCATGGATGCAATTTCATTGGAAGGAAACATACTACCCCAATAATAATTGCAATACATAGCAGGATATTTTCTTCTATCCATGTTTTTCCACAATGCTTCGGCATTGTCCAACAAAAAAGTTTTAATACGCTTTTTCACAAAATCAGAAGTATCATCATCCAAAGCCAAATTTACAGCATAAGGCACAAATACCGCTTTAAAAATACTTCCATCCATATTTGTTCCTTCATCCCGCAAAATCCAGTTTTGCAAACAACGATCACTAGTCATTGTATAGTTTATTACCAATTCAGCCTTTCTCATATATTCCCGTTCCTGCGTAATATGATATAATTGTCGGCATGCCTCTCCAAAAGTCCCCTGTGTATATGTCAAAGGAGGCTCTTCCACTCTTCCGTCACTTTTCAGTAAACTACCCACAATATATTTATATAACATTTTCGCATCTTCGAGATAATTTTCTCCTCCAAACTTCCTATACAGTTTGGCAGCAACTAAACAACCGGGAGAGTTTGTACAAGCATTTCGGCTCTTATCATCGCTTTTCCAAGGCAATCCGGTTCCTTTAGCATCTGTCCATGCCCGGGTTATAATATGTGTATCATAAATATTTTTTGCCATATTTATATAAACAGCATCACCGGTAGCTTCCGACAAATGTATCAACGTAAGGCAAATCCAACACATATCATCCGTAAAAGGATTCAAAAATCCAGTTTCATCACTGTCACTATGATGATAATTATTCGCCTTATTATCAAACCATAATTTGAAATAATTCTTGTATGTGGCAGCCAATGCCGGATTCTTATCCTTTATACGCTCATAAGAATATATAACGACATCCATCGCATGTGCCTGTTGCCAATAAATATTATACGAGCCTCCACTCACATCTTTCGGTGATTTCCAGAAAGTTCCTTTTTCTTTATTCATAAACTGCTCAATAAGAACATAGGTACAACTATCAGCAGTAGCCGACCAATCAATAACAGGATCCGTCTTCACTACTTCTTTTACTTTTAATTTTTCCCATTCCGCTTCTGCACTACAGCCAAAACAAATAAAAGAAATGCATAGCACGAGAAATATATTTTTTTTCATCTTTGCTTAATATTATGTTTCAATCATATCTATTACTCATCACCATGTCTCAACGCGCAAATCATAAAGCGGATCCTGACGTAGAACCAATTTTTCTACTACATGATAATATTTGCCCGCTTTCTCATAAGTATACTCCAAATCAAATTGAGGAGCGCGTTTAGTGACATCAGCAACATATTCATAGTCTCCTTCTATTTTATAACTTCCTGAAGCATTGCTGATAGCCGCCTTTCCATCCACACCAGTTACTGACACATTCTTGTCCGCATCCATTGAGAGCGTTACACTACCAACCCCCTCTTTTTCATTACCAACACCAGGACAAACCACAATGCGCGGAGCCTTGCTATTAAAAGCAACGGTACTACAGTTGATGATATCATACGTATCACCATAACTTACCGGTTGTCCTATGGCAATCCCTGAAGCATCCACCTCTGTCACCTTTCCCATCCGATAATAAGTTCCGGCGTAAGTGCTAATGTATTTAATAACAGCAACAGTTGTTTCAGCTCCCTCGCGTAAAGCTCCCAAAGAGTTTTCTGTCATACGAAATGGCAATACATAGTGCGCTTCCAGACAAAGCGGATCGTTATAAAATGCCTCCGTAAAATCTATACGGACATCAGCAACCGGAAGATTAGACTTACGTACACGAAAATATTCCTGGTCAGATAATGTATAGTAATTACCTGGAAGCAATACTTTGCCAGTCTCTTCTACCAATGACGGATCAATCTCAAATTTTGCCCAATCCGACATATCCACTTCACGTTTACCACCGATAGATACGCCTATATATATAGGCATATCTCTATCAGCAATCACTGTACGCAAGGGGTTAGCCACAGCAAAACCCATATTGGGAGTTTCATAATCGTTAGTATACTCATCATAACATGAGGTAAAGCTAACCAGCACAACGAACGATACGAATAAAAACTTTACTAATTTCATGTGTTTATTTTCTTTTAATTAGATTATTACCAACCTTTATTATTTTTCAGATTCGGATTCTTCTGTAATTCATCATACGGCAAAGGAAGATAGTAATAGCGGATATCATTGAGCGGCCGTTCCTCCACCAATTTTACTTCAAAATTTTCGCTACTATCCTCTTTACGAGTAACCTCCATACCTAAAATTGATTCATTTAGTGGCAGCAACCAACGACGTAAGTCCCAGAAACGTTGGTTCTCGAAAGCAAACTCGATCCGGCGTTCATTCTGAATCAGTTTCCGAAAACTCTCCGGTGTACCAGCCATTTCATCAAGATAGGTCGTATTCGTAATCCCTCCCGATTTCTCACGAATCACACGAATGACATCATACGCAGACATGGAGCATCCGGGGCCTGCTACCTTCGGCCCCCACACTTCATTGGAAGCCTCAGCAAAGTTCAACCAAACCTCTCCTTTACGCAACATCGGATAATAATGACGTGAATCTTGCTCTTCCAACGGTTTCAGGAAATTAGCTACATCCGCATTGATAAACTTTGCCAGATAATATCCCGAACGACTGGCCTTCACATCCAAATAGCCGGAATCTTTACCTCCGGGTGTTACGTCAATATAAGATGCATTAGCTCCAAACTGACGTCCTTGGTAATACAGATTCACTAAAAAACGGTTATCGCGTTCGCAATCATAAGGATTATCCTTATCGTATAAAGAACGAGGATCATCTATCGGGAAACCATTTTTAGCAGGAAATGAAGCAGCCAGATTTTGGGATGGAATAGTTTGTGCATTCCCATAATAGTAAGGAGGATAATGCCTTGTTTCAATATCATGACTGCGACCTACGAATGTTCTAAAAAGAAATTCTGCAGATTGTGCATCACCGCCGTCATACAATTCATTGGGTATCAACGCAGCATAAGTAGCCATCCCTTGCATCTGGAGCACCTCATACGCATAGAGTGCTGCACGTTCCCATTTTGCTTTATAGGCAACCTGATCGATAATCGTATAATCCCCCATACCATTCAATTTTACGACGCGGTCAGATTGATAAGCCGGACTCGCCGCATACAGCAATACACGCGCTTTCAATGCAGCAGCAGCCAATCCGGACGCTCTACCAAAAGATATATCGCCCAAGATAGCATCCCCTCCCGAATAGGTTAATGGTAACAGAGACATAGCTGTTTCACAGTCATCGCATATCTGCTTTACACAATCCTCATAAGTATCACGTTTAAAATTTTCAGGATGGGCAGATTCTTCCGGAGTAATATACCGGGTCACAATCGGATATCCCAGCACTTCTCCATCATCGGTTTTTCCTCCATACATTTGTAATAACTGAAAACTACACCATGCCCGCAGAAAAAGTGCCTCACCTTGAAGACGACGCTTGGTTCTTTTGTCGTTATTTGCATTTGCTACATCATAACTCACGTTATCTGTCAGCCCTTTATCCAAGAACAAATGAATCCGTTGAAGCTGATCATAGCAACTGCTCCAATTGCCAAGAGGATTAGTAGAACGACTAAATGCCCCCTGACTGGCACGATACACCTTAGAGTCATAATTCCGGGTCAGTGCATTATCTGTAGCAGCATCCAGAAAATTGCCGTCCCAAGCATCGGGCGCAATCATGACATCCTGATAAACAGATAACAAAACACCTTGCGCCATATCCGCATCTCTCCATGTATCACTTTCCGACCATTCGTTTGTAAGCTTAGTGTCAAGGTCGGCACAAGCACTGATGATGCCACCCAATAGCATCATACTAAATATATATTTCAATACTTTCATAATTGCATCAACTTTAGAAGTTAATAGATACTCCACCTGTAATCGTGCGGTACACAGGATAATTGCTGATACCGGCAAGCATCTGTTCCGGATCAAGTTCCTTAATACCCGACAATACAAACAAATTAGCTCCCCTCACAAAGAATTTATAATTCTTGCCTATGCCTTTTTTCGAATTATTATTCAAGGTATAGCTCAATTCAACATTCTTGAGACGGAAAAATGAACCGTTCTTTGTCCAAAACGTAGAGTTGCGATAATTATTCACTCCCGAAGTGGTAGTCAGGCGGGGCTGCGTACCAGTAGGATTATTTACCGGATGATAACGGTCCTCAGCAAGCACGGAATAACCATCAAGTCCTTTGTTCCAGTAATAAGTGCTAGTCAACATTTGAGTGACTCCGGTTGTTGCCGTACCCAATATATAGAGTCCGAATCCCTTGTAGTTTAAAGTTACATCCACTCCCAACGTAGTCTTCGGGAAACTCTGTCCGATACGTGTCTGGTCATTATTATCCACCATTCCGTCATTATTCAAGTCAGCATAAGCAATATCTCCTACCTGATAGTTCCCAAAACTCTGAAAGGGATGCCCGGCAATAGCCACATCTTTTCCGAATAAACCTTGTGACTGCCAGCCAAAAATGGCACTGGTAGGTTGTCCAATACTCTTTCGATAGTCTTCGATATTACTTAGTTCATTCGTTTTACGAAGTTTATTTTTAGTAAAAGTAATATTAAGCCCAAGATTGTACGTAAAATCTTCACCTACTTTGTCATTCCAGTTTACACAGGCATCAATACCTTGATTCAATACCTCACCTATGTTTTCAGAAGGAATGAAATTTCCTCCTATCGTTGCATATTTAGCAGAGTTGATACCAATTATATTCTTACGTAACTCACGGAAGTAATTAACCTCACCAGACAGACGATTATTCAGGAAACGACCTTCAATACCGATATTCAGTTCATTAGAATACTCCCATTTCAAGTCAGGATTACCTAAACGAATCAAATCGGTTGTATTGGCCCCCGTACTAGGTTTGAATTCCTCCTTATCCCCTTGTCTCCAATTTGTTCTATGGAGAAAAAAGTCAGTATCCCCTGCATATCCTAAATGACCGTAGCTCACCTTCATTTTCAAAAGATTTACAGCCTTCATATCCTTTAAAAAAGATTCATTAGATATTATCCATGCACCTCCTACCGAATGAGCGAAGAAATACTTATTATCTCCCTGAAATCTGTTAGACCCCATTGCCGCCAATGTAGCTTCAAGCATATACCGTTTGTTATACGCATAATTGGCACGGAAAGTGAAATTACCTTCTTTCAAATCTTGTGAACTACCCGTAGCTTCCTCTGCCGTATAGCGAAAAGCAGCATTTGCTCCCATATCATGCAATCCAAACGAACGATTATATTTTACACGCGCATTCCATCCGAAATAGCGATAAGTGCTGTTAGACGCAATAGACTGTTTCTTTGGCAAATTCAGTTTCTTACGTTCTGTAAAACGTATTTCCTCATCTCCGGCAGCATTCAGGTAACGATCAATAGAATAAGTGGGATAATCATTCCGTAATTGTTGACGCAGATAACTATAATTATCAAAAGTAATATACGCTTCCGCAGCCAGTCCTTCCACAAACTCATTCAAATCAAAATTAAGACCGAGGTTAGTCTGGCTATTGACATAACGTTCCGACGTATTACCGCCATAGAGCATATCCGAATAAAGATTGCTTGACTTACGTGAACTGGCTCCAAATAACAACGACGTTTCATCTGCCGCTATACCATTATGACCATGTATATCCTCAGCCGAAATCATAAAAGGATATTCATTAGGACGGAGTGTCGATATTTCACTAAACATCCCGCCACCATCTTTAGCTCCCCAGTCCTTTTTTTCCACACGGGCAGCCACATCTGCCGAAGCCGAAAGGAAATCGGTAATACGTATATCCAGATTACCACGGGCGTTCACCCGATTCAAGTCAGACCGATCGCCTACTTTTTCCAAACCGGAACTTCCTGTATAACCTACCGTAACGGCATATTTAGCTCTTGCATTACCTCCACTCAATTCCAGTGTCGCTTTACGGAACGTACTTGAGCTGCGCAAAAATTCCTTATAATAATCAACATTGGGATGAAGTAAATCATTCACCCCGGTAGAATTACGATACCCTTGAAGATCAGCGTCGGAATACAAAGGAAGCAAGCCGTCATTGACACAAGCTTCATTAAAGAGTGTCGCATAATTATAAGAATCAAGATATTCGGGTAAGCGAGTCACAGGTTGTACCCCGTATTCGGCACCAAAACGAATCACCCGCTTACCAGCCTGACCACGTTTAGTACGCACTAAGATAACGCCATTCGTAGCCTGCGCACCATAAAGAATCTTGGCAGATGCGTCTTTCAATACCTCAATAGATTCAATCTCTTCAGGCAATATATCATCTATCGGACGTTCAATGCCATCTATAATTACGATAGCCTTATTAGTTCCGTTACTATGTTGTCCCCGAACATAAAATGTCGAGTTGGCATAACCGATACCTCCCGTATTAGGAATAACAATCAAACCTGCCGCTTGCCCTTGCAATGTATTGGAGAGTTGCAAGTCGGGCATTGCTTTCAGGTGTTCAATATTGACACGACTAACGACTGCTATCGAATCTTGAGCTTTCGTGTCTACGGTAGCTCCCATGAAAAAAGCAATGGACAGCATACCAGTAAAGAATATATGATATTTGTTTTTCATTAACATCAACTATTAAGTGTTTTTCATTACCAACCTGGATTCTGTTTCAGATTGCGAAGAGCATCAACGTCATGTTGAGGAAGCGGATACCAGTAATTACGCATATTAGAAAAGTTACGTACCTCTTTAGTCATTTCAAATTCTTCATACGTAAAGCTAGCCGGACGAGTATAGTTACCTGCCTTATCTCCATAACTTCCTACTGGATGGAAGCGTACCCCTTTGAGCGGGAACGGTGCTTTAAACACCTCGTGCATAACCATCCAACGACGCAAATCCCACCAGCGATGATGCTCGAACATCAGCTCCACACCACGCTCACGGCGATAAGCTTCACGGAACTTAACTGGATCATTCACAATATCAGAAGGCAAATTTGTAACCCCGATACGTTTACGAATTAAATTCAGCGCTTCTACAGCAGACATATCACATCCTTCCACTTTAGCCGTGGCACTTCCCGTAGCTTCAAAAGAGGCTTCGGCGAAATCCAGATAAAGTTGCGAAACTCTGATAAATACCGTTTGTGCTATTTTACCTATATAAGTAACCGCCCCACTCGTACTTCCTGTATGTTTCTGGTTTGCTTCCGGCCATAAGAATTTGCGACACATAAAACCTGACAATTCACGAGCATTCGTATTAGAATTCGTCAAATACTGATTATAAGCAGAACAACCTACCCACAAACGGATATAATGAGGAGCTCCATCCTTATACGTCCCCCATTCATCACCCGGAATCAGGATATTATTATAAAAACGAGGATCACGGCGGACAAAAGCATGTTCGGGATCAAACTGGTAACCGGATCTCGGATCGTCAATCGGATAATAGATACCATCCTCACCCTGACGCTCGTACATGTTAGCAGCGTTCAAGGTAGGACATGACATAGCCATAGATTCCGCCCCAGTCTGCCCGGTCATATCTCCATACAGCCAAAATGCACGAATACACATAGAGCGATTAGTCGTACCTTGTATATTACGGCACATCCATATATGTTCCGCCCTCTTGAGTTCCGTATCGGGAAACCAGAAAGTATTCGTATATTCCTCTTTTGTCGCCAACCGGACTCCTGTAAGCGATTCATTTTTTTTCATATAACTGATAGCTGCCCAAGCTGCTTGTGCTGCTTTCTTAGCCCGTTCTTTATCGTATTCTTTCACCACTACCGCATCCAGGTCATTTTGCATTAACGGACTCGCGTCATACAGAAGTGCCATTTCTTTGAAAGCTAAAGCAGCCAATTTAGTAGGACGTCCATAATGCATAGCTTCCCAAGTATCAGGCAGCATTGCAATCGCTTTATCTATATCACTAACCATCCATTCCGAACTCTCATGATAAGTTACACGAGGCAGATCATCGTCTCCACCGGCAAATACACGATCAATAATCGGCATTCCCCCATAACGTTTGATAACTTGAAAATAGAACCAGGCACGATAGAAATAAGCCTGTCCCAATATTTCATTCCGCTGTTCTTCCGTCAGTGGAACTTTATCTATATTCTCAATAACACGGTTCACTATACGCAAAGCCGGATAAGCCCTGCCAATCGGAGTTAAGCTTCCATTACCTATCTCGGTAACATTCTCGCTCTTCCCTGTCAGCAACCATGCTCCTGAAAAGAACTTATTAAAAACCGTATTATTATATACTACTCCCATCTCATCAGCCATTGCGCCGACATACGTACGACCGTAACTTCCTGCATCACGGCTCACCATACAGTTATAAGTGTCCAGTTTACTGTATACTTTATCCAAAAAGCCACGTATAGACTCATAACTGGCATAAATAGCAGTTTCATCAAGTCCGCCTGCATCTTCACGCTTATCCAGAAAATCTTCACATCCCGTCAGGAAAAGCATGAGACCGACAAGTATATATGTACATTTATTCTTCATTATGATCATTATTTTTATTAAGATTAGAATGAAAGTCTGATTCCCGATGTTACCGAACGCAGAATAGGATAACCTGTCTGATTACCTTCCGGATCTATGCGATTGTCACCTCCCCAAAAAGTCAACAAGTTATTACCAGTAACGTAGACCTGTAAACTAGAGATACGCATTGGAGTCAGACAACGCTTAGGTAACTGATAACTAACCTCCACATTCTTTAGACGTAGATATGAAAAGTTCCGGTAGCGCCAAGTGCTTTCAGTACCGTTAAATCCACCATCATCCTTTAAATGTAAAGAAGGTCTCTGAATGCCACTTGAACTAGCCGTTTCAGGCGACCAAGTATTTAACGCTCCAGGTTGTGCATTTACTCTTCCGCCTTTAAACGAAGATGCATAAACTGTATCCACCAATTTCCATACACCTGTAGGAGCATATATCATAGCACTGAAACTCAACCCTCTCCAATTAAATCCCAAATCAAGACCATAGGTATGAAGCGGATAATTCAACTGATCGACCGCCACCTTATCCTGACCGTTCAGAATACCGTTAGCATCAAAATCGATATATACCAAGTCACCAGGAATCACCTGATTCGGTGATATGGAATTGATAGTACCGCTTTGAGCATAATTAAATACATCGTCAATAGAGCCATAGTTACCTATTGCCAAATATCGTGCTTGATGCCCGATCGGCTTTCCCGCCTTTTTCAAATGGTCTGGAGCTTTATACGGATCATCTTGGAATACAATACGATTCTCGCTTGACGCCATTGTAAAATTGGCATAATAATGAAAATCCTTGCCAATCTTATCATCCCAACGCAACTCCAGTTCGATACCATGATTCTTCGTTTTTCCAATATTCAACGAATTAAAAGTAGCTCCCGCAATAGAAGATGTGGTATTGGGTGTCATTAAGATATCCCTACGCTTTTCGTCAAACAAGTCAAGCGTTAATGACAATTTATTCCACAGACCAATTTCGATACCTAAATTTTGTTTGGTTGATTTTTCCCAAGTAGAGCCCAGATTAGCGATAGAACCTTCTGTATAAAGCGGTCCCCAATTATGTCCGGTAGCATCAGTGCCCAAAGTCAGATGGTCTCCGGAGGTAAACGATTGAATATAGTTCCAACGACTTGCTCCGGCATCCGATCCTACTTTTCCCCACGAGTAACGAATTTTGGCATTTGTAAGTACGTCTCCCAAATGTTTCTTGATAAACGATTCTTCAGATAACCGCCATCCTAATGAGAAAGAAGGGAACAAACCGAACCGATGTCCACGTGCGAACTTCTCCGAACCTGTATATGAAATGTTCATCTCCGCCAGATAACGTTCGCGCCAGTTATAGGTAGCTCGTCCAACCCAATCCTCATTATAGTTCGGGAAACGAATATCGCCACCATCTTTTGAGTCAAAGATCTGACGATTCACCAATGCAAGTGCACTTACATTATGATCCCCGAACGAACGGTTGTAAGCAATAGAGAATTCGTAATAAAACCGACGGCTATAAGCATCCAGCTGATCGTAATACTTAACAAAAGGAGGATTAGACACTGATGTTTCATAAGGAAGACGCTTACTTTCCAACATCGGATAAGTTAACTGTCCATCTTCACCAATAATCGGGTTAGCATAGTCGTATGTACGTGAATAACGAATAATATATTTAAACGCCTGACTTGCTGCTTCCGTACCCAGATAAGTGGCTGTAGAAGTAGTAGATGATGAAGAATAAGAAACCTTGGCATTTACTTTCAACCCTTTAGTAATAAAATCAAGCTTCTGTTCAAGAGAAGCATCATACCACCCTTGAAATGTTTTACGCAGATTGGCACCTTCCATATTCATATTAGCTACCGGATTAGTATAAGTATCATCTCCCCATTCTCCATCAGAATATTTCACAGGATAGACACTCGTCGGGCTCGTCAATATAGCATAGAACGGATTACTGTCATCAAGTGCTTTATTACGATAAGCCATCTTACCTGCCACATTAATAGAAAGTTTTGTGGATTTCGTTATATTGAAATCAAAATTCGACCGCCAGTTGTAACGTTTATAACTATGTCGGGGATCAAATGAGTCATTTTTCTTTAACTTATAAATATCACCGTCACCCTGGTAACCAACCGAAGCAAAATACTTCATATAATCCGTACCACCACGAATATTAACATTATAATTCTGGGTAAAACCTGACCCGACCAACTCATCCCACCAGTTTACATAAGGAAATACATCATTGTACGCACCATAATTTCCTTCGGCATAAGCACGTTCCCATGCATCAAGTGTAGACCTGGGAATCAACTTGTTCCAGCTCCCATCATTAGCCATAGCTTGGTTATAAGCCCGCATGGACGTAACATAATCAGCAAGTTCCATACTGGTAGTCGGTGACTTATACGTATAATTTGCCGAAAAACTGATAGTAGGTGCTTTATTTGTACCACGCTTAGTAGTAATCAAAATGACACCATTACCTCCCCGTACACCATATACAGCAGTTGCCGAAGCATCTTTCAATACAGAGATAGATTCGATCTCATTCATATCCACATCCTTAATATCACTCTGAATACCATCGAGCAATACAAGCGGATCTGTATTTCCCCATGTACTCTTACCACGGATATACATAGAAACATCATTTCCTCCCGGCATACCACCAGAATTAATAGCTACTACACCGTTCAATTTCCCTTGTAATGCTTCGGTTACTGAATTGACACTACCTCCTCTTAATAACTTATTTCCATCAGCTTGTGTGATAGAGCCTACGCTAGTCACCTTTTTTTGGGTACCATACCCCACTACCACTACTTCTTCAAGTACACCAGCATCCTCTTCCATCTGAAAAACAGTTTTCTTTACCGCTTCTTCAGCTTTGATTTCAATGGGTTTATATCCCACATACGAAAACTGGATAACGGAATTGGCTTTGACCACCAATTGAAATCCTCCGTCAAAGTCTGAAATTGTACCTGTGGTAGTTCCCAAGATCTGGATATTCACTCCAATAAGGGTTTCTCCACTTTTCGCGTCAACAATTCGCCCTTTGAGAGTTCTCGGCCACCCTTCATCAGCACGGCTTATCTGTACCGAAAAGAGTAGGAGAACCAGCATCAGCAGACGAAATACCTTCGTGCTAAAGTCTAAATTTCTCATAAATTAGATTCAATTAGGTAATTAATATAAATTGTTACTAAAGTTCTTTGTGTAGTTTATTTAATAATTTGAGTTGCTGTGGAATATTGAATTTACCATTCATGGAATCACCTATATACCAAGTGGAGAATACTCCTTCCTGCGTTGCATACAGGGCATCACGCGCCTCTTCCAATTCCTGGATAGCAACTCCTAGATGTTCAGTCCGTTTACTGCGATCCTTTTCTTTATAAGCAGATACAAAATGATATAATGAATGACTCAATGCTGCCATATAATGGCAAGGAGCAGCCAAGTTATCTCTGAAGAACCGTTGATTTTGTTTTGGCAAGGATTTGAGAAAATCTTCACAATGTCGTGAAACCTCCTCAAAACGTACAGCTGTCTTTTTCATTCCCGCAATCAATGAATCAACCTGATTATTTCCGTCAATGCGGAATGAACGACCGGGCACCCGTTCAAATCCGATCTCATACAAAGGATTCGGAGAAAAGTCATCAAAACGTTTTCCGATTTGTTCAAAAACACGAGAATAGCGTAAATCCTGAAAGATAAACTGACGTTCCATCCCCGGAAACTCTGAAGGCTTCTGTTGCCAATAAGCATAGTAATAATCATGATAAAGTTTGGCAGCCTCTGCTGCATGTTCCTTTCCAAAATATTGAGTACAGAAATCAATCAGGAATGAATCTGTATTATACGCCTTCATATCCCACATCATACGGGCATTGGCCGACATTTCCATGACAAACTCTCTTAAGTTGCCAGCATTAACCACCGAAAAAGTCAGCGGACCGCGTGTATTCACATAACGATAGTTTGCTTCCATCTTCCATGGTCCTTCTGCAGGAGCCAGATGAGCACCGGTCGAAGTGAATTGAAGATTCATATAATATCCTAGTTTCACTTGCTTTGTCGTATCGAATGTAACCAAATCATCGTAAGGATAGTGATCTCTCCGTCCGGCAACGAAAGTCCAAAGCATATTCTTACCTGTCGGAGGTTGTAAATAGCCTTTAGCCAACAAGTCAGAAAGTTCATCGTAGAAGGTCATTCGTACAAAAGGATCATTCTCTCCAGTTGCTTTTTTTATCATAGCCAATTGTATGCGGATCATACGGTTAATCACCTCTGCACGTTCCTTATCACCCGCCGGAGCATCGGCAAAAGCAGCCCAAAAAGGCTGGTCGTTTACACCACGAAAAGCAATCTGCCACAGATTTTCCTGTTTATCACGACACACCGTTTCTATGCTATATTGCCAAAACTCAACAAGAGCTTTTTCATTCGATAAAAGTAACTCCGGTGCTTTCATGCCGCGCACTCGTCGCCAGTATCCTTCCCAGTTTTTCAGATTATTGTTGCAGGCTACGTGATGATGAGAAGTAAGTACCAGTCCGTATTTACGTAATAAAGCAGCCTGACCATTCAGTTTATAATCCGGATATGTAACCGTAGCTTCCAATTCGACAGTATTAAGCTTCAACCGCAACATAGTCTCCAGCCACAATTCGTTGTTCTCTTTCGACAAGCGTCTCCAGGGACTGAACAAATCGGTATCATTAGGGAACCAAGCACGATACCTGACTTGTGGTGACTTCTGAAAATAGTCAAAGTCCGATTGTATCTCCACCTGTTTCTTATACTGCGGTTCCCAAGAAGAAAAATACCACAACGGGGGCACTTCAAGAAATAATTCACTAAAAGTATAAATAGCATATATAGCACCACGCATATCTTTTCCATGAAGATAAATACGCTTCTCATCGGGACTACAATATACCCTATGAGATTCGAAACCATCCAAAGGACGAATGAATCGAGGCTGAAGCAAAGAACCGCCCGTCTCTTCGTTAATGATAACAATATCAATACTATTTGCCTCATCAATCGTTTGTGAGATTACAGGTTTGTAATGCATTACCTTCTCAAAGTCTTTAGATAAGGTTTCTGCCGCCAGCTTTACAGGTTCTACTTCATGCCCGGATAACAAAATCCGAAAATTACCTTTCTCCAATTTTAAAGAAGAAATGGAATTTATTGCCAGAGACGAAGTGGAAAGAAAAAATAAAGCAATTAGATTCAATAAAAATAATCGGTTGTAGTTCTTCATACTTTTCACGGTTCTTTTTGATTTAAGTCGTTTATACTCTTTGTTAATCGAAGCATAGGCAAAATTAAGAATTACCAACCGGAAAAAGAGGGGATATATCCGCCATATAACAAAAATATAGAGGAATTAGAAAACTAATCAACTAATAATCAAATGATTACAAAATCAAAAACAGGTGAAAATATAGGGGTTTATACGTACTTATATAACAACTACAGACCTATTTTTCTGATATTTTTTTCAAAATTAGCAGGATCCACAGCTTTATTTCGAGTGCGAACTCTATAATTATAAACGGTGTTCACGGAATATCCCAGGATTTCTGATATTTGTTCAGACTCTGTAATTCCCAACCGGATCAAGGCAAAAATACGTAAGGTAGAATTTAACGCATCTTTATTCTCCAATGCAAATTTATCATTAGGTTGAAGTAATGAATTGAAATTTTCAACAAATGTTGGAAATAAAGATAAGAATGTCCTGTCAAAATCAGCAAAAGCACTTTTCCTGTTAAAATCCGAATTTAAATTATGAATCATCGAAGAAAGAGAATCATACTGCTTATTCTCCAACTTTTGCTGCCCTACCAATACAAAATTATCAAGCTGATTAACTAATTTAAAAGTAGCATCCAGATAGTGTCCTATATACGAATTCTTAATACGGTTTGCTTCCGACAATTTCAAGTTCAGCTTTTCCAACAATTGACGGGAACGACGTAAGTGCTTCATCTGTACTAGAATATAAATGATGGCCACTATTAATATAATCGCAAAAATAGAAGTCAAGATAAAACTATCCTGAAAAGTCTGCCGCTTAACCTGCTCTATATCGAGTTTCTCTCCGACAAATACAGGTAATAAAGTTCCGATGACATTAATCCTGTGACGGGTTCCATAAAAAGTTGCATCTTCAAATGCCTCATTTATATATTCAGATGCACGATTTACATCATTTTTATGATAATACAGCATCGTTGCCAATCCTCTCATAGAGACTGACTCTTTGGTGGCACTGCGGATATCATTCACAGCCGCCTTCACATAGTAATAAATAGCCTCATCGTTCAGTTCCAACTTACGGTCGATAAACGCCAAAGTCGACAAGAGTACTGAAAGTGTTTCCGTATCAGTAGTATCGCATATTTCTAAGGCCTGCCTATAAAGTTGTTTGGACTCAGCTAACTTATCTTCTTTAAGGGCTATTTTTCCTCTCACATAATAGATTGTTGACGAATCAGAAAGATAAGACTGACTTTCCGTCAAGAGTTCATTTCCTATTTGGTTATACTTGGATGAAAACACATCGTCTTTTGCATAATCCGCCAAATCATGATAAACACGCCCAAAGCTAATATAATAGTCTGCCAACACTTGAGCAGGTAATGTCTCTTTCTCAATCCGGATGGAAGAAAGTGAATCTATAGCCTCTTTAAAGAAACCTCCGCGTGCTAAAATATATCCCAGCTTGGTTTTAGCATTTACCATATATGCAGCACTATCTATGGAACTGGCTATCTTGCACAACTGTGTGGCATAATGAAAGGCAGAATCGAAAGAATAAAGTTTAAATTCATTATACAAGTTTGCATTGATCTGAAACTTTTCTTCGTCCGTCATCCTTTTTTCATTCACATTCAAGAAGTTTCGAATAGAATCGATACGCTCCAGTTTCTTTTGGCAATACATATCTTTCTGTTGTAGAGCAAGCGACATTTGCCCGGCTATTTCCTCCTTATTTCCAAATGGTTTTTCACCTGAACAACCCATGTAAAATATAGAAGTAATAACAAAGGATATTATCCAAAAGCCCCAAATATATTTTTGTTTATGTTCCTGCATAAATATCAGATAAAATATAGATAAGCTACCACAATCGTTATTGCAAAAATATATAAAATTTCACATAAAGAAAACTTTTGAAGTTATTATATTTTCGTTACCCGATATTGGCATTACAAAGATGTACATAATTTCCAATATCGCATGAAACTAACAGTCCAATAAAGAATAAAAATTAGTCAATAGTCCATTTTATTAGCAAAAAAGCTCTTTATTTGATCAAAAAGAAGAGAATTTATTGTTTTTTGAACGGCAAATTTCCTTTATTCTCTTTTAATTCCCCTTTCTTTGCAATATCCTTTTAATAGAATTTATATCTAATAACTAACTATATTTTTATACCATGAACATGAAAAAGAATTTTCTAACAATGCTGCTTGCATTGGCTTTATGCAGTTCGACTTTTGCTCAATGGAAACCTGCCGGTGACAAAATCAAAACATCGTGGGGAGAACAGCTTGACCCTAAAAACGTATTGCCGGAATATCCGCGTCCTATCATGGAGCGCAACGACTGGAAAAACCTGAACGGGCTTTGGAAATATGCAATCACTCCCAAAGGTACTCCTGCACCTGCCGCTTACCAGGGTGATATTCTTGTTCCTTTTGCCGTAGAATCGTCTTTATCAGGCGTAGGCAAAATGATAAACGAGAAAGAAGAACTGTGGTACCAACGTACTTTCGACGTTCCTTCTGCCTGGCGTGGTAAACAAATCCTGTTGCATTTCGGAGCAGTAGACTGGAAAGCAGAAGTTTGGGTGAATGATGTAAAAGTAGGCGAACACACAGGCGGATTTACTCCTTTCTATTTCGATATTACTTCTGTACTTAATAAAGGAAATAATGACTTGGTAGTAAAAGTATGGGACCCTTCAGATCGTGGCGAACAACCCAGAGGAAAACAAATAGCAAATCCTCATGGCATTTGGTACACTCCGGTTACAGGTATCTGGCAAACAGTGTGGTTGGAACCGGTTGCAACACAATACATCACTAATCTGAAAACTACTCCTGATATTGACAATAATTCTGTTAAGGTAGAAGTTGCCGCCAATACGACCTCTGCAGACAAAGTGGAAGTAAAAGTATTCGATGGCAAGAACCTTGTAGCCAAAGGCGCAGCGTTGAACGGAGTACCTGTTGAACTGGCAATGCCTGCTAATGCTAAACTGTGGTCTCCAGACTCTCCTTTCCTCTACAACATGGAAGTGACTCTGTATAAGGACGGAAAAGCAATAGACCAGGTAAAGAGTTATACGGCTATGCGTAAATATTCTATCCGCAAAGGTCAGAATGGCATCACTCGCCTGCAATTGAACAACAAAGACTATTTCCAGTTCGGTCCGCTCGACCAGGGATGGTGGCCTGACGGTTTGTATACTGCACCAACAGACGAAGCATTGGTTTATGACTTGAAGAAGACGAAAGACTTCGGCTACAACATGGTACGTAAGCACGTCAAAGTAGAACCTGCACGCTGGTACACTCATTGCGACCAATTAGGATTGATCGTATGGCAGGATATGCCGAACGGTGGTCCTAGCCCACAGTGGCAGGCACGCAATTATTTCAACGGCACGGAAGTGATTCGTTCTGCTGCTTCCGAAGCTAACTACCGCAAAGAGTGGAAAGAAATCATCGACTGTCTGTATTCTTATCCGAGTATCGCCGTATGGGTTCCTTTCAATGAAGCATGGGGACAATTCAAGACTCCGGAAATCGTAGCATGGACCAAAGAATACGATCCTAGCCGCCTGGTGAATCCTGCCAGTGGTGGTAATCACTATACTTGTGGCGATATTCTCGACCTTCACCACTATCCGGGTCCGAACATGTTCCTTTACGATCCGAGACGCGCTACCGTATTGGGTGAATATGGAGGTATCGGCTTGGTAGTAGAAGGAAACACTTGGGTGAATGACAAGAAAAACTGGGGTTATGTGAAGTTCAATACATCGGACGAAGTAACAAACGAATACATTAAATATGGCAAACATTTGTTGGAATTAATCCGGAAAGGATTCTCTGCTGCCGTATATACCCAGACAACAGACGTAGAAGGTGAAATCAACGGTCTGATGACTTATGACCGTAAAGTTATCAAGATGAATGAAGCTAAAGTCAGAGAAATCAACCAACAGATCTGTAACTCTCTGAATAAATAATAAATAGAATAATACTCTTTTCCTTGTTGAAACTAAAACAGCACCTCTGACGTCTATTCAGGGTGCTGTTTTTTATATTCATATTCTTTTTCAGAAATGCTTATTCTTCCTGCATGAAGATCTTTACCTGATTCCAACTATTCTTCGTATCATTCGAAACTTTCTCACCAGGAGTAGAACGACCATTCTCTACATATTGCTTCATAGTCCGTTTCATCTCTTTCACCTCATTTTCGTAACGCTTATCACCGATTATGTTTTCTTTTTCCGAAGGATCTTTCACGATATCAAACAATTGCATCGGAGGGAATTTTTCTACATCGGAGGGTTTGACAGGATAGGAAAAGCCACCCGAACCTCCATAGAACACCAATTTCAGTTGGGAAGTACGCAAAGACAAATACCCCTCTCCCGCTTCGTGCACCAAGTCTTTACGCGCAGAAGCACCTTTCTTACTCAATATCGGCCACATACTGTAACTGTCAACAGCTTCTTCTGTCTCCAAATTGTGGTTAAGCATTTGAGCAAAAGTGGCATAAAAGTCTATCAATGAGACTAAAGAGTTATTTGTCTCTTTCCCATATTTTCCTTTCCAGGAGACAATAAGGGGAATTCTGTGTCCGCCTTCGTAAATATCGCTTTTGTAGCCTCTGTAGATGTAACTAGGAAAATGTCCTTTCTTTTCCATATCTTTCACGCAGATATAACCGGCACACCCATTATCCGAAGCAAAGACAATGATGGTATTATCCAGTTGCTTGTTCTTCTTCAATGTTTTTACGATTTGGCGCACCATGTCGTCTATCATAACTACGAAATCGCCATAAAGACCGATACTGGTTTTACCCTGAAACTCTTTCGAAGGCAATATAGGTGTGTGGGGAGCAGTAATAGGCAAATATAAGAAAAACGGCTTCTTGCTGTCTTTTTGTTCATTGATATAGTTCAGACTATGACGAATGATGTTGGGAAAACATTCTTCCGGCTTGAAATCGGCTCCTGCCATTCCTCCGTGCATCAGTAATGCCAGATTCTTTTTCTGGGGTTCTATCACATGATCGGGGATAGAGGTTGCTTTGTTATTTTCCACATAAACATAGGGAGAAATATCCAATGACGCGGGTATGCCGAAGTAGTAATCAAATCCTTTGTCGGTGGGTCCGTTCTTGATCGGAAGCGAGAAATCTATATCTTTCATACTTCTGCCATTGTTCGTATATCCCCAATCCCAGCCTAAATGCCATTTACCGATACAAGCGGTATTATAGCCATTCGCAGAAAACATTTGCGCGATTGTGCGACGTTCAGGATCAATCATTGCAGGCGAATCGCCATCAAGACCACCTCGTTTCAGCTTAGTTCGCCACGGATATCTTCCGGTCAGAAGAGAATATCTGGAAGGAGTGGATAAAGCGGAAGAAGCATGGGCATCCGTAAAGGCAATCCCGTGCTCGGCCAGTTTGTCAATGTTAGGAGTATGGATTTTAGATTCGGGATTAAAGGCCGAGATGTCTCCATAACCCAAATCATCCGCCAATATAAATACGATATTGGGCGTTTGCGCTTTTACAGCAGCGGCTGTAAGAAGTGCAGAGGAGATTGTGATTAGTTTATTCATATATTGAATGTATTAAAGCTATAGTTTATGTA